>Ga0209515_10000070_pt1 | contig 178382 bp, 194 predicted proteins | sample Subgroupgradi54m_FD_187454 | JGI IMG/M metagenome (GOLD analysis project Ga0209515, IMG submission 187454) | Subsurface groundwater microbial communities from S. Glens Falls, New York, USA - GMW60B uncontaminated upgradient, 5.4 m (SPAdes)... ...
CTCCGCGGTCACGGACACCGGCACAACTTCAACAAATGTTGCGGGGTACCTCTCGGCTTCTGGGGCCACTAATAACTATGGTTTGGTTGTGGCTAATGGGAATGTTGGGGTCGGTACCACCACCCCAACAGCCTTACTAAACATCAAGGCAGGTACAGCAACAGCAGGAACGGCGCCATTAAAGTTTACCTCTGGAACACTCCTCACCACTGCCGAAGCCGGGTCTATGGAATTCTTAAGCGATGCCTACTATGGCACCATTACCACCGGAGCGGCTCGAAAAACATTTGCATTTTTAGAGAGCCCCACATTTACCGGCACTGTCACCATGCCAACGCCGTTTACTCTCGGCGCTACATCGGTGACCAGTACTGGCACCCAGTTGAATTATCTGAATGCAGTAACGGGAACCACTGGGACAACCTCGACAAATCTTGTATTCTCCACAAGTCCGACTCTGGTCACTCCAGTACTGGGCGCGGCCACCGGCACCTCCCTCAATCTCAATGCCGATATTACCGCGGCACAGTGGGGGACGAGTGGAGTGCAGTTCAGTACAAGTGCACAAACGTTTACGGATAGTACCACGAGCGGCACGCAGGCCGGCCTTACCGAAGCCTTTACTTCGTTTGCTCAACCCACGCTCGCGTCTTCGAGTACTGCCACGGTTGGAACGGCCGCGACAGTATACATTGCCAATGCTCCAGCACCGGGGACGAACATGACGATCACAAACACCGTTGCATTGTTGGTTGCGGCCGGAGTAACGAATCTTAAAGGGCCGGTCCTTACAGGCAATGGTGTGACAACACCCTCCAAGACAGGACCATTTTTCTACCTTGGCACAACCTCAAACATACCATCGGGTACTCCTGCTCCCGCGCCCGGCGGCGAAGTCGCGTTAAACTACGACACCACAAATAATAAACTCTGTGCGTATAATGGGGCATGGAAATGTTCTGCTGCATTAACCGACGTGGCGGAATGGGTGCCGGCCGCAGGGACCGAGGGCGGAGATGTTGTGGCCGTGACTGCTGTGCCAAATCCAACCGCTGATCCGACGGCGCCCACAATGTTTGCGCGTTCCGCTCGGCCCTACGACAACGCTATTGCGGGAGTTATTTCTCAATACGCGGAAGATGCCAACAGCGCCAACGGTTATCGCTTATCGCCAGACTACCACGCTCTGGCCATTGCCGGACGTATTCCGGTAAAAGTCAACAAAGAAGGTGGAAGCATTGTCCCTGGAGATTATCTTACCACCTCATCGACCACAGGAGTCGCGATGAAAGCCACAAAGCCGGGCCAAGTGATTGGTATTGCGTTAGAACTTTTTGATGCTACCAAATCCGATACTGGCAGGGTCGTTGTATTACTTAAGATGGGATATTGGAACGGCCTTGCTGCTGATGGGCAGACCGTTCAGTCCGCAGGCAGTGTGACAGGTATCGCATCGTCCGCCAGCACCCTTACCATCACCGAAGACCTCAATATGAATGGATTTGCTCTGCGTAATGTGGGCTTGGTTACCAGCGCCAGCGGTAAATGGAGTATTGATGATAACGGGAATATCAAGACCGAGGGCACGATTGAGACGATGGTGAAGACGGCCACCAGTGAGAAATCATATTTTGGATTGATTGGGTCAGAAGCGAATGTGGTGTTAACTGGTACCATAAAACTCGATAGCGGGAAAGCGTTAGTTGTTTTCGATGATACCACGGTGCAAGCGCTCGCCGAGAATGTTGTGCCGCAAGTGATCCTCACGCCCAATGGTCCTACCGGTATGCTCTACAGTAGCGATAAATCAAATAAAGGATTTAGTATTGTCGATCCGTCCAATTCGAATGCAAGTGTGGACTGGATGGTCGTGGCGCGACGCAAAGGCTTTGAGGGGGATGTGGTCGCTTCAACGCCAGCGTCAGAACCCACCCCAACTCCTGATGTCGTCCCTGCTCCGGTTGTTACACCGGAACCGACGCCGGTGATTGCTCTTGATCCTACCCCAGCGGTAGTGGCTGAATCAGCACCATCCTCACCAGTGCCAGAAGCACTGCCTTCGGAAGCTGTGATACCAACACCCGCAGATTCGAGCGTTTCTACGGCACCTTCACAGCCATAAAAAATGTTTCCCCTCCCCGTTTCTACACTGGTTTTGTCGGCGAGGCCAGTGTAGAAACGGGGAGGGGAACAATAACACTCCTTGGTATTTTGTGTAGTCGGCGATCCAAGGATACCAAACAAAAAGCATCCTTCTGCTATCTGTCGGCGAGACTTCATAGCATAAGGATGCTTTTGTAGTATATCATATTTTGTTTTTGACTTATGCACAGATAAAAGAAAAACCAGCTCGTCAAACATTTGATGCAGTGAGTGTTCAATGGTGGTTTAGCATAGTTTGATTATGAAGGGGAAAAGAATGCAGTTAGTGTAGTTGTTTGGCAAAGTATGGTATACTAATAGAAATTATCCCCAGAATTAATATTTTTTTATTTCTATGAAGAATCGTGTTAATCCCGTTCTCGTATTGTCGGCCGTCAATCGATGGCTTATGTACGCGATTGTTTTTTTTACCCCCCTCCTTTTTCTTGTGGGGTCGTCCGATGCATTCGAATTACCCAAGCAAACACTGTTGGTGGTGGGCGCTGCTGTGGTTATCACGCTGTGGCTCGTACGAATGATTGCTGATCAGAACTTTCAATGGCTGCCGGTGCGGGGTTGGGTATGGCTTGTTGCATTTTTTGTTTCAGTGATTGCGAGCACCCTATTGAGTGCTCATCCGTTTACGAGTCTCGTGGGAGACTATGGACAGGAATGGGGGAGCTTGGTCACCATTGTTGCGGTCGCACTCTTGGGACTTGTCGCTGTGCAGGAACTGGATGAATCGGGGTGGCTCGGCATCATTTTTGCGTTCCTCCTATCTTCGCTCGTCGTTTCTACCCTGTTTTTGTTGGGGCTTGGCGGGATATTTGTGTGGCCTTGGGCACCGGCACAGACGGCATTGTTTACGCCCTTTGGTGATATTTTAGGATTAGGAATGTTTTCCGCTATTGCCATCATACTCGCAAGTGCCAAGTTTTTTATTTTAGGGCTTCGTACGGATGACGCGTTGAGCCGTGCGCGCAAAGCCAGTCACAGCACTGTTTCGATCATCCTCCTGTCGACGATCATTGCGGGGATGGGAGTTCTTATGCTGATTGGAGTGAAGTTGATTTGGATTGTGTTAGCAGTCAGTGAACTCATTTTGTATCTTATTATTGTGGGTCGAGCCCATGAGTTGACAAAAACCCATCGTTGGGTCGTTGTTTTTGCAGTGGTTGTTGTTGCTATTTTTTTCGTGATGGTACCCTCGAGCCTCATACAGAAACTCCCACCCATATTGATCATGAATTGGTCCGAGAGTCGAGTTATCGTGGAAGGATCATTACAATCTTCTCCGGTGTTTGGAAGTGGTCCCGCCACATTCTCGTTGGATGTCAATCATTATCATACCCCCGAAGCGCTTCGACAAAGTTTTGGCTATTTGTTTGATCGCTCGCACTCTGCACTGCTGACCCATCTGGCGCAACTGGGAATCATTGCTATGGTGTTCTGGGTATTATTTTGTCTTTTTTCCATTATTATTCCGGCCATAAAAGCCATTGCAAAACAGGGGACCGAACGCCGGTGGTTGATACTCATTACCATGGGATCGGGATGGATCGTATCGCTCTCCCTCCTTGTGTTGTTCCCATCGACCATTGCCCTTGAGTTTGTGTTTGGTATGCTTACGGCGGGCATGCTCTGGGCACTTGCCCCTTCGACAACACATCATCAATGGGGCTTGGGAAAATCGCCCCGGGCTCGGATCGTGCTTTTAAGTACCGCATGCGTTGTATTTCTCTCGATCCCTTTATTAACAATGGGCTCTTACCGACGAGTGTATGCAGATCGAGCATTCTATCAATCACGGCGGTCTGATCTTGGCTTAGACGAGCGCCGCGATGCCGTCGGACGCGCGATCAATAAATATCCTTGGAGTGATGTGTATATTCGCAGTTTTGGCACACTGCAATTAGCAAAGTTTCAGGAAACGCTTGAGAAAAAACCTAATAGCGAAGAACGCACCAAAGAACTCCGGTTACTAGCTCGCGATACCATTCTTGCCTCTCGTGCCGCTACCCAACTCAATGGAAAAAGTGCGGCCAATTGGCAGGTTCTTGCGGGAATCTACCAACAGTTAATCCCGTTTGTCGATGGTTCCGAAGAGGAAGCGGTGAAATCTCTAGAGCGTTTGCGTGAGCTTGAGCCCAATAATCCAGGGCATCCGACGGAATTGGCGTCCATGTATATTGCCCGCGCCGATCGCGAGCAAGCCAAGGGAGATAAGGCCGATAAAAAAATTATGGATAATGCCCTTATTGATGCAGAAGATCTTTTAAAGAAAGCGTTGGTTCTCGACCCAGAGTTTGCCACAGCCCATTTCCAGATGGCCATTATCGAAGAGCGGCGAGGGAAATTACCCGAAGCCATTGCGCGTGTCGAGAAATTGGCTGGAACTCGTCCTGAAGACCTCCCACTCCATTTACAGCTCGGAGCACTGTATTTGAAGAATAATCAAAAAGATCTCGCCGAGAAAGTTTGGAAAGCAATTATTGCGGTCAAGGGGGATTATGCGAATGCTCGATGGTATTTAGCCAATCTCTACGAAGAAGAGGCCTTGTATGACGACGAGTTAGCGCAGCTCAGTGAAATCCAAAAGACGAATAAAGATAACCCGCAGCTTGTAAAGAAGATTGAGGATGTGACCAAACTCAAAGAGACGGGCGGCAAGGACGACAAAGTTCCGGCCCCACTGAACGAAAAAATTCCATTACCCGCGGATGATCAAACCGCGCCCAAGAGATAATACAATTTGCCAAATATAAACCCTCCACTATTGAGGGTTTACCCTCCGAAGCCAAGGCCTAGGAGGGTTTTTCATTTCACTCTCATCCATGGTATTATTATAGATGCTATGAGAAAATCACCAACGATTCAGTGGAGTATTGGTACTAAAGATCAGCACGGCGGGCTGTTCCCGCTCGCGCTCAGTGTCGACGCGTATGTGTTGCCACGCTACAATGCCGCACGATTAAGTATTGGCAATTTTGCGATCCTGTTTGAGCCAAACGCTGTCACCTATTTTATGGTGGAGCGGGAGTGGAAACGGGTGAGTCGCGCGTATTTTGCTCGCGTCCAAAAAAATCCGGCCATTGCCGAACGATTATTTACGGATGTTCGTACTTCGAGTCGGGCGCTCTTACAGTGTTCAAAGATCATTGGACGCAAACCCATTGAAAAGCTCACCAATACCCGACTGATTGGCTGGTACGATCGATATATCGCGGCTCTCCGACGCGTGTATTATTACGGACTTGTTACCACGTTTTTAGACTTTAACGATGATCTGTACGTTACGGATGTATTGATGAAAATTATTCGCGCCCATCATATCCCGCCCGAGAGCCAAGGCACCGTGTTTGCCACACTCACCACTCCGACCGAGCGGTGGGACGCGACCGATGCCGAAGAACGTATTGATGCGATGATTGCTAGTATTCTTGCTTCCCAAAAAATATTGGAATTATTTTCATCGACTAACCGTGCCGTCACCCCAGCAGGACTCAAGCATGTCCCTTCGTTTGTACGAAAGGTCCGTGCGTTTCAGGCAGACTATGCCTGGCTCAACTACGGTTTTGAAGGCCCCTTAATGACCGTTGCCGATGTCCTGGTAATGCTCCAAGAACGATTGCAGCATTTAGGGTATCCCGTGGAAGGGGTGCTGGAGCGCCATCGCACGGTGGTGCGGCAGCAACGCACCATGATCAAACAATATCAATTGAATAGTAATGAACAACGATGGTTTACCATTGGTCGAACGCTCGCGTTTTCAAAATCCTATCGTCGCCTTCATCAAAGCCATAGTTACGCGTTGATGGATGCATTGTTTGGCGAGCTTGCACGCCGCAGTAGCACGTCGGTGCGGTTATGGAAGATGCTCAAACCCCAGGAAGTGCATGCAGTGCTCCTCAAGGGTGCGCCATTACCCGCGGACCTTTCCGAACGGCGAAACTACTGCGTGTACGGCCGCAACAAGCAACAAACGTTTTTGTTTACGGGGGCGCAGGCGCGTGATATGGCACAGCCGATACTGAAACGTGCCGGTGAAGGAACGCTCGCCATATTCCAGGGACAAGTTGCTTATCCTGGGGTGGTCGAGGGTATTGCGCGGGTGATCCGTACCCCGAGTGATTTGCATAATATCCCGGAGCATTCGATTATCGTTTCACCGTCGTTAAATCCCCGGATGCAGTTAGCGATGAATCGAGCCAGCGCTATTGTTACGGATGCGGGTGGACTTACCTGCCACGCCGCTGTGGTCAGTCGTGAACTCAAAATCCCTTGTATTGTGGGAGCAAAAAACGCCTCCGAGCATATTCGTACCGGTAACAGAGTGCTCGTGGATGCCCAGCGAGGGATCGTGACGTTACTCGCGCAGTAGTTTTTTTGAGCCCGCGATTCAATTGAACGGTTGATACTATGCGTCCATTTCTCCTCATTATTGATGGTAGCATCGGGGTCGGAAAGACCACAGCGGCCAAGGTGATCCATCAGCGGTTCCCTCGCACGGTCTTTCTTGGCCTGGATCATACCAAATGGTTCATCTCCCACTTTAAGCGGGATCGTCGCAACAACAAGATCGTCAACGAAGTGATTCTTGTGATGGCTCGAGAGTTTCTTCTTCACAACATCAATGTGATTGTGGAGCAAGCGTTTACAAATGAGTTGGTTGAACAGTATCAACGGTTGGGCCGGCAGTGCCGTGCGCGGGTCGTGACGATTCAGCTTACTGCAGAGCGTTCCATACTCCTTTCACGGATCACGGTGCGGAGCAAGATTTCCGACCCCTTGAAACGGCCCTCCCTGACAAAATCATTCATCCTGCGCAATGTTCGCGCGCATGCAGTCAAACCGTCCATTGGCGCGCAGGTGGTTAACACAACGCATCTCTCGCCACTCCAAGTGGTGGAGAAAATCGTCGGATGTATGAAAAAGAGGAGCAGAACAGATCATTGACCCCGAAAATACCCTATGATAAGGTCAAGTGCGGTACATTCCCAAGATTCGACATTCAACAATCACGGTTCGAAAAATGGAGGATCACCAATGACGATCATCGTACGGTCATGGAGAGAGATTCAAGCGCTCCTGATTGCTTTTGTGTATCTCTGGGTTCCACCTCGGGGGGAGGGGGACACTGCGATCCAGGCAGACGGATACGAGTGGCTCCATGCCTTAATGCCCCATCGTATCATCAATGGTGTTTCGGACTTCGAGGTGCTCGTTGCTCGCGACCAGAAGCAGGCCGACGACTTTCAGCCGTGGCTGCAGACCCACAATGCCTTGTTCCGGCTCAATCAAGATCTGTGCCTGATCAAGGACTTCCGCCCTGGTGTGCCGTATTTCGATTATGTTCGGCGCAATCCCCGGGCAATGACCTTGATCAAAGAGCGCGTGGGCAGGGGTGCTTCCTTCCGTCCGTATGAGTGGGACCACTCGATGAGCAGGGATGCCGAGAGTTTCGGCTTCCCGCCATCCCAATGGTACAATTTTGTCCCATACAACGAACGACTCGAACGCGAGATCTCGCCGGATGCAGCGATCCAGGAGTGCGGATTCCCGCTCAAGATGTGCGCGACCCGCGAGTCGGTACGCGCCGATGACGTCTGTGAGGCGATCGCGCACTGGCGCGTGACCAATCGGTATCAGGGCGTTATCCTCCTTGAGCTGGAAGCCCGAGCCGGTGGCGCGTTCAGCGTCCGTGTCGAGAAGGGGCAGGAGACGAACCCCAATGTCGACCAGTTCCTCGCAGACCATTCAGAAGCAAACATTTTGGTCCGTCCGCTGTTTGAAGGAGAGGTCCAATGGTCCGTGCAGTACGAAAGCGGGGAGGGCGGTTTCGTCCGGCGCGACGGGGTCAACGAGAAGAGGTATGCTCCGGGTCCGAAAGGGAAGCTCATAAAGGCCGGTAGTCGTATGGGGTTTGATGCCCTACCCAGCATCCCCTTAGAGCACGTAAAGCAGGGCATATTCTGGGGCGACCAGCTGGCCGCCGAGATTTACCGACAGAAAACCGGCCCTTGTTCTCTGAGTATCATTTACATCTACCTGCCCGGCGTTGAACACCCGCTCCTTCTGCGGGTCAACGATCGCGACGACTCAGAGGTGGTCCTCCGGAAGCTCCTGGAACGCATCGACGAGCTCACCGGAGTCCTGCTGTATGGCCAACACACCCGACTCTACTTTTTTAAGCATTCATGGACCGATTTGGCCCAGATGCTCGAGAATGAGTTGTACGAGCTGGGTAAGAGCGAGGGCTGTATCCTCCACGTCCCGTATATGGATGTGGCCCGTACCCAGGAGTGCGGTCGGGAGGTGCGAACCGTCCTATTGATGCAGGTGGCGGAGGACCCCACAACCTTCGACCTGGCGCTCAACCGCATCAAAGCCCGCATCAAAGCCTGGGGGCCAGGCGAGTAGCCCAAGGCGGCCTGACGGATAAACGCCGGCCGCAGGGGGGTCGATTTAATACCACACGAGCGTGTTCGTCGAGCCGGGCCCTATATCCCGTCCTCTGCGTTCACGCTCTTCTTCTTTTTGATGAGTACATTGAGTACATCCAGCACGGCTAGTCCGATCAATTGTCGAAAGCTGGATTTACTCGTGCGTCAGTCGTGTCACCGTTCCGGCGTATCCATCCACTTCGACCATATCTCCATCTTTCAGTAGATATCGTGCATTGCGGGTTTGGATCACTGCGGGAATCCCGGCTTCGCGTGCGAGCGTTGCGGGGTGGCTGGTGATCCCATGCCCACCGTCACACACCAATGCTGCGGCCTGATACAACACAGTCCCCACATTGGGTTGGAGTTGAATGCTCACCACTACATCCCCTGGTTGAATCATGGGGAGCTCGTCCATTGAAAGAATAATGCGGACCTTTCCGCGAGCACGTCCGGGGCTCACCCCAAGTCCTCGAATCGAATCGTTCGTGATGGAGTTGGGTGTAATTATTGTGCGAATGGATTCCCGGTGTTCGTCGGTGAGAAGCGTTGCGCCGCTTGAGTCGACGTGCCAGGCGCATTGGTCATACCGAGCCTGAAGCTCTCTTGGGTCTATACCTTCTGTGAGTCCCCGTTCGATATCGGTACGCAGGAGAAATCGCACATGGGCAACAGTGGTGTTTAAACGCCGAGCGATTTCGTGGAGCACCGCATCGAACCAAAATAGTGATTTGGATACATATTGTTTACGTTGAGCCTTAAGTTGTGCAATATCGCGCATGGCTTCCACAATCATCATGTCGCTAGGGGAAAGCCCGAGCATCGCCAGCGTTTGTTTACTTTGAGATTGCCACGATGTTTTTTTGTCAGCCATCTCTTGGTGTTTGAGGCGTGGGTTATCCTGGAGCGCCGCATTGAGGCGTTCTAGTGCTGTGCGCTGCGTCATCACCGGGTCTTCATAATCTCGGCTGACCCAATAGAACCGATGGAGGTGTTGTTGGATACGTTCTTGGATTTCAACGCTCAAGTCGTCGATGTGTACGGCGGGGAACTGCTTGCGCCACAAGGGAGTTTCCGAAATCGTCAGTGCCAATCGTATCAGGGCCTCTTCTTCCATAGTGGCCACATGGGTGGACGGCTCCATGGTCAAGCGATTCACGGCTTCGATCGCATGGTGTTCCACGCTAATACTTTTGCGTACAGAGGCCAGAATGCTTTCACGTAGTGCGTCCTCGACTAACCAGACCGATCCATACGATGCGTACACGGGTCGATAGGCGTACTCGTATTCTTGATAGAGCTCTAACAGTGTTTGGTTGGAGACACTGGGTGAAACCCTGTCGCTTGAGTCCCGCGCAACACTCACGAGATGCTTCCCCATTGATTGCCCGAGTTCTCCAAGTCGTCGATAGAGGAGCGGGTCAGACTGGAGGTGCTCGAGAATCTCTTGAGCGCAGCGGGCGCGATCGTTTTGGTACAGGAGGTAATGCACGACTCCATGGTCAAATACAACAATCATCCGATTGAGTGTGGTGAACGCATACTCGGAGAGTTCCTTGCACATGGTCTCCATCGATATGATCGTGGGGAACGGGCTTACCCGTGTGCGTTGACCCCAGTGGGTCCAATCGTCGACATTGATGGTCACGGAGTTTTTCATAATACAATAAATTTTTGGTATGAACTTGACAGGGTTTTTACAAGGTGTATAGTAGAGATAGAAACGATGGTCGCTAGACATTCCTCCCTTTCTCCCCCTATGGTCAGGATGGAGAAGGAGGGAATGCCTATCTACCATCGTTTTTTGTTGGACTATTGATTTTTCTTCGAAAATATGATACAATTATAAGGTAATTAAAAGTCGATATAGCCCAGAGGGCCTTCGCTCATCCTCTCGGCCGAACAATATGTTGAGCAATAGTGTACTTTAAAAAGTTATCCACAGGGGGGTTATTTCATCCTTAATCATAAAGGAACTATGACTGCTTTTATGACAAAGACTCAAGGAATGACCAAACACATGACACTCGTGGCCTAATGACCATGTCCGTGAGTGCCGTGACCTCAACAATTCAGACATACCTCCTCCTTACCGGGGAGGTATGTTTTTTTACTCCCCACTGTACTCATAGTATAGAGTATCACATTGACAATCGCGGCAATAGAGAGTACGCTAACAGGCAAGATAGGTTCCATTATAGGAAGCTATCTATTTTTTTTGAGAAGGAATAATCACAACGTTCTCCGCCCACTTATCTCTATTATTTATATGTCACTGAACCCATTACTGCAGGCGATCGAAACCGTCTGCGAAGAAAAGAAGATTTCAAAAGAAGTGGTCCTCCAAACATTGGAGGCAGCGCTTGCGGCAGCATATCGAAAAGACTATGGGCAACCCAACGAAAATATTAAAGTAGAGTTTCACCCCGAAACGGGCGAGATGCGGGTGTTTGATGTAAAGACCGTCATGGAAAAACCAGAAGAAGAGGAGACGGTAGGAACCGAAGAACCAAAGAACGAAAGAACGGAGGAACCCCGTACATCTGACGCGACGACTACAGCCGATGGAGTTATTGTCGACGAGAAGCCTCGATTTCACCCACGGTTACATATCATTCCGGAAGAGGCTCGAATCCTTAAGTCTGGTTCGCAAATTGGTGATGAGATTCGCATGGAGCTCGAAGTGCCGACGAGCTTTGGTCGTATGGCTGCGCAAACCGCTAAACAGGTGATTATGCAAAAGTTGCGCGAAGCCGAGCGTAATGTGATGTATGAAGAATTTAAATCAAAAGAACACACCGTGGTTACCGGGCTTGTACAGCGTCGTGAAGGGCGCGTGGTGCTCGTTGATTTTGGCAGGCTCACCGGTATGATGCTCCCCGAAGGGCAAGCGCCACACGAACAGTACCGCATTGGCGATCGGGTAAAAGTATATGTGGAGAGTGTTGAACTCAAGGCCCGTGGCCCCGAAGTGATTATCAGTCGTACTTCGCCGGAATTGGTTCGGTATCTATTTACCGTTGAAATCCCTGAAATTCAGCATAATCATATCGAAATCATGGGCATTGCACGCGAAGCGGGATCGCGCGTAAAAGTGGCTGTACGGTCACTGGAAAGCAATATTGATCCGGTAGGCTCTTGTGTGGGTCAACGCGGGGCCCGCGTACAAGCGGTGATCAGTGAGCTCAAAGGTGAAAAAATTGATATTATCGAATGGAACGAGTCGCCCGAAGAGTACCTCCGCCATGCACTCTCACCCGCAAAAGTGAGTCGTTTAGAATTAAATGAAGAAAAAAAGACAGCCACCGTCTATGTGGCAGAAGATCAATTGTCGCTTGCTATCGGGCGCAATGGTCAAAATGTCCGTCTTGCCTCAAAGCTAACGGGATGGAATGTTGATATTCGCAAAGACGAAACATTGCCCGCAGCCCCGGTAGAAGTGGTAGCAGAAGAAGTCGCTTCTACAGAAGAATTCTCCGACGCTAAAGCCTTGGAGATCAAGCCAAATAACACAGAGACGAAAGAACCGGTGTTGGTTCTAGAGGAGATAAAGAGTGAGTCAACAGAAGAAGTAAAAGATTCGGCGGAATCGGAAAAAGAATCTTCCTAATTTATTATTTATTTTTTTGATCATCAATAAACTAATAAATTAATAAATCATCCTATGTCCATTCTTTCATTCTCACTCCTTGCGAGTCTTTCGAGTATCGTGATGAGCGCGATCCTCATGCGACAAGTCCTTCGGGAGCCAGATGGAAACGAAAAAATGCGCGAGATCGCTGCGGCGATCCAAGAGGGAGCAAAGGGGTACATGACTCGCCAGTATCGCGTGGTCGCGATCATCGCGATCATCCTCGCTATCGTCATTACGCTGGCCCTCAATGGCGCAACGGCTATGGGGTTTTTGTTGGGCGCGCTATTGTCTGCATTTGCAGGAATTTTAGGAATGAGCATTTCGGTGCGAGCCAATGTCCGCACGGCGCAAGCGGCAACCAAGGGATTAAATAGCGCTTTGGCTCTGGCCACCAAAGGAGGTAGTGTGACAGGACTGCTCGTGGCTGGTCTCGGGCTTTTAGGTGTCGTGATGTTGCGATGGTGGTACCCACATTCATTTGATGCACTGATTGGGTTGGGATTTGGCGGGAGTTTGATCTCGGTGTTTAGCCGCTTGGGTGGTGGAATATTTACCAAGGCCGCCGATGTAGGAGCGGATTTGGTGGGTAAGGTTGAAGTGGGGATCCCGGAAGATGACCCGCGCAACCCTGCCGTGATTGCCGACAACGTCGGAGACAACGTCGGGGACTGTGCGGGGATGGCCGCAGATTTATTTGAAACCTATGTGGTGACCATGGTTGCAGCGATGTTTTTAGGAAAACTCCTGTTCCCGTTTGCCGTTGTTACTCAAGAATTTCCCATGCTCGTCGGAGCGGTGGCGCTCATCGCGTCGATGGTCGGTACTCAAACCATGCGGTCGGCGCGCAAGGATGCGATTATGCGTACACTGTATCGCGGGCTGTACGTGAGCGCCATTGCGACACTCGTTGTCCTCTACCCGCTTACAACAAATCTCTTGGGCAATGTTGAAGGGTTGGGTCGCCCCTATTGGTCGCTCCTCGTTGGTGTGGCCGTGACGGCACTCTTATTTGTCATTACCGATTATTACACATCAACCCAATACGGCCCGGTGCGACACCTCGCCAAGGCCTCAGAAACCGGTGCGGGAACGAATATTATTGCGGGCCTCGCCCTTTCGATGCGTTCAACCGCATTACCGGTGCTCGTTATGGTTGCCGGTATCCTCATCGCCCACTCCCTTTCCGGATTGTACGGAGTAGCATTAGCCGCTGTCGCAATGTTATCGCTCACCGGTGTGGTCGTCACGATTGATGCCTATGGACCGATTACCGATAACGCCGGCGGGATTGCCGAAATGGCCGGGATGAGTGAAGAGGTTCGCGCAATCACCGACCCGTTGGATGCGGTGGGTAACACCACCAAAGCCGTAACAAAGGGTTATGCGATTGGTTCAGCGGTATTAGCCTCTCTTGTATTGTTTTCGGCTTTTACCCACGAATTTTCCAGTCGTGGAACAACGATTGTGTTTGACCTTGGCAACCCTTTGGTGCTTGCAGGATTATTTATTGGTGGATTACTTCCGTACCTGTTTGCTTCGTTTGCGATGGAGTCAGTCGGCAAGACCGCCGGTGTTGTTGTTGAAGCGGTGCGCGCACAGTTTAAAAAGTTCCCAGGGATTTTGGATGGATCGCAAAAACCAGATTACGCTGAAACCGTGAGTATTGTGACCGGTGCGGCGCTCAAAGAAATGGTCATCCCCGCATTGTTGCCGGTCGTCGTGCCCGTGGTGGTGGGGCTTACGCTCGGGGCACAGGCCTTAGGAGGATTGCTCGTTGGTACGATCATCACCGGCGTATTTGTGGCCACATCAATGACGACAGGAGGGGCCGCGTGGGATAATGCCAAAAAGTATATTGAGGCGGGCAACCATGGAGGGAAAAAATCAATGGCACACCAGGCAGCCGTCACCGGTGACACTGTCGGCGACCCGTATAAGGACACGGCGGGACCGGCGATAAACCCCATGATTAAAATCGTCAACATTGTCGCATTACTGATTGTTGGATTGATTATCTAAAATATGAAGATCAGATCATCCGAGATAAAAAAGGGAGTACTCACTCTTACGATTGAAGTTCCCTCCGAAGACCATCAAGTGTATCTTGATCGGTCAGCAAAGGAGCTTTCGAAGGATCATCCGGTAGCCGGGTTTCGGCCTGGCAATGCCCCGTATGATGTGATGGTAACAATGTTGGGTGCCCAACCGCTCCTCGAGCATGCCGCCGAAGCCATGGTGGCACGTTCCTATAGCGACGCGGTGATGCAAGAGAAATTTGAGACCATCGGCTCGCCAAAGGTACAAATTGAAATGATGGCTCCTGGCAATCCGCTTGTTTATACTGCAACTGTATCGTTGCTCCCCGAGGTTACAGTGGCCGATTTTTCGCAAGTAAAATTGGATCAAAAAACACTTGCCGTGGAAGAAGCCGAAGTCGATAAGGTCCTTGAAGATTTGCGTGAAATGGTATCCACCGAAGCGAGTGTCGATCGTGCCTCTGGGCCCAACGATGCCGTACTCGTAGACCTTGCCATAACACTCGGTGGCGTACCCGTGGACGGTGGTTCGGTGAAAGACCACAAAATTTTCTTAGATAAAGAATATTATGTGCCCGGGTTGAACAAGGAGTTGGCGGGTATGGAAGTAGGGGCGACGAAAATATTCCAACTGCCGTTCCCTTCGGAGCATTACCAAAAAAACCTGGCTGGCAAAATGGTTGATTTTACTGTGACAACGAAGCAGGTGCTGGAGCGCACCAAGCCCGCTGCCGATGATGCGCTGGCTCAAAAGATAGGACAAAAAGACCTTGCATCGTTACGAGAGTTGTTAAAGGGGAATCTCCTCATCGACAAACAGCGCGAGCTCAATGATCACGAAGAACGCGCAATGATCGATCAGCTCGTTACGCTTTCGCGTTTTAGCGATATTCCCGAGGACCTCGTCACCCAAGAAGCTTGGCGCATGATGGAAGAAGTGGAAGAGCGGGTTCGTAAGGAGGGCGGGGAATTTAATGCCTATCTTGATTCCCTTAAAAAAACGCGGGATGAGCTCTATATTGATTTTGCACCGAAGGCCGTTGAACGCGTCAAGGCGGCGTTACTACTCCGATCTATTGCGTTGGATCATCCGGAGCTTGAAGTCACCGAAGTGGAAGTTGATCGCGCTGTGGAGGAAGCGAAGAAGCAATACAAGCAAGATGAGGAAATGAACGATCGGTTGACTTCGCCCGAAATGCGCGATCATGCGCGATCGTTGCTGCGAAACCGGAAAACATTGGAATGGATGAAACTTCAGGTAACCGCAAAGAAACCAGAGTAAGACTCGCGCTTGATCTCGTGCCTCCGATGGAGGTACGATGGGAATAATGATTATTCTTAATATGTAGGAATGTATGTTTGGAGAATTTGGCGAGCCAACCCCTCTTGTTCAACCGCAACACTCTGAACAACATCAGGCGATGAAAGCGGCGTTGTCCTCTGAAAAGGTAGAAGCGATCGTCTCACAGGGTCGAACATTACTCACCGCAGCAATAGGAGAAATTGAAAACCCCAAGTATGCGGTGTTGGGAGGAGTCCCGGTGAACGATTTTATTGATTTTTTGAGAACGAATTATTCGCAAGCGCCCGATGGGTTAAGTGGTCTGGTTGTGGATTTAAAAAATAAATTGGACGCAGTAAGTACAAAAAATGCGACACCAGGTCATCGAGAAGTAGTGCTCCGTATCAAAGAAAATATCGATCGCGCTATCAACCTCATGGCTGCATAATACTAACGAAGGTTTTAAACACCCTGTCTGTCAATTGGGCTGATGGGGTGTTTTGTTTTCGGGGGTTTGGTATACTGGGTAGTATAAATCAGTATCCTCATCCTGGCTTGACCAGGATCCGGTGCATATCCATGAGGATAGATAAGGATGCTATTTGGATAATGATTCGTATTCTTATGCTGTTCGGCGCCCACATTTCCGCCGCAGGCGGACCTCACAATGCTCCCGAAAATTCTTCGAAGATTGGCGGGGAATGTTTTCAGTTTTTTTCGCGTCCTCCGCAAGGCGGGCCGGCCCGACCGATCACAACCGATTCGGTCACACTTTTTAACGATGCCATGGAGCAGTTTGAGCAGCAAGCAGCGTATATTCATACTCCCTATTACGTAAATTTTGCTTCGGCAAACAACAGGATCCGGTATGGGACCATCGCCGTGATTCGGGAGGAACTCGAGCGGGGGAGTGTGCTTGGGGTAAAGGCGGTGATGACGCATTTAGGGAGCGCGAATGACTTACTAAAGAGCGGGTTCTCGGAAGAAGAAAGTCAGAGGCGCGGTATGGAAATGGTCATTGAAGGGATTGTAAAAATCCTTGAGGGGTACAAGGGCACCTGTCAGCTCCTGGTGGAAATCTCGGCTGGAGCGGGGCTTGTGATGGGCGACACCTTCGAAGAAATTGCGTCTATTATCAAAGGTGTCGAAAAAAACCTAGAACCTAAAACCTATCACCGAGAACCTCGTTTAGGTGTTTGTTTCGACATCCAACATGCGTTCGCGTCTGGTTACGATATGCGCACAAAAGAAAGTCAGAAAAAAGTGTTTGATGAGTTTGATAAAAAGATTGGTTTGGACCGGCTGGTGGTATTCCATTGTAACGATTCTAAGGTAGATTTTGGTTCCCATGTCGACCGCCACCAAGATTTAGGGGACGGCAATATTGGGTTATCAGCCTTTGAGGCGATTGTGAAGAACAAAAAATTACAACATGCTGACCTTATTTTAGAAACGCCGACCGAAGAGAACAGAGTGAGGGATCTTAACGCATTAAAATCTTTTCGGAGATAAGAACTCGTACCGAGGTCTCTAGACTCTCTATTGACGGAAGTATATACGTTAGATACACTTTGTATATACTCTTAAATTTGACCATATGGCCAGTAATAAAGTAATGGTAAATATTAAAATGGAGCCTGCGGTGAAATTGAAGGCGCAGAAGATTGCCAAGCAGATGGGCATCCCTCTTAGCGTTTTGATTAATGCACAATTACGCCAGCTTATTCGTGAGGAAGGCGTAACCTTTCAGATTTCACCGCGGATGAGTCCGTGGCTTGAAAAGGTGATTGGCCAAGTGCAACAAGATAAGAAGATAGGGAAGAATATCTCTCCCGCATTTACGGACGTTGATTCTGCTATTGCGTATCTCAAGAGTCGGTCGTAACCGTATGAAGATCGTCTTTCATCGGACGTTTGAAAAACAATTTGTGAAGCTCACTCCGACTATTCAGCAGTCGTTTTATGGACGCCTGTCTCTATTTACTCAAGACACTCATCATTCGTTGTTGAATAATCACTTACTTCATGGCAAGTATGCAGGGTGTCGGAGTATTAACATTAGTGGAGATCTTCGGGCGGTCTACTCTTGTGAAGACCATGGATCGTTTTTGTTTATCGCCATCGGTACCCACAGTCAATTGTATGAGTGAGGATTGGGTGGATGGTGTCAGGGCAGCCAGCGTTGTGGATTTCTACAAGAAGGCATTTACAGTAAACAAAATACACACTGAGATATTCCACTATACTCTCTGAGTAGTTTCTGTTACGATGGATGCGATAGTATTTTTGCGCCGCGCTTCCGGTCCCGTTTCAATGGACGGTACGGGACACGATTTCGTTGAATCGACAGTGCGCGGCATGATTTTGCCAAATCATATGAAGCTTACCTTTTGTGGTGGTGCTGGGGTTGTCACAGGCGCCAATTATTTATTAGAAACAGCAACAACTAAAATCCTCGTGGATTGCGGGATGTTTCAGGGTGGCCACGAAACGGCGGGATGGAACCAAAAGCCATTTACATACGATATCAAAAAGATTGATGCGGTGATCATAACGCACGCGCATTTGGACCATAGCGGACGGTTACCACTACTCTACAAGCTCGGATACAGGGGACCGATTTTTACCACCCCGCCGACCGCCGAACTTGCCCAACTCATTTTAGAGGACAGTGAAGAGATTATGAAGACTCACGCGCATGATACGGGTATGCTGCAACTCTATGCGCATGCAGACGTGACTGGAGTGGAAGGGTTATGGAAACCCATTGAATATCAGGCACGACAGAAGGTGGGGGATATTGAGTTTCAGCTTAGGAACGCGGGACATATTCTTGGCTCTGCTATGGTAGAGATTTGGGCAGACGGGAAAAAGATATTGTTTACGGGAGACCTGGGAAATGAAATGTCGCCGCTGCTGCCCCCGGCTGATGTGGTTACGAAGGCCGATTATGTGGTGATTGAGTCGGCCTACGGAAATCGTGTGCATGAACCGGTGCGGGATCGCAAAGAACAATTGGAGCGCGCCATTGAGCATGTGACAAAAAATAAAGGAGTGCTGGTGATTCCAACTTTGGCGGTGGAGCGTACGCAAGAAATTCTTTTTGATCTCAATACCTTGGTGGAGAACGCCCAGATCCCCCGCTTACCAATTTTTATTGATAGCCCATTGGCGATCGCGGCAACAGAAGTGTATCAGCGATATCATTCCTATTTGAGTGCACAAGGCCAGGAGCAGATTAAGCGCGGGGATAATCTATTTCAATTCCCCGGACTCACTATTACAAAATCGCGTGACGAATCAAAAAAGATTAATAGTGTGCCGGCACCCAAGGTAATTATTGCAGGGAATGGGATGTCGACTGGTGGGAGAATTATCTACCACGAACAGTTGTATCTTCCTGACCCAAAGAATATCTTGCTTCTGGTATCGTATCAAGTAAATGGCACCAATGGTCGTAAGCTTCAGGAGGGGAGTAATGTTATTATGATTGGTGGAAGAGAAGTGGCAGTACGAGCCACCATCCTCCAGGCACTGGCCTATTCGGGCCATGCCGATCATGATCAGCTGATGGCCTTTGTGCAAGATATAGAACGGCCTATCCAGCATATATTCGCTGTTCAAGGAGAAGTCGAAGCCGCCGAAACACTCGTCACCGACATTCGCGATGAATTCGGTATCAATGCCACTGTGCCCAAACTAGGAGAAACTGTTGAGTTGTAAAGACGACGGATCGTTAGCTAGTCCTCTATTGGCTGTTCTCTACACCTATACCCTTCGTATATGCCAAAAGCCACTTTGACGCCAAAACAAGCCTTACGAGAAACTGTTCCTCCGACAGTTCCCGATGCCGTTCCTCAATCATATTTGAAATATAAAATTTGTGTGTCCGGTTCTGCGGTAACCACAACGGCGAAGACCGGCGACTATGAAAAGACCGTAGAGTTGGGGAAGGAGATTATTCGGCAGGGCGGGATCCTCGTAACCGGTGCTACCACTGGAGTTCCTTATTGGGCCGCTATTGGTGCGAAACAGGAAGGCGGTATTTCTATTGGACTCTCACCCGCTGCCACAGAACTCGCCCATGTGAAAAGTTACCGCTTGCCCACGGATAACTTTGACATGATTATCTACACGGGATTCGATTATTCGGGGCGGAATCTCATTCTGACACGGGCATCGGATGCCGTGATTACCGTGTGTGGGCGTATTGGCACATTGAACGAGTTTACCATTGCCTTTGAAGATAATAAGCCGCAAGGGGTGCTCACAGATACCGGTGGAATGGCCGATATGATTAAGGATATTGTAGAGCGCGCTCATAAAGGAGCTGGGCGTGTGGTGTACGATAACGACCCCAAGAGGCTCGTGGCAAAAGTGATTGAGATGATTAAAAAAGAAAAAGTCGAAGTGAAGGATGCTCAAAAATATAAACGGAAGAATGGAGCGGGATAGAATTTTGAATATTGAATTTAGAATCTTGAACTATCCGAAATTCTTAATTCCATATTCCTGTATGAAGATTTTTATCGGAGCCGATCACGGCGGATTTAAACTCAAAGAACAATTAAAAGTTTATCTTGAGGAAAAATGGAATGTCGTTGTGGACTGTGGCGCCTATACACTCGACCCTAAAGATGATTACCCCGATTTTGCCATTCCCGTTTCTCGGGGGGTCGTAAAGACTCGCGCCTCGCGCGGCGTTCTTATTTGTCGCAGCGGGTTGGGTATGAATATTGTGGCTAATCGTTTCCCCAAGATTTTTGCCGTGCTCACAGATAATACCAAACTCCTCGCAATGGTGCGGGAGCATGAAGATGTGAACGTCTTGTGTTTAGCCTCGGATTTTATTACAGTACAAAAAGCGAAGATTCTTATTGATGTATTTTTAAGCACTCCGTTTAGTGGGGAAGCGCGGCATCTTCGTCGTTTGAAGAAAATCGCTCGTATTAAATAAAAGGTTTTAGGTTTTAGGTGCTAGGTTCTAGCATAAGCGGCTACACCGTTTAACTAGAACCTAAAACCTAGAACCTCGTATATATGGTCACCATCATTCCCGCTGTTTTACAATTACAGCGGCAAGCATTAGAACAAGAGATCGAACGCATGGGCAAGGTTTCGCCATTTCTTCACATTGATGTCACGGGGTCCCTCGTCGACGCAGAACCCGCCGCATTTAGTGTGAATGATTTGAGTGAGGTTCTTTCTAATGACATCCTTGGACTCCAGTATCAGGTCCATCTCATGCTTACACAAGAGGAATTAAAGGAATGGTTGCCCGAAATTATTGAGATTGATACGGTGAGCACTATTATTATTCACCACGAAGTTGGACTAGAAGAGGTGTTGTTTTATGCGCAGATGATACGCTCTGCGAATAAGTCGGTGATTGTCGCATTAAACCCTGATGCTCCATTAGACGCCGTTGATGATTATTTAGGTAAGGTGGACGGTATAATGATTATGGGGGTTGTGCCAGGGCAGCAGGGAAGTCCCTTTGAACCCGAAACTATTGATCGAGTGGCGCATCTTCATCAGCAGTATCCACAATTGAATATCGTCGTCGACGGAGCCGTGAGTCTTGAAGATCAGCGTGCACAAAAAATAGTCAAAGCCGGGGCCGATACGCTCGTGGTGGGTTCAAAAATTCGCGATGCTCATGATCCCCAAGCTGTGTTTGATGCCTTTACCGCAGCTGTAAACAAGTAAATCGAGTATGTCCCAACATTCTTCCCGCGACGCATTCTATTATTTCCTCCAGTTCGTAACGCTTGCCGTGGGTGCGACGGCGCTTGGGAATGTTTGGTTTGCGCTCGTTAACAAATGGACAATTTCATCCAACACATACGATCGTTTTGTTCCTGAAAGTTTGCTCTTTGGTCTGTCTTCTTTGATTATTGCGGGGCCTGCGTACCTCATCCTTTCGTGGTGGATTCGTCGTGGTTTTGCCACAAAGGCGGTGAACTCCGCCAGTAGTTTACGCAAGTGGCTCGTGTATTTTACGCTCTTCGTTGCCGCGGTGATCACACTCTCGGACCTCATTGGCGTACTGTATACATTCCTCAATGGGGATTTTACCGCGCGGTTCTTTTTTAAGGCGCTCACCATCCTTGTTATTTCTGCCTCGATTTTCGTTTTTTATCTTTGGGATATACGTCGAGAAGAACCCCTTCCTTCGCTGGTGACGCGTCGGGCGTTGATTGTTACCGCAACGGTATTGGGTATCACCATTGTGGCTGCGTTTGTGGTGGTGGGCAGTCCCAAGACCCGTCGTATGGTGCAATGGGACGAGCAGCGTGTAGAACATCTGCGCTCCATTACGTATGATCTTGTGAATCGATATAATCAAGGCGTAGACCTTCCCGATACGAACTTACAAACCATGCGGCTCCAGGACCCCCAAACCAAAGAGTTGTATGGATATCGAAAAGTCGATGGCGACACCTTTGAACTTTGTGCGACGTTCGCTCTGGCCGCCGAACAAGCAAGTACGTACCCCAAAGAACCATACGCACGCCCCGTGGATCCGACGTATCCCCCTGAACCCGACTTTACACTATTAGAAGAACACACTTCTGGGAAACAATGTTTTGAGTTTACCGTAACGCGTTTACCAGCGAAGAGTAGTCATCCTTAGTAATGTTAGAAAAAGGTTCAAAACACCCCGTGGCCATTATTACGGCGGGGTGTTTTTTAATTAATTGATTTCTTTGTTCCCAGGTGTATACTAGAAACAAGATTCTTATTAATATATTCAAGAATATGGGGTTTTCAATGGTTTTACTTATTGTCGTGGTCGTCATTGGTGGGTGGCTGATGCTTGCCTACAACGGCCTTGTGAGTCGACGCAATCAGGTCAAAGAAGCATGGAGTGATATCGACGTGCAACTCAAGCGTCGGTATGACCTCATCCCCAACCTTGTCGAAACGGTTAAGGGGTATGCCGCTCATGAAAAACAAACCCTTGATGCCGTCATCACGGCGCGTAATTCTGCCATGCAGGTCCATGACAGTAAAGGGGCGACTCCAGAACAAATGGCTCAGGCCGAAGGGGCACTTGCTGGAGCGTTAAAAACAGTGTTTGCCTTATCCGAAGCCTATCCCGACCTCAAAGCGAACACAAATTTTTTAAAACTCCAAGATGAACTGTCTGACACCGAAAATAAGATCCAGGCCGCGCGTCGCTTCTACAACGGCAATGTCCGCGATTATAACACCGCTACTCAAACATTCCCGACCAACCTCATAGCTAATGCGTTTGGGTTCCAAGCAGAAAAGTTTTTTGAGATGGAAGACGTTAAGCAACGGGAAAATGTGAGTGTAAAATTTTAGTGCTGATTATATTGTTAATGATCACATCTATGAGCGTTGAAGAACGACGAGGACTTATTCCTAACGGCATAAGTGAAGCTGCTCAACAAAAGGAAGCGGAATTAAATAAAAAATTTAATGATCGTTTCAGCATAGAGAAAAAGGCAGGAAAGGTTGTTGTGGTTCTCAAGCGCGAGGGAGATAGAGAAATTACCCCGCAACGATTCCTCAAACTCCTCGAAGGTGCCCCCGTGAATGATCAAAAGGCACAATCAGGGGCAGGGGAAGATGATCCAACAAAAATTCATGCCCGTGCAACGGACGCGGGTGCTACTCAATGGTCTGTAAAGCATGACGAAGAGATGCTTGTAGTGGCAAAGAAGCGTTTAGCGGCCGCTGGTGTTGATCTCTTGGCCCCTGACACAATGGCAGCCTAACACGATTTCATGGCAACAACGTATACTCAAATCGCTTCCAATAAAACAAAGACCACGGTTTTGATCGTGGTCTATGTTTCGTTTATTGCGGTTATTGTCTGGGCGTTGCAGCAGATCTTTGGGTATGGCCCCGAGTACGTATTGCTGGCGATCATTGTTTCGGTGCTCATGAGTCTTGCGAGTTATTTTTGGGGTGACAAAGTAGCCCTCAGTGTGAGTAGGGCGCAACCGGTTACGAAAGAAACCGCCCCTTTTATTGTGCACATGCTTGAGAATATTGCGATCACAGCGGGGTTGCCCATGCCCAAGGTGTATGTGATCAACGACCCGGCGATCAATGCTTTTGCCACGGGCCGCGACCCCAAGCATGCATCGGTGGCGGTCACCACTGGGGCGATCGAGAGCTTGGAAAACGAAGAGCTCGAAGGGGTGCTGGCGCACGAACTGTCGCATGTGGGCAACTATGATATCCGCGTGATGACCGTGGTCGTTATCTTGGGTGGCATTATTAGTATCCTTGCCAATGGTTTTCTGCGCTCACGATTTTATTTCGGAGGTCGAGATCGCGACAATGATCGCGGAGGGAATCCGGCGTTGATGTTGATTGGCCTCGTTCTTATTGTTATTGCACCACTGCTTTCGACGTTGATTAAGCTTGCGGTCTCCCGTAAGCGCGAATATCTTGCCGATGCGAGTGGCGCTCTACTCACACGCTATCCCGAGGGACTTGCGCGGGCGCTTGAAAAAATCGGTCGCCAAAACCAACCCTTAGCCACGGCCAACGATGCCACCGCGCATTTGTTTTTCTCCAATCCCTTTTCGTCAAAACACTTTTTGAATATTTTCTCTACCCACCCCCCTTTGCAGGAACGCATCAAGCGGCTTCGGGCAATGGGCGGAGCTTCGTAAAGTTTTGGAAATGTTGGGTAGGGTGGAACGGGTATGCGGCTGCGACGGCCGTTTTTTTAATACAAACTATTTATGCTCTGGGCATGGATTACGCTATAATACAGATACTCTGTTGATAACATCCCATTCGCATGATCCCCAAATCCCTTTTGCAATGGTTGGAGATTGCCCAAAAAGAGCATTGGGCAATCCCGGTGAGTGTCGTGAAAAATATTTCCGGCGCTTTGGCAGTGATGGAACATTCCTCCAAGAACGCTCGACCTCTTATGATCGAAGTCGTATTCCCAAAGGCGGGCCTTCTGTTGGATCGTGGAGAGTTAAAGGTTGATGCCGAGATTGAGAGTAGTAGTGCGCCTATATTTCTTGCTTGTGCCAATATTAAGAAAGAATCTGATGCGACGCCCGCGATTAATGCGGGGTATGATATCATCCATTGGGATGGTCATGGGGCGGATTACCACAAGACGATAAAGATAGTTCGTCGTATAGTAAAATATGTCCATAAACATCATGCTTATGTCGAGGTTTCTCTTGGCTTGCGAGGTACCATGACCAATCCGGAGCAAGCGGCGCGGTTTGCTCGAGAAACGCTTTGCGATGTCGTAGACGTTGAGGTGTTCGGAAAGGGCAAGAAGACTGATACTGCCCTCCTGAAAAATCTTCATCGCCTCATCCCTTGTTTCTTGGCGGTACGCTCTTCTCCGGAAGACGCACGAACACACACACTTCTTTGCAAGTACGGAATTGTCAAAATTGTATGACCTACGATGTCGTCACTGTTGGTTCGGCAACCCAGGATGTCTTCTTGATTCAGAAAGACGTTCAGATTATGTCCAGTAAGAAATTCTCAACCGGTCAGGCCGAGTGCTTTGCGTTGGGCGCAAAGGTAGAACTTGATTCGGTGATTTTTGACACCGGCGGGGGGGCAACGAATGCCGCGGTCACTCTCCGACGTTCTGGACTCAAAGCCGCTGTCGTCACCCGGGTGGGATATGATCCCGCGGGGCATGAAGTATTGCGGGTGCTTAAACACGAGCGGATCGATTGTCGGTATGTTCACCAGGACCATGAGCATGGAACGGCGTACTCAAGTATTATGCTCACGCCCGAAGGGGAACGGACGGTGCTCGTGTACCGAGGGGCTTCCAGTCATTTTGTCTGGGACGATTTCCCAATCCATGGTTTAAAAGCAAAGTGGTTGTATGTGACGAGTCTTGGCGGGAACCGTGATTTTTTTCAACACTTGATTGATTGGGCAAAATTTTATAAGGTACGCGTGATGTGGAACCCCGGAATGAAAGAATTGGAATGGGGGTGGGAGATAATTGAGTCATTCGATACCGCGGTCGACATTCTCCTGATTAATCGTGAAGAAGCTGCTATCCTCACCAAAAAGCTGTTGGATAATATCCAGGGTATTTACCACACACTGCATCGTTCGCATTTTGGGATGATTCTTGTCACCGATGGTAAGCGTGGAGCATTGGCGTGGCCCGAAAAAGGTGAAAGGCTCTCCGTGGAGCCCATAGGGTCAAAACCGATTAACACCACTGGGGCGGGTGATGCGTTTGGGAGCGCATTTTTGGCAGGACACCTCGCATTCAAAGGTGATCTTCCGATGGCGTTGCGATTAGCCTCGTACAATAGTGGATTGGTTGTGATGGAAATGGGGCCGAAACACGGGATCATGAAAAAGATGCCGAGTACGGCAGTACTCAAGAAGATCAATGTGATGGAGGAGTAGCATTCCTTCCTTAAGGGTACTATGATTTCGAGACAAAATAATTTCGCATATATCGATGGCGCCAATCTCCATAAAGGGATTGGCGGTTTGGGCTGGCAGCTTGACTATAAAAGATTTAGAGTTTGGCTAGCAGAAAAGTATGGCGTCCGGGTTGCGTATGTATTCATTGGACTCATACCGAGATACAAAGGACTTTATCAATATCTGCAGGAGTCTGGATTTACATTGGTATTTAAAGAGGTCGTGTACGATGGCGATGGTAAGGCAAAGGGTAACTGCGATGCCGATCTTGTTCTGCAGGTAACGAGAGATTCCTACGAAAATAAATTTGATAATGCTATTCTCGTGTCCAGTGATGGCGATTATGCGGGACTCGTTTCATTTTTGTTGGAGAGACAGAAGTTTGCTGTCATTTTATCACCGCATCCGCAAGCAAAGTGTTCTATTTTACTGAAACGAACAGGTGCGAAGATTGCTTATATCAACGATCAGCGGTCTCATTTAAAATTGACCCACAAAGAAAAAGCCCCCAATGGGAACGGAATCCCATAAGGGTCTTTTTCGTAAGTATTAACTATATATTAGCACATATAAGAAAAAAGTCAATATATATGTCGAACATCGCTATTACTCGTCAAATCACCGACACCGGAATCAAACTGCTCAAAATGCAGAAGAATTTCAAAGTCAAATTAAACAAAGAAGATCGAGCACTTACCCCAGCGGAGCTCAAAAAGTTTGTCACGGGCGCGGATGCCATACTACCGCTCCTGACCGACGTAATCGATGGCGACGTTATGGATGCGGCTGGGCCACAGCTCAAGATCATTGCCAACTACGCGGTGGGGTTTGATAACATCGATCTAGCAGCGGCAAAGACTCGCGGGATTATTGTCACGAATACGCCTGGGGAATTAGTAAGCGAGGCCGTTGCCGAACACACCTTCGCACTCATGGTCGCGCTTGCGCATCGGATTTGTGAAGGGGATCGCTATGTGCGTGAAGGTAAATACAGTGTGTGGGAACCCATGCTCCTGGTCGGTACATTATTGTATGGTAAAACATTTGGGATTATTGGCGGGGGACGCATTGGGATTTCCGCCGCCCGCAAAGCCAAAGGGATTGGCATGAATGTGGTGTATAGCGACCTCAAGCGCAACAAAGATTTTGAGCAAGAATTGGGAGCCAAGTTTATGACGAAAGAAAAACTCCTTCAGACTGCTGATGTTGTGAGTCTCCATGTGCCACTCTTGCCCTCAACGCACTATTTACTGGATACAGCAGAATTTTCGATGATGAAAAAAACAGCGTATCTTATTAATACCGCCAGGGGACCGGTCGTACGCGAGAAGGCATTATTGCGAGCACTCAAAACAAAGCGGATTGCTGGGGCGGGTCTTGATGTATTTGAATGTGAGCCGTCAACGGATTGCGATATCACCGATCATCTGGAATTGAAAGCTATGGATAACGTGATTCTTACCCCGCACATTGGGTCTGCATCCCTCGAAGCACGGCAGCAGATGAGTGAAATGGCGGCGCAAAATATTATCGCCGTGCTCTCCGGTAAGCCCGCTCTTAATCCAGCCAAATAAGGCGGTATGATTGAAGAAAGGATGTCCGTTATTATTCTTAGTTTAAATGTATGAAAAATGGCACAGAGAATCCATTTAAAGTTTTAGAGGGGGGGGCTGAAGGTGAGCAGAAACTTCCGGACGCCATGCTTACACTCGATGGTAAAATGTATGTGGGCCAAGGACGGCGATGGGTAGAAGAGAAAACAATGGATAAAGAAACGATGAAGAAAACGGGAGTATTTCAGATTCGTGAACCCGTTACGGATCCAGCGCTAATCAATAAATTACGGGAACAATGGTCTAAGCACCTCATTATCCAAGAGGTTCCGAAGAAAAAAGAAGGTGAGGAATAAGGCAGTAATGACAAAACGACCCGCCGAATCGGCGGGTTGTTTTTAAAGTCTTAGTTTAGATTTTGAGGTCATCCACCATTTTGATGTTTCTTTTTTGGTTTTCGGAGGAATCGAAGGATCTGTTTGCGGAATTCTATAAATTGAACAATATCCTGCTGGAGATATTCATACACACGTTCTTTATCTACCTTTTCGTACTCATGGATCAGAATATTCCGGAATCCGCTTATACTTGCCATCTGGTCATAGAGTCCCTGGCTGATCGCTCGCTTTTCACGAAGCACTCGAAGAACGTCTCGGTTCTCTTCGGGGCGGGGAAATGCATATGTAATGATCACGAGTTTAGCAACATCCAAGACAACCTCGATAGACAAATGTAAGTAATGTTCTGCGAGCCCAAATTGATGGTAATCACTCAAGAAACTTTTTCGATTCACCTTTTGAAGGTCTCTTAAATAGTCGAGATATTCGTCCAGGGCCTGGAGTTTTGCAACAATCTTATTATAAGCAGTTCCTCCCATCATATCGCCGTAGCCATGTACTGGCGATTATAGGACTGTAAGAATGGAGAGAAATCTTCATAGTCATTCATCGTTCGGAGTTCAAAATCCAGGCGCTCTCCTTCATTATTGGAATAAAGGAGTGTTCCGGTTTGAACGATATCGTATCGCAGGATGGTTGATCGGACATCATCCAGTACGACGAGGTCAACTCGTTGGGGCGCGCAGTATTCTTGAAGATCATGAACAAGTTTTAATTGTTTTTTGAATCGTGAGGCGGGATTTCCGTTGCCAAAAAAAACTGCAATATCAATATCACTAGAGGTCAGTGCCCTTCCTTGAGATTGGGAACCAAAAAGATAGGCATAGGGGATGCCGTGTTGCCGGAGGATTTTTTTTATTGTTGATTGTTGATGCAGATTCATATGGTAATAGTATACCGCCGAGGATTCGAGCGTGCAAGTAATGTTGAATACAAAACAACCCGCCGAATTGGCGGGTCGTTTTAAAGTCTTAGTTTAGATTTTGAGGTCATCCACCATTTCGGTGCTGATATCCTCGTGAGCAGTCATGGGGTTACTCATTCCATTGCTCATCGTCGTACCCATCTCACGTCGTGGAGGACGGCGGGAACCTTCGGGCTCGTAAATCTTCAGGTTCACACGGGCGTTGTTCTTAGCTCCCACGATTTTGAGGAGCGTCCGGAGAGACCGGGCGGTTTGGCCACTGCGGCCAATCACGTAACCCATATCCTCGGGGTTTACCTTGAGTGTAATGAGCACTCCCATTTCGTCGACGGTACGGTCGCTGCTGACATCTTCCGGGTGGTTGACGATCGCGCGTACCACGTACTCGATAAACTCTTGATCGCTGTGTTGATCAGCCATATCATCGGTGTTAGATCAGATTTCCCAATAAGCTGCACGGTCGACCTTACAGTGGAGCTTTAAGCCAAAGTATAGAATGGTTTGACGATTTGGTCAATCATCAGTAAAGTAAGCGCAGCCAGTTAATTAAGCAAGACAAGTAAAATAAGCGAGATAAGCCCGATCGGCGTCTGCAGCTTAATTTACTTATCTTACTTATCTTGCTATGAAAATCGACGTCATCACCATCTTCCCCGAACTCTTCCCTCCCTATTTCAATGAGAGCTTGTTAAAGCGTGCGCAGTCAGCTGGACTGTTAGAATTTAAGATTCATAATCTGCGCGATTATGCAACAGACCGTCATCATAAAGTAGACGACCGTCCGTATGGTGGGGGGCCGGGAATGATACTGCGTGCGGACATTATTATCAGCTGCCTTCAATCCATTAAAAATCCGAAATCCGAAATCCGAAATCCGAAACAATCCCAAAATACAAAATACAAAATACAAAATACTCGAATTGTGGCCCTCGACCCGGCCGGCAAACAACTCAATCAAGCAATGGCCAAGCGATTAGCGAAGTATGACCAACTGATATTGCTGTGCGGCCGCTATGAAGGGTTTGATGAGCGTGTGTATAAATTTGTGGATGAGAAAATATCGATTGGTCCCTACGTGTTAGCGGGTGGGGAGTTGCCAGCACTAGTCCTCATCGATACCGTCAGTCGTATGATTCCGGGGGTGGTGGGTGACCCACAGTCGATTGTGGAAGAAACACATTCCTCGGAAGGGTTTGTGGAGTATCCACAGTATACACGGCCAGAGGTCTTGGAAATTCAAAACGCAAAACGCAAAACGCAAAGCTTACGAGTACCAAAGGTATTATTAAGTGGGAATCACAAAAAGATTATCGAGTGGCGGAAAAAGCATAGTCGATGAGACTCAAGTATCCGTCTTACAAAAATTTTCCCTCAACTCTTTTTGGATGGCATATAAAATCCCCCAAGTTCGGGGGATTTTATAGTTACTTCTTAGATTAATTGCGGGTTGTTAGTTTTTGTTGGGTGCTGGTAGAAACATTGCTCGACGCATCCTTGGATTCAATCACGAATGGATACGTAGTGTTGGCTTCGAGCCCCATCACCAGTATAGCGTGTTTGGTGCCCATTGACGAGCTGCTCACTATGAGCGCTGCGGATGCATCAAACGTGGCCCCCGCGTTGTAGGAGAGTTTAGACGAAGTCGGTTCATTCGTATCCCAGCGGATGATCGCCGAAGTCCTCGTGAGGCTCGTCACTTCAATGTTGGAGATTGTTGGGAGTGTCGTATCGACGGCAGTCGTGAGTGTAGCATCCGCGCTCACCGAGATATTTCCACTGCCATCTTTTGATTCCACTTTGAAGTGGTAGGTAATATTGGCCGACAATCCGCTCAACGTTACCTCATGCGATGTGGAGAGTGTGGTACTGAGGCTGGAAGACGATCCATACGCGGTAGTTGTTCCGTACTTCACTTGCGCGGTGGTCGGTTCATCTGTACTCCATTTAATCGTTGCGGAGTGATCTGTTGTTGCGGAAACGCTTACACCGGATAGTACAGGGGCAGTAGCATCTCCGGTTGTGAAGGTGGCGTCGCTGGAAGCACTCAAGTTCCCATTGGCATCACGAGACAGTACTTGCAGGTGATAGGTTGTTTTCTCCGAAAGTCCGGCGAGCGTTACCTTGTGCTTGGTTACGAGTGCGGTGTCGAGTGTTGTGCTGGAACCGTAAAGGGCAGTCGTTCCATAGTTCAGCTGCGAACTCGCGGGTTCATTTGTTTTCCAGGTGACTTCCGCGCTCGTTGTTGTCACGGCGGATACGGCGGTAGAGCTAATACGGGGGAGTGTCACATCCGCTCTTGTCGTGAGTGTTGAATCCCCGCTTGCGGAGAGGTTACCGGAACCATCTTTCGACTCGACTTTAAAGTGATAGGTAGTGTTGGCCGAAAGTCCAGCCAATTTTACTTCATGATTCGTTCTCAATTCGGAGTCCACGTTCGTGGATTGTCCGTAGCCTGCTGTCGTGCCATATTCAACCTGGCTTGTGGCTGGTTCCGATGTTGTCCACCGGACCACTACGGACTGTTGCGTTTCACCAGTTACCGCAATATTGAAGATGGACGGCGCTGTCACATCGACTGCTGCTTCGGCCTTGGTGGTCAACGTCATATCCGCAGATTTGGTTTCATTGCCTGCTTTGTCTTTAGCAACCACTTGGAAGTGATAGGTGGTGTTGGCGGCAAGGCCACTCAAGAGGGTCTTATGAGATTTTGACAATTTGCTCTCCAGAGAGGTTTGGGATCCATACGAGGTAGTGGTCCCGAAGTTTACTTGGCCGGTTGTTTTTTCATTGGTTTTCCAATCGACTCTGGCGCTGTTTTCTGTGGTTGCCTTTACCTCCACTTTTTTGAGTAGAGGGGCAACGACATCCTCAAAGATTCTCTTCAAGATTCCCCGGGGTTTTTCATTGTCCTCATTCTTTTTTTCTCCGTCTTTTTTATCATTCTGTTTTTCACTATTTTCATTGTTGTGGTTTGCGGCGACAAAGACGGCGGCTTTCGCATTGCCATTATTACTGAAGATGGATGCGGCCGAAGGCAGTCGAAGTGTCCAGAAGCCGCTCGAAGAAAGGGCTAATGTACCGATGAGAAGTATGGGGAGGAAGTTCATATGTAAGTGGGTTAATGATATTGCGCAATTATTGGTGAGTGGCCGCTTCGACCCAAGCGGCATAGGAGCATATTACTTCTATGCAATACTAGACGAGTTATCTTTGCTATTCTTACGCTATGGTTGAAACATTCTCTGTGGTGCGTGTTGACATCATTTTTAGAGTGCTAGAGTTACTCTATATGAACAATGGTATTGCACGCACGAACGGTTTACTTCTTACCCTCTCTCACTCCATGAGGGCTGGGTAAGCGTTGTTCGTTTATTTGTAGAACCGCAACCCTCCATAGCTCGACATAAGTAGAGCGACGGAGGGTGACCGCACCTTAACAATTTACACCAAACAGAATCAGGGGTCCTTGGGCAATGTAAAGGGTATGTTAAGTGTGCTCAACAATTCCCACCAGTCTTCTCGACGCGACGAACGTTCGTTTCGAGAAGAGCTGTTGGAAATTGAAAGGAGCGGATATGCATAGCCAATCCGTACCATTTCAGATTTGGAGACAACGGTGGGTACAGGAGATGGCCCGCCGCGGTTGGAAGGCACTCCTCCCCTCCAAGCTCGAGACTCGGACATTGCTCACTGGTATTCCCTGTGACTGTCCACCAGACAAGTTTTATGGAGATCGCGGAACCTATTACATCGAAGCACGTCGAGACGGTCACGTCGTTCACGTGGCGTGTAACGCGACACTCCATCGGTTCACGCCGCCCATACAATATCAAGGCTTCGTTCTGGTACCAACCCCCGTGGGCCCTTTCCCGTCCGTTCCACCGTGGAGGTTTCGGCGCTTGCAATGGGAGCGCTCATCGAAATCGATGCGATCGCCCTCACCGACGAAGAAGTGAAGCAGACCTATCTCAACCGTAGTCCGGGTGAGGGGACGGAGCTGTAAGGAGTCACAGAGAGTCGAAGGTTCCTGGGCGCAGCACGGGAGGTGCACGTCCAGGAACCTTCTTAAAATTGACAAAATAATAACCGTTATATATACTTTGGTTATAATATAATAACCTCATGAGTATGCAAACTAAAACTATCTTGAATGTTAAGATCGATAAGGGGCTCAAGATCAAGGCCCAACGGTTGGCACACGATTATGGCGTTCCGTTAAGTATTATCGTCAATGCCCAACTCAAACAATTTGTCCGCGAGAAGCGTCTCGTCTTGGGAGAGCCGTATACGATGTCCGAAGAACTCGAGCGCGCCCTTGGACCTATCGACCGCGATATCAAAAAAGGTCGGAACGTATCAACGGGTTTTACCGATGTCGATAAAATGATCGAGTACCTGAAGCAGAAGTGAGTGGTCCAATATATGACTATTCATTTTCATCATCGATTTAAAAAACAGCTTCAAAAAGCTCCGCAAAAAGTTCAAACGGCATTCTATACGCACCTCGCTCTTTTCCAGGAAGATCCTTTCCAGCCCAGCCTCAACAACCATGCCCTGAAAGGTGTTTATCTTGGATACCGCAGTATCGATGTCACCGGAGATTGGCGAGCGATTTACAAAGTAGTAAGCGATGATCAGGTTATCTTTTCGTTTTTAGGAACCCACAGTTACCTATACAGGTAATCGGCTGGATCCTTGACAGTATCCATAAAAAGGTCTAGGGTATAAATACAAACATATGGAACACCGTTTTCTAAGTATTTCAGCTGTAACAATGTATACGACCACTTCCTATTCCCAGGAGTGTGGCTATTAATCGTTTTCTTCCATAAGAGAATTTCGTCTCGCCGCCCTCCTCGGGGCGGCTTTTTTGTATTCCAAGATTCCTGTGAGGACCGTTAAGCCTAACGATTCTCACGCACAGTCTATTGAGACAATGCGCCGCCCTTTAACAATATAGGAACACTCACCGTTATCTGCTATAAGGCATGCCATATAGCAGGAAAGGAGATTTCCGATGTTAGTATTCGAACCATGTCCTTGGATCCCAGAATGTGGGAAACGAGGATTTCACGGCTTTCTTGTTGATGACGGAGCGCTTGCCGTTGAACGCGGCTTCTTGGATCAGTTCGATGTAGAGAAGATGTTGCGTATCGCGCAACGCGGGCTCCTCGACATTGGCGAGGATGAAGTTCGGCCGATACTAGACTTCATCCAGAAAGAAAAGATGGTAAAAACCCCCGGTGGCATCGGGTGTGCGGATGGCTGCCTACCCCTCTGCCCAGAGGCGATGGCCTGCAGATCAACGAGGGTGGTTTACGCGCATCGTTACGAGCGAGGACCACGCGATCATCAAACGACTGTTCTGGAGGCATCGGGAAGCACCGTTTGATGTCCTCGAGGAAGTTAACGCCGTCCTCCAGGTATTCTCTCCGCACTTCATCGCTAAGCGTGGGAGAAGCCTTTCCCAATTTAAGGCCAGTGAGTTTTCGGAAGAATGTTGGGGGGATCGCCGGAAGAAGCACGGCGATCTCCTCGTCAACATCGCGAGTAGGGAAATTCTCGCGGCGGCAACGGGCCTCGAGGAATGCATTGCGTCGTTCCAACAGGATGGGCTGTTTCAAGAGCGAATCATGTGGGAAGTGCAACGTCTCATTGGCTCCCTGTTCATCACTAAACAAGGGTGCATGCGTGCTGTGCAAGATCCACAACCACTCGGAGCGCTCCATATCCTTGAGACCGGTTTCAAGCTTCGCACTGACCTACCGGACTTCCACCGGCGCACGTTTGGAGGAAAGCCAGTTTGGTCCCGAGAAATAAAAGACGATCTAGCGCTCGATGACGCGTTCCGGAGAATATCGAAGGCCATTATCTTCTTTACCGTGGAAGCCATCAAAGACGATGGGTTCCTCAACACCATTGCGTCGTTGATTGCTCGGGCATTCCACAAGTTCCCATTGTGGGTGATGCATCTGCCCATCCTCTTCAAAGATCTGCCCCGATTCATGAGTCACGAGGGCGCTGAAGAAATGCTATCCCAATGGGCAGAGGTGTTGGATGCGCAATGCCCCGAGGGCAAGTCGAAGGAAACGAAACAGAACATCGCATTCGTATTAGGATTGGTGGTGATAGAGTTGGTAACGCAAAATCTCTGTCTGGATGCAGAGGTACGGTTGCGCAACGCGGCCCGGAACCTCGTTCAACAATGGAGCGATACAGATACCGAAGGGATATGGAAAACGATCCGGTTTCTTCTCTAGGAATTCTCACGCTCATTTAAAACGCAACGAAAGGAGGTGAACAAAATGCCCCTCGAAGAAGGAGGTAATATCCGCACCAATGTCGTGCAGCTTTCCTGCCAGCACCAATGGAGGCACGAAGGTTGCTATGGGACATGGAACCATTCAGATCCGGGCGGCCCGCAGTACAACCACACCAAGAGGGTTTGCGTGGTGAAGGGCTGCGGCAAGACAGAGTGTGTCTTCGACCGTACTACAAGGAAGAAGAAAGAAGGCTGGTACTAGTCGACCCGTAACGCGTAGGAGGCGCGTACTATTAAAGTAACCCTCGGGGCTCGTGCAGCATGCATGGGTCCTGAGGGTTTTTTCTTTATAAAATCCTTATAAATATTGATATTTATCATACACATCTATTCCCCATTTGTGGCCCTAGTCCCGCAACGTTTGCTATGGCTTTCTGCGGGGTTCGCCTCGCAAATTGCCTTCAGTTTCTGCGGGGTTGACACCCATTCATTTTTCCTCCATAATACCTCTTACCTCTTGGAGGAACCCATTTACTTGAAACTCGCCCGATATTCGAAGCGAAAATTCAAAAGGAATGGAGTGCGCCAGATCCGCTCATAAATTCAGATGTACAGGAGCAGCGGTCGGGTGTCTTTTTTTCGCCAAAATGAGGAGCTCTTTGACAATTCGGCTGACAACCAACGTTGAAATAAGAAACGTGATAGTAAGACGTCAATTTCATACAACAAAAAATAGAACCATCAATCTACTCTTCGGAGTAGACTCATAAGATGAGAAGCCAATTGCAAAATTGGTGTAGCATCTTTCTTGAGAATTTGATCCTGGTTCAGGATGAACGCTGGCGGCGTGTCTAAGGCATGCAAGTCGAACGCGTACAGTAGCAATACTGTGCGAGTGGCAAACGGGTGAGTAACACATTGGTAACCTACCCCTCACACGGACATAACGCGGAGAAATCTGCGCTAATATCCGATGGACTCCATTCTCGCAAGGGTTATGGAGTAAAGGCGCAAGCCGGTGAGGGAGGGGCCTATGGCCTATCAGCTAGTTGGCGGGGTAAAAGCCCACCAAGGCGACGACGGGTAGCGGGTGTGAGAGCACGACCCGCCTCACGGGCACTGAAATACTGGCCCGACTCCTACGGGAGGCTGCAGTCAAGAATATTCCCCAATGGACGAAAGTCTGAGGGAGCGACGCCGCGTGCAGGATGAAGCTCTTCGGAGTGTAAACTGCTTTTCTCTGGGACGAACACATGACGGTACCAGAGGAATAAGGACCTGCTAAACTCGTGCCAGCAGCCGCGGTAATACGAGTGGTTCAAGCGTTATCCGGATTTATTGGGCGTAAAGCGTCTGTAGGTGGTTTGGAGCATCGTTCGTTAAATATTGAAGCTCAACTTCAATGCCGCGGGCGAGATGGCCAGACTAGAGGCTGGAAGAGGTATGCGGAACTGCCGGTGTAGTAGTAAAATGCGTTAATATCGGCAGGAACACCAACGGCGAAGGCAGCATACTGGTACAGATCTGACACTGAGAGACGAAAGCGTGGGGAGCGAAGCGGATTAGATACCCGCGTAGTCCACGCCGTAAACATTGGATACTAGGCATTGGGAGTATCGACCCTCCCTGTGTCGTTTAGCAAAGGTAACCCCTTAAGTATCCCGCCTGGGGAGTACGGTCGCAAGGCTAAAACTCAAAGGAATTGACGGGAACCCGCACAAGCGGTGGAGCATGTGGTTTAATTCGACAATAAGCGAGGAACCTCACCAGGGCTTGACATGATGCTGCAAGCGCACGGAAACGTGTGACCTTCGAGGGTGCATCACAGGTGCTGCATGGTTGTCGTCAGCTCGTGCCGTAAGGTGTACAGTTAAGTCTGGAAACGAGCGCAACCCCTATTGCCAGTTACAAGTGTCTGGCGAAACTGCCCCCCACAAGGGGGAGGAAGGTGGGGATGACGTCAAATCAGCATGGCTCTTACGCCCTGGGCGACACACGTGCTACAATGGGGTGCAACAATGGGCCGCCAACTCGCAAGAGGGAGCAAATCCCATCAAACCACCCCCCAGTTCAGATTGAGGGCTGCAACTCGCCCTCATGAAGTAGGAATCGCTAGTAATCGCGAATCAGCCTCGTCGCGGTGAATACGTTCTCGGGTTTTGTACACACCGCCCGTCACGTCAAGGGAGCCGACAATACCCGAATTTCGGACAACCGGAAGAAGGTAGGGTTGGTGACAGGGACGAAGTCGTAACAAGGCATCCGTAGCGGAAGCTGTGGATGGATCACCTCCTTTCTAGGGAGTAAAATCGTGGACCCGAAGTCCACATTAAGTCGATTCTGAACTATCATTCGCAAGAAGGATATTGCAGAAGGCGTCTACTATCACGTTTCTTGGTTCAACAAAGTCAGTAAATAAAGCCGCTCAATATTGAGCGGCTTTATTTACGTTAAAAGTCAGTTTCGTTAGTCTGCGAGACGTTTTCGTAGAATAAGAACCTCATTTTTAAGGAGAAGTCTTGGATTTTCTGGTCCCCTTGGTTGCAGATAATCAGGATGATATTCTTCACTGGTGGTTTGGTATTCAAAGTCGAATGGCATTTTTTCTCGCGCAAGTATCAATGCTTGATCGAAGAATTTTTTGTTCATCGGATGTTCGGCAAACTGTGGATAGGGATTCTCGGAGCCCACAGGGGCAATGCGAACCTCTTTGCCCACTGCCAGGAGTTCGCATAATCGCTCTGCTAATTGTTGTATGTTTCCATCAGCATAATTGACGCAAGTGGCCACCACGATATCAAAAAAATTATTTCGAAACGGCGCTTGTTCTCCAAGCGCAACGACTGTCTTTTGGTTGATTTTTTCTTGGATTTCAGGTGGGAGGTGTCCGATTCTTTGTTTTCTTTTGTTCACAATATCTCGAACTTCTTCCGCTGTCCGGTCGGGAGTAAATGTTTGTTGAAAGTGTTCCGATAATCCTGGCTCTAACGAATATATTTCTTCGGTGATGTGGTTGAGAAGTACTCCTGCAGCAAATTCACGGCCTCCCGCACCAACATCCAATATTTTTTTATCCTTCATCAGGGCATCGGTTAATCCTAACCCATGTTGCTGTTTTCGAAAGTATTGATCGATCCGTTCGATGTGCCACTCGGGCGGATACTGTAATTCTGTTGGTTGTTGGGCAATCGTCTCCTGGGGACGAGGAGATTCAAACATAGAAAAATAATTTTTTCAAATGGTCAGTATTTCTAGTGCACCTCAATTCCAGTTTTTTTGATCTCACTCGTGAGAGGGGAATTCATTAAAAAATCTTTTTTTGAGAATCCAACCGGTTCGATCGTGAGCCCGTTGTCGCGTACGCGTTTCGACCATAAGTATTGGGTTGCTTTCCATGGGTCGTTAAATTTTTTGGAGATAATGCAAAGGTCAATGTCGCTCCAGCGGTGTTGCTTTCCTTTTGCAAAAGAACCGAAGAGATAAACATTCTCGATCGGAAGACGGTCTTTTTTGAGTACATCAATGTACTCCGCAATAGAGTTTAGGACTTTTTTTGGAACTCTTGTTCGAGCCATAGGTATAGTCCTTTAGTAATCGCTAGGTATTTTTTTGTGAATGGTGGTGTGCATTGTTTGTAGAACGCGAGCTTTGCATCGTCGTAGCGGCCGGCGATGTTAAATGTTGTGATGGTTCTTAAGAGTTGTACTTGATCACTCGTTAATGTGATGTGTGCGGTGGAGGCTAATTTGGCAAGGTCATGAATTGGTGGCGCAAAATCGTCTGTTCGCTGTACGACGATACTTTTTAGAAATTTTTCGAGTGTCAGATGACAAAAGAATAAGCATGCATCATAATGCTTTGTGTGGTACAGATCGGTGGCGGTGCCCAGGTCTCTTTCGGCCGATTTTCGCCAGTGTTGAATATGGATTTGAAGATTGTTCATGTCGGTATAATAGCTCAAAATGACCGGATGGTCAAAGATTTCTAGGGAGTAAAATCGTGGACCCGAAGTCCACATTAAGTCGATTCTGAACTATCATTCGCAAGAAGGATATTGCAGAAGGCGTCTACTATCACGTTTCTTGGTTCAACAGCAAAACACCTCGCCTATTTATAGGAGAGGTGTTTTTTATCGATAAATTAATCCGGGCAGTAGAGATTTAAGAAGCGATGCCGCATCTTTAACATTCAGACAACGATTTTTAGATCTTCCGTAATATAACCGTTTCTCGCAATCCCAGAAGTAATTCGGTCGAGATTTCTTGCAATGGTTCTTCGTCAGTGTGTTTACTCGTCGCTCTTCGACGCTCATAGTCTTTGACGGGCGTTACACCAAGTCGTTGGAGGTCTTCATGTTTAATGCAATCCTGCCACATCTCGCCTTCGCTGGAGTCTGACATGCTCAATGGAATATCGAAGCTAATAATAATCATGGCATTGGGTTTTGCAGCCTGAGTGAGGCGCTCAAGTTCCCTGAGGAATCCTTGCCTTGTTCGTGACCGATCATATTGCGTGATCCATTTGTCGTATGCTTCTCCTTTTGCATCCTTATCCTGATAAGTCGGACCTCCACCTTTTTGCATTCTCGCCAGTGGGAATCCGAACATTCGAAGCGAGATAATCGCATCAAACTTTTTGGTGTGTGCGAGCGTTTCAGGATCGGTAATCATCAGGAATGCTTGGTCGCCTTGTGGAATCGTTCGATTCAGTTCTGGCGAATGTTGCTCAAATGCTCCAGGGCTCGTGTCGTACCCCGTCAGGTCAACGCCTTCCTGTTTAAGGACACGGTCAATAGGCGCCCCTACTCCACAGCCAGCATCCAACAAACGAAGTCCTTTGAGATCCTCTCCACAGTAATAATGGAGAAGTGCCTCGGTCGAAAGAGAGATGCCATTGAATGGCGGTTCTTTGAGAAGCTCTGAAGTTTTTGTGATTGCGGCACGATTTCTTTCAGCGAAACCACTAAAGGCCTGCCGAGAAAACGTTTCGCGTTTCCGGCGTTCTTGTTCTGAAGGCCGAATCATCGCAAGAATACGATCAAGCATAAAATGATCATGATGAAATTCTGCAAGATTTTTTTAATGCGTTTATTGAAGAAACTCCAAAATCGTCTTTACAATCCCTTTATCATCAAGTTGTTTGGTGTGCTTTACACAAGTGTGGAGAATTTGTTTTGTAGTGAATGTATCTTTGGGGAAGGCGCTTTGCTCGCTTACGCGGCCGTCGCCTTTCACATAGGTTCGGGAGTGATCAGGCGCTTCGGTGAAGACCGTATCATGGCAGTTGCCCACGACAAAGAGGGCGGGGTTCGCGATCGTGGTGGGCCGGTCCAGCCGCTCATGATAGGCGGTGACCCGATCGAGCACCGTTTGGAATTCCTTAAGATCAACCGATTGGTCTGCAAATACGCTCCAATGTTCTTCGAGCCAACTTTCCGCGATCGTCATATCCTTATCACGGAATCGTTTTGTCCCTTTGTGAGGGAGTAACAAGTAGCTTGAGGGATTGGAAAAAATTACTTCTTTTGAGCGTATGGTTTTATTTAGCCCCAACGGAACGCCATTATTAAGATCATCAAGGTACGTAATGCCGGGATCAAATGGCGCGGTCACGTACACCACTTTATTAAATTTTTCGGGATGTTCTTTCACAACGGTGTGCGCAATCAGCCCGCCCATGCTGTGGGCCACCACAGACGGCTTCATGCCCGTCTCGGCGATCACGCGGTCTACGAGTGTTTCAAATTTTTTAGCGTTGTCATCGGGGAACGCGCGCCAGTCATAGGGGAACACGTAGGCGTTCGGGAGGCACGCGGCGGCGCTGCTTATCCCACTATAGGCCTTGTACTCTAACAGAAATGGGATAACTGTCACTTCCAAAAGTTTCGGCGCGTCAAACGATTCTCCGGTGTATTTGAGCGGTGTGCTTGGCAGCAGGTGGCGGAGCGTAAGCCATCGCGTATGACCGTTTTGTTCAAGCATGGATCCGAGGATCCCGGGGACAATAATCACGGGTTGGGTGAATGTTGTTTTAGGGCCGGAGAGTGCGCAGTAGATGCTCGAGATCGAAATTCGATTATTGTGGTATCGAATACTCGTTACCATGTGAGCGATCCAAAGGATGGCGAGGATTATGAGAATAAGGACGAGCCATTTCATAGGGTCGTAATCGGTCGAGATTGTAAGATGTAATACTGATTACGCGCCCACGTCCATTCAATGTCCTGAGGGGTTTGGTAGAGGTGTTCAATGTTGCCGCAAATGCGGGCGAGCGTCACGATCTGTTCATCCGAAAGTTTTTGAAGCGTTTGCCGTTCGTCGGGCACCGAGACCTCGGCCGTCCCTTCGACAGAGCGTTCAACCATGAGCGTCTGCGTATTAATCGTCTTCTCAATAATTCTCCGTGATGATTTTTCGATAATATAAAGATCGGGGGTAATGAGCCCCCCTACAACCGCTTCACCTAATCCAAAGCCCGCTTCGATAATCATTTGATTGGAGTCGTTGGTGACGGGGTGCACGGTAAAGCACACGCCCGACACTTCCGATTCCACCATTGTCTGCAATACGACGGCAACGGAAATTTGTATGTGGTCCAGGTTATTTGTATGGCGATACAGGAGCGCGCGCGGGCTATACAGCGATGCCCAACATTGAACGATCGAATCGATGAGCGCATCGGTTCCAATGTTAAGAAATGTTTCCAGCTCTCCTGCCCACGAGGTTGTCGCAGCATCTTCGGCTGTAGCTGAGCTCCGGACGGCAACCGTACTCGATCGGAGTGTTGCAAACGATGTATGGACCTCTTTTTGGAACACTTCGGGTGTTGGGGTGTCTGCTAACAGCGACTGAATGGAGCGTGCGGATTGTTCGATGTCCCGCATATCTTCATAGTTGACGTGTTCCAGGATGGTCGCAATTTTTCGATCCAGATGCGAATTTTTGAGGAATTGTTCAAAGGCGGTGGTGGGAATAATCACCGCCGGAGGTACCGGTAGTCCCGCTTGAGAGAGTTTTGCCAGTGAGCTCCCTTTCCCACCCGAAACGCGGATGTCGGTTGCTGTGGCATGCGCAAGATTTAAGATCATAACATACATAGTATATTGCCCGTGTTTAAGATTCTATCATGGGATTGCTTTGATGCACAGGTGTACGGGGGATAGTTGCACAAAAGACAGCAGCATGATAGTATTTTCTTACTTTCATTCGTATTTTTTAGATATTCATTGTTCTTACCGTAGTGTACGGGCATGAGGGCATGTAGCTCAGGTGGTTAGAGCGCGTCACTGATAATGACGAGGTCCCTGGTTCGAGTCCAGGCATGCCCACCAAAAAACAACTCTTGAAAGAGTTGTTTTTTGTTACCTCGACAAGAGCCTCAAAATATGATATAATAAGCTTACCATAATGAAGGATTATGGGTTCTTTTAAAAGGTCGCTCCTGGGCGCGAACACAAGTCCCAGGAAAAACAAAAACAAATGTTCATTGACAATTTTTCTATGCTCAAACAATTCGTCCAATGGTATTGGTCGATGAAGCTCGAGTATGCATGGGTGCCAATTCGTTCAGATTGAACGAATTTCCGTTTCACCAATGCAAATCACAACAGCCCCGAAGAACATTGGGGCTGTTTGTTTTTATCCTCAAGTGATATAATTTTTGTTACAATGTTTTTACAATCAAAACCAGCGTAGGTCTGCGTTGTCATCAGCGTTGATTCGCTTCTATAATCAAATAGATTTCCTCGGAGCTCTGCTCCGGGGCGGTGTCGCCTAGGGATCAGGAGATGGTATACTGCCACATATGGCAGAACACATACGGAAACGACACAATGTCAACTGCATACTGTATCATCTGGTCTGTCCGGCAAAGTACAGAATGAGGAGATGATCAAGAAATATGTTCAAGAGCAAGGAAAAGAGTACAAACAAATTCATCGTGATCAACTGACATTGTTTTAACAACTCAACCTTGGAAACGGGCTGTGATACCTCGCAGCTCTGCTGCGGGGTAGTTCATTTATGTCTAAAGAAGTGGTCTTTGATATCGAAACACAGAATAGTTTTCAAGATGCAGGGTCTGCCGGACACCGGGGACTCAAGGTATCGGTCGTAGGGGTATACGAATACGAGCACGATCGGTATTCCACATTCACCGAAGAAGAATTACCCAAAATGTGGTCCATCTTTGAGCATGCGGATCGCGTCATTGGATACAATAGTAAGGCATTTGACATTCCAGTGCTCAATAATTACTATAGGGGCGATCTCTCCAAGCTCCCGCAACTGGATCTCCTCGAAGTTGTGCGGCAGCGCTTGGGGTTTCGTCTCAAACTCGATGACCTCGCGAAGGGTACCTTGGGCACGGCCAAGAGTGGCCATGGCCTCCAGGCCGTGGAGTGGTATAAACAGGGAGAAATTGAGAAAATTAAGGCATACTGCCTCGACGACGTGCGTATTACCAGGGATATTTACGAATACGCCCAAAAGTTTAAAAAGTTACGCTATCCCGATGTAGGCACAACACGCGAATTTGCCATTATTTTACCCGAGATGAACCGGATGGCCACAGTGAGTATGAACCTGACGCTACCCTTTTAGGGTAGCGAGCAAGACAAGTAAAATAAGCGAGATAAGCAAGACAAGTCCGACCGTTACTGTAGCTCATTTTACTTAATTTACTTATCTCGCTTATCTTGCTCAATACATATGGACGACCTCACACTACGTTCCGATTCTAATAATGTCACCCCTGCCACCGAGACAGTGACGACCGCTAGCGGCCGACAATTTACCCGTGTGGTTGTTGATCGCGAGCTTTGTATTGGGGCCGCCAGCTGCATTGCCGTGGCCCCCGACGCGTATGAACTTGATAACGACGCAAAAGCGATCATTAAACCCGAATGGCTCACCGTGGACGACGACACGCTTAAAGCCTCGGCCGAGTCTTGTCCAACACTTGCGATATTCCTCTATAATAAAGACGGTCAAAAGGTGTTTCCGGAAAATTAATACATCCGTGTTGTTTGTAGAATTAAAAAACTCTCCATACTGGAGAGTTTTTTAATCGGGCTGCTGGGAATTGAACCCAGTCTATCTGCTCCCAAAGCAGACGTACTACCGGTATACGACAGCCCGGTCTTTTGGTGCCGCGGGCCAGAATTGAACTGGCGACGCAAGGATTTTCAGTCCTTCGCTCTACCACTGAGCTACCGCGGCATTGCTGCAATGTATGAAAACAATAGCAGAATTAACCCTATTCATCAAGCGGTCTCACGAACTCCATCCATTTGATCAATGGGGCACTGTCGGCTACACTGTAAACGAATAGAGCGCCATTGGTCACTAATGAATTTGTTGCATATGTCTTTTGAAGGTGGAACGGACCATGGCATTGATATCGGAAGTATCTTGCCGGAATGGGAAAAACTTATTGCCGTTCAACGACAATTCCAGACCCCAAAGATTGCACAAGAGATTGCTCAAAAGCACGGCCTTGCGTTGGCGATGGTTGAGCGGCCGTTTGAGCAGGAAGCAATCATGGGAGATTTTTATCGATTGATTGATTGTGATGGTCGACTATTGATTATATTGGGTGATGCAGTGGGACACGGGGAGTACGCCGCACCGACGGTCAATGCGATTCATGAGTCGCTCACGCCCGAAGTGGAGCAGAGTATTGTTGGTCGTTCTGTTCAGGATGATGGAAGTATACGTATTAGCCAATCTATTGCCGCGTTAGACGAACATCTGCGGACGTATCGAGAAGATATTAAACTTGGGTTTACTGGTATTCCCATTGTCATGGTCGAAGTGGACCAGCGGCAGGGCGTACTGCGTCTTGCTAACGCCGGGATGGAGCAAGCGATTTTGTTACGTAACAATCAAACAGCGCAATTGATCATGCCCGGTGCGCCATTAGGGATTCCCGAAGAACTCAAAGACTTGCTTTCACGATCGGATGATGAAATAGAAAAAATTATTCCCTTTCAAAAAGGGGATATCCTCATTCTCATGACCGATGGCGTGGGCGCAGACAAGGGAGGGATTGATCAATCAAAGGGAGAGCGTGTGCAATCACGCATACGGCAAATTAGAGAATTTTTGCAAACACCCAAGGCATCAACATTTAAACCCCAAGAGCTTGTTCAGGGGATCTCCGGATTAGTACTCTCGTCCGACGACGATGTCACGATTATGGCCATCCAACTCTAAACGCCTTGTGGTCACATAACAATACCCCTCCGATGTCCGCCTACTGCGGGGTCTACATCGGAGGGGTATTGTTATGTGAACAAATCGTTCTCTACATTCCAGTGCTGATTACTTTTTTGAGAGTCATTTTGTCGGAATGGCTTAAGGAGGGGAGTTTCATCAGGTCGTGCCGAAGGGCGATTTTTTGAGAGTGAGAAAATTCCGTGCCCGGGCCAACCATTTTAGCGTGCTTTTCAATAATTTCTCCAAACGCGTTCAAGTCTTCGTGGCTCAAGGAGTGCTTCGTGTGACGGAAAGCCAACAATTCCTTATGGAGCTTGATGGGATTAAATTCATTGCCCATTTTTACGTTAATGATTTTATCGGCCATACAAAGAAATATAATCATTTGATATACCCATAGTATAGCAAAGAACCGAGTTATCGTGTACTCTTGACTAATGCAACTAAGTTGCATTAATATAACAGAAGAATGTTTCTTTTATTACTACATTGTATTGTATGAAGCGCAATCTCGTTATTGGAAGTATCATTATTATCGTGCTGGCCTTTGGACTTGTCCGGCGAGAGTTTGTGCAACCGCCTTCGGAACCGGTCGGAACGATTAAGGTTGTTGCAACGTTTTATCCATTAGCCTACTTTGCTCAAGCGATCGGTGCCGATCATGTCGCGGTGACGACCATTGTCCCCCCGGGAGTCGAGCCCCATGAGTTTGAGCCGAGCGCCCGTGACACCCAGCGCGTTCAGGGTGCGAAGATTTTTTTAACCAATGGCGGTGATGTGGATGGCTGGGCGGATTCGTTTAAGAAGCTTATGACTACCCATGGCGGCACTGTGGTGGCTATGAATGAGGTGCTTGTCGACATCGACCTTAACAAGGATCCTCATATTTGGCTGGATCTTGTGTATGCCGCGCGCGAAGTTCGTGCGATCCGTGATGCGCTCGTGACCATAGACCCCGTCCACAAAGACACCTATAATCAGAATGCCGAAATGCTCACAGAACGACTCGCCAAGCTTGATGAAGACTATCGTTCCGGTTTTTCGCAATGTCCGAACAAAGAAATTATTGTGTCTCATGACGCCTTCCAGTTTTTGAATCGACGATATGGACTTGTTGTCGACGCTATTACTGGTATTTCGCCCCACGAAGAGCCATCGGCCAAAGCATTAGCTGATCTTTCGACACTGGCGACATCCAAACACATCACCACGGTCTTTTTTGAAACACTGGTGAGTCCCAAGCTTGCCGAGACGCTTGCCAAGACCGTCGGCGCCCAGACCATGGAACTCAATCCCATCGAAGGTGTATCATTACAAGATCAGCAGATGGGAAAAAATTATGAGACCATTATGCAAACAAACCTCGATCACCTCAAACGCGCATTAGGCTGTACATAATATGACAAAACGTTCTGCGACAATCATGGCCATTACGATCGTTGTGCTCGGAGCAATTATTGCTATGGGCGTGGTTCGTCGTGGAAGAGTTTCCGCTCCCTCCTCCAATGCTTCGAGCGACGTGTATGCCACGGCCCGGGTACAACGCATTCTTGAAGAGGGAAAACACGAGGTGGGTGGAGAACAACAAGACTATCAAACCGTAGAGGTAGTGCTCCGTGATGGACCGGACCATGGTAAGTCCCAGTCCATTACCATGGGTGACGTTGCGGCGATCACTGTTGATCAGCGGGTGAAGGTTGGGGAGATGGTGGTGGTGGCCAAAAGCACAAACGACGATGGCAGTATTCGGTACGATGTTGTCGATCGGTACCGTAATCGCAACCTTTTGGTGGTGGGAATATTTTTTATTCTCATCACGATCTTGTTCGGCGGGTGGCGCGGCGCCTCGGCGCTTGGGGGATTAGTCTGTACACTCTTGGTGATCGTGTGGTTTATTGTGCCGCGGATTTTATCGGGCCATAACCCCATGGTTGTGAGTGTGGAGGGGTCGCTGCTGATTATGTTCGTGTCACTGTATCTGGCCCACGGGTTTAGCAAGCGCACGAGCGTTGCGCTCTTAAGCACCTTCCTTACGTTGGTTCTAGCCATGGCTCTTTCGGTGTTTGTGGTCTCTTTTACGCACCTTTTGGGCCAAGGAACCGAAGAAGCGTTTTACCTTTCCGACTTGCTTGGGCAGATTAATACCAAGGGGTTACTCCTGGGGGGTATTATCATCGGAGTGCTCGGGGTATTGGATGACGTTACCACGGGCCAGACCGCGGCCGTGGAAGAGCTTTCAAAGGCCAACCCTCGTTTAGGGCGATGGGAGCTCTATCGCCGGGGAATCTCAATTGGTAAGGAACATATTGCGTCGTTGGTGAACACCCTCGTGCTTGCTTACGCCGGAGCATCGTTTCCGTTATTTTTACTGCTGGTGGTCGGTGGTGATAAGCCCTTGTGGGTGACTCTTAATAGCGAATTCATGGCCGAAGAAATTGTGCGTACACTCGTGGGGAGCTCCGCTCTTATTCTTGCGGTCCCGATTAGTACGATCTTAGCCGCCACATTTTTACGTCGTCCACAAGCCACACCTCTTCCCAAAAATTCTTTGGTAGGGTAATCTGAATGCACTTATTCTTTCTTTTATATTATGAAACCATCATACGGTACAATGGCAGTGGGAATTTCCCTTTTCGTCTTAGCGGGCTTCATTGCCTACAAGCAAAGACCACAACCTTCTGCTCCGCCCACACCAGAGGCAGAGACCTCAACATCACCTTCATCTGTTACTGATAATCCCGCCCCTATGCCAAAGGACACTGCCGCACGACCCGATGGTATTACTGCGCCCCAATCCGTCACGATTGATGTGGCTAAAAAATATAGCGCGATCGTGCATACAACCAAAGGGGATATGACCGTGGAGCTCGCAGCCGCAGCGACCCCCAAAACCGTGAATAACTTTGTGTATCTTGCGCGAGCTCATTTTTACGACAACACGATTTTCCACCGCGTGATCAAAGGCTTTATGATCCAAGGCGGTGACCCCCAAGGTACGGGCATGGGCGGCCCAGGGTACAAGTTTGCCGACGAGTCATTTACCGGGGAATACACCAAGGGGACCATTGCGATGGCTAATGCCGGACCCAACACCAATGGCAGTCAGTTTTTTATTATGCATGCGGATTACGCACTGCCAAAAAATTACGTCATCTTTGGGAAGGTCACCAAGGGTCTTGAGGTGGTGGACGCCATTGCAACCTCACCGGTGACAAGGTCCGATAGCGGCGAGAATTCTAAGCCCGTTGAGCCCGTCACGGTCAAGAGCGTAGAAATTATCGAACAATAATTTTTGAATTAAAAAACTCCCCCGATGTCCATCGGAGGAGTTTTTGTTATGCCAGTTTAGAGTCTTGTAGAGGTTTGGGACACAAATCCCAAATCAAATTAAACCATGTACGGTAGCTGCTCGCAAGCTCTTTGTTGATCATCACAATGATGGTGCCATCTTCGCCGAAGTTTGCGACATCGACACTTGTAAACGTTACAACATAGTCGCCAAAAATATCGAGCACACCCGTGGTTTCGTATCCTTTGGGCAGTATTTTATATTCACCTCCCACATTCTTGAGGGCCTGGGGGAATTTTTCTGGAACGCGCGGGTCGTAGAGCGTTTTATATTTGAGTTTTTTCTGTTTTGACACGCGCACGAAATCATCAAGGTATGTGCGGTCTACGCCCGGGCTATACCATAATGCCTTGGCACCGAGGAAGTACGTATCTTGCCCCACGCGAACCAAGTCCCGCATGTAGTTTTTAAATCCCTCCACGCCTTTGTAGATGGCCACGGATTCTTTAGAGGCATCTTTTTCAAATAGTTTCACGAGTTCCGGCATCGACGTATCCAGTTGATGTTCTTTTTCTTTAATCATCTCCATGAGCTTGTGGGGGTGGACTGCCTCGAACCGGTTTTCTCCTTCGCCGATAATCCGGAATACTAATCCCTTTTCGATAAGGCGCTGGAGCGCGTCGTACACATTGCGTCGATGCACGCCGGACTTGAGTGTAATTGTCGAGACAGCCGCCCGTCGGTTTTGGAGGAGCGATTCGTAGATCTTGGCCTCGTTAGGGGACAGGCCTAGTTGTTCGAAGAGTTGAGAATCCATATACGAAGTAAATTAAGCGAGATAAGCAAGATAAGTAAATTAAGCCATTACGCCTTTGCGTTTTCTTTCTGACTATTGCTCCAGGATCGCAATAGTTTACTCACTTCTTCTCCTAAACAAAGTGTATGATCGTATTCTTGTGGAGTAATGTACTGCAAGTCGCAGCCAACGAGCAGTTGGTATTTTACTTCTTCGAGTGACGCATGGGCCATGGTGTAGAAATGCAGACTATCGTGAACACTGGAGCGGTTAAAACCTTCTACGATGTTTGAAGCAACAGAGATCGTTGCTCTGCGAATTTGAGAAACCAACCCAAACATCTCATTGGAAGGGAATTTCTTAGTGAGTTGGTATATTTCCAGAACTAAAAGATGCGCTTTTTGCCAGACTAAGAGATCGCGAAATGAATGGATGTTGCCCATAGTATATGGTGCTTAATTTACTTGATTTACTTATCTCGCTTATCTTGCTCGATGGTGAGGTGCTATCAATCACCACGTGGCGATATTGACCACTCATTAAAGAAACTATACCATACTTTGTTTTCTGGGTCAAGAGGAATCCGCACCGAAAACAGGGTATTTTGACAATCTGGTAAGGAATTTACCAGGAGGCATTGAGCAATGTATGAGAATGAAACTCCCAAACTGGAAGGTTCGATTGTCGCTGAGCTCGAGGTCGCTAGGGTTCGGCTCCGCGCTATCACGGTCGCAATGGCTGATGTCATTGCATATTTCCTGGGGCTTGGCCTGGGTCTCACAGTGGTAAGCAGGGCGAGGAAGGATTCCCTCAGCAGTAACTACCCGTACTTTAATTCCGTTACCTTGGGACGACCCAATCACTGCGAAGTGTTAATCTATGCCCTGGACAACGATCCGGAATTGCTGAGATCACACGAATGCATGTTCTTCGACCGTGAAACAACGTCGGTCGCTTGGGAGCGCAGGATGGACATAACATGTATGAGTGACGTACCCGAAATTAAGGCAGCGGCCGTAGCAGCGCAGAAAAGATTCAAGCTAGAGGTTGAGTTTGCAAATGCAGACTTAGTGTACCTGTCACTGCCGTCATGGGTTCGGCAAGGCTCCGCCCGCTGTCGGCATGAGGATTGTAGGACGCCAGAAGGAGTGTGGGTACGTCGGGCCGAGGCAGTGGAACTGATCGACACATACGTAGCATCACTTAAGGATTCAATCAAGAAGAAGCGACCCAGTAAACAAACAAGGAGAGAGTCATGAAATACATTTGGACCCCCACGGCGATTAGGACTGCTGATGCGATTCGAGCCGCATTGAGTGAGTCTTCGGGCAATCCCAAGGTTGCTATTCTGACCGGATTTTCCGGAATGGGGAAGCAGACCCTCGTCAACGCACTGAGGAGTGAACTAGACTCCGCTGGAGTGGAAATCATTCGGGCATCGTATTTGCTCACCGACACGAAGGAGCTGCCGGAAAAGATTTTAGTGAGTGAGAATCCGTCCGGTGCTAAAGATGCAGAACGTCGGCTTGCCCTGCGAGGCTTGTCGGCATCGAGCATTGTCATGCCCGGATTGGCGCCGCAGGAAATTCTGAGCATCTTTTCCGGAAAACTCATGGATGCTCACGCAACACTGGGCGTTAAAGAGTTGATCGCCCTTAGCATGGGTAGCACCGGCCTTCTGGCATTACTCCTCTCGAGAGAGTTCACCCGGGAGCAACTCGTCACCATTGCCACGGAATACCTCATCGCGCAAATGCACCTCCTCACATGGAATGGGAAAAGGTTTGAGACTCTGGGTTTGGACCGGGCTGAGGAGTTGCGCTCCGAGTATTTGCAAGTAGAGATTCCTGCAAGCGTTTTGAGTGCATTACCGAGTCGGAGTTCGAGGTTTCCCAAGCAACTTTTCTATGACTTGCCCGCGGTTCTAGAAGCGCTCATGCGAGCAACTCAACAGGATCAGCCCAGCCCGTTCTTTACAGCAGAACAGTCGGAATCGTTGTTGAATGAAATGTTCGCGTACTCAGGTACGTGGACATCTCAAATCTATGGGGCGTTGGCGACCAACGTACCAATGCAGTACCTCGAAGAATTCATTCGTCTCTTTCGGGAAGAAGATGACCAGTCTCGGTTTATTCCTGGGAGCCGCTTGGCTTGTTTCGGGACAAGTCTGAACAAATCGGGAGTGCTTGTGAGGGAGAATGAGAAGATTCTCTATCAGTTCAAAGCAGAATGCCCATCACTTCACGATTGGGAAGCACGCGCTCGAAATGAAGCAAGGGAAATCGGGTTGGAGCTTGGCTCTGGCACAATTTTTGTGCACAAACATGACCATGCCGGCTCTTCCAGCTCGGTGGTAAACGATTTCGCTTGGGCATTTGAGAGTTGGGCCCAGCAGCGCGGCATCGATTACCTAGTAGAAAACATCACGATCGATAAGCGGTACTACTACCAAGCCAAACCCAACCAGATTGAATTTCTCGAAGACAAAGAAAGGGGATATTGGATGTAATGATTTTGCACTTCAACTCGAATACATCGATCTATCGGAAAACAAAAGGACTACTCAACGGGCTTGTTTGTTCAAATAAGCCCAGACCCAATTGGAGGATCGAAATGCGTTGGTATATTGTGACGTACATACTCGGTATCTTGGCGGCAATGGGGTCTTCGCTCAAGGAAGTGGAGGACATTCTGCAGATCGTGAGCCCTATCGCACTGACGGCGTTGGTAGCGTCCCTCATCGTCCCCTTCGCCGCGTTCGCTCGCACAGAAGGCGTGCAGAAATGGCTGGTGCAGTACGCCATCGTCCCACTCTTCGGCATGTACACTGTGCTCGTGTGGGAGAAGGGATCGCTCGTCGGCATCTGTATTCTGGTCGCAGCGGCAACCGTACACTTGGGATACTGGACGAGTTCGTGTCATTCCCGGATGTATCGCCTGGAGCAATTCAGGATGGGGTTCCCGACGCTCCATGCTACCACGATGGTCATTGCTCGCCTCAATGGTGTGGGTGAATCCCATGTCGCAGACCAGATCGTGCAGGCAATCCTACGAGGTCAGCCGATTGCAGATGATGTGTTCACGAGTGCACAGGCCATTGTCGGCGAGAAGGCCATTACGGCGCTCCGGCAAGAGCACCAGTTGAACTAGGAGAACAAGGTTCGATGATTGATAAAAAAACATTTCAGCACCTCACTCAGAAGCGAGGATTCGCGGTCCGTCTGGAAGCAGACGCAGACGGACCGGAAGTTCGTGTGACCATCCGGTTCAAGGGCCGCACCATCAGGACGCTACGGGCCGTCGCGTTCATGACGGTCGAATTCCCGCAGCCAGTTAAGGAAGTCCGAGGGATTAAGTTCCATCTCTCGCATGATAACGCGGACTTCGGAGAGGATAACACGGATATCATTCTCCGAGACGATGCGTTGCTGGTGAGCCCCGGATACCTCACTGTTGGTCTGAACACCTTTGCCATCGACACGTTTGTTTACAACTTCCGCATAGAGCTGCGGGAGGGCGCTCCCAATCCCGCAGAGCTGGCTGGGCAGATCGGTAGCGGGTTGATGCGAATAATGAAGCAATGCTTCGAGCTCTTGCAAAAGGCCGACAACACGGCTATTGTCCGTGGCGCAGTCCATCGCTACTTCCCCGATGCGCCAAGCATCGCCAGTAAGTTTGCCGAAGTGCAAGCTGTGTTTGCTGGCGGAGCGTGCTCCCCCAAGTAGTGGCCGGGCCACATTCACAACTCAAATTCACTTCAAGGTCTCCGGGCGCTCTGCATCCACGCATGCATCGCCCGGAGCCTCTTTATTTTCTTCAAAGTTCCATCGCTGCTTCTTGGAGCGCATTGCGAACGAGCGTTTGGAGAAGTTTATAGTTGCCATTGTCCGCCGCTTGGAGTGCTCGGACATACCGCTTTCTGCCGGAAGGAGTTTCCACTTTCAGCTCGATGGGAGGAAGGCCAAGATTCAAAAGAATAATGTTCATGAGTAACCGCGCCATACGCCCATTGTAATCTTGGAAGGGATGGATCCAGAGAAACCGGTGGTGAGCCCATGTAAGATGCTCGATCACTCGATCAGTGTATTCACGGTTTTCGATTGTGCCGATGTGACGCATCCGTTCCTTAAGGTCACGACTGAAATCGAGCATGAGTTGCGCAACAAGATAATATGCGGGCGGCTTGTGGTTTGAAACCTCGACATTGATCGTACGAAATTTGCCACCAAACTCCGGGAAGATCCAAGCAAAGCCTATCTGATGTGTTTGTCTTAGGAGCGCGGGTGTGATCGCAATGTTTCCGTGCCCATGTTTTCGCAATACAAAATCCCACGCACGTTTGATGCCCTCGATTTCTAAAGGAATCAATTGTGAGCGTGGGATAATGCCGAATGCTGTTTCTTTGTAGCTGGTTTCACCTTGCTTGCGGTGTATGCGCCCAGGCATAAATATTAAGTGCGGTCACGGCGTAGCACCGCATTGACCATTGCCTGAGTAGTTTCTGGATTCTCGGTCTTGGTGGTGCGGTACATCATTTTGGGCAAAAAGGATTTGAGATAGCCTTTCCGCAAGGCACTGCCTTTACTAGCGCTCTTATATTTTTTGAGTCTGTTTAGGAATGTTGTTGCTGTCATATTTGTTGTCGTTTATGAATATGTACGTCTTTACTGTACCAGAGTCATACCGACCTGACAACGGCTTCATTTTTTCACCTCAAGGTCTCCGGGCGCTTTGCATCATGCATCGCCCGGAGCCTCTTATTTTTCTTGAAGATTGACAATTAATTTCTGTATGATACAATGTTAATAACAATTAATAATTTTTATCTATGACTCAAAAATCAAGGACCGTTATTTTGCCCATTTCGTTGCCGTCGGAACTGGCGGCCCAAGTAGACCAGGCCGCTCGGACGGAATCGATGACCCGCTCCGAGTACATCCGCTCACTCATTCGCCGCCAAGTCGCTTTTTCTGCGCTGCGCGAACTCCAGGAAGAGTCATCCAAGCGTTCCAAAACTGCTGGCGTCCGGAATCTTCGCGACGCTGTAAAAGTCGTTCGGACTCTTCGTTCGCAGTAGTATGATTTTGAGGGTCGTTCTCGATACGAACGTCATCATCTCGGCGTTGGCCACTCCCCAGAGTGTCTCGGGGAGGATCTTGAATTTCTGGCAGGATGGAGCATTTGACTTGGTGATATCAGAGTACATTCTGGACGAAACACGGCGCATACTTATACAAAAATTCAAAATACCGCCCATGTTTGTTCACAAACAATTACAAGTATTTTCCTCTGTTGCGACAATCGTTGAACCACTGGTGGACCCGATCGACCATATTGATCCAAATGACTGGCCTATCCTTGGCACTGCCTTGGCGGGCAAAGCCCACGTTCTCGTGACCGGAGATCAGCGGGTACTCGCGGCACACACGTATCATGATACTCCAATTATTACTCCCAGAAGTTTTCTGAACCAGTTGGAAGGATTAAACAGAATCTAGTCCATATTGAACACTTTTTTATTTTCTGGATACCCGATCAGGTCGGGTATGACAGTGAATTTTTTACTACGGTTGTAGTCGATTTCTACTATAACAGATCGGTATGGAAGAAGAGTAGATAGATTGACGCGCTGGGCACCTTTGACTATAATTATGCATATATGGAAACCCTTACTATCTCTATTACAAAAAAGGAAAAAGTACGATTGCATCGTGTTGCATTGCGCTACGGATTGTCGTTGGGGGAATTTTCCCGCCATGTCTTGGAAGACCTTTCTTCGCGCATTCCTGAGGAATCACTCGAAGAGTACAAGCATCCGGAGAAGATTCTTACTTCCTTCAAAAAAGCATTGAGTGAATATCGCCGGGGTCGCGTGAGTACGCGGTTATGAGGGTGTTGTATTCATCGGGATTTCGAAAAGAATTTTCGTTGCTGCCGATTGAAATACAAGAATTATGCAAGCGACAAGAATCAATCTTTCGTATTGATTGGCGCGATAGTCGTCTTCATGCGAAGAAATTAAAAGAGCATCCCATCGGACACTCTTTTCGAATCACGCGGCGTTACCGCGTTCTTTTTATCTTCGTGGAAGAAGATGTTGCCTTATTTTCTTCCATTGGTCATCGGAAAGATGTCTACGATTAAATTTATTTCATTTACGATAAAGTCCCCTCGCCCCTAAGGGGAGAGTCCGCCTGCCTTAGAACAAGAAGTCGATGGCGGTGAGAAGGTAGAAGGGGTTATGTTGTGGTAAAAGTCTATGAGATCGTAGGCGTTTTGTACTACAAAGATACTCTCCGGATACTGGATTTATTGGGCATTCTATGTTATACTGATACGGTATGTACAACTGGTCTACCGACGAAACTGCTCTCAAAAAATATCCCAAGCAACATGCTATCTGGAAGCTTGAACAGATGGTGAATTTTGGATTGGATGGGGAGAAAATCAGCAAGAAAGATCTTTTACATCATTGGTCAAAATTGTCGCTTGATCCTCGCAAGAAGCGGTATATTGAATTTTTGTTATGGGGAACACTCCGATCACTATCCTCAGCAAAGAGCAGCAAGAGGTTCTAAATCTCATCAGCCACGAAAAAGGATTGGTGAAGACGTTTTATCTCACGGGAGGCACGGCCCTCTCTGCTTTTTATTTACATCATCGGTACTCGGAGGACATTGATCTCTTTTCAGAAGAGGAGTTTAAGATTGAGCCAATCGCCAGTTTTATAAAAAAAGTTCAGAAAAAAGTGGGAGCATCTTCGGTGGATTATCAGCAGTTCATGAGTCTCTATACTTTTTTTCTTCGATGGGATAACAAAGAGCCATTGAAGATTGATTTTAACTATTACCCATTTGGTCGCATTGAGCGCGGCATGAAATATCATGACCTCAGCGTTGATAGTGTCTATGATGTTGCTGTCAATAAAGTTCATACCATTGTGATGAAGCCGCGATCACGAGATTTCATCGACATCTACTTTATTGTTAAGCAGTACGACTATTCATTCCCGGATTTACTCGCAGCTGCGAAGATTAAGTTTGATTGGCATCTTGATTTGATGCAACTCGGTTCACGGTTGCTTGAGGCGTTGGATGTGAAGGATTACCCTCGAATGATCGAAGAGGTTACGGAAAGGGAATGGCAGGAATTTTTTGTGCATGAAGCGAAGAAGTTGAAGAAAGATATATTAGTATAGTATCGCTATGGAAATGCTTATCTATATTGTGATCGGATTTGTTCTCGGCGCTGTGGTCGTTTCTGTTTTGAATACTTCTAAAACCGCCGAGCTTAAAGCCCAACTCGATGCCGAGCGTGCTACGAGCGAACGCATTAAAACCGAATTTAAGGCCGCTGCGACCGAAACGCTCCAAAAAAGCGCGGAACAGTTTTTAACCAGTGCCATGAAAGACTTGCGGCAAGTCAAAACCGAAACCGACGAATCGGTCGCCAAGCAAAAACAGGAGATTACGCACTCGGTGGCCGAAATGAAAACGAAGCTTGATGAATATCATCAGCTGGCACGCAAATTCGAACAAGAACGCGCCGGGATGTATGGCAAGCTCGACCAATCGCTCACACAAGTGTTTAATGCAGAACAAGCGTTACGGATGGAAACGAGCAGTCTCAAAAAAGTACTGACCTCTTCGACCGGTGTGCGTGGCAAATGGGGTGAAAAGGTATTGCTCGAGATTTTGGAACAAAACAATTTGGTACGCGGGATACACTTTGATACGCAGGTGATTGTGGCCGGAGCCGGAGACGAGGTGCGGCCGGATTTTGTGATCAAGCTCCCGGGGGGGCGTAAGTTGATTGTCGACAGTAAAGAAGTAGCGGGTGAATATGTGCTCGCGCAAGAAACTGAAGACCCCGCAATTCAACGTGAACATTATCTTAAACTCGTTACGAACATTCGGAATAACGTGCAATCGCTCTCACGCAAAGAATATCAAGATCGGCTCGATGCCGATGTCCCGTTTGTGGTAATGTTTATCCCGAGCGAAGCGGCGATCCGCGCGGCATTTTCCACCGACCCGTCGATCTTCCAAGAGGCGAGTGCAAAGAAGGTGATATTAGCCAGCCCCATGACAATTGTTCCACTCATCTACCTGATTGCTCATGGATGGCAACAACAGAAGCTTACGGAGAATGCGCGAGAATTAGGATCGGCGGTGGAAGAGCTTGGTAAACGCTTAGCCGCATTTATGGGCCATTTGCTCAATGTGGGAGGCGGCATTAAAAAGGCTTCGGAGAGTTGGGACAAAGCCGTTGGGAGTTGGCAAACCCGCATTACGCCCCAGATTGAACGCACTAAACAGCTTGGCGGCAAAATTAAAGAGACGGAAGAGTTGACGACAATCTCTACCTCCGTTGTGGCATTGCCGTTGGGAGCACCCGAAGTTTCGGATTCTGAAATATGAGAAAGCCATCTCAACGATTTTATATTACCCTCAAAGCCGTTATTGTAGACCATGGTACGGTGTTGCTCGCGCAAGCGCACGATGGTCGATGGGAGTTCCCGGGCGGTCGTATCGATCCGGGCGAAGAGTTAGTGCCGCTCCATGATATCTTGCGTCGGGAGATCCGCGAGGAACTCGGGGAAGAGTTTACGGTGAGTATCGGGCCGTTAATCAACACGTGGACGGTTCTCTACAAGGACGACGTGTATGGGTTGGCACTCGAGCACCGGTGCGAATATATGAGCGGGCCAGTCGTGTTAAGTGATGAACACATTGATTATCGATGGGTAACAGAGAAAGACTGGAAAGAATTGCCGCTGGTGGGTGGGAATACCAGCGGGATGAACATGAGTCTCGAAGCTATTTTTGGTAAACATTCTCTTGTGGATAGCGCCCTTTGACAGGATTAGGTGAGGCACTTGCGTTTTTGCTAAGGAAAACCTATACTAAGGTGAGATTAACCATTCTTTCTTACTTTTAATCTGATTCGTTGTCTATGAAAATGACAAAATCAGCGCTCTACGCCGAACTCGCCGAGAAGTCCGGGAAGAGCCGCAAAGAAGTCGCCGAGCTCGTGGACGCCCTCGTGGAGGTTGCGTACCGGGAAACAAAGTCCAATGGTGAGTTTACACTCCCGGGACTCGGGAAGATGGTCAAAAAGCATCGTGATGCGCGCACGGGCCGCAATCCGGCTACGGGTGCATCGATCCAGATCCCCGCAAAGACCGTCCTCAAGTTCCGCGTTTCCAAAGCAGCGAAAGAAGCTATTTTGTAAACAAGCATAAGTAGACCTCGCAATAAGAGCCCGGTCCGAGTGATCACTCGGACCGGGTTTTTGACACTACTGGGTGGAGGAAGTAGGATGAAGGTAAGGAAAGAGTAAGTCGCGGGTAACGTCTTAAATAGTACTGCGGAACTCATCTCGTCCGATTGAGATCGGACGACCGCCCAGACATGCCCACCCACAATCAACCTTGCATGTCCGGGCTGACTCGAACAGTCCTCGTTACTATTTGAGACGTTACCCGCGACTTCCAGAGGGGGGGGTGAATATAAGGAATATGAAATACCGTTTTTATACAAAAACCGAGCGGGCATGGGACGCCATGTATACCGAGATTGCGAACGCCCAATCTTCAATTTATTGGGAGTGTTATATTTTGCTCAATAACACCCGCACCCATGAGTTTTATGAGTTACTTCAGCAGAAGGCGCGTGCAGGGGTGCGCGTGCGCGTGGTGATTGATAGTATTGGAACATTTTGGAATTGGAAGCTCTCGATTGTGCGCCGCACGTTGGAATCCTCTGGTGCTGAAATTTTTTATTTTAACCGACTTATTCCGTGGTGGAATCCGGTCCGGTTACGGAACTGGTGGTTTATGCGCAATCATCGCAAGGTTCTGATTGTAGACGAACGCGTTGGGTTCCTTGGTGGCGTGAATATTGGGGAAGAGTTTCGGCAGTGGTTCGATCTGCACGTGCGTGTTGAGGGATCCATTGTTAAACATCTTCTTCGGTCATTTGCCTACTCGTATAGAGTTGCGGGGGGGAGCGACCCCCAGGTGTTACGGTTGCGTCGTGCACGCATTCTACGCCAAAAGAGAACTCGGTCGCAATCTGCGTATGTAGCGTTTTCGCCATTACGAGCGCCTTCGGCCCGTATTCGGCACATCTATGAACGGATGTTTGCTCGCGCAAAGTCACGCATCACTATTGTGACCCCGTACTTCATGCCCCACCGCTGGTTTTTGGAGAGTTTAGAGCGGGCAAAAGCTCGCGGCGTGGATGTGAGGGTGCTTTTACCGCAAGACCCGAGCAGTCGATGGGTAACGCTCGTCAATACCCTCTACGCTTGTAATGCGATTCAGCGTGGGATTAGGGTGGAATATGGGGAAAGCATCTCCATGAATCATTCGAAAGCAGTCCTCATCGACGACCGCGAAGGCATGATTGGGTCTGCCAACATTGATGCCAATAGCATTGATAATAATTTTGAAGCGGGTGTGGTTTTCCGCCGTCGCGATATGGTGGTGCGGCTCAAAAATATCATCAAGCGATGGTCGAAGGGCGCGCGGTCGTTGCGGAGCGAGTCAATGCATGAAGGGTTTGTCCATCGACTACTTGAACGCGGGGCGCTCCTTTTGCAGCCATATTTATAGCATATGATTTTTACATTAGTGGCGATGATTATCGCTTGGAGTTTGACAGACTGGATTATTTACGGATCACAGTGGGTGCAGCGAGCGGTGTACGCAACCATGGAAAGTGCGATGTGGACACCCCCGAAAGAGGGGGAGACTGTGAGTCATGCCCAGCGTCGTACGATGATTGCGTCCACATTGATTACCGCATATTCCGCCTTCTTATTTACAATCTTTGGAGAATGGATGGGGTTGGGAGCGTTGTCATCAAAGAGCGCGCTCTTGGTGACACTTCTGATTTGGGGAGCGTTCGTGGTACCATTCGTGATGCTCGACCGGCTCTACTTTCGGATGGGCACGCGGTACGCCGTATTGCAACTCGTATCGTGGATGTTTAAAATCGCCATTGCAACTCTTATTTTTAGTTTACGGACGTAAGCGTGGAGGGGCGGTATGGTTGACAAAAATGGTTCCTTAATGCTATACCCTAGGTAGCAACTTTACATATGAGGAGGCATTGTGTACGAGTATCAGTGCAACCAAGGGAGCTTTGTGGGTTTTGACCACTTGGGTAATCGAAAGAGTCCAGTATTAGAAACTGGAAGTCGCCTTTTCTTTATTATCGGGATGCAATTCGGTTCCGAGGGCAAGGGTGGAATTACTTGTTATTTGGCACCGCTGATGTGTATGGCCATACGCACTGGCGCCGCTAACGCCGGCCATACTATCTTTTTTCGCGGCCAGCCATTCGTCATGCGGCAATTACCGTCGGCTTGGATCAATCCGGTCACCGAACTGGTCATTGGCCTGGGAGCAATCATTAGTTTGGACGTGCTTCTAGAAGAAATAGCCATAGTTGACGCGCTTCAGCCGATCAAACATCGCTTATTCATTGATCGTAGAGCCCACGTTGTCACCACAGATCAGAAACGACGCGAAGCGCGTACTGATCTGGCTCAACGTATTGGCAGTACTTCTGCCCGCAGCCGTGAGGGCATTGGTATGGCCACTGCCGATAAAATTCTACGTCGAGCGAATTGTGTTCAAGCGCAAGTCGTTCCGGCTTTACAGCCGTACTTGGCCGATACGGTTGATCTGATCAACACCAGACTAGATCGCGGAGCGTTTGTTCAATTGGAAGGCACACAAGGCTTCGGGCTGGATTTAGACCACGGCCAGTTCCCATATACCACCAGTCGTGGCACTACTGTCAGTGCCTTGGCCGCCAGTTGTGGCATTAATCCACAGCCCTTCCAGACCGATATTATCGGTGTAGTGAGAACTTATCCCATACGCGTGGCTGGTAACAGCGGTCCGTTCGGACGCTATTCTAAGGAAATTACTTGGCAGCGGCTCACTAGATGCGCTGGCGCTCCGGAATTGATTGAGGAAAAAATCTCCGTGACTAACCGAATTCGCCGCGTCGCCACATGGAGTTGGGACGATTTACAGAAGGCCGTGCAAGTCAATCGCCCAACCGAACTGGCCTTGACCTTCGCCGATTACTTGGACTGGTCAATCCATGGGAAAATCGATCTTACTCGGCCGGTAGAAAGTTTTATTGCAGAGGTGGAAGAGGTGACCGGCGTTCCAGTCACTTTAGTCAAAACCGCTCCCCAAACCGTAATTGACTACAACCACTATCGTTCCCGTATGATTTGCAAGTTAGGGTAGGCTCTCCACTACCCTTTTATTTTTTCAAAAACAAAAAATGTCGAAAGTTCGAGTCTCCAAGAGGCACAAGTTTTTTTAAAATTCGAAATTGAGGAAGGGAGGCGATTCGCAAACAATTAGAATAGACTCTGAAAGATGCGGGTATCATATAGTGGTTATTATGGGAGTTTTCCAAACTCTACAGGCGGGTTCGATTCCCGCTACCCGCTGAAGAATCATACAAAGATCGATTTGGACAGAATTTTGGGAAGATCGCGAAACGATTTCATGGGCGGCCACAAGGGCCGTCCATTGCGTTTCCCCCTTATTTTTCGATATTATTTCCCCCTTGTCGATCGGTTGAAACTCCAAAGATCGGCCCCCCAAACGGAGGTTCGAGCCAAACATTTTTTTGGCAATGACCCTTTTCGCAACCAGGTCATCATTCCTTGCGATTTCATTCAATGTTTGCGCCTCTTTTATCCATTCCCGCATCGGTTCGATCCAACCTATTTGGCTTTGTTCAAGATGTCTTAAATCTTGCAAGCGACCCGTTTACCATTAGCAATATTTTTTTGTTTATATCGATATTTTCTGATATAATTTATCCATATATCGTTATTTATCATCTTGTTCATACATCATCTATGATGCACGGCCGCCTCAAATTATGTTGTTCAGTATTTCTGTCAGTGAGCCTTGCGCTGGGGAATGTGGCGCCCGTGTTTGCCCAATTAGTAGACACCAACATCCCACCAACGACAACGACGGTTACTCCTCCAGCCGAGACCGCTCCGGCACCAACGCCGGTGACCACTCCCGAAACAACGGTTTCCATTCCTCCGGTCACCACCTCCACCGAACCGACCACGACCACCACAACGACAAGCACCACTGAGACCGTTGCCCCGGTGATTGCACTGGTCGTCCCCACCGACACCACGGCACCAGTGATCTCCGGAGTGCTCGAAGCATCGCTCCTCACAACCGATGCCACCATTGTGTGGAGTACAGATGAGTTAGCCACTTCTCGTTTAGAATATGGCACCACCACCAACTACGGATCGGAAGCGACACTGGGTATCAGTGCGTTTTTAGCCCATACTACCACCATCCTCGGCCTTTCAGCGAACACGACCTACCATTATTGCATCCATGCGACAGACCTTGCGGGCAATGTTACTAACTCTTGTGGCCATTCTTTTACGACCGCCGTGGCTGCTACCACGCTCGATTCAAATCCCCCAACGGTTACTTTGGTCACCGTTGCACCGGTCACCAGTTCATCTGCTACGGTGAGCTGGACCACCAGTGAAGTGGCTAATGGCGAGGTGGAATATGGTACCACCGCAAGCTACGGATCAGTGACTCCGCTCAATACCAACCTTTCGCTCACGCACTCAGCCACCATCTCTGGCTTAACTGCCAATACGCTCTATCACTATCGCATCCGGTCGAGCGACGAAATTGGAAACGTGGCGACGTCCAACGACAACACCTTTACCACCGAAGCAAGTGCCTCTTCCACGCCATCCGTGGTTGTGACCTTGTCCGAAACCACAACGATCACCACGTCAACGAGTACCGCGACCTCTGTTACGACTCCCGAAACAACGGTTTCTACTCCCTCCAGTAGTACCGTATCGTCTGGGACAAGCACTCCGAGCGGAAGCACAACCGTGTCCGCGCCATCGGTCGTGATCTCCGGGATTGAAGTGGGGGCTATCAACAGCACAGAGGCGGCAATTCAATGGACCACGACCCTTCCTTCAGACTCCCAGGTGGAATATGGCATCACATCTCTTCTTGGCCAACACACAACGACGAACGGAACGCTGACCACCGCGCATACCGTGTTGCTCACGGGCCTTTCCAGTAATACGAATTACTACTTCAAAGTCCATTCCAAACCGGTGGGGGCAACGGTGGCAACCGTTTCATCGGCCCATGAATTCAATACGCTCTCGGTGGCAACGCCTACAATCCCGGCCGCTCAGATTACGGCTGTCTCCGGTCAAGTCACAAGCTCTACACAAGCCTCGGTTTCCGTGACCACGGACATAGTCACGACCGCGCATGTTGAATATGGCATTACCACCGGATACGGTCAAATAAGCGATTTGGGCACTGCATCTGGATTGTCGCACTCCTCCACGCTCTCAGATCTTACGCCCGATACCGATTATCAGTACCGGGTGAAGGTGACGGATATAGCCGGGAACATCACGTATTCTGAAAATCATTCGTTCACCACTCCCGCTCTTCCGGTGCCGTCCACTTCCACTACGACGAGCACGACAACCGACAATTCTTCTTCTAGCACTACCACCGCAACATCCTCTACTTCGACAAGCAGTTCGACTCCCTCCACAACAACTACGACTCCAGTGCCGCACCTGACCCCAGCCCCGCCCTCGGCAATTACTAATTTCTCAGTTGGTTCCTCTGATCAAACTTCGGCAACGCTCGCATGGGAGGCATCGGCCGATGCTGCTCAACAATATGATATTCGGTATAGTACAGCGCCGATCACCGAAGCGAATTTTAACAATGCCTCTCAAGATCAGGCTCTACTCGTGACATACGATGAATTGTCTCCCCAGGGAACCCACCGAACATATATCGTGGCAGGATTAAATCCGGGGACTAAGTATTACTTTGCTCTAAAGTCGAAATATCAGCACAGCATCTACTCCGCCGTTTCCAATGTTCCGTTTGTGACGTTGCCGGCGTCCATCAGCGACGTTTCTTCCGTCGGTGGGGGAGGGCGCAGCCGCCCCAATGAATCAGAACCAGCACCCAGTGCAAATGCTGGCTTTTCATCATCGACGAACACTCACCAAGCATCAACTCAAGGAGGTGGAGTTATAGAGGCGCCCATTATCCTCAACGCCGCCGGAGTGGATGGGCAAATCGTGCTCAGTTGGAAGAATCCACATGATGCCTCGTTCGTGAGAACCTTGGTGGTGCGCAAAGAAGGTGCCTACCCCGCTTCGCCCAAAGACGGCACCGTGATCTACGAAGGCAATGGCCAGACGTTCACCGATACCAGCCTTGCCAATGGCAAGACATACTACTATACCGTTTACTCCTACGATCACGCCAAGAATTACTCAAAAGGCATCCATGTCTCCCTTGCGCCCAAGCAGAATGTTGTCGAAGTGATCTTGAATAAAAATCCAATGGTGGTGCCGGTGATGGCGGTGGATCATTTTGTGGAAACCCTGAAGTATGGGACGACGGACATCGAAGTGGAGCATTTGCAAGAAGTCTTAGCCTCCGACGAACATCTGTATCCCGAAAAACGGATTACTGGCTTCTTCGGACCCCTAACCGAACAAGCGCTCAAGCGTTTTCAACAAAAGCACCAGCTCCCACAGACGGGTATTACGGATAAGGCCACGCAGGCAAAGCTCAATGCTGTGTCTCGCGCTGTAGTGAAACTCTCATTACCCGAAGAGCTTGCCTTGTTTGAGCATGACTTGAAATATGGCGATCAGGGGGAAGAGGTGGAGCAATTGCAAACTCTTCTCATCTACGAAGGAAGTTTTGGAGGGTTGGAGATGACCGGGGTCTTCGATACCAGCACGGTCAAAGCCGTGAAGGCGTTCCAAAAGAAATATGGCGTGAGGCCTACAAGCGGCAACTTCGGCCCCAAGACGCGCCACAAGGTACTGGATATTAGCGGGTTATAGTGACAACAAGCACAACAACCATTGCACTGAACATGGTTTCTCGGTACTCGTTAGAACATGCATCAGGACTCCGCTGCCACGCTTGCGGGGCAATACAATAAAACTAGCCGTTGTACTAGGTAGCCCAGCACAACGGCTTGGGATTCAAGGTATGGGGCGGTACTCTTCCCCATACCCCTCCTCCGCGCAGAGCGTCAGGCGTGCTGGGTGAAATAGGTTCGAGCACGGTACAATAAATACTAAGGAAAAAGATCTTCAACTTGTTGGAGGTCTTTTTTCTTTATATAGAAGTAAATAATGATTAAAATCGTTGACATTTTAGGCCTTTTATGGTATCATTCTTGGTTCCAAGAAATTGGGACTTGTAATCATTTTCTCTATAAGTTAGGAGGTATTTCGATGACGAAGAGAATCGTCATGGTTTTGTTGGCCGCGTGGATCGTGGGGCTTGCCCAGCCGTGCGAGGCCCGACCCCGACACCGGAAGGTACAGCCTGCGCCCGAGGCCGCCACCATTCCCGCGCCCGAGCAGGATGTGGACTCGGTCAGTGGGCGTTGCAACCCCGCTGGAGAGCCGACCCTCGCCCCACGGCAGCAGGATGTCTCCCCCGAAGAGTCGGCCCCCGCAACGGAGCCGGTGCAAAGGGGTGGAGCACTCGGCGATGTCTGGTCGGATCGCTGCGATCCGAGTGGTCAAGACCACGAGGTCGCCCCCGCCCCGTCGACACCTAAGGCGGAATCGGATGAGGACGACCGACCTCGCACGCGTCGACGCCATCGGCGCGAGGAGTCCGAAGAGGACCCTAGGACCGAGGAGAAGCCCGCAGCGCCAAGCGGACCGATTCTCGCGAGCATTACCAGTCGCGAGGAGAACGTTTCTGGGATCCAGATGAAGCAGAGCCCGTGGAAAAATAATAACCCTGGCAATATCAAGGAGCCTAAGGCAGGTCCTTGGCCAGGAACGCTGGGTTACGATGGACAGGGGCATGCCAAGTTCCCCACCGTGGAGGTGGGCGCCATGAACCTCATGGCGTGTCTCATGAAAAACACTTCGAGTGGCTACTACGGAACGCCCTCAAAGATGGTGGGACACTACACCACCACCGAGGGGGACCGCACAGACTACGTGACAAGAATCCGCCAGTTGACGGGCTTTCGTCCCGACGAGCGGATGATTCTCTGGCGCGCAGGACAGCCGGACAAGGAGAAGTTGTTCCAACTTGTCCAGGCCGTAGTCACCTACGAGCGCGCCTTGGGACCGCTTCCCGCCGAAGTACTGGAAGCCGCATTCCAGCTCCTCACTGGCCGCAAGTTGGTCTGAAGGACGAAGAGTCAGAACGAAACCGGCCCACACATCCGAAGGGAAGTGTGTGGGCCGGTTTTTACATTTTTAACGATCGTCATTCCGCAACAACGTGCCTGCCTGCGGTAGGCAGGAAGAATCTCGTGTTTGAACGTCGAGATCCTTCGCTAAGGCTTCAGGATGACGATCGGAATTTGGATCGATTTGGATTTAATTCGGATGCTGATTCGTATATCTCCCTGTGGATACTTTTTTCTCTCTTTCGATAAATTGTGATATAGTATTGGTGCTTGTAACCTTTATATATTTTATGGATACCATTCTTTCCAACGATATGTTGTTGTACCTCAACGACATATTCGGATTTTTATTAACGTTGATTGGGATTAGCGCGATGTTCTTGTACGGACTGGTTGCCCTCTACAACATGTTTAGTCCCGCAAAGCGCTGGGAAGAAGTCCGGAAAGCGTTTGGAAAGAGACTGCTCGTCGGTATCGAATTCTTGATTGCGGCCCAGGCAATTTCTGTGGCTACCACAGGGAATCCTTCGGTACTCGGCTCTTTGATGGTACTCGTATTAGTACGGTTTATACTCGGCTACACACTGCAGCGGGAGTTGAAGTAATTGTACGTCCATTGATGGGACCCGGCGCCACTACGGCACCGGGTCCTTTTATTTGTGATTTCGGATGTATCTTGGTAGACTGAAATAAATCTGAACTCTATAATCTAAAATCTGAAATTCGTATGCTCAAGTGGTCATTCCGCCGTTCATTGGTATCTCCGTCTATATATTCGTCGTACGCAAAGAAGGTAGAAGCCTACCATCGCCATCTTCAGGATGTTGCGGTTTCTTCCGATCTATATACCCAGCCAGAGTCTTCAATCCAATTGCCGAGCGACACCGCGATGCTCAACGAAGTATTGGTGCTTGCTAATGACTATCGCCGTCAAAAGCCCTTGGTCGTTGTTGTGGGAATCGGCGGGTCGAATTTAGGGACACAAGCGGTATACGAAGCCATAAGAGGTCAGACGTCAGAGGTCAGACGTCAGGGATCGGACACAGGGTTGGTATTTGCCGATACAGTGGATCGTTTTAAATTACGTCGTATTGTCGATGAAATAAAATTTGCACGAAGCCAAAATCGTCGGGTCGTTCTTAACATTATCAGTAAATCAGGGGGAACAACCGAAACCATGATGAACGCGGAGTATCTCAAAAAATATGCCGGCCCCTTTGGAAAACAAGATATTGTTGTGACGACCGATTACGGATCGCCGTTATGGAAGCTTGCAGATACTATTGGCTATCCTCTATTAGCTATACCATCGGTCGTGGGTGGCCGGTACTCGGTGTTTACTCCGGTGGGGTTATTCCCCTTGGCGGTCGTCGGCATTGATATTGAAAAAATATTGAAAGGCGCGCAATGGGCAGCCACCGAATCACTGAAGAAGCTGGAATCGAGCCCGGCGTTCAAAAGCGCCGCAACGCTCTATCACCACGCCACGCATGGTCGCGCAATCAACGATAATTTTTTCTTTCGGACGGATCTTGAATCCCTCGGCAAATGGTATCGCCAGTTGATGGGGGAAAGTATCGGTAAAGATGGTAAGGGGGTAACGCCCACGGTGTCGATTGGGTCGACGGACCTCCATTCCATGGCGCAACTTTACTTGGGTGGGCCACAGGATAAGATTACAACGTTTGTTTCGGTTGAGGATCCTTTGGCTCCGCGACTCCCTAAGAAGACACTCCTTGGTACATTGGTGGGGGGTGCCATCAACGGCCGGAGCACGAGCGAAGTAATGGGGGCGATTCTCCAGGGTACCATGACCGCGTACGCTAAGAAGTTGCACCCCTTCGTTGAGGTAGCATTTGAGAAACTCGACGAGCAAAACCTGGGGGCATTTATGCAGTGGAAGATGATCGAGATGATGATGCTTGGCAAACTTTTTGGCGTGAACACCTTTGATCAGCCCAATGTAGAAGAGTATAAGGTGGTGACGAAGAAGTTATTGCAATCGTAATTTTTTATATGACTTTCACAGAAAGAATACAACCTCAAGGTTTAAATGAGCGTCCCAAAACCTCCGAGCTCACAGCGGAACAACACAAAACGAAACAAGAGCTAGAGCGCGCTCCCACGCTTACTGATTTTGTGGGCGTGATTTACGATCGGATACCATACATTGCCAGTGAGCATACAGATGGTAGTTTGAAGGGCAAAAAATATACACCGGACGAGTTAGTGGGACAAATGTTACTCGAGATCGATAGGTCTTCTGGAAGAGATTCAGAACGATCAGGGGTAACGAATGCCGTGTATGGTTTGCAGGGGCTTATGAAGAAAAAATTTATTGGTGATAAACAGAAGGGCGTGGCCGCAGAAGTGACTCCAACGGGCGCTGATCTATTATTGCGGAAGTATTTCGATCGGAAGGCGCTTGGTAAGTCCACTCCAATGCCGTATTCGGATTTACCCACAGATCCGGAGTTTTATCGCAAGTCGTATAATACGAGCCAGGGCTTGAGGGTTCTGAGCGAAATTCAACCAACGATGAGAGGATCGACCAACGAACAATTTGTTCGTTTATTGTTGCGTAAAAAAAATGTCTTTGGTTCCGCCGATACGATCGAAGAATTAATCACTCTCCTCAAAGCCCAAAAGACGCTGCCGCCCGATGTTCGCACAAACCATCAAGGAGTCGCCAAACCGATCAACGCGAAGCCGATCGCTCTCCTACTGGAGGATTGGTTCAGGGGCAAGGGCGGCGATAAGCCGATGAATATTCTTATGAATATTTTGCAAGACCATTTTGAACTTTCGGTGACTATTCGTCGTTTGGCTTTCAAACGTGTTGAGCAGATCGAAAAGCAATCCAAAGAAAAATTTAGTGATTTTGTTCAACAGTATCCAGAGGTGCAGAATGCTTTGGCGAGTATCGGTGGCGAACGACTTAAAGTGGTTGGTGTCGGCATGGGCGGTTCACAAGCAAAGATTACGTTTCGACCCGACGGTGAGCGAACTAGTGAGCACGATATAGAGGTGGTTTCGATGACCGACCTCCGTGCGAAGGGTATTCGATTTGAAAGTAGAAAGCTTCAGGAGGCATTGTTGGCGGCGGCGTAATGATTGACGTACTCTAGCGTCGTTGATACACTGGATGTACAAAATTTATATATTTCATTGATCAGTGCCCCTCTTTGTATGAAAAAAGTGACAATTTTTACCACCCCCACTTGCGGGTACTGCAAGATGGCGAAAGCGTATTTTAATGAGCACAATGTGGCATATAGCGAAAAGGATGTCGTTGTCGACACGGGTGCAGCCGATGAAATGATCGAAAAGTCACACCAAATGGGAGTGCCGGTGATTTTGGTCACTGACGAAGATGGAAGCAATGAACAGATGATTATAGGGTTTGATCAAGAAAAATTAGCAGCAGCGTTGGGTATTTAATGTAGAAGATATGTCAAATGTTTGGAGTCGTATCGCATTTGTTGTCGGGGGATGTGTTTTAGCGGTTCTTACTCTTCCTGTCTCAGCCGCGTTGTCTCCAGACACTTTTTGTCTGCACTATAACAACGCTCAGAAGGAATTGGAATCTCTTAGATCACAAGAGGAAGGCGCATACCAAAAAGAAGCACCGAAAATCATAAATCGGTATACTCATGAGGCAAAAGACTACTTGACTGCCGTTTTTGCTCAATACTCTCTTAAGGGTGCCACTATCGACAATGTAAGCGTATATGGCTGCTCGGGAGGAGTAATAACGTATGGAGATATTAATTATTCCACCCCAAAGAATTTCTCTCGCTTCGGCATTCAATATCAATCAAAGTTAGTATCAGATGCCGCTGGTTATTTGGAAGTGTCCACCACAGGAGTTTCTAAGGAAATGAAGGAGTTACTGCAAAAAAGAAGCGTTGCTCACAAAAATGTCATCACTACCGTGGAGAAGAATGCTCGTGTCAAGGAATTTCTGCAGAGCACAAAAAACATTGAAGGGGTTCTTGTCGACCGTAATCAAGGCGTGCATTATAGCACAACGGTTGAAGACTCCGTTGGTCCGTCTCTCAGGTTCATTCTTGATAAAAATTTACCCACGATTGGTGTTGACTCATTTGTTGTCCCTGCAAACAAGCTCTGGAAGCAGTTTCCCGAAGTTGAGCAGTGGAAAAAATCCAAAAATGGTCGTGCAGCTCTCGCTGCATCACCGAGTCTTTTGGTGAGGGGGCAACAGTTGCCGAAAGAGATTCGTGTGAAAATGAAACCCGGCGTTCCTGTTGAACCGAGTGCGATGGTGGGATTAGCAGAGGCCGATGGTGGTATATATGGTTATTATATAATTGTTCCTTTCAGGAAGTGATGGGTATTATGTACGATCTCCTCATTGTCGGTTCTGGTGCAGCGGGCCTTTCGGCGGGCATTTATGCGGGCCGGTATTTGTTAAAAACTTTGATTGTCCAAGGCAAGAATTTTGGCGGTGAGACGGCGGTGGCGGCTCTGATCGAAAACTACCCCGGATACATTGAGATTGACGGGTATGATTTGATGGTGAAGATGAAGGAGCAAGCTAAACACGTTGGAGCAGAATTTAACGAGGGCGAAGTGACGGCGATTACGAAGGACGCCGATGGGTTTACCGTAACGATTAATGGCAAGGATTCGGTGCAAGCAAAAACCGTGATCCTGGCAATGGGATCACGTCGACGGCGCTTGGGGTTTCCGATTGAAGACAAGCTCACAGGCAAGGGGCTCTCGTACTGCACCACCTGTGATGCTCCCATCTACAAAGGTAAGACTATCGCAATCATCGGCGGGGGAGACTCCTCGGTAAAGGGCGCAAACCTCGCCGCCGAGTATGCCGAAAAAGTCTATTTGATTGCGCGCGGCGATAAATTGATTGCCGAGCCGGTCAACTACGAACGATTAATGAAGCGACCTAATGTAGAGGTGCTGTACGAAACCGAAGTCAAAGATGTATTGGGCGAAGAACGACTCGAAAAGATTATTCTCTCCAAGCCCGTAAACGGTTCAACTGAACTTAAACTCGGAGGATTGTTTGTGGAGATCGGTGCGATCCCCAATAATGAGTTGGCAAAACAATTGGGTGTCGAACTGGATAAGCGCGGTTATATTGAGGTGGACCCCTTAATGAAAACAAATGTCCCAGGGGTGCTGGCGGCAGGGGATTTGTGTAACGAGACAGAAGGCTTTAAGCAAGACATTGTTGCTGCGGCTCAAGGATCGATGGCAGCGACGAGCGCGTACCAATTCATCGAGACGGGGAAATAGAAGCGGATCGACGCGGATCTAAACGCGGATCAACGCTGAAAGAGCGCCTACAATAGGCGCTCTTTTTCCGCTAAGAATCTGCGTTGCGATCAGCGTCTATCCGCTTCTACTCTTGGGGTGCTTCTCCCAACTTCACTTCCACGTTAATCGTTTTTTCAGCCCGCAGTACTTTGAGTTTGAGCGTATCTCCCACATAATGGTGGGCGATAATATTTTGGAGTGTCGATTTGGTCGTTTCAAGTTTTTCTCCATCAATCGTTTGGATGATATCACCTTCGCGTAGCCCCGCTTGGAACGCTGGCGATGTTTCGACGACCGCTGGTTCAAGCGTATCACCCTTCACCAGGAGCGCTCCATAGGAAACGGATAGTTTGAGGTTGGCTTTGGTCTCTGGCGTAATCATCACAAAACGCACGCCGATCCATGGGCGAATAATTTTACCGGTGATGCGCACGGAGTTGACGGCGTCTTTGATAATATTGATAGGAATCGCAAATCCAATACTTTGACCCTGTTGATCAACAGCGGTATTCATCCCCACAACCTCTGCGTGGGTGTTAATAAGTGGTCCACCAGAATTGCCAGGGTTAATGGCGGCATCGGTTTGTAAAATATTACTCAATGCCTCGCTCTGCCCACGACTGTCTCCGGCCACCACGTTGCGGCCGGTGCCGCTGATTACCCCGCGGGTAACCGTGTTTTGATATCGGCCTAAGGAGTTGCCAATCGCCACCACTGTCTGACCCACCTCGATCGCATCGGAATTTCCCAAGGGAAGCGTTGGGAGGTTTATTGCTTCGATTTTAAGAACGGCAATATCATTGAAGGAATCGGCAGCAACAAGTGTCGCTGGAAACGAACGGCCGTCGTTGAGATACACCTTGTAGGTTGCATTTTTGTCGCCGGCAACATGGTTGTTGGTAACGATCATGCCATTGGGATCAATAATGAACCCCGTACCACTACCAACCTCTCGTTCGACGGGTTGTGTGGGAGTAAGCTGACCTTGAGGGATCTGAATAAATGGATCGTTAAAAAAATCGTTGGGGATTTGGAAGGATCGGGCAGACGGGGTCGTTACCATTTTACTAGTCACAATACTCACCACGGCGGGCTTTGATTTTTTAACCGCATTAATCACCGCCTGTTCTTCCGCTATGATGATTTGTTGTGATTGGACTACGGCGGGTTTGTTGACGACAACACTTCCTATGATCGAGCCAATAAGCAGGAGTGCACTACCACCAAAAACCGTAAGAGATTTTTTGAGCAACCGGAAGTTCGTTGCCGACAGGGGGGTGGGAAATAGTTTGAAAGCCATAAGAAAAAGACATGGTTAAAAAGGTCAATATACTCTGTACTCTATAATACACCAGTTTGAATAAAATATTTCATACAAACAAAAACACCCCCGAAGAGGCGTCGTTGTTAGAAGTTGTCGTCAGGATGGTCTTGGCAATGTCCTACGTTCCCAGGACTTGGTTTAGTCCAAGTATCATCGGTGCTGGTACGTTTCACTGCTCTGTTCGGGATGGGAAGAGGTGGTTCCATACCGCTTGGATCACCAAGACCATGCTGACGGCAACTTTGATTGTGTAGTATTCCATGCTTTTTTAATGGTTGCAAGAATGGACCGATTAGTAGCGCTCGGCTGAAGCCCTCACGGGCCTTACACCTACGCCCTATCAACCTTCTAGTCTCGAAGGGGTCTCATAACGAACACTAATCTTGAAGGCGGCTTCGCACTTAGATGCTTTCAGCGCTTATCCGCACTAGACTTCGCTACCCAGCACTGCCCTTGGCAGGACAACTGGTACACAAGAGGTCTATCCTTCCCGATCCTCTCGTACTAGGGAAGAGTCTTCTCAATGTTCAACGCCCACAGTAGATAGGAGACCGACAATATTGTTATTCGCAAATGCGAAGTCATGGCATTTCTGCATGACTCTGTATGTCGCCATACAGTTCGGACTATATCTTTACCCCTAGTTGAGGGGCGTTCGACATATAGTCTCTGAGGGTTTTACAGCATCGGTTGTGGTACTCTTCGATATCGACCAGATCCATTCATTTGATAGGCCAGGGTAATGATTCGTTTTACACCTGGATTGGTACGATGATAATTATTGATCATCATTCGTACAATCCTCGCAAACAACCGGAAATCTTTTGCCTTCTCGGTGTTTAGCGGATAGTGCTCAAAGAATGGAATGATTTTATCGATGAGATCGCTTCGATCTCGAACCACATACACATAGGTAACATCTTTTGGATTCGTCCGATGATTGGCTTTCACATACCCGCAAGCAAAGAATATCGTTAGTCGATCCAGAATAGATCGACTCGAAACGCGCTGCGACACATGAAATTCTGGAATAATTTTCCAGCCAGTTTTCATTCGCACGTCTTTATAAATGGCGATATGAAAACTCCCTTCACCGTCGGTAAATCCACTGACGTACCATGGTGGTAATTGATGTTGTAACCTTCCCTGCTGATTGTCTGCACTCAACACATTTTCACGGGGCATACCCTTATAGTATACCACGTAGTGTGAGATTCTTCGAACTCCTACTCCTTATAGAAGTTGCGTCAGAGTTTCCAGCATATAGTCGAATTTATAGACAGCAAGGTCTTACTGTCTCACGACGTTCTGAACCCAGCTCGCGTACCGCTTTAATTGGCGAACAGCCAAACCCTTGGGGCCTTCTTCAGTCCCAGGATGCGATGAGCCGACATCGAGGTGCCAAACCTCCTCGTCGATGTGGACTCTTGGAGGAGATCAGCCTGTTATCCCCGGAGTAGCTTTTATCCGTTGAGCTTCCGCCGTCCTATTTCGTTTGCAACCTTCTTTCATGTCGCATTGGCAGATCCGAAGACCTGCTTCACGCGACAAGATAAAAAATTGCTGTACGGTCGGATCACTATGTTCCGCTTTCGCGACTGCTCGAGCTGTCACTCTTGCAGTAAAGCTGGCTTGTGGCATTGCCCGTCCAGCACGATTTCCATCCGTGCTAAGCCAACCTTTGTAAACGCCTCCGTTACCTTTTAGGAGGCGACCGCCCCAGTCAAACTACCCGCCAGATACTGTCTCCGTCCCCGGTAGAGGGGATCGAGATGAGGCATACGAAACAATCAGGGTGGTATCTCACTGGTGAACCGATCTTGCGATCGGCTCTCCCACCTATTCTGAACAGAATGAGCCGTATGTCAATATCAAGGTGTAGTAAAGCTTCACGGGGTCTTTTCGTCTAGCTGTGGGTAACCCGCATCTTCACGGGTCTTGCAATTTCACCGAGTCCCTCGTTAAGACAGTTATGAAGTCGTTAAGCCATTCGTGCGCGTCGGAACTCACCCGACAAGGAATTTCGCTAATCGCTTTGCTTGGCATTATTACGCCAAACCCACTCTCGTGGCTGCATATCGCTATGCAGATAGAACTCTATCTTCTCCAACAATTTTGTTGGAGTCTGACGTTTGGTTTCTGAGGATTCTAATAAGTTCAGTTCTTGATCGTTGTTGATTCATTTTTTCACAGATTATTGCGATGGCGATCGCACCTTTTTGCGAGAGATGCTTTCCCACTGCGATCAATTTCATACAACGCACGAAAAAATTGAAGTCGTTTCGTTTTGAAGTTTGTAGGTAGTAGGTCTGGAAAAAGGGGATGATAGTATTAATGAGATCATCTCTCTTCACCACCGAATAGCGATACAGATGCTCTTTGTGATTATCGTATCGTCGGTTGATATAGATACCTCCAACTCCAAAATATTTCTTCAGTTTCTCCAAGCTTTTTAAGCTTTTTGCTCCTTGCACGACAGCGAATTCATGTGAAATCTGATATCCGGTTTTGTAGCCCTTTCGGATTCTTGTCTTTTCTTGTCGATCTGGCTGCTTCACAAAGTTTATTGAGAAACAGCCCTCGCCATCTACAAAACCCACGATCCAACCGATCTCTAATAGTCTTTCCTGCTGATTGTCTGCACGGGTCGCATTATTACTATGCATAATTGTAGACAATGGTTGTTCTACCATTGTCATTTTAGCATAGTAGCGCTCGATTCTCCAGATTTTCCAGCATATAGTCAGATGTTTACGGACAATTACGCTTATTGCGTAACTAGGCAGCATGTTCCTTACTTGAGTTGACCATAATCGTCCCAGTCCTTAACCGGATCATTGTTTAATGTCCCGGTTAACCTTAGGACGATTATAGTTATCGCCGGCGTTCATCAGCGCTTGGATTCAAAGCTGCCTCCACTCAAGGTGGACTGACTTCTCCTCTTAACGTTCTGACACTGGCCAGGCATCGGCCCCTATACATTGCATTGCTGCTTCGCAGGGACCTGTGTTTTTGGTAAACAGTCGCTTCATATCGTTAGTTGCAACCTCGCTTGCGCGAGGTAGGCCTTATCCCGAAGTTACGGCCACTTTTTTGCCGAGTTCCTTAACGAAGGGTTCTCTCGTACACCTGAGGATACTCTCCTCACCCACCTGTGTCGGTTTACGGTACGGTCACAATATAGAAGCACTAAAAGCTTTTCTTGGCACATTCTCCAATCTCCATTGGATGCCCTCGCGGGCTCCCTGCGCCTTGCGGCACGTCAATAGCCAGATAACGCAGAGACAAAAGAACATGCGTCCCTTCTAGAGTATACCTATATTGTGGTCGGGGAATATTAACCCCATTATCCATCGGTTACCCCCGCTATGCGGGGCTGGCCTTAGGGCCGACTCACCCTGGGTCGATCTTCGTTGCCCAGGAAACCTTGGGTTTACGGTGTCCATGGTTCTCACATGGATTTTTGTTACTCATGCCAACATTCTCACTTCTCCTTCCTCCACCGGACCTTACGGTACGGCTTCGCCGGAAGAAAAACGCTCCTCTACCAATACCATTTCCGAAGAAATGTGTATTCCGTACATTCGGTACTCGATTTAAGCCCCGGTATATTTTCGGTGCACCGGCCCCGTAGTTGGGTAGTGAGTTGTTACACACTCTTTAAAGGATAGCTACCTCTAAGCGAACCTCCTACCTGTCTTGGGGACAGTACTTCCTTTGACACTGAATCGAGATTTAGGGACCTTATGTGACGGTCATGGGCTGTTTCCCTTTTGACTGATGGAGCTTAGCCCCCATAGTCTGACTGCCCGGGTACTGGGAACTGCGGTATTCGGAGTTTGGTTGGGCCTAATGGGATTGCTCCCACATGGCCCATTCAGTGCTCTACCCCCGCAGTTTACTTACCGGACGCTAGCCCTAAAGCTATTTCGAGGAGAACCAGCTATTACCAAGTTCGATTGGAATTTCTCCCCTATCCACACCTCATCCCATTGTGTTGCACGGCAAACGGGTTCGGGCCTCCACCGCGCTTTCGCGAGGCTTCACCCTGGGCATGGATAGCTCACCTGGTTTCGGGTCTTATACATCCTGCGAACGCCCTTTCAGACTCGGTTTCCCTAGGCCTCCTCCCAGTTACGGGATTAAACAAGCAAGATGCATAAACTCGTTGGCTCATTCTTCAATAGGAACGCCGTCACTCTACCTTGCGGTAAAGCTCCGACTCCTTGTAAGCAAGTGGTTTCAGATACTATTTCATTCCCCTTTCGGGGTGCTTTTCACCTTTCCCTCACGGTACTAGTTCACTATCGATCATCAAACGTATTTAGTCTTCCCAGTATAGTCCTGGGTGATTCCCGCAGGATTTCTCGAGTCCATGCGGTACTTGAGATAAGCAACAGAACGGTAACATTCTTTTCAAATACGGGGCTTTCACCCTCTATGGCTCGGCATTCCGGCCGATTCTTCTAAGAAGTTCCCAACACTTCCGAGTTGCTTGCGCAACCTAGGAGTGTTAGGCCCCCCGATTATTACGTCGGGTATCCACTCGTTCCTTTGTTAATTACGAACAAAAAAGTCGCTCTCTCGCAACGTCGGTAGGACATTGGTCGTAAAACCTTCCTCATCCATTCAACCTCCTCGCTTGTGGCTTAGAGACCTTCAAGATAATTAGAACCTATCGATTTAGACTGTTCCCGTTTCGCTCGCCGCTACTAAGGGAATATCGTCACTTGCGTGACATTATTTTCTTTTCCTCCGGCTACTGAGATGTTTCACTTCACCGGGTGCGCTGACGCATCCTATGTATTCAGATACGCCTTTCTCGAGTTTATCGAGAAGGGTTTCCCCATTCGGAAATCCTCGGATCAAAGCTTGGTTGCCAGCTCCCCGAGGCTTATCGCAGACTCCCACGTCCTTCTTCGCCGTTTGATGTCAAGGCATCCACCACTTGCACTTATTTCTTGCAACCATTAAAAGAGCACAGAACTCAATTAATGGACCACATAATTTATTGCATGGTTTACTACCAGATTGTCAATTTGCGTGCCGTTGTGAACCGGTCACAGGGAAGGGGATACCTTCGCTATCATCGTGCCGCAACTTTGTTGAACCAAAAACGCTGCTCGGGTACCAAGCAGCGTTCGAACATCGAAGGAATCTTACCCGCTTGGAAGGGTGTGAGAAAGAGAGATTTGGGGCTTCACAGTATCTATAGTCAAGAGTAGAAAAGGGTCTCGAGACGACATCCAAGCTTTTTTAGAGTGCTTCCCTATTATAAGGATATTTTGGGCGTTGTCAAGGGGTGAGGGTGGGTCGATAATGGACCTGAAGGAGGGCTATAGTTAAGAAGATAAAGCAACAAAAAAATTGACTTTTATTGACTAGACTTTTTGAGGGATATTGGGTATAGTTTTGTGCTGCACGACGCAGATGGGAGTTTGAAAGGAAGTAAGAGTAATGGCACAAAAGCTGAGCCATGGATACTCTACGCCTTGGGGAACTGAAGTGGTGAAGGTTCCTTCGGGCATGCAGGCAGACCCCGATGTAGTCATGGAGTATGCACGCGGGGTCGAGGCCGTGCAGGACGGTTGGTTCGTGGTCGAGATTGGGATTCTCGGTATCGAGCGATACGACGAGCACTTCCTTCGGAAGTTTCTTCGCGACCCGGCGCCTTAACAATTCTCATAAGTAATAAGCCGCGGGAGGGCTGCGGTCACGCGAGGAGAAAAGTATGAACGCTCTTGAACGGGTCCTGATTGTTGATGATGACGAGGGTCTGCGGGAGTCTATCGCAGCTCAACTCGTCCGAAGAAGGATCGTTTCCGTCACGGCCAGTAGTGGTCAGGATGCGCTCGACAAGATCGCGCAGACCCCGGGTCTGGAAGTGGTGGTCACCGACTTCCACATGCCCAATATGAACGGTCTCGAGCTGACTCGCCAGATCAAGTCGCTAGCACCCCGTCTCATCAAGGTCATCATGATGACCGACGAGTGGGACGAAAAGATGAGAACGCTTGCCCAGGAGGCCGGCGTCGACTACCCGTTTGACAAGAACCACAAAGACGGCGTCGCACCCCTCATCGATTTGATATGGGCGCTCCTCAAGAATTGACCACCGTCACATGGCGTCGTCACAGCCTCCGGTCCGCGGGCTACGCACACAGCGTGGCTAAATGAGACAAGCATGTCTCAACGCGGATTCGGGGGTTCTTTATTTAAATCAAAATACCGCCCAGATGGGACGGTATCGAAGTCTCGATTTTTTTGGTTTAATACACTCCCACTTTTTGTTCTAGTTTGACCATGCGTTCTTCCAGTCGATCGTATTTACCACGGAGTGATACGAGTTACAAATCCAGTGTTTCATGGAGCTTTGCAAACGCATCAATATGGGAGTAGATGCCACTTTTAAATTCTTGCAGTTCTTCTTTTGTTACCATGTGTTGGCGGATAGTTTCCTCCACTCCAACAACCTTGGTCATAACATCACTTTTGACTTCAGTAAATCGATTCTCTGTTTCAGAGCGTGTCATTACATTGTCCTTGAGGAATTGAACAATCTCAAGGATTTCATGAATATCATTTTGTTGTCCTTCCATAGATACGACAACATTTAAATCATTCTAAATATTACTATAGCATACTGGATAATACACTACCAAACAATGGAAGAATTTTATACGTATGAATCGAGATTAACGTTATAATTTGCTAATTCGTTGAGATAATTATAAGATTTGGGCGGCCTCACCACTAATGGCTACTATTGGGGATTACAAAACGGCACTGGTGCGACAGAGCCGTCGAAAGGATGTTGCGATGAAGTCTAAGTTGAGACCGCTTACGGTGTTTGGGATTACAATCCTAACGCATTCCATTATTCGCCGTCATTGCGGGCAAAGGATGCTCCGCGTGATCGCGCGCATCGACCGTGCCGCAATATATCTCGATAGTGGCATCGGTGAGGAAGACGCGCTTCAGTGCGAGAAGTGTGGGTATATCGAACGCGACTAAGGTTGGGACTCTTCACTTTGTGAGGTGAAATAGTGGAACACAACGTACAAGAAATCGCCTGGGCGATCATCGCTGGTCTGCGACGAAAGTTCCCAGGTCAGCCACTCGACTTCCTGGATTGCGAACAAGTCATCGAGAAGATGAAGAATCCCGTGAACGACGGCGTGATCCAAAAGGCGTTTCGGCAGATGCTCGAGTTTCATAAAAAGGAGAAGAAGGAGTTCTGTTACGGGGAATCCTTCATTGATATCACGCTGGAATGGACCATCCCCACGATCACGAAGCATCTTCTGGCCATCGCCGCACAGGTGATCCGCGCCAAAAACCCTCGGATGGAGTCGTTCTCCGAGTACCAGTTTGGCACGATGTTCAGTTCGTGGATGTACTTGATGGTTCTCTGCCTACGAGCGTTTCTCGAAGCCCTCAATGGCGGTAGTTATGAAAAGACATTCAAGGCGCAGTATCGAGCCACCCGCACTCGGCGCGGATCCTACGAAACATGAACGCGAAAGCATTCTTCCTCCGAGCCCAGGCAGCACCTAGTGCGCCACGGTATCGGAGGATTTTTCATTATGCGTGATGCACATCTGCACCGAGCTCTGAAAGAATAACAATGGTGATGCCACGAAGTTTTTCCGCAACAGAACGGAATCCTAGAAATGTGAGTACAGTGCGGGCGACATATTCAGGGCGTTGATTGGAAAATCGAAGAATCACTGCGCTCACTTTCCGTTGATATTGAAAATCTTTGTCGTGAGTTAGAATAATACAGCGCTGCTCAAAAGCAAGTTGAATAAGTTGTTGGTCGGATGTTCCATAGAGGCCCTGTTCTTTCACGTCAAAAACATCATGCCCCGCGTTTCGCAGGGCAAGGACAACGTCGTTGGCAATATTTTCATCAGCCAGGAATTTCACAAATTTCTTGTTCAACCAGTCTTCATTAGGATACGTTCTTCACGAGAGACGGCGTATTTGGCAAACGTTAAAGCCGCTTGAATATCAGATTTTTTTAAATGCGAGTACTGCGAAAGAATATCAGCTGTCGACATCCCGGAGCGCACCAATTCCAAAATGAACTCAACTGAAATGCGAGTTCCTTTAATAATAGGTTTTCCAGAAAGAATTTTTGGGTTGCTAACAATTTGTTTGAGGGGCATATTTTGAAATATTGAAGGGTGCGCAGTTGATGTTGTTAGTATAGCAAGGGCCACTACTCCTGACAATTTTGCCACAATAATTCAAACTTGGCTCGCTCCATTGCCGCCAGGTCTTGGCTTTCGATGAGCACGCTTACCAATTCTTTAGTGGAGCTACTAAATGATACCTTGTTTTGATAGATAAACTGCGTGGAATGGAAAGGGAAGTCGTTCGGGAGAAATTTGATCTCTCGCAGCAGTTCTGGGCGATTGCACGCCACCAATTTTTCAGACCAAGCATTTTTAAAGAGGAGTCCGCGCAGGCGGATTTTTCGTTTCACCCTGGTGGGGATATAGTAATCGTTGTCATATTGTTCGCCGATCACGGTATAGATCTCGGCAGGGTCGCCGAGCCAGAGGAGTTCGCTCGCGTGCTTCTGGAGCGTGTCTTCGCATACCGAGAAATAGCCACGTTTGCCTTCAAAATACTGTACTTGCAGTTTATGCGATTCCTTTTTAGCGATGGCCTTGAGTCGGGGGAGAATGCTGGCCACGGCTTTGGCCCGTTCTTCGAGCTGGGAAACGAGCAATTCCGGCGGTTGGGCGACTAAATGGAGTCCTCGGCGGGTCTTATACTCGCCTAAGAGCCCTTTATTCATGAGGTATTTGGCCACTAAATATACCGTAGTGCGTTTAACACCAGATTGGCGGGCAATGTCCTGCACTGGGGAGCCGCCCAGCTGTAAAGCGGCAATATAAACAGCCACTTCGTCTGGGTCCAGGCCGTAATTTTTGAGGACTTCTTCGATTTCCATAGGCGTGAACCTTAACCCCTCTTAATCTCCCCTTTAAAAAAGGGGAGAGAACGATCGCAGCAACAGCGCCCCCTCCTATTTATTTAAAGGGGAGGTTGGGTGGGGTTAGTGTCGATATTTATGACAACATATCAAAAATATTAAAAATTGTCAATAAATACAATCAAATTAACATATTTATATTGTCCTATTTTGAAACAGTAATTGATTAATCTCGCAATCAACCATACACTTCTCTATCGATGGAGTTGTTGTTAATCCGAGTAAGATCGTTCGTTTACAATCAGGAGGTGTTCGGTGTTCAACGGTTTAATAGACTACGTTGAGTCATTTATCCGCAGGATTGCGCCAGCAACCCGGGAAGAATTCGAGCAATGGCAACGGCAGCGTCAAACGGCACAACAGGAGGCATTAAAGGAGGAAGAGCAGCGCGACAAGGCTCGAGCGGAAGTATCACGACAGGAGGAATCTAAAGTATTGGACAAGGTAAGGCGTGAAGATGTGGAATTTGAAGCGGTTCGGCAGGAAGCATTGGCTCGAGAACAAGAACAAAGCCGTTCATTCATCGAATCTTTGAAAGCTACCCAACGGAGGGGGCAGGAGGAACTGCGGTTGCAGGCGATCCTCCGCGGGCCGGGATGGATCCAGCGTGGATGGTGGGCTCTGTGCGATGTCGGCCAGGGCTTAGCGAGCGGAGTGGGTGCACTCATTGGATTTATCCAGACAAAGGGGCTACCAGTTTTGCCCGCATTGATCACCTATTGGTGGCGTTTTCTTGTTGTTTGGACCATGATCCTCATCTGGTTTGATTGCCTCGGTACAGTCAAAATGTTGATGTGGGCTACAATCATGCGGGGGATTATTGCGATATCGAATACACCCCCCAATATGCGCTACATGTATCGTGTGCTCCTGACCATGCTGACCATCCCGCTTGCCTTCCACATGACCATGGTTTCGGATGACTACTTCTGCATTCGAATCGGGAAGACCGTTGCCATCCTAAAGCCAGACAGTAAAGGCTGGATTCATCCAACGCTTGGGCAATGTCGCCAACTCATACGCATTCCTCGTTTCTACTCATACGGTGAGACGGTCGCGGTTTCTATTTTGGGCGGAACCGAGGAAGTTTGTGTCGGGTTTGATTTGAAATACAAGGGTAATGTTGAAGATATCTTCGCCAGTACTGTTACCGAAACAACAGCAGAGACTGAAGCTAAGCAACTTATGGACTGTTTAAAAGTTACAATCAGCCAGCACGCAATCAAGCTCGCCGAGAAACTTACAGTGATGAATAACCAGCAACCCCTTGTTGATTTGAGATCACGCTGGAAGACTGATGTAGAGCGGCAATTCCTCAAGGACAACCTCAAGAAGGAGCTTTGGGATATCAAGGACGAATGCGTGGGCGGTAGTAAAGTATTCTACGCAATAACGCACCCAAGTATTCAGGTCGTTGGTGTCCCGGTGTATCAATAGAGTCAGTGTCTTCAGTCTCCGGATTCGTGTTGCTTGCACAGCAGTGCAGCGCGCAGTCCGGAGGTTTTTCTTTATCCGCCTTCGCCGGTTGGCGAATGGCGGATTGACAAATAGGGGGTGGGGGTATAGACTATATTCATATGGTCAATCCACAACTCAAAAAGAAAGCACTCCATCGCCTCAAGATCCTTCGAGGGCAAATCGATGGTCTCATGAAAGCAATCGACGCAGAGGTTTACTGCACTGATCTTTTGGCGCAATCCCGGTCGGTTCAACAGTCGCTCAAAAGCCTCGATGCAGTGCTTTTAGAAAATCATCTGCGTACCCATGTAACGCACCAGATGCAGACCAAGGGTGAGGAAGAGCGTGCGGTAAAAGAACTTATCCAGGTGTATACATTATCCAATAAGTAATATTTATGATGGGGTATTATTACAATAATATGCTCGATTGGGGCATAGGAGGACTATTTATGATGATTTTTTTCTGGGCGTTTCTTATTCTTTTGGTCGTTTGGTGTGTTCGGGGTATGAGCGGCAAGTCTGGTTGTGGGATGGGTGGTATGCATTCGTCTTCTTCCTCTTCTGCGCTCGATACTCTTAAGGAACGTTATGCAAAGGGAGAGATTGACAAAAAAGAATTTGAGCAAAAGAAAAAAGATTTAATGGATGCCTAGCAGTATGAACTATTTTAAAGCACTAATCATTACGGTCGCATTGGCGATCATCTTCCCCCAGATACTGATTGTCACGCAGATGGGGATAAGTATGTTGCACGATGGTCATCAGCAATCCGTTCCGATTGAGGTGTGCAACAAGACGTTGCCGTGCCTATCAGCGCATCTGGCCTCGATACCCCCCTCTGTGAATATGCTAGAACGGTTTTTGATTGCGTTTATAATGATAGGACTGATCGCGATCCGCTCATTATTGAGCCATCGAGCGCAATGGATAGAAGGCCATCATCATCGTATTCGACAGTTTTTATATAATCGCGTCGGAGTTCACATGCATGCGTTCGACAAATTACGGCTGTGGATTTCCAGGGGCATGATGGGGCAAAAAGTCACCAACGTCTCGGCTCAGTAAAAACTCTTGGGTTCTCTTTTGGTATTTCCAAAAGTGGGCTAACCCCAAGAGTTTTTGTATTGAACACGCCTTGTCTTCATTATTATTATTTTCATTTTTTATGTCATTCATTTCTACCATTCGTTCTCAACGAGGTTCATCAAGCGTGTCCGTCATCGTCGCAGCAGTGATTGTCGCGGTGGTGATTGCGGCCGCCATTGCCACACACGGGTTCGGCATGCACCCCAAGACAATGTCCGCTTCTTCCAATGGCCAAGGCATTCACGCGTCCGAATAACTCTTCATCATTGCTTCTATGTCTTTTCGATCGAGTCTACTGACCGCAGTATTCATCCTTGCGGGTGGGGTTGGGGGAGGAGTGATCATGAGTCACTTGAACCCGCAGCACTCGACCCATGCGCAAACCCATACCTCTACTCCCACTGAAAAAAAACTTCAAGATAGTAAATCAGATTCCGCTGTTGCCGTTGTCAGCCCACAGGCGTTATCGTCGACCGACGAAGGCACATCATACTTTGGCGAGATTCTCTCCGATTTAGACGGTCAGATCTTTGCCTTTCGCGAAGGAGTCATCGAAAAACTACTCGTTAACTTAGGAAGCCGTGTTTCCTCCGGGCAGACCGTGGCGCTATTATCAGCGGGTCAGCAGTCGCCGGACTACGCCAATATGTTGGCAGAAAAGGAATCAATGGTCGTTAAAGCGCGTGCCATGCTCGAGGCAGCAAGAGCGAACTTTGCTCGGGCAAAAGATCTAGGCGCTGTCGGCAGCCAAGATACCGTCGAGGTGGTAACGCAACAGAAGATGATCGAAAATACAAAAAATGAAACAACGGCAATGACAGGGTTTGAAGAAGAGTCCCTTCGAATTAAGGGTCGGAATGTGCAAGTGGCGTCCCGCACGGCGTACAACGCCATTCTCCAAGTGTTTTATGGCGGGGCCGCTAATAGCGGGGTGGGTTCATTAAGTTCTTCAACCTTCGGCTTGCTCAAGCCCCAGACCATCAACGATTTTCCGGCGGCTGTGGCATCATTAAGGGATATTGTTGCGCGGTCAGAGAGCATGCCACTGGAACTCATTTCACGCAGCGGAATTCAGGGCGCTGATAAAGCGATTGCGGTATTAGATGCAACGATTGTGAGTGATGAGTATCCTTCGAGTACGCTGACTGACGATCGAACGAAAATCAACGAGGCGAAAATGGCATTGGTCGATGCTTGGAATGATTATCAAGAGCAAACGGCGATGGTAAAACGATCCCAAGCGTCTGCACAAGCAAAGATTTCTGATCAAGAGCAAATGCTCTCAAGGATGCGCGCTGATGCCGAAAAAATGTTGATTACGGCCGAGTCGGATCTTGACGCAGCGCTGAAGGCGCGAAGTATTGTCGCGGGCGCCAGTTCGGATCGTGCGGTTCGATCGCCATTTTCGGGTGTTATTACCGAGCGGCTGGTGAATATGGGAGAAAAGATTGCCATGGGCACCCCATTATTTGCGATCGTCAATAATGATCGATCAGGCCACGCTTCTACGTTATTTGTGAGATTTGAAGTTCCGGAATCTGAACTTGCCCTGTTACACAGTGGGGAATCGGTAATGGTAACGCGCACACAACAACCATTAGAGAAGATCACGGCAGTCATTGAACGCATCGGGAGCGGTATCACCGGCAATTCTCGGAGTATTCTTGTTGAGGCGCGGCTAAAGAATCCACCGTCGAGCGTTTTGGCGCATGCAACGGTGCGCGTGGTCACCGCAGGAGCGATGACACTATCAACCATCCCTCGCGATGCCGTGCGAACGGGTGATAATGGGGCCCTTTCGATTTTTGTTGTCCGTAATAACATAGTAGAGGAGCAACCTATTGTTACGAGTCGAACCATCGCGAACCGGGTGATTGTGTCCAGTGGAGTAAAGCCCGATGATCAGGTAGTTCTCGTGCCACAGAGCGTAAAAATCGGTCAGAGCGTCGTAACGACCGATGCGACAACTCTTCCCCCTCCATCTTCGGAAACCATTGCAGTGCCGGAGATGCCAGGAATGGATATGGGGGAGAAAAAGAAATAATACTGTTCTTATGTTAAATCGCATCATTGCATTTTGCTTAAGTCATCGAATGATGGTGTTGGGGGTATTATTCGCGATTGTCGGGGTGGGGATCCAATCGTTTGTACGACTCCCTGTTGACGTCCTCCCGAATTTGAATCGACCGACCGTCACCATTTTTGCCGAAGCAGAGGGGTTGGCACCTGAAGAAGTAGAAAGTCTTGTGGCGTTCCCGATCGAGACCGCGGTGAATGGTTCTGCGGGCGTGTTGCGCGTGCGTTCCACGAGTTCGATTGGCCTTGCAATCATTAACGTCGAATTTGATTGGGGGACCGATGTGTATCGCAACCGCCAGATCGTTCAAGAAAAAATTCAGTCCGTGCGGCTTCCTCAAAAAGCGCGGGTGACGCTCGGGCCGGTCACATCGCTGATGGGCGAAGTCGTATGGGCGGGGCTCACAAGCCCCGATAAGAGTGTGAACGCTATGGAGTTACGGTCGATTGCTGATTGGACCATTCGGCCAAAATTACTCACGATCCCCGGCGTGAGTAATATTTTAGTGATGGGCGGTGAACCAAAACAGTATCAAGTATTGGTCCGCCCCGAACGGCTCGCGGCCGTGAATCTCTCCATGCAAGACGTGGTGGAAGCGGTGCGCAACAGTAACGAGAATCGCTCTGGTGGATTTTTGGTGGACGGAACAACAGAATATCCGATCCGGATTTTAGCGCGCACATCTCGCGTAGAAGATCTTAATAAAATCGTCATTGGATATCAGGGCGAAGGTGGTCGAGCGATGGGAAGTGCTTTGAGCGTCGGAAGCAGTCGACCCATACTTCTCTCGGATGTTGCGGACATCATATTTGCGCCCGATCCGAATCTTCGTGGGACTGCGAGTATTGGGGGTGAGCCTGGAGTGATTCTGCGCATTATTAAGCAGCCAGATGCCGACACGTTGACGATGACCAAGCGCATCGATGCGGTGTTTGAGGAGCTAACAAAAACACTCCCCAAGGGCGTGGTAGCGTCTACACAACTTTTTCGCCAGGAGTGGTTTATCCATGCGGGACTACAAAATGTTTATGAGGCACTCCGCGATGGAACGATCATGGTTATTTTGATCCTTATTCTCTTTTTAGCTAATGCTCGTACCACCGCCATAACGTTAACCGCTATCCCGCTATCATTACTGATGACCGCGATCGTGTTTCGGATTATGGGTCAAAGCATTAACGTGATGACGCTCGGCGGAGTGGCGGTGGCGATTGGAGAATTAGTCGACGACGCGATTGTTGATGTAGAAAATGTGTTCCGTCGACTTCGAGAAAATGCTCACAAACAGGAATCGGAGCAACGATCAACACTCCGCGTGGTCTATGAGGCGAGTTCGGAGGTACGGAATTCGATCGTCTACGCAACAATGTTGGTCGGCATCGTGTTCGTCCCGCTTCTCACATTACCGGGTGTGGAGGGGCGACTTATCCAGCCGCTGGGGTTAGCATACCTTGTCAGTCTTGTCGCTTCCCTTGTTGTTTCATTAACCATTACTCCAGTTCTTTGTTCGTACTTGTTGCCAATCATTGCGGCGCGACGTGCCACAGTAAAAGAGGGGATCGTTCTTCCGGTGGGGTTTGCCCACGATGATGGGTGGTTTGTGACACGACTCAAGCGATGGTGTTCTGTGCCCATTATGTGGAGTATTGCAGCATCATCAAAAACGCTTGTCGTGGCGATGATCGTTATCGTTGTTTCAACAGGATCGTTGTATTGGTGGGCGGGCAAAGAAAGCATTCCACCGTTTAATGAGGGTTCGCTCACATCAATGATGTTTACACCGACCGGGACAGGGTTGGGGGCAACGAATGCATTAGCTAATACGGTGGACAAAGCACTGCTCGGCATTGCGGGTGTTACAACTGTTTCGCATTCCACTGGGCGTGCGGACCAGGACGCTCATGACAATGGTGCAAATTCTTCAGAATTTCAGATTGGGTTTCAAGCAACGCGCCAGAGGTCAAAACATCATATCGAGGGGGAGATTCAAAAGTATTTCGATTCGCTCCAAGGACAAGCAGTGTTTTCATTAGGGCAGCCTATCACGCATCGTATGCAGCAGTTGTTAAGTGGTGTGCGGGCTCCGATCGTGGTCAAACTCTACGGAAAAGATCTTGATGAACTTCGTACGCAAGCCAATCGTATTCAAGCAGTGCTCTCAAGTATTCGGGGAGTCAAGAATGCGCAAGTAGAACGAGAACTGAAGGTTCCGCAGATTGGTATTTGGATTGATCGCGACGCCGCTGCCAATCATGGCGTGAATACCGGAATGGCAATGATGGATTTGGAAACGGCGTTTATGGGCATGCCCGTTGCCGAAGTATTGGAAGGGAATGAACGATATCCGATCGTTGTTAAATTTGATCCATCGTGGCGCGGAGATCGAGCCGCGCTCGGGCAGACGCTTGTGAATACTAAGCATCGCCCCACACCTGTTTCGGAGATCGCGCTTGTGGAAACCATGAAGGGTCAAAATAAGATTAGTCACGAGGCGACGCAACGCGTACTCACGGTTTCGGCATTTGTCCAGGATCGCGATGTTGTGAGTATCGTTGAAGAATTAAAGAGAGGGGTTGCGGCACTCCAACTTCCTGCCGGGTACTTTGTAAGTTATGAGGGTGATTATCAAAGTCAGCAGGAAGCGACACGACGATTGGCGTTGATTGGGATCGGCGCACTGATGGGAGTCTTTCTCGTCCTCTACGTGTACTTTCGAGAGACCACGTTTGCCGTTCAGGTAATGCTCGCAATTCCCGCCGCATTTATCGGGGGCATGATTGCCATTTGGATCACCGGAGGGGTCGTTTCCACTGCCTCCTTAATCGGGTTCATCTCCCTTATGGGAATTGTTTCTCGCAACGGTATCATGCTCATCTCTCACTATCTTCATCTTATGAAGGAAGAAGGGCAACCGTGGGGGACGGAATTGGTTCTGCGGGGGTCGCTCGAGCGGGTTGTTCCCGTGACGATGACGGCCCTTACAGCGGCGTTGGCGCTCACCCCATTACTTCTTTCGGCGGACGCATCCGGGAAGGAATTACTACACCCGCTGGCCGTTGTCGTGTTTGGAGGCTTGGTGACGAGTACCCTCCTTGAAGTATTCATTCACCCCGGCGCATTCTATCACTTTGGTAAAAAGGCAGCGCTTCGACGGTTGAATGCGAAGATTCACACGGATTGGTAGAATGGTGTGATAAAATACGCCGATCCACGAAGTTGGGTCGGCGTATTTTTAGTTGCGTTTTATATATAATCCTGTTCTAATCAAAAATACTCGGTTTTAAGTTTAAAACCCTTGACAATTCGGTGATTTATCATACGATGAGACAGACTACAGAGCCTCTCCATGCGGGCCCACTAAGCGGGCCCTTAGTCGAGGAATAAAGGGTATATGAATAAAACACCGTCCCGCTATCACTCCCTTTGGATGGCTTTGAACTTGGCTTGGGAATTGGGATATGTGATCGCTCTCCCTCTTGTTATTTTAGCTCTCCTCGGGCGATGGCTCGACCGGCGCTGGGGGAGTTCTCCATTAATGATATTGGTCGGAGTTGTGACTGCCTTCATTATTACTTCAATTTGGCTCTCTACAAAGATAAAAGAAGTTACAAATGAACTAAAGAACGAAGGAACGGAAGAACATAATAAAGAATCTTGAATCTTGAATCTTGAATTTAGGTCGATACGATCCTTAATTCTATATTCAAAATTCTAAATTCTATTCGATCTGAACATTAGTCTCGCCGCTGAAGTTATCGGCCATATTGGCTCTTTCCCCGTTACGAATACAATGCTCACCGTATGGGTGGTGATGGTATTTGTGATTGTTGGCGCTATGGTAATGCGCCGACAATTGGCTATGGTACCACAAGGGCTCCAAGGTGCTTTGGAGGCGGTGATGGAAGCGGGGCAAGGATTGGCCGAACCACTCTTGGGTAAAGAAATGGCGGCTAAGGCGTTTCCACTCCTTATTACGTTTTTTCTTTTTATAACGCTTTCGAATTGGTTTGGAATTTTCCCAGGATTTGGAACAATTGGCATATACGAAGTAAAGGAAGGGCATCGCGAGTTGGTGCCTTTCTTCCGATCAGTGCATGCAGACTTGAATATGACGCTGGCATTGGCCATTATTTCGGTGGTAATGACGCAGGTGTTTGGATTTATTGCCAATGGCAAGGGATATTTGAAGCGCTATTTTAATTTTAGCAATCCGGTACTATTCTTTGTGGGGTTGTTGGAAATCGTCAGTGAATTTGCGAAGATCATTTCGTTTGCCTTTCGGTTGTTTGGGAATATTTTTGCCGGCGAAGTGTTGCTCACGATTGTCGGATTCATCGCACCGTTTTTAGCACCGTTGCCGTTTTACGGGTTGGAATTGTTCGTGGGCTTAATTCAAGCGGTAGTATTCACCATGTTAACATTAGTATTTTTTTCAATGGCCACGAGCCATCATTAATTATTCTATTCTCCAATCTTGGTACTATTCTGCGTATTTCTGCGTTATAATCAGCGTCTATCCGCTTCTATGGGTGTAGAAGCTGATAAACGCTGATAGCAACGCGGATCAACGCCGAAGAGATCAAGCTGGGGGGTAATCCAAATCTATGGCAGCACCGGTCGAACAAGCAGGCGACATGATCGTAGCGGTTAAAAATATCGCGGCGGCTTGTACAATTTTTATCGGAGCAATTTTCCCATCGCTGGCGATTGGAAAAATTGGTGCACATGCCTTGGATGCGATTGGTCGCAATCCTGAAGCCGCAAACAAGATTCAAACCGCAATGATTTTGGCCATTGCATTTGCCGAAGCCATTGCCATCTATGCGTTAGTCATCGCGCTCATTGTCAAATTCGTCTAATAATAGGCGCTAGGTTCTAGGTTCTAGGTTCTAGCACCTAGCACCTAGCCACTAGAACCTCGTTATTGTGGAACTCTTACAAACTCTTGGGATTGAGCCCAAACTATTACTTGCGCAAATTGTTAATTTTGCGATCCTGTTATTTGTGCTTTGGAAGGTGGCGTATAAGCCTCTTCTTGCCGTGATGAAGAGTCGATCGGAGCGCATTGAGAAGTCGCTCCTGGATGCCGAGGCGCTCCAGAAGGAGCGTGCGCAATGGGCACTTGAGCATGAACAGTTACTAGCCGAGACCAAACAGAAAACCCGTCAGATGATGACGGAAGCCAAGGAACAAGGGGAAGTCATGAAAGTGGAAATGAAAACCGCCATGGACAACGAGATGGCAAGCGCTCGAGAAAAGGTTGCCCATGAATTGAAGATGCAAGAAGAACGCGCCATGAAGGCGCTCGAAGAACGCGTGACCACCTTGGTCGCGGGTGTTGCCCAACAATTTTTGAGTGAAAAGATGACAGCAAAGGACGACGAAAAGTTGATCCAAAAACTTTTTGCGACTTCTTCGAAATCATAAGTATGAGTGCACGCCGTAATCACATTCGCCAGATTGCCAAAGTAATCTGGCAATCGCAAGAGAGTCTTGCCTCCTCGGATTCATCGGTGGTTGTCGATATGGTTAGCCGATCCATTATCCAAGCGGGGCTTGGAACCAAAATGCATTTGATCAAAGAGGAATACGAGCGTTTACGCGATGTGGAGTCCGGAACAGCGCGCGTGACGATGACGAGTGCCCGCGAACTCCCTAAGACCGTGCGAGAAGGCGCCGAGGGTGATGTTGCCAGAATCTTAGGGGTAACCACACTGGCTCCTGAATGGGTGGTGGACCCAACACTCATTGGGGGCTTGCGTGCCCAAACCGATCAGTACGAAGTTCGATCGTCGATCGCCGATATGCTCAAAGAGTTATAATTTTTCGTATTATGTCTCACGATGCAAAACATTTATTCCATGCCATTGAAGAGCGCGTTGCCGCGTTTTCTCCCAAGGCCACCAAAGAAGAAATAGGGCATGTCGTGGAAATTGGTGATGGTGTTGTTCGGTTCACGGGACTCCCATCGGTCGGTTCCATGGAGATGATTGAATTCTTTGATGCGAAAACCTCGAAATCTGCTGGCCAAGGCGTGGTATTGAACCTCGAAGAAGATACGGTGGGCGCGATTGTGCTTGGGGAAGATCGATTGATTCATGAAGGCGACACGGTCCGTGCCCTCGGGCGCGTGCTCTCCATGCCCGTGTCTGACCAAGTGGTGGGCCGTGTGATTAACCCCCTTGGGGAACCGATCGATGGCAAGGGCGCCATCAGCGAAGAACGGTTTGATCCGATTGAGAAGATTGCTCCCGGCGTGATTGCGCGGCAAAGTGTGAACTCGCCGCTGCAGACCGGGATCAAAGCCATTGATGCGATGATCCCCATTGGCCGCGGACAGCGGGAACTTATTATCGGTGACCGTCAAACTGGCAAAACTGCCGTTGCGATCGACACCATTATTAATCAAAAAGGTACAGGCGTGATTTGTATTTACGTCGCCATTGGTCAAAAAGAATCAAAGGTGGCCAAGATTGTGGCAGATCTAGAAAAACATGGCGCCATGGAGCATACGGTGGTCGTGCTCGCTGGGGCATCGGACCCCGCATCGCTCTGGTTCATCGCCCCCTATACGGGCGCAACCATCGGAGAATATTTTATGAATAAGGGCCAAGATGCATTGGTGATCTATGATGATCTTAGTAAGCACGCTTGGTCGTATCGCCAATTGTCGCTCCTCCTTCGTCGCCCACCGGGCCGCGAAGCATACCCCGGGGACGTGTTCTATGTCCACTCTCGATTACTCGAACGATCCGCGCGGTTAAATAAAGAGAATGGCAACGGATCATTGACGGCGCTGCCGATCATCGAAACGCAAGCAGGGGACGTGTCCGCCTACATTCCGACCAATGTGATTTCGATTACGGATGGTCAAATTTATCTTGAAACTGATTTATTCTTCAAGGGTTTGCGGCCGGCGCTCAATGTAGGGCTCTCGGTGTCTCGTGTGGGTTCGAGCGCTCAAACGAAAGCAATGAAGAAAGTGGCTGGAAAACTCCGTTTGGAACTTGCCCAATTCCGTGAGCTCGAAGCTTTTGCGCAGTTTGCCACGGACCTTGATGAACAAACACGTAATCGCATTGACCGCGGACAACGCTTAACGGAGATTTTGAAACAAGATCAATTTGTGCCTATGAGCGTGGGCAAGCAAGTGGTGTCGCTCTATGCGGGCACCAATGGATATTTCGACCAAACGCCGCTGCCTGAAATGCGTGTGACCGAACAGAATCTCCATGCGTTTGTTGACGCTCAAGAGCCGGAGATGATGAAGGACCTGGACAAAGGATCGTGGGATGAGAAGATCGAAGAGAAATTAAAAAAAGTTTTGGAAGAGTTTAAAAAACAATAACGCATTGTGCCGTCCACCCTCCTTATTCGCCGCCGCATTCGTTCGGTTAAAAGCACGCATAAAATTACGCGGGCGATGGAGCTTGTGTCGTCGGCCAAGATGAAGCGCGCGCAAGATGCGGTGCTCCAAAGTCGTCCATATGCGAGCGAAACATGGGCGCTTTTGGATCGGATTCTGCCCACGCTCACGGTGCCGCATCCGTTGTTGGCACCGAGAGCAGAAGTGAAGCGCGTAACGTTTGTGGTATTTTCCTCCGATCGGGGACTGTGCGGATCGTTCAATGTCAACGTCCTTCGAAAAGTATTAGAGTCACTGACAACCGTACGGCAAGAATATCCCAATGCAGAACTTGAGTGGGTGAGTATGGGTCGCAAAGTTCGGCAGGCGCTTCGTAGCACCGTTACGGCGCCGCTACTGGCAGACTTCCCCAAACCCGATCGCGCCGCTACCGTTGCCGATATTCTCCCGTTGCGCACGTTACTGATTGATCGATATCTTTCAGGCTCGACTGATCGAGTGGTACTGGTGTACACCGATTTTGTTTCGGCGCTGTTGCAAAAGGCCCGCGTTCAACAAGTGCTCCCGTTCCCGGCACTGCATTCGGCTGAAGCGTTTGCAGCACAGAGCGGGTTAGGGCAGACCGATCGAAATGTCGAAATATCGAAATGTCGAAATATCGATCAAGAGTATCTGTTTGAGCCGACGGCACAACGATTGGCCGACACGTTGTTACCATCGATGGTTGACCTCGTGCTTTATCAGGCACTCCTCGAATCCAGCGCGAGCGAACATGCCGCGCGGCGTATGGCGATGAAGAATGCGACAGAAGCAGCCGAAGATATTGTTGACGATTTAACATTATCGTATAATCAAACGCGCCAAGCAAGCATTACCCAAGAGATCGCGGAGATCTCTACGGCAACGGCGGCGATGGCCGGGTGACGAGAATATAGAATCCCGAATCTAGAATTAAGAATACGTCTTGCGGTTCATAATTCTAGATTCTATATTCTGCATTCTAAATTCTGAACGTATGAAAGGTACAATCTCACAAATCATCGGGGCGGTCGTCGATGTGGTCTTTCCGGAGGGGCAACTCCCTAATATTTATGATGCCTTAAATGTCATCAAGGGTAAAAGCGATCGTCTTGTACTCGAGGTACAACAGCATATTGGTTCCGAGAGCGTGCGCACCGTAGCGATGGGATCCACCGATGGACTCAAGCGCGGGCAAGTGGTGGAAGCCACTGGTGCGCCGATCACCGTGCCCGTGGGCAAAGAAACGTTGGGGCGGATGTTTAATGTGATCGGCGAAATCATTGACGGGGGAGAGCCCATAAAAGCCAAAAAGCATTATCCCATCCATCGCAGTGCTCCAGAGTTTGTGGAACAATCCACCACCACTCAAGTATTAGAAACGGGAATTAAGGTGATTGATCTTATCGCCCCGTTTGTTAAAGGCGGCAAGGTCGGCCTCTTTGGTGGCGCAGGAGTTGGTAAGACCGTGATCATTCAAGAACTCATCCGTAACATTGCGACGGAACATGGTGGCTACTCGGTATTTAGCGGTGTGGGAGAACGATCCCGCGAAGGCAATGATTTGTATCACGAAATGAAAGAATCGGGAGTGCTCGAAAAGACTGCTCTGGTGTTTGGACAGATGAATGAACCACCGGGTGCGCGCTTACGGGTGGGGCTTACCGGCCTCACTCTCGCTGAATACTTCCGCGACGAAGAACACCAAGACGTGCTGCTGTTTATCGACAACATTTTCCGGTTTACCCAAGCCGGGTCGGAAATGTCGGCACTGCTCGGTCGCATCCCTTCGGCGGTGGGATACCAACCAACACTCGCCACCGAAATGGGACAACTCCAAGAACGGATTACGTCGACCACGAAAGGTTCAATTACGTCGGTGCAGGCTGTGTATGTGCCGGCGGACGACCTTACAGACCCGGCACCCGCTACCACATTCTCGCATTTGGATTCAACCGTGGTGCTCACTCGTTCCTTGGCAGAGCTCGGGATTTATCCGGCGGTTGATCCCTTAGATTCGACCTCCACCGCCTTGACTCCGCTCGTGATCGGGTCAGAGCACTATCAGGTGGCGCGCGGCGTGCAAAAAGTGTTACAGCGCTACAAAGACCTCCAAGATATTATTGCCATCTTAGGCATGGAAGAATTATCGGACGATGACAAACAAGCGGTACAGCGGGCTCGTAAAATTCAGCGGTTTCTTTCGCAACCGTTCTTTGTGGCGGAGGCATTCACGGGTGCCTCGGGCAAATATGTTCCGATTGCCGAAACCATTCGAGGGTTTAAGGAAATTTTAGATGGGAAGCACGATGACAAATCCGAGCAAGCGTTTTATATGAAAGGAACAATCGACGAAGTTAAATAAGTCGTAAGAGATAAGACGTAAGAGATAAGTGACGACGCTAGTATGGTTAAGACTTTCCAGGACCTTGTTGTTTGGCAGAAGGCTCATGTAATGGTTCTCATGGTGTATAGAATAACACCCAATTTTCCTTCTAGCGAACGTTTCGGTATTACATCACAACTCCAACGATCATCTTCTTCTGTCGCGGCTAACATTGCTGAGGGTTTTGCTCAAGAAAGTAAAAAATCGTTTCTAAATTATTTATCACATTCCCGTGGGTCACTCGAGGAAACAAAATATCACCTCCTTCTTGCGCGTGATCTTGGATATCTTCAAATTGATCAGTATAATACCATTGTTGAAACTTGTGACGAAGTAGGTCGTTTACTTCACGGCATGATGGAATCGGTTCGTCGCCAAGTCACTGACGTCTGACCTCTTACGACTTATGTCTTTACGCGTCCAATTAATTTCCCAAGAAAAAATTCTCCTCACGGCCGAAGCCGGTGAAGTTCTTTTGCCCACGACCCTTGGCCAAATAGGAGTACTGCCAGGGCATCGTGCCGTTGTGGTAGAGCTCGCGCCTGGTGAAGTGGAGCTCAAAGACGGTATGGGCGGTAAACTCATTGGATCGTTTTTGGTAACGGGCGGCGTTGCTGAAGTGAAAGAAGGAAATACGCTGTTGATATTAGCGCATGCCGCAGAAAAGGCCGAAGCCATCCATGAAGAACGCGCACAAGCAGCGATGGAACGAGCTCAGAAAATAATGCGAGAGGAAGGATTTAAGGATGATGTGAAGTATGCCGATGCGGCCGCAGCGCTCGAACGCTCTTTAGCACGACTGCGCGTCGCGCGAAAACATAAAACCAAGAGGGGCGGGACATTGTCGCAATAAACTACTCCATTAAAAAACACTAGGCATGGCACCTGGTGTTTTTTAGACCTCTTTTCCTTGGGTCCACGCCCAATCAAATAAGGCGCGGAATGTTTTGGCGATTTCTGGGCTTTCAATGACAATAACGAAGACATCGTGTTTGAAAGAAAAAACAACCAATTTATTCCCAAAGATAAGGTTATCGCAATTACCAAATTCATGGGTTGTTGGCAGCAGGCGCATTTGAAAGTTCTTATTATAAAATTTGCGCATTTCGCGATACCACTGCTTCCCCGCTTCGTCGCCATAATTCAATTCACGGATCTTGGGGTTCTTTAATTGTCCAAGCATCTGCTTGTACTCTGTAAGGGCTTGCGGGAGTACTTCTCGCAGTGCCCCGATACGGGTAAAAAATAATGCCTCTTCTTTATTATTCAGCGATTGATATAGTTCGTTGTACAGGAGGCGCATCCCGTTGAGTCCCTCAAACACCTGAATTTTTGGTTTATTGGTCGATGCATTGTAGAGGGCGACGAGTTCGGGGAGAGATTCAGCAATACGCCGCTCACGAAGCCTGGCGATTTCTTGGAGGCGTCGGGGATGAACAGGGGAGTAGTAGGATCGTTTGCCTTTGAGTGTCCTGGAAATTAACCCCATGGATTCCAGGTCATCAACGGCAAGATAGGTAGTGGGGCGTTTGAGCCCGGCCTTCTTTGCGATTTCTGTCATTGTGGCTTCGCCTAACTCCAGAGCCGCCTGAAACACGCGGCCCGCTTTTTCGCGGAGACCCAATTGTTGAAGAAGGGACTCTTCCATACAAAAATAGCGGATTATAAACGTCAACTTTATTGACGAATTTTACCATATTATTAAAAAATTGTCAATAATATTGGCAATTTTGAAAATAGAAATATAAAAACATTTGACATTTATGTAATGTTCTGCTACTTTTTTAAAATCAACCAATTGTTAACCTCAAAAATATGAAAAAATTTCAAGTCGGAATTTTGATCGGTTTGGTCACAGTCGTCGGCCTTGTTGTCCTTGGCAATAAACACGGCTTCAATAGAAATAAAAACACAACACCACCAATTAAAATTGGAATTTATGCGTATCCTGGCTACGGAACATTGTATGTTGCGCAAGAAAAAGGGTTTTTTAAAAAATTCGGAGTAAATGTTGAGCTCGACCAGATACCGTTAGATAATCAATTACCGGCGTTGGCTTCCGGAGAGATACAAATGTTGCTTGGTACTTCAGATGGTATGGCAGTGATCGCTGACGCTGGAATTAAAGCGAAACAAATCTTTGTAACGAGCAAATCCAATGGAGCAGATGGCTTAGCGGTCAGTAATGACATTAAGACAATGCAGGACTTAAAAGGGAAAAAAGTGTATGTGACGCTTGGATTTCCCGATCACATGTTTTTTAGAAATTTACAAAAGCAGGCTGGGTTAAAATTGAACGATGTTGAGTTGGTTAATATGGATGCAGAATTGGCAGCTTCTTCCTTTATTGCTGGTAAGGTGAACGCTGCCTGGACATGGGAACCATATTTATCTAAAATCAAAGAAAGAAAAGATGGTCATGTTCTCGTCACGAGTAAGGACGCACCAAACTTAATGCCTGAAGACAATATGATGGCGCGAGAAGATCTTATTGCCCATAGAAGGGAGGATGTGAAAAATGTGATGCGTGCATTTTTTGAAGCCGAAACCTGGTGGAACAATAATGTCGATGAGGGCAATGCCATTGTGGCAAAGGCGTTTAAAATAACACCTGAAGAATTTGCGCCCACCAGAACATTTGTCTCATTTTCAAACCTTCAAACCAATCTTGAAAAATTTGATCCATCAAAACCATGGAATGTGTTTGAACAAGCCGCCATGGGGGCAGAAGTGTATTTTGCAGACGGCCTGATCAAAACGAAAACCAACGGCGATGCCGTTACGGATGCGAGTCTACTGCAAGAGTTAAAATAATACCGATGAGTACGTTACTTTTTCACCAAACATCACTTCATAAGAAAAAGGTTGGCATGTTCGCTTTTGTCATTTTTTTGATTAGCTTATTATGTTGGTCAACCATAAGTTATGGGGGCCTCATCAGCCCCTTATTCTTACCAACACCAGGTGCTGTACTCATGGCAGTGATGAGCTTGTATCAAAATTTTAATTTACTCCAGGACATTGGGATCAGCATCCTGCGTATTTTGCTTGGGTTTGGGTTGGCCGCGGTCATTGCGGTCCCCTTAGGCATGGTTCTGGCATTGAACAACATCGGCGAAGCGGTCATTGAGCCAGTCTTAAGTTTTATCCGCTACATCCCCCCATCGGCGCTGTTACCGTTGTTTCTTTTGTGGTTTGGCATCGGGGAAACTTCAAAAATAGTACTTATTTGTTTTGGCGTACTACCGTACATCGCTTTTATGGTCTATGACGTGGTGGCCCAAACAAAAACGGAATTGGTAGATGCGGCATACACCTTGGGAGCGGGCAATGCCGATGTCGTATGGAAAGTGGTCGTTCCCTCGTCGCTGCCCGGAATTTGGGACACGTTGAGAATCAATATCGGGGCTGCCTGGACCTTTTTAGTGTTAGCGGAAATTATCGCCTCCAGTACAGGATTGGGACACTTAATAATCACTTCACAACGTTTTATAAAAACACCCAATGTGATTGGGGCAATACTCATCATCGGCATACTGGGGTATCTCACTGATTTGTTTTTTAAGATAACCTACAACATGTTCTTTCCCTGGACTGAAAAATCACATGCTTCAGCTTAAACATGTTTCCAAGACCTATACGCAAAACGGTCAACACGTTGAGGCGATTAAAAACCTCGACTTGTCTGTTAAAGAATGTGAATTTATCGCGTTGGTAGGCCCGAGCGGTTGCGGCAAGACAACGCTTTTGAAAATTATCGCCGGACTTGCTTCCCCCTCTGGCGGTGAAATTTTCTTAGACGGGAAGAAAATTTTGAATCCCGGAAAAGACCGAGGGCTCGTTTTTCAGCAATTTACGCTTTTCCCGTGGCTCACGGTCAGAAAAAATATTTCATTCGGACTTGATTTACAAAATTTGGGTATCAAAAAGAAAACCGGAATTATCGATCATTACCTTGGTATGACCGGATTAAACAATTTTGCGGAATTTTACCCAAAAAATCTTTCCGGCGGCATGCAGCAAAGAGTTGCAATCGCACGGACGCTTGCCAACAACCCGAAGATTTTGTTGATGGACGAACCGTTCGGGTCGCTCGACTCGCAGACACGCTCACAAATGCAGGAGTTTCTCACCAAGCTTTGGGAGGCTGAACATCAGACAATCCTTTTCATTACTCACGATGTCAGCGAGGCAGCGTTTTTGGCTGATACCGTCTATGTGTTGAGCAAACGCCCCATGGGGATTAAACAAATGTTCAGCGTTCCATTCACGCGCCCGCGTGTCCATGCTCTCAAGCACACGAAAGAATTTTTTGAATTTGAGAATAAGATAGCACAGGAACTTGAACGCTGACGAATCATTTTTTTCGTCATTCCGGCTTGACCGGAATCCGATACGTCGGGTCGAATGACTCGATCGGATCCTGGCTAAGACCAGGATGACTGTAGTTTTTTAAGATTTCAAAAACAATTTCAAGCATTGTCCGGTGCAACGTTCTTTATTTAAAGCGCCAACATCGTCTTCCAATTAAAGTTCATGACATCTCGAGCGATCGCGAAGTTTTCGTTGGATGCCGAGATTATTGCGGTTGTCCCGATTTCTTTCGGTAGCTCTCTGCGGAGCTGTATCAGCGCCGCGGCGTGTTTGTTGGTGATGGTCATGCCGCTTTTTACTTCGAATAAATGGAGTTTTCCATTGAGATCGATCACCAAATCGATCTCAAGACCACTGCGTGTGCGCAGGTATGAGAGTGAAAGTGATGGCATGAGACCGTGATGACGGAAGCGTTTTACAACATCCATCACCACCATCGTCTCAAAGAGGTGCCCATACGAGGGACTGTGCATCAGCGTTTTTTCATCGTGGATGCCCAAGAGGTGTGCTGCCAGCGCTGTGTCGCAGAAAAAGAGCTTTGGTCGTTTGACAAGGCGTTTACCGAGATTACGAAAATACGGTCGCAGGAGAAAGATCAACTCACTCGTTTCGAGGATAGAGAGCCATCGTTTTGCGGTTGGACTACTGATCCCGATGTCTTTTGCCATTTCCGAGAGGTTAAGCAACTGACCGGTTCTGATTGCGCACATTCGAAGGAATTGCTCAAACTGACCCAAGTCTCCGACCTGGGAGAGATTGCGAACATCGCGCTCAATATAGGTGGAGAGGTAGGATCCGTACCATTGTTGAATATCAATCTTTGGGGCGCTTGCCGGTTCTGGGAACCCTCCGCGAAACAGCCATTGCGATAATGGAAGGCGCGCGGTTTGTGACGAAGAATGAAGTGTTTCTTTTTGTATGCGGGCAATCCACGCGGCTGGTTCAAGGCTCTGTCCGCCTCGATTGATTGCTTCGGCATAGGAGAAGGGGAGGAGGTCTAGCACAGCGATGCGACCCGCCAGCGATTGGCTCACGCCACGCATCAATGAGAACTGCTGGGAACCGGTGAACAACCACTGCCCGGGTTTCCGTTTTTCGTCGATACGCGTTTTGATGTATGAGAGGAGTTCTGGGACATATTGGATTTCGTCAATGATCACAGGAGGGTGGTATTGTTCGAGAAATCGTCTTGGGTCTTCTTTGGCGCGCATTCGGGTATCAGGATCTTCGAGTGAAACAACGGCGTGGGTGCTCGAGAATAATTTTTTCAGAAGCGTGCTTTTCCCCGATTGTCGGGGACCGGTGAGGACGAGAGAAGGGAATGTTTTTGCCGCCGCAAGGATGGTTTGAGTGATCGTTCGGGGTCGAAATAGAGACATACATTTTTAATATTCAATGTTAAAAATGACGTTTTGGAAAGTATAAGACTATGTTAATCCAGCAGATTAAAATAGTCAATACTCACGTCTTGTTGTATATCCGTCGTTTGACTTTTTGGGCTATTCATGTAATAATGCAAAGCTTCTTGTTTTCCCCGCCTAAATTTTGCTTTGCCAAAACTTAGGCGGGGAAGGCTGGGAGCAACGACTCTCAAACACGCCTTCCGCCATCGCCATTTTGGCTCGGCGTGATTCCCCATTTTGGGGACAAAGGAGGTGCTGTTCATGCAACGAATGCGTGCAACGGCAGACGGGTTGTTGGGCCTAATGATCAGGCTCAAGAAGGCATTGGCTCCCTGGGAATTCTGGGAGCTGTGCCGTAAGAACCACTGGGATCGCTTGCTGGGCGTGATCAAGGCGTTCATCGCCTCAATCATCCTGGTCCGGCCGATCGCAGACAAGGACGTGCCCAAGCGGCTGCAGGACCGAGTTGTGAAGGCCCGGAAGTTCGCCACATCTCGCGGCTACTCGGCCATCGGCTACCTTTGGTGGCTGTTCCAGCCCGGGCTCTGGCTCCGGAGCCACGTGCCGCTCTGGGGCAAGTGCGTGGAGGCTTGGGCCTTCATGGCGGGGTGGACGTTGAAGAACGACGAAGCGACCGGAAGCTGGCTCGTCTGCTGGATCCCGCTCTTCCTTGAGGAGAGCACCAGCAAGTCGGTTGATCAGCAGAAGGATTGGATGGCCGAGATGCGCAAGAACGCTGATCTGCCAGACCACTACTTCTCCAATTTCGGTTCGGGCGTTCTCGTTGCTCTTCTCCTGTTAACTTACAAGCGGCTGACCGGAAAGGAGATCGTGCCGCGCGGAAAGTTCGTCCGCACCGACACGCTCTTCTCGGACGGCATTCGCTTCCGCTTGAGGTTCGTTGCGGAGGGTTTGGGCGGCGACTTCTGGGGCTGGTGCGAGGTCGCGAGCTCCCGCGTTGGTTGCCTCCTCCTGGGGGTGGAGGTCCTCGAGCCCTCGGACACTGGGCTCTACGTTCCACCGCCGGCTGTTCCCGCGCCGGCGAAGTCGTAGGAATCTCGGTTCTCGGACCCTTGGGTCGGCGCACGGCGTCGGCTCAAGGGTCTCTTTCATTTCCCACAAAAATTCTTGTATACTATTGCTATCACGTTTGAAAGCGCTGGCGCCCACGGGTTCCAACCGATCGTGATGGGAATGAATGGTTCAGATTCTCGGTGCCCAAGGGTACCGAGAGCGCAACACATTCATTTTGAACTTTTGTCACACCCCGTACCATAGAGTAGGGGATAGAGATCCTAAATTCGATTCAGTCCAAAGACCATTCAATGGGCAGTGTTACGGGCGCTCTGTGGTACCATCCTTCTCTTCTCGGACGGCAATCGCTTCCACTTGAGGTTCGTTGCGAAGGGTTTGGACGGCGACCACTGGGGCTGGTGCGAGGTCGCGAGCTCCCACGTTGGTTGCCTCCTCCTGATGGTGTGAGAGATATGAAGAGCGAACTACCTGTTCGCTCTTCTGTTTTCCTCCATGAGTGACTTGATCCATCCGCCGATCATTTTTCCAGCAGAAACTATTGATCGAGCAAGTTGTCCATACTGCACATTGCTAACGACTTTGAGTTCCCAGGCAGTTTGCAGCAACCACTTGAGCACATCGAGCTTGACGCTTGCTTTTTGAAGAAGCGGCAGCTTTTGTTCACGGCCGGCAAAGCCGGCCACTAAGAGGATTTCTGCAATTTCGATAAATTGACTGTCAATCTTTACGCCCAGCGTATACCGCGAAAGGCGCGGAAGATGCGGCAACATTTGATGCCATTGTTTGTACGCGGCTGATATTGTTTCGAGCACCGGCAATGGCGCTGAAGCGTTGGGGGGGGGGAGAGTAGATGAATGCATATCTATGGAAAAGAAAATAATCACGAGTTGCTTTGAGCAAATTATTTCGATGGAGAATCTCTTGGCCGCATGGTGGGAATTTTATCGTGACAAACGCAATAAGCTGGATGCTCAGATGTTTGGGAGACACCTTATCGATCATGTTACCGCTTTACAGCAATCACTACAAACAAAACAATATCAGCACAGCGGGTATTATAGTTTTTTCATTGCTGATCCCAAACCCCGCCACATTCACAAGGCCAGCGTGCGTGACCGATTGGTACACCATGCGATCTATCGGGTGTTGTATCCGTTCTTTGACCGCATGTTTATCGCGGATTCGTTTTCGTGCAGAAATGAAAAGGGAACCCATCGCGCGTTAAACCGGTTTCGGGCTTTTGCCTATACCGTCAGCCGCAATCACACCAGAACGTGTTGGGTACTCAAGCTGGATATTCAGAAGTTTTTTGCGAGCATTGACCATGGGATATTGTTGGTACTGTTGGATTGCTCCATTACTGACAATGATATTCGGTGGTTGTTACGGGAGGTGATCGGGAGTTTTACATCGCCCCTCGCCCCGATCCTCTCCCGAGAGGGTCGGGGGGGCCGTCGAGGTCTTCCGTTGGGCAACCTCACGTCGCAGCTCTTTGCGAATATTTATCTCAACGAGCTTGATCAGTTTGTGAAACATCGGTTGAAGGCCAAACACTATATCCGTTATGCCGATGACTTTGTGTTCTTGTCACACGATCGAGCATTGCTGGAGTCTCTGATTCCCATCATCCGAGATTTTCTTCAACAACAGTTGCGATTGACGCTTCATCCTAAAAAGATTTTTCTTAAAACACTATCAAGCGGCGTGGACTTTTTGGGCTGGGCCCATTTTCCTGACCATCGCGTGCTGCGGACATCGACGAAACACCGGATGCTGCGGCGCGTTACAGAGCATCCAAGCGATGAAACCATTGCGTCGTACCTTGGATTGTTACACCATGGAAATGCAAATCATCTCCAGAACGAAGTACTTGTACGGCAGTGGTTGATGGCCGAATAGCGCATCCGCTTTACTTGAGAACCTTTTTTAAAAATTGTCCCGTGTAACTTTGTTTGACTTTCGCGATTTGCTCGGGTGTGCCTTGGGCCACGATCGTGCCGCCCTTGTCACCCCCTTCGGGGCCAAGATCAATCACCCAATCCGCGGTTTTGATCACATCGAGTTGATGCTCAATAATAAGTACCGAGTTGCCGGCATCCACGAGTCGGTGCACGACGCCCAGGAGTTTGTGGATGTCCTCAAAGTGGAGGCCCGTGGTGGGCTCGTCGAGGATGTACAGAGTTTTACCAGTTGCGCGTTTAGCAAGTTCGGTCGCAAGTTTAATCCGTTGTGCTTCGCCGCCGGAGAGCGTTGTTGCCGATTGCCCGAGTTCGATGTACCCGAGGCCCACGTCGTTGAGGATTTTGAGCTTCTCCGCAATTTGCGGAATATCTTTAAAGAAAATATATCCTTCTTCCACGGTCATCCCGAGCACCTGGGCAATATTTTTATTGTTGTAGGTAATGGAGAGAGTTTCCGACGTATAGCGTTTGCCATTACACACATCGCAAGGGATATACACGTCGGGCAAAAATTGCATTTCGATTTTTTGGAGCCCATCGCCTTGGCACGCTTCACACCGCCCACCGCGAACGTTAAAGCTAAATCGACCGGGCCCATAGCCTTTGATGCGTGCGCCTTTAGTGGCGGCAAACAGTTCGCGGATCGGTGTGAACATGCCGGTGTAGGTGGCGGGGTTAGAGCGCGGCGTGCGTCCGATTGGAGATTGATCGATGACGATTACTTTATCGAGGTTCTCCATCCCTTCAATACCCCCATGCTTGCCGGGTCGGGTGTTAGCGCGATGAAGTTTTTTAGCCAGTGCCTCATACAAAATGTCGTTGATGAGCGTTGATTTCCCCGACCCGGAAACACCGGTGATGCACACTAATACGCCAAGGGGGATTTCCACGGTGATATTTTTGAGATTATGTTCGGTGGCGTTTTTGATGATGAGCGAATTCTTGCGGGGTTTGCGTCGATACGTGGGCACGACGATCACGCGGTCCCCCCGAAGATATTGGGCAGTGAGCGATGTGGGGTGCTTCATCACTTCCGCGGGAGTACCACTGGCAACAATCTCGCCGCCGTATTTTCCCGCTTGTGGACCAATATCCACGAGCCAATCCGCTTCACGCATGGTCTCTTCGTCATGTTCAATCACGATCAAGGTGTTTCCGATTTTTTGAAGGCGTTTGAGGGTGCCGAGTAACCTGGCGTTGTCACGAGCATGGAGCCCGATTGATGGTTCATCCAGGACATAGAGCACGCCCGTGAGCGCGCTGCCCACTTGGCTAGCGAGCCGAATCCGTTGCGCTTCGCCACCGGCCAACGTATTGGCGGCGCGATCGAGTGTGAGGTATTCCAAGCCCACATCTAAAAGGAAGCCAAGTCGTTCGGTTATTTCTTTGAGGATCCGGTCCGCAATGAGGCGTTCACGTGGGTTGATGGATCGTGCGAGGTCCTTGAAGAATTGGTGTGTGCCAAGAATGGCCCGTTCTACTACTTCGTTGATGGACTGTCCGCCCACTTTTACGGCCAGCGCCTCGGGTTTGAGGCGTGCTCCATGGCAGGTGGGGCAATCAGAACTACTCATGTACCGTTCAATATCCGTACGCACCGTATCCGAATCTGTGCGTTGGTAGCGATCTTCGAGCATGGGGATAAGGCCAATAAATTGTGTCCGGAATACGCGAGGGCGTCCAGCCATGTAATATTTTACTTTCAGTGGAATGGGATCTGCTTCGCCATATAAAATTTTCGTAAGCTTATCTTCGGGGAGATCTTTCACGCGACGATTGGCGGGTAGGATGTAGTGCTCAACGAGCGACCGAAGAATGGAGCCATAGTAATTAAACTGGCTGTACGAATCGGGGAGTATTCCACCCTCTTCGATCGTTTTATTTTTATCAGGGATCAAGAGTTCTGCGTCGATCTCGCGTTTAACACCAAGGCCGGTACACGTAGGACAGGCGCCATACGGACTATTAAACGAAAACAAGCGCGGTGCAATTTCGGGGAAGCTCAAATTGCAGTAGGGGCACGCGAGTTTCATGTTGTAGAGGTGTTCCGTTTCAGTCGTCAGTGGTAAGTCGTCAGTGGTAAGTTTAGTACGCTTTCCACTTTGCTTCTTACGACTTACGTCTGAAGTCTTATTACTAATCACGAGCACATTCCCTTCAGCATTTCCGGTTGCAAATTCAACGGCTTCAAATAAGCGACTCATATTCTCGACCGTCGCTGGGATCGTGTCCATCAAGATATCGATGGTATGTGTTTTGTAGCGATCGAGCGGAACACGTTCGCTCAATTCCACCATTGCGCCATTAACTCGTGCCTTGGCATATCCTTTAAGGTAGAAGTCATTGAGCATCGTGTGATACTCGCCTTTGCGGCCACGCACGATGGGTGAAAAAATCAGCACTTCTTGGCCGTTGAATTGGTCGATGATCGATTCAACGATTTGATCAATTGTTTGTTGCTCAATCGCTCGGCCACACTCGAGGCAGTGGGGGATGCCGATTTTGGCATACAAGAGCCGGAGGTAGTCATACACTTCGGTGACGGTGCCAACAGTGGAGCGGGGATTATGCGATGCAGTTTTTTGGTCAATCGAAATTGCCGGGGAGAGCCCATCAATGGACTCGACATCCGGTTTTTTCATCTGCCCCAAGAATTGTCGCGCATACGACGACAAGGATTCGAGATACCGCCGTTGGCCCTCGGCAAAGATTGTATCAAAAGCCAGCGTTGATTTCCCGGACCCCGAGATGCCCGTAAAAACGACAAGTTTATCCCGAGGAATTTCGAGACTGATGTTTTTGAGGTTATGTTCTTTAGCACCACGGATGATGATGGAATTGTTCATAAACAGTTGACCATTTCGTGATTGTATGCTATTTTTACGTGCTGACAGCGAGCTACTGTTGGTATTGGATTCATTCCCCGGAGGTGGGAATTTTGGCAAAAGGTTCTGATGACAGGAGTTGGGACTATGGACAGTTTGTGGAGCGCAATCCGCCGACCGCTAAAGCAAAGGCGGATCAAGCGGCGCTCGAGCTCGTCGAGGCGCTTCGCAAACGCGGGATTGGGGACGCAGATGTCCATCAAGCGTTGTCGACCCTCACGAAGCGCATCCTGGAGGATCGCGAATTCGCTGAGGGACTACTCTACTACATCCGCAACTGGAGACTGTTGACCCGCATTACCGTGCGGACCTAGGAGGACGGAATGAAGACAATACAGGAGCAGATGACCGAGACCATTCAGGCACTTCGCTCGGCAGGGCTCCACGAGCCCTGTATCGCACTGGTCCTACGGGCTTTCGGTCACGACCCGGCTCTCAAAGCCGAGTCGCTGGAGGTGCTGGGACAGGAGGCGCTTGTTAAGCGCTTGAAGGACCACGATTCGATAGGGGATCTCCACGACGAGATCCAACGGATCGTTGAGAACCCCTGGGTGATTCTTGCGGTGATCGAGCGCGGTCGAGATCACCAGCACGATTCACACGCCAAGGCCGTTCGGGTCCTCAACGGCTGATACCAACACGATTCGCTTCCCAGGTCGCTCGGCGGCATCCACAGACAGGATGTGCCCCGGCGACCTTTTTCATTTATCCAGAATTCTTTTTTAAAATTTCAAAGATGTAGTATACCAAACAATTCCCGAAAACGCTAGAGCGCGGAGCGTCTATGAGGGCATCCGTAGCGTAAGGATATGCTTAAGGCTAAAACAAAACTACCCCGATTAATTCGGGGTAGTTAAGGATCACCGAGTATTGTTCACTAGTACTGAGTGGTGCCGGTCGAGGCTGATTTGGCAGTCATCCAAGCATCTTTAGCAGTTTTGACCGCAGCGGCATGGGCATCTTTGGCCGTTTTCAGGGCCGCAGTGTAGGTGGCTTGTGCTGTTTTTTTCATGTCCTTTGTGGTTGCGGCTTTCAGGTCGGTCTTGAGTTGTGTACGAGCTGCTTTGCTCGCGGTTTTCCAATCCATATCCGCTTGTTTAACGGCGGCGGCATAGGCCATGTGCGCTGCTTTCATTTCTGCGGATTCTGCCTTTTTAGTTGACTTCATTGTGTCTGGCTTCTTCCCTTCCATCATGAGAGGTTTTGTGGCGGCAGACATGGGGAGGGCAAACCCGGCGAGCAAGGCAATGCTCGCTCCGACGGTTGCAATTTTTCGAATCGTTAACGAAGACATAGTGGTAAAAAATTGAATAATAATAAACAGATAATGGCCCGACCTTTCTTCCCTACGAATGCGAGAAGTGAGCAAAAGAATGATATGATTTTTTCAATGATCGCATAACACGAACAACGTATACGCCGACCGTAAGGTTTGCTACGAATACAAATGTCGCCCCTTTTGGGATAATAACACCAATAATGAGTGCGAAATCCCGGATATAATCAAAGCTCCATTCAAAATCCGCATACCCAAGCTTCACAATACTCTGGACATCCGCTGTAACCCATCGAACCATAACATGCCAGGAGGATAGCGCGAACGCGACCCCCACAAGTATTGTAAGCCGTTGTATCTTGTAGAGTAATCGATTAATAACAATGGCGCTCATAATGCCGCTATGGAGGCTGGCATCCACCGGGGCTTCGGGAGTATTTTTAATCAATGTTGCTATTGATTCCATAAGCTTTTGCAAGCGCAAGTTTAGCGCGACGGATGAGAGTCTTCACCGAATTAATCGGGATATGGAGGGCTTCGGCGATCTCTTGGTACGTCAGTTCTTGCTGGTAATACAGGAGCAGGACACCACGATATTCCGCTTTAATTTCTGCAAGGGCTTGAGTAATGTCCATTGTTGTCTCTATCTGTATATACGTATCCAAGGGATCAATTGTTTCAAGTGTCCCAGACTCTTCATCATCCACGACCAGGAGTTCTGGCATTCGTCGTTTTTTACGCAGCCAGTCGTACACGGTCCGGGTGGCAATGGTATAGATCCATGGAGAGAATTTTTGGGTGGCATCAAACGAATGGAGATTTTTGTATAATTTAAGGAATGTATCTTGGGTCAGATCTTGCGCGTCTTCCCGTGTGTTGACCATCCGAAGAATATACGAGTAGATACGCCGCTCGTAGAGGACAATTAATGCATCCAGCGCACCGAGGTTTCCTTGTTGTGCTGCAGCGATCAATGCTTGTTCCTCCATATTTTTTATTATGACCGCAGAGAGATGAGTTTTTTTAACTGTGAAATTTCATCGCGGATCATGGCCGCTCGTTCAAACTCGAGGCGCTTGGCGGCTTCGTTCATTTCTTTGGCTTTGAGCTTAATCAGTCCCGGAACGTCTTCCAATCGTTCCATTTCGACAAAGTCGCTTGGCAGTTGGGGCTTGAGTTCGTAATCGACAATGGAGAGGATCGCCTTTTCGATACTCTTGGGAGTAATGCCGTGCTCAAGGTTATACGCCACTTGTTTCGTGCGGCGTCGGCTGGTTTCGGCAATAGCTCGTTTCATGGAACCAGTGATCGTGTTGGCATAGAGGATGACCCGTCCGCGGATGTTGCGCGCGGCACGGCCCATCGTTTGGATGAGCGACGTGTCGCTCCGGAGGAAACCTTCTTTGTCGGCATCAAGGATCGCCACGAGTGATACTTCAGGCAGATCCAATCCTTCGCGCAACAGGTTGACGCCGATAAGGATATCAATGGTCCCGCGCCGGAGGTCGTCGAGCACGCGGATCCGGTCCATGGTATCGACTCCGCTATGCAAGTACTTTACTTTGTATCCTTTGTTCTCCAGGTATTCGCTTAAGTCCTCTGCCATTTTTTTGGTGAGTGTCGTCACGAGTACACGTGCTTTGTGTTCAACCTCAATCGCGATTTCCTTTTCAAGGTCTGGGATCTGATTGTCGGACGGTTTGAGCATAATCTCCGGGTCCACGAGCCCCGTTGGGCGGACAATTTGTTCAACAATGAGGGGAGATGATGCGATGATGGCCTGGAACGATACAGTATCGGCGAGGCTCGCTTTGGTTATCTGCCCGAGCGTACTGGTCTTCCCTAACTCATACTTCCCTGGAGTGGCGCTCGTATAAATCGTCTGAGGCATCTTCAATTCAAATTCTCTAAATTGCAGCGGTCGGTTATCAATCGCTGAAGGCAGTCGGAACCCGTGTTCTACGAGTGTGCGCTTGCGGCTCTTATCGCCTTCGTACATTCCGCCGACTTGGGGGATGGTGACATGCGATTCGTCGACGACCAGCAGATAATCTTTGGGGAAATAATCAATGAGTGTATAGGGTGCCTCACCGGGAGCGCGGCCCGTGAGGTAGCGAGAGTAGTTTTCAATCCCATTACAGTAGCCAACGGAGCGCATCATGGCCAGGTCATAGCGCGTACGGCGTTTGAGGCGTTCGGCTTCGAGGAGCTTTCCTTCTTTCTCCATTACTTCAAGTTGAACGGTCAACTCTTCTTCGATGGCTTTGAGGGCTCCTTCGAGGAATTGATCACCGACCACAAAATGTTTTGCAGGGAACAGGAAGATTTGTTTAGGCGATTCCAGTGGGGCACGCGTAACCGCGTCAAACAGTGTTATTTTTTGAATGACGCCATTAGCAAGCTCAATACGCAGGATTTTTTCTTTGTCTGGTGGCATGACCTCGAACACATCGCCTTTGACCCGGAAGCTCCCGCGTTTTAAAATTTCTTGTCGTGTAAAATGCATGGCGATAAGGCGTTCCAGGAGGTCTTGGCGCACCAAGGGTTTGCCAAGGGTGATTTCAATGAGCATTTTTTTATATTCTTCGGGCGAGCCCAAGCCGTAGATGCAAGAAACAGTGGCAACGATGATCACGTCCTTGCGCGAGAGCAAGGCGCTCGTGGCCGCGTGGCGGAGTCGATCGATCTCTTCATTGATTTGTGTTTCTTTTTCAATATACGTATCGGTGGACGGCATGTACGCTTCGGGCTGATAGTAGTCGTAGTACGAAACAAAATATTCAACCGCATTGTCGGGGAAGAAGGTACGGAATTCTTGTGTGAGCTGGGCGGCGAGTGTCTTGTTATGCGCAATGATGAGTGTCGGTTTTTGGATTGTCTGAATGACGTTTGCTATGGTGAACGTTTTTCCGCTGCCCGTTACACCGAGTAGTACCTGATCGTGCGCACCACTACGCAACCCGCTTATCAATTGCTTGATCGCCGTGGGTTGGTCGCCCGAGGGTTGATAGACGGAGTTGAGGTTGAAGTTCATGCAACGCAATAATGAGTATTCTGTATAGTATCGCGTTTTAGCGGAATAGAAAAGAGCGGGCCGTCATCGCGAAGATGATCGTGCCCGCTCGCTCGATCGTATGCCGCAGTTATGGCCTGGCGACCGGAAGGGACGTGTCCCCTTCGGATTCGGTCAGCTCTGCCATGCGTGGGCATTGTTCACGCAGGGTCTGAATACGTTGTCCCAGAGAGTAGAGCATCTGCTGGAGCGCTCGCCGGTTCCCTGGTGGTTGGAGGTTTTGCTTGAGCATCTTCTCCACTTGAGTCCAGTCTTGTTTCAGGGTCGGCATGGTCTCCTGGAAGACGGTGACTTCCGTCGATGGGATTTCGAGGAGTCGCGTCGCAGAGTCCGTATCGAGGCTGGCGATCGCGTCGAACTGCTTTTGCAGCTCATCGAGCTTCCACTCCACTCCTCGGGCATCGACTTCGAATGAGTATCGAAAGTCACCGATGACACGCTTGGCCTCCATCTCCAGTCGTTGGAGCGTTTTCCGTCGCTCGGAGCGGTGTGTCGAAGTCAACAGCATCCGCAACAATGCCCCGAATGCCGTGCTCATGCCGAAATCGAGCATGAGTGCATACCAGGGCTGCTTCCACAACCAGATAAGGCTCCAGCCATTCATGGAGGAGAGAATCACGAAGAGTGCCGCCGACGCGCCCCAGATGCCGCCTTCTGCCTTCCAGTCGACCAGCGGCATGTCTCGTACGATGGCGAGCGTCTTCATGCGCCTTTCGTATTCGGCGATAGTCGGATACTGGGTGGTCGCTATGGAGGCGGTGGTTGGTACGGGGGTGTCTGTGAGCACAGTGCCCTCCTCAAAACGGTTGACTGCGTGAACGGTCGAATTGATAAGAGTGTACAGGATGATGAGGGGGGGGTGTCAACGCGAATGGGGGAATGCATTACCAGATGCAAGAATGGAGCGTTCGGATACCCAGTGTTTTCGAAGTTCGCCGGTTAATAGCAGTGACCCAGTGATCACAATGGTATCAGTCTTCTTTGCGCACTGGAGGACGTTTGCGAGTGCCTGTTTGAGATTATGTTGAATAGAAACTGTTGCGTAGTACCCAGTGCGATCAATCGCATCCAATTGTTCCTTCACCCACTGCGGATCATACGAACTCCGGCCGCTATTTTTAAACGTCGTAAGAGTGAGCGATGCGGCCGCGGGAAGTTCCTTGAGCATGGACCGTGTATTTTTATGTTCGGCCACGGCAAAGAGGATATGCAGGTTTCGTTTTGGTGTGCCGAAGAGGTGTTGGCGTAAGAGGCGTACCGAAAGGGGATTGTGCGCGCCATCCAGGATCACGCGAGGTCGGACTTGAATCGTTTCAAATCGGCAGGGGAGGCGCGATTCAGCGATCACGCTTTTTTGGAGGGCATTTTCAATTCCGAGGTGATCGGCAACGGCAGAGGCGAGTGCCGTATTTACCGATTGCGGGTCGGTGGGGAGTGTGAGTGGGTGCCAATGTGCCCCAACAGCTTTTGCTCTTTTTTTGAGAATCTTCCGCAGTGGCACTTGCGTGACCGCCGTAAACACATGCGACCCTCGTTTAATAACTCCACTTTTTTCAATCGCGATATCTTTGAGCGCGGGACCAATCAAATGGGCATGATCTTCACCGATCGAGGTAATCACCGCCACGGCGGGCGGGGGAATGATATTCGTAAGATCACGGAAGCCGCCCATTCCCACTTCCAGAACGATCCACTCGCAACCTGATTGTTTAAAAGAGAGGAACCCGATCGCAAGTATCAGTTCGAGATACCCTAGTCGGGCACCTGTTATTTTTTGAAATGTTGTTGCCGCTCGTAACACGCGCTCGGCGATGGCTACAAAATCATCGACACTGATGAGCTTGCCATCGGGGAGGGTGTATCGTTCAGTGAGGGTCGTTGGGTGGGGGGAACTATACAGGCCCGCGGCTCGGCCATCGGCGCGAAGTATTTGGTAGATCAAGTTAGCAGTTGATCCCTTCCCTGATGTTCCCGTAATATGAATCACCTTGAATCCTCGATGAGGACTCCCGAGTTCGGAAAGAAAGGCTCGGAAGTGGTGGAGCTTCTCGATACGCGTTGGAGATGGACGTCGGGGAGCATTCATCCCCCACGTATCAAGGTAGCGCGTAACGGCGTGATATTTTTGTATCGCATTCATAGATTCGTCTCCTCCCATTTGTTTTAAAGGGGAGGTTGGGTGGGTTTGTCTTCCCACGTAACAATGATATCGAATGCACGCTGCGCATCAACGATTGCTTCGGTTGCCCGGTAAAAGCTTTCCAAAAAGTCCTTATGATCGAACAACCCCCGTGCCTCTAATTGAGAAATGCGTGCGCGCCGTAATAGCATCCGGGCCTCCTCTTTTTTTTCAGGGGGAATGACAAATGTAGGATCGTCCGCCTTACGTAGTTGGTCGCGGGCCACCACAATTGTTGCAGAAAGAGCACTCAATCGCCCCCGTGCTTGCTCCAACGGAATTTCTACCATCGTCCGTTGAATAGGACGGTACAAGGGCCATTGTAATACCCAACTTGTGAGCACACCCATCGAGAATCCGAGGATACCGACGATCGCAAGTGGTCGATTTGGATGTATCATATCCCACACCATAGCAAACCCAAAGCGATTGGGGAAATGGGTTGATCCATTGCATTTTTAATTGATTCGTGTATACTGCAGGGTCGATATTAGTTATTTTTATTATTGTTTAATGTTAAGAAATAAGCCTCTATGAAGAGAATATTTTCCGTTGCTATTTTGTTGGCAACCATTGCGCTGCCTGCGCATCTCCAGCAAGATGTGGCGATTTCAACGATCCAAACAAGCAATACGACCGATCGTGAAGCCCTTGTTGCATGGCAAACGATCGTCCCTTCTTCGAGCTGGGTCGATTATGGGTTCAGCAAGGACTACACCGATCACAAAGGAATTGATAATCGCGATGTTGGGCACACTATCCAACTGACGAACCTCGCTCCAGGGTATGAGTATCATTATCGCGTGAGATCGGTGGACGCGATTGGCAACACCATGTATTCCACCGATAATGTATTTAAGACAAGTCTTGGAGCATTGGATACAATACCACCCGCACAGATTAATGACCTCAAGGTTGTTGCTAGTGACTTTAAGAGTGTGACACTTGAGTGGACAGCGGTCGGTGATGATGGAGTGAATGGCACTGCAGCGCGATACGATTTACGCAAGGCTACGTCCCCCATCTTTTTACGCGCAACGACTTGGGCGGCGCAAGAACGCGTGAATGATACTCCGCGCCCCTTGTTAGCAGGCACAAAGCAACGCATGGTTATTACCCCGCTTGCGTCATCCGAAACGTTTTACTTTGCTATTCGAGCAGTTGATGAAGGGAATAATGTGACCGAACCATCCAACATCGTCCAAGTGACCACCGAGCCGTTGAGTTATGGAGCATTCCCGATTTCACAAGTGCGCATTTTGAATGTGAGCTCCACTGGAACGCTGATCCAATGGACCACGGCGACACCGGCAACGACAGAGCTTATACTCGGGAAATCGCTCGATTACGAAATCCCCATTCCCGTTGATACCCGTCGTAGCAACGAACATACAATGGTATTAGGTGGTCTTGGAGGGGCCACTGAGTATCACTTCAAGGTTCAAGCCATGGATTGGCTCGGAAATACGGCGACCACGAATGATATTACATTCCAGACGTTGTAGTCCATACGGATCACTAATAGAATCAATCCTCATCGATCCGAAAATGATAGCCGCCCGTTAACACGGGCGGCTATTCGGTTTTATTTGTATCAATGCGGATACTGATTTGTATTCTACTTAAGCAGCGAGTCGAGTACCGGTTTGATTTGTTCAAATGGTAGGGCTCCATTCATTGGGATTTTTTGATCCCCGGCAAGGATGACCGAGTATGGAGTCCCTTGTCCACCGGCAGCCACGGCGTCGTTGGATTGTTCCTGAATTTTTTTTGTGAATTTATTCGATTTTTGGCACTCCTCAAATTTTTTCATATCCAATCCGATTTCTTTGGCAATCTGCGGGAGTTGTGCGGGATCCAGTCCATTGTTTGAGGGAGTGATTTCGTAGATGCGATCGGTGTACTTCCAGAAGGCATCATTACCGCCTTGTTCCGCAGCACATTCTGTGGCATGGGCTTCATTGCGGGTTTTGGGATGCAACGAATCGAGCGGAAAGTGTCGATAGACCCATTTTACCTTATCGCCATACGTCGCAACAACTTGTTTCATTGTGGGATGGAAGCGTTTGCAGAAGGGGCATTCGAGATCAGAGTATTCCACAATCGTGACCTTGGCATCTTTCCCACCTCGGATATGGTCAGCATCGGTGACGGCCGCAATCTGGATATTGGCTGGGGCCGGGGGGGTGTTGTTGGCGGTCGGAGCAACGGGCGTTGGCGCGACGACGACAGGGGGCGGGGGAGACGTTTTAAATCCGCCTTGCTTGAGGTACAAGTTTAACAGCACAAAAAATCCGATAGCCAGTACTACCCCTAATCCCGTCCCAACTCCTAACCAATAGGCGGTTTTTGGAGCAATCATCTCAAAGAATTTTTTGGGTTCTGTTTGTGCGGGGGGCATCGCGGGATGCTCGTTATGCATTGGATATCCTTCGTCCATAGAATAAAATAAAATAATAACGTATGCATAGTATACCCAATTGTTTGTAAGGTGTGAAGGGATGATTGACCCCAAGCGATTATTTCTATAGTATACAGGTACTTTTTAGGTTATCATCCTATGGACTATGGACAAAACGCCACTCTATTGCGACTATGGTGGAATCCACAAGGGGAAGTCATGGTGGCTGGGATTTGAAGTGGGATTGCCGTTTGTACGATTGGATGTTTTTCAAGACCGGTTAGTTTTTACAATCTTATGGTTTTGGAAGACAGAGTTATTGAAAAGTGAGATTCATTCGATCGAGTACCGGGGACCGCGCATTCTCCCAAGGATAATACGCTGGATAAAGGTGATCCACTCCAACCCTCATGTCAGTCCATTCCTCCTATACCATTCTTGGAAACCTGTGGCGTTGATGGAGAATCTACGAACGCTCGGATATCCCGTGGAGTCATCGGAATAAACAATATGGCCTCATCGTCTAATGGTTAGGACGCCAGGTTTTCATCCTGGTAATAGGGGTTCGATTCCCCTTGGGGCTACCAAGATCATACTTTCCGGAATTTCGGGACTAGAAAATAACTTTTCACGGGCGGCCACAAAGGCCGCCCATTGCGTTTCCCCCTTGTTTTTCAATACGGTTTCCCCCTCGATCGTGTTTTTCAATTCCAACATACGGGCCCCCAAACGGAGGTTCGAGCCAAACATTTTTTTGGCAATGACCCTTTTCGCCGATAGGTCATCATTCCTTGCGATTGCACCTATATTTTGAGCCTCTTTTATCCATTCGCGCAGAGGTTCGAGCCAAGCGTTTTGGCGTTGTTCTAGATTGATGATTTTCTCCTCCAGTGTCTTCTTTTCTGACATCAATTCTGCCTTCTTCGCAAGGTAGATTTCTCTCTCAATATCCTGTTCCAAATACGAATCCAGAAGACGCTGGAGCTTGGCCGTAATCTCCGCGTTCTTTTGTTTCACCTCTTGAACAACAATGGCTGAGGATTGGGCGCCATCTTTTTCATCTCGTTCCACCATCTGAAGAAGTTGATGGGCCCAATCCTCGGACAACGAATATTTTTCAACTAAAGCGGAAAGTTGCGTATCCAGTTGCTCCTCGCGGATAAACGGTTCGGGGCAATGAGCCGCTTTGTTTTTCTTGGTGCAGCGGTAATAGATATACTGGTGCACATTCCCGTTCTCTTGCCTTTTGATCTTGCGTTCGGCCGTTATCCCCATACAGCTCGCACATTGGATGAGGCCGCAGAGTGGTTGCGGCTCCAGATGATCCTTGTGGCGAGGCCGTCCCCGTTCATTCAATACCATTTGCACGTCATCAAAAAGATTCTTTGTGATGATCGGCTCGTGTTTTCCGGCATAGATTTCCTTTCCATATTGAAAATGCCCGTAATAGAACGGATTGGAAAGTGTAAAGGTAACTCTATCTCGCTTGAACGGCGTGCCATTCCGAGAGAAGATACCCTCCTTCGCCAAAAATGTTGAAATGTCTTCTAATCGAGAGTATCCCTTGGCATACAATTCAAATGCCTGGCGAACCAGGTGAGCGCGTTTCTTGTCGACCACCACTATCTTCTTTCGCGGATCATTGATGTACCCCAAAGGAGCCAGGCTCGGGTATATTCCATTTCGCACCTTTTGGCGCAACCCCCTTTTTACATTTTCCGACAGCGAATCCACGTAGTACTTGCTTTGCCCGAACGCCATGTTGAGCATGAACTTTCCTTGCGGCGTATTCTCATACCAGAATTGAGGAAACTTCAACGCCGCAAGTCTACCCGTATCTAGTAAATAAATAATCCTTCCTCCATCGACAGAATTGCGCGCTAATCGATCAGGATGCCAAGAGATGATTCCAGAGGCCTCTCCTTTCTCGATTCTATCGAGCATGGAATTAAAGAGAGGCCTGCCAGGAATCTTGGCAGTCTTTTTCTCCACTATGGTCTCTGTGATAGAGAGTCCTTCTTTTTTAGCGTACGCACGCAATTCTGTGAGCTGTGCTTCAATGGACTGCACTTGCTTATCTTCCACATCGGTAGACTTGCGGACGTAGAGAAAGAATTTTTGCATATGATTAACAATTAAGGATGGTATTAAAAGAATTCAAATAGCCGCCCCGGTGCAACCAAGTCATGAGAAGATTTCCCACGAATTGTCCGAGACGGCTATTAAAAAAATCTTCTCATGTGAGACCTGGTTGCATTTCTATTATATACCAACCACCAGAAAGAATGCAAAAAATCCCTCTTTATTTAATCTTTCTGATGTAATGCACATTAGTGCCTGCCTTTTTGAAACCTACATTCTCGTGAAATTTCTGGCTGGCAGTATTCCTAAGCTCGGCATCTGAACCTAGTTCTTTACATCCTTGTTTTTTGGCCCACTGCTCGGCGTGTTTGATAAGCTCCTTGGCCACGCCTTGTTTTCTGTATTTGGGTTTCACATAAATACCTTCAACATATCCGATGGGGCTTGATGATGCGCCTTGGACATAATCGCTGCGAAGCGAAAGATTGATAAAGCCCACATACTCACTATCTTTTCCTTGCGCGAGAAAATGTTTGTACTTACTCGACTTGAGATCGGCACGAAACTCTTTTTCGAGCTCTTTCTTTTTATGGTGCGGCCAAAGAGCGAGCCCCATTGATAGCCACTCATTAAAATTGTCCTTAGAAATTCCACAAAAATGCATAGCATTGATTAGATACTTACTTCTTGGGATAGAAGTAGTTGGGTCTTGGCTTTCATTATTGGGTGATGAATAATAGAAAGTGGAAAATTAGGATTAAAGGAGTCGTAAGAAAGAAGTTCTTTCGCAAGTTCCTTTTTACTTTCACCAGTTACCATAACAACAATATTTTTAGCTTCTAGTACTTGTTTATGTCCTAAGCTCATTCCATATTCTCTAAAATTAGCACCCTGATAGGATTGGCTTCCTTGTTGGGTATGAACCTGAGCTAATTCAGGAATAAGCTTTGTTATATGAAATCCTGTATCTTTATTACTGAATACTACTTAATACTACTTAAAATTACTACTACTTACTGATGCTTAACTAAACTACCTAAATTACTACTGAATTGACTACTAAAATTGACCTATTCTCCTTTGTTTTTCTTTTTTTACTTTTTGGGTGGTTTTTTGTGGGGGGGGAACGAAGAAAGCGAAGGACGAGCGGGAAGACAGAATGAGAAAGGGTTTGAAATCCAATGAAGATCTGATTAATTATGGAGAAAAGGGGCCAATGCTAAAAATGGTGAAGAAATCCGAACAGAAACCCAAAATCGCCCTATATACGCCATGCCCAAACTACTGAAATATCCCTTGAAATACACAGACAAAGCTATACCCATCCTCACCTTTTGACTTTATCTATTTTTTAGAAGATTTGGCGGGAAAAGAAGAAGTTTATCCCCTCCGCCTCGCAGACCAGTCTGCTGATAAATTAAAACTGAGCTATTTAGGGCTCAGTTTTAATTTATTGCCCTGTTCCAGGGCAGCGGAGTCTATCGTGCGACTGAACTAATAAAAGGGGGAATAAAGAGCCACTGTCGGGAGACAGACGCTCTTTATTTTTGAATTAAGGGCGCCCTCTGCTGATCTGTACCAGAATAGTAGAGGGCGCATCGATGAACATTGTCGACGGTGTATTCTCATCTGTGGTCATAGCTTCACATATCGCGTACCTCGCCCTCGTCCAATCCGCTTCACTTTACCAATCTCAACAAGCCGTTCAAGCGATTGCCGAACAGTCGGCATTCCGACGCTCGTTGCCCTCACAACATCACTCGGACTTGCTTGGCCGACGCTGGAGATAAATTTCCAGACTTCATATTGCTTTGGCGAGAGCGTGTCCTCAACTTTTTCTTCTTCCAAATAGACGAGTGCTTTGGTCGCTTGCTCTTTGACTACTGCAAGGAAAAAATTGAGCCATGGCGCGATGGTATCGCGGTCCGTGTTGAACGTTTCTTGTGATTTACGCAGTGCAATATAGTATTCATCTTTTCGTTTCTCGACCAGCTGCTCGTGCGAAACATACTGCACGAATTGGTATCCGCTTCGCAGCAACAGAAGATTGGTGAGTACGCGTGAAAGACGCCCATTACCATCTTCAAACGGGTGAATCTTCAAAAACTCAACAATGAAATTTGCGATAATAAGCAATGGGTGGAATCGATTTTTCTCCAACGCTTCAGCGGTCCACTCGACAAGCTCTTGCATCTCTTTCGGCGTCAGATATGCCTTTGTCGTTTCAAACAGGATGCGTGCAATGTTTCCATCCGGGCCCAGCACACCAACGGTATTTTCTTTCTTCTTGTACTGGCCCCGATGAAATTCGTCCTTTGTAGAATATTTGAGCAGTTCGTTGTGCAGCGACTGGATGATACTCTCTCGAAGTGGCAATGTCTGATAGCTATCAAAGACGTTTTGCAGAGTCTCCAGATAGCCCTGCACTTCTTGCGAGTCTCGATCCGAAAACTTTGATGCTACAAGACCCTGCAGAATTTTCTGAACCTCTTCGTCTGTGAGTTTACCTCCTTCGATACGAGTTGATGCTCCAGCCGAGGTAACAAGAGTTGATTTCTTCAGATTGGTGATTGCTTGCGGATTCATCCGAAGGCCTGATTTGAGTTCGCCACGGATACCGTCAATTTCACCCAAAAGAGCCACGATGTGCGGATCGGGTGTTTTTATACGGTGATCAAATTTGAGGATATTTTGGTCCATACAATAGTGTTATATACTATATATCAGATTATATCAATAAGTAGCAGATAATGCAACCATAGACTCACTGTCTAAAGAATGCACCGTCCACCATCTTGTCCCGCCCATCTGGGACGAAGAAAGCGGATGACGAGCGGGAAGGCAGAATGAGAAAAGGCTTGAATTCCAATGAAAGTCTAATTATGGAGAAAAGAGGCCAATGCTAAAAATGGTGAAGGAATCCGAACAGAAACCGACAAGACCCCTATATACGCCATGCCCAAACTACTGAAACAGCTCCTAAAATACAAAGGCATTGCTATCTCCCCGTCCTCCTCTTTTTCAGTTTATTGATATTTTTAGAAGATTTGAGATGAAAAAAGAGGTTTATCCCTCCGCTTGCAGACCAGTCTGCTGATAAACAAAAACTGAGCTATTTAGGGCTCTGTTTTTGTTTATTGCCCCGCAAGCGTGGCAGCGGAGTTTTTAGACGATCGTCGGAACGCCACTTAACGAGTAAAAACAGTTAGAGTTTATTTCTTACCTTTACATCGACAAATTGACACCCTACCCATATATCCGTAATATCCATGCACTGTACGTCCAGGCAATCGGTGCTGCGGCAGAGGTGGGGGAAATACACTCCCACTTCTGCCGCCCGATCTTTCATGTAATAATAGTCTCCATAATAACAACTCTCCATATCGCCTCATATTAACTAGACAAGCTAGACCATTAGCAAAAAAGGAATTTATAGAAGATGAGTTAATACAAAACAATGTTAAAGCATACGAAGATTTAAACCGGCAGGAAGTGATTGATATTGCTCACAGAAATGGACATTGGTATACATATGAGACGGCATATGAGTTAAAACTTCTGGAAACGCCCTAAATTTGTATTGATAGAAATTCACTAGCCCCCTGTCACTAGCCCCCTGGGAATATTACCTTAAAAGCCTTATACTAGTTGCATGAGTCCGTTCCAAAACCGTGATAGGCTACCAACAGAAATTAAAAATCCTCAGATAATTCCTGTATGATGGATCCTGAATCATTACCGCCTCAAGACGGGTCACAAATAGAGCAATCGATTTTTTTCGAACTAAAAAAGAAGGAGGGACAAGAGCCGCTAGCAATGCATGAGCAGCACGAACGGTCGGAGGCAGTCATGGAACAGGCACGGGGAGGGCGCGTTGAATTATTTAAAAAGATTGCGCTTTCAAGGGTGAGCCAGATGGTGGAAGCACCCATATTTTTAAAAATGTTAAACTACGTTCCCGTTGTCGGTGATGCAAACTTATTAGCAGGGGCAGTCCGTGGACAAGAAGGAGGAATGCAACTAACTGCAGGGGAACGCCTTAATTATGCTGCCGCGGTCAGCATGGGTGTATTGAGCTGGATATCTTTATATCAAGGGAACGTAACGGCCGCCGGGCTTGAACAAACAATCTCCTATACATTAGTGAACATGGATGCGATCCCCGTTGTGCTTAAAAATTCCGCTAAGCTATTAGAACGTAAAGTGCCGAAGCTTGCCAAGATCATGAGCGCTACTGCTGATTTTATGATGCGTAAACGTGAGGAGTTTGCAAAGCTCGGTGAGCTTTTTCGGGCAGTCACGCCATCGTCAACCGATCTACCCCCTATAGACACGTAGATGGAAAAATTTGATTTGCAGAATCTCATTGCCAAATTATTAAAGCTCGGTGAAGACAAAGACGAGCTTGATTTTTGGTTATCTCTTTACGACGATTTGGACCCAGCGGAACAAAGGGAGCTTACTGCTAATCTTGAAGGTGAACTCCAGAAGTTAGAACGACTCAGTCCAGTCTCGCATGGTCAATCATAATATGCCATACCCGAATGTCTTAGCGGTAGTATCGCTGCGATATCATCCAGATTGAAAGCATCATTTTTAATGATTGAGAGTTCTTGTTTTAGCCCAAGGGGGTGGTATAATTGAATCCGCAATGAATTTTATCTCTATGCGCCCTATTGTATGAAGATCATCCAAAGAATTATGTCCGTAGGCGCCGTCACGTTTGGCCTGTTACTCATGGGCTTACCTTCTCAAGCGGCGACCACCACTGCGCTCACCCTTACACCGACCACGGGTGACACCGTGCAGGTGAGCGTGAATGCTGATGTAACCAGTCAAATCAAACTTTCGTTTTTGCCACCTGGTGCCGCAACCCTCACCACCATTGTGCTGGGGACCACCGATGCCAACGGTAAATTCTCAACCTCCTTAAGTAGTGGTGGGTATGGCATTCCATCCGGTTCACCAGTGTTTGTGAGGGTCAGTGGTGTCCAATCGTCAATGATCTTATGGCCCACCTATACGAGCTCCCTCACACTCAATAAGACCAGCGTTCAGGTTGCGGTTGGACAAAGCGTTGCCATTAGTGGGTCTGCGACCCTCATCTTAGCCGCTAATAGCGAAACTACGATTATCACGACCTCTGTCAGCGGTAGCCAAGTAACAATTACGGGCGCAAGCTCTGGCTCCGGCACGGTAACGGTCTGTGCCATGAATCTCGGTTGTAGCTCTATTGCTGTTGAGGTTGGGGCGCAAACAGGCCAAACGCAAATTGCCTTTAGTCCTGAAAACCCGGTTCTTACCGTCGGGCAATCCAGCACTGTCGTGGTCTTAGGTGGGGGGACGAGTGGCTACAGCATATCCAAAAATTCGAATGTTTCGGTTGTTGACCCGAGTTTTGGTGGTGGACATCGAGCCTTATATCTCTATGCGGTTGCCGCTGGATCGTCGACGATCACTGTCTGTTCTTTAGAATCAAGTTCCAATTGTAGTAACCTCGTTGTGACGGTCCTTGATATTGCGAACAAGGCACTCACATTTACCCCGAACAATATCACGCTGGTTCCGGGCCTCACTCAAAGCTCGACCGTTTCGGGAGGATTGGATAACAACTACTATATTTCTTCCAACACCAATTCTGGTATCGCGCAAGCGACGGTGTCGAGTAATACTGTTACGGTGGTTGGTGGGAGCACTGCGGGGTCGACAACGATCACTGTCTGCTCTGCTACCACCAATAATCGATGTGGGAACTTAACGGTAACACTCAACAATGCTTCGACAAACGCTTCTTCGACGACGATCGCGTTTAGTCAAAATGTCGTTTCGGTCGCATCGGGTGAGACCACCACGGTCACCGTTACAGGAGGAAATAACAGCGGGTACGCTGTTTCGTTAAACTCAAATCCCAGTGTTGTCACTGCCTCGGTCAACGGGAGCAGTAATGTCGTGAACCTCACGGGTAATGCGATTGGTACAGCCATTGTTTCAATCTGTTCGACCTCTGCGGGGACGACGTGTGCAAGCCTGTATGTCACCGTTAGTAGTAGTTTACCAACAATTGTCTTAAGTCCGACCACAACAACTCTTACGCCGGGCGCTAAAACATTGGTTTCGGTTAGCGGAGGGAGTTTTACAACGACGGTTAATTCGAATACCAATCCCAATGCCGTCTCTGTAACGCTTTCAGGGAATGGGACAGGGTTGATCCTGACCGGGGGTACTACCGCCGGGACCGCCGTGATCACAGTGTGTCCGACCGATACCGTTACGAGTAAATGTACGACGGTGACGGCAACAAACACTCTGCCCTCACCATTGACGACGGTAAAACCTGTTACAGCATCAACAACCCCAAAACCCGTTGTAGCCTCTGGTACGAAGCCCTCATCGACCCTAACGGTAAAAATTACCGGAACCGCGATGCTCAATGTGCGAGCTTCGAATAACGCTAAAAGTAAAGCAGTGGCTACGGTGAAGAAGGACCAGGTATTTACGGTGCTCGAAGAAAAGGGAGGTTGGTATAGAATTCAGGCGTCAACCAAAGTGACCGGCTGGATTTCTGCAACGTATACGGTCAAACAATAGGGTCTGGCCTCATGTCTTTAGTGGTCTAGGGCGACAACCGGCATACAGCCGGTTGTCCAATTTTTATGAATCCTGAGTCATATCTGTTCATCCTGTTTGCTCTTACGATTGTCGGGTTCTTGGTTGCCGACCTTGGGTTTTTTAATCGTCGGGCGCATACAACCTCGCCTCGCTCGGCCCTGATTCAAACGCTCTTTTGGATTGCCGTATCGTTTGCATTTGCCTTCCTCATTTTTTTGTTTATCAGTCGGGAAGCAGCGGCAGAATACATGAGCGCATACGTCACCGAAAAAATGCTTTCGGTTGATAATTTATTCGTGATCCTTCTCATCTTTAGCTTTTTTAAGCTCGAAGAAAAATATCATCATCGGGTGCTCTTTTGGGGAATTCTTGGCGCGATTGTTTTCAGAGGAATTTTTATCACAGCAGGAGCGTATATTGTTGGACAGTTCCACTGGGCCCTCTATTTTTTTGGAGTGCTACTGATGTACACAGGAGTCAAGCTCCTTCATGATAAAAAAGAAGAACATGTCGATTACAATGACAATCCCGTATTGCGATTGGTGCGACGGTTCTTCCCATTGAGCACCAAAGACCACAACGGAAAGTTTTTTGTGCGAGAAGATGGGAAGCTCTTGGCCACCATCCTCCTGATGATTGTCATTCTGGTCGAGACCACGGACATTGTCTTTGCCGTTGATTCCATCCCGGCGGCATTCTCTATTTCGCAAGATCCATTTGTGGTGTACACCTCCAATATTTTTGCGGTGATGGGCATGCGAGCACTATTTTTTCTTATTGAGAATGTCGTCCACCGGTTCCATCACCTTCAAAAAGGACTTTCGTTCGTACTTATTTTTATTGGTTTAAAAATGCTCGTCGATATTGTTGGAGTGCATATCTCATCGCTCGTGTCATTTACCGTCATTATGGCGGCGTTAGGAATGTCGCTCGTGCTCTCCGTCGTGTTCCCGAAAAAAATATAGAGTGTTAACGGTGTGAGGAAAGACGGATGATGATCAATTTGATATACTGGATGTATTCCAATTTAAAGCTCCTATGTTTAAAAAAACCATTCGATCCCTCGTTGAGGTTCCTGCTGTTACATTGGATAAAAGTATTCAGGTAGCGGAGAGTGAGGCCAAAAAAATGATTAATAAAAAACCGTTCAAATTGGCGGAAGAATATTGGAATACATTAGGTCCGGGACTTATTACGGGCGCATCCGACGATGATCCAGCGGGGATTGCCACATATTCGCAAGCGGGTGCGGGGTATGGAACGCATTTTTTGTGGATGTCGGTGTATGTGTTCCCCTTGATGGCCACCATCCAGGAGATGTGTGCACGTATTGGTATGGTGACCGGGCGTGGGCTTGCCGCTAACATTCGTAACCAGTACGCACCAGCGGTTCTGTATATTGTCACCGCCCTCTTGTTTATTGCCAACACGTTTAACATTGGCGCAGATCTTGGGATGATGGCAAAGAGCGCGCAGTTACTGTTTCCGCATGCCCCATTTGGCGGGCTACTCATTGGATTCGTCGTTGTTACACTCTCATTGCAAATTTTTACAACGTACGCCCGGTACGCCCGGTTTTTAAAATACCTCGCATTTGTCCTCATCGCCTATGTGATTACAGGGATCATCCTTCCCATCCATTGGAGTACGCTTCTTTCCTCTGCCCTGGTCCCTTCGTTTCAGTTTTCACGGGGGTCGCTCTTTATGGTTTGTGCGGTACTCGGGACAACCATTTCCCCCTATTTATTTTTTTGGCAGACCGCGCAAGAAGTAGAAGAAGAAATACTCGCTGGTAAGAAAACCATTCGTTCTCGTCGTGGTGCAACCATACCAGAAATAAAAAGAATGCGTTCGGACGTGTGGTCTGGGATGTTCTTCTCCAATTTGGTAATGTTTTTTATTATCGCAGTCTGCTCGACCGTGCTTGGGCAACAGGGGATCGTACAAATTAATTCTGCCGCCGACGCCGCCACGGCCCTGCGACCATTAGTAGGGGACGCCGCATACCTCCTGTTTACCGTTGGCATCATCGGCACGGGGCTCTTAGCAATCCCGGTGTTGGCGGGTTCTGCCGCGTATGCACTTTCCGAATGCTTTCGTTGGAACGAAGGTCTGTATCGGACGCTGAAACAAGCGCATGCATTCTATGGCGTTATCATCCTTTCAGTTGGCATTGGGTTTCTTCTTAATTTTATTGGTCTTAATTCCATCCACGCTCTCTTGTATTCTGCGGTATTGAATGGTTTGGTCGCTCCACTTATTTTATTGTTGATTGTCCAAATAAGTAGTAACAAAACGGTGATGGGTGAGTGGGTGAATACGCGGTTGAGTCGCACGATTGGCTGGGGAGTTGTGGTGCTGATGACGGGAGCGGGGCTCGCAACGATCGCCTCATTCTTCTATTGATGGTATGGAAGAAATTTCGTTTGCAGAACGTCGAATATTTGAGCGTCTGTCCACACCCGTACGTATCCAGGATTATTTAGAGAGAATACCTGCAAATTTCGAACAGACTGGTGAAACATGCCGTTCCCCCAGGCGTGTGTTGCGCGACCGAACCGCCCATTGTGTGGAGGGAGCGCTATTTGCCGCCGCGGCACTATGGTATCATGGCCAAGTGCCCCTCCTGCTTGATTTAAAAACAACAACCGATGACCTGGAGCATGTTGTTGCTCTTTTCCGTCGTGGATTGTATTGGGGGGCCATTAGTAAAACTAATCATGTAGTACTCCGGTATCGGGAACCGATTTATCGGAGTGTACGGGAGTTAGCGATGAGCTATTTTCACGAATATTTTTTAGATAATGGCAAAAAGACACTGCGCAGTTTTTCTCGACCATTTGATCTACGAGTGAAGCGTCATCAAGGGTGGGTGACCACTCTGGATGACTTGTGGGAGCTCTGCCAAGCACTCGACGATTCGCCGCACGAGACAATCCTTACCCCCGCCATGGTTCGGGGATTGCGTCGGGCAGACCCTATTGAACGCGAGGCTGGGAAGATTGTACAATGGGAGCATTAATACTCTTATGAACGTTCTATGATAACGATCAATAGTAAGTATATTGTGGAGTTGTTCGGAACATGTGCGCTCACGCTATTAGTGCTTGTAGGGCTTTCGACTCATAATCCATTTACAACCCCCGTCCTTGCCGCTCTTACTCTTGGCTTATTGGTTTATACCGTTGGTCACGTTTCGGGCGCGCATTTTAATCCAGCCGTTACCCTTGGCGCTTGGTCAATCGGGAAAATCGCAAAGGCCGATGTGGGTCCCTATATCGTGGCGCAGTTGTTGGGAGCGGGGCTTGCCCGCATTGTCGCTGCGGGGCTCGTGAGCGACCTCGTGTTAATCCTCCCCACCATGGATCGATTGAGTAATACACCGATGGTCGCACTTGCCGAAGGGTTGGGTGCCCTTTTGTTTGGATTTGGCATCGCATCGGTCGTGTATGGTAAGACTGCTCGAGACCTCCATGGTGTTGTTATTGGCGTATCATTATTGTTGGGCATCATGATTGCGAGTACCGTTTCTAACGGTGTATTAAACCCTGCGGTAGCGTTTGGGATTGGATCATTAAACTTTGCCTACAGTGTTGGTCCCATCATTGGGATGACACTGGGAATGTGGGGCTACAAAAAACTTTGCTCTGAAATGTAGCGGATCTTTCGTCTCCTTATCCCTTAATCTCTACAGTGTATGGACCCTAAACAATTCAAATTTCTTCTCTGGGCACCGATGATGATGGGCGTTGCCTTGATTGTCGGTCTCGGGCTCTTAGGGTGGCAAATTAAAGATTCACGGTTGAATGATACACTTACCGTGACGGGTTCTTCCAAAAAGACCGTATTGTCTGATCTTGGAAAGTGGCAAGGGACCATTACCAAGAATGCCGACCTTACAAATCTTGAGGCAACGATCAAGGCCGTTGCCTCAAACGCTCAAGCTCTTCAACAATTTGTAGGTCTCCTTGGCTTAGATCCAAAATCGGTCAGTATTGATCCGGTGCAGACGGACCCGGTGTATGAACAGCTCCCCAACTATGCGCAGTCTACCAACATGATCGGATATACCGTTCGGCGGCAGGTGAGTATTGAGAGTACGGATATTGAAAAAATTGATCAATTATCCCAGCGTGTGAACGAACTCATATCCAAGGGGATCATATTCGCCAATCAGTCAACCGAATATTCGGTGACAAAACTCCCCGAATTACGAGCCGAGCTTTTTTCACTCGCCACTCAAGACGCTAAATACCGCGCTGAAGCAATTGCTCGAGGCACGGGCGTGACCGTCGGCGCCTTGCGCACCGCACGCACCGGTGTTATTCAGGTGTTACGACCTCATTCCACTGATGTGTCCGACTATGGGTCGTACGATTTGTCAACGAAACAAAAAGAAATTTCCGCGACAGTAAGCGCGTCGTTTGCGCTTGGACAATAAGATACGAATCAGTATCCGAATCAAATCCTAATAAAACCGAATCGCCGCCCAACATATGGACGGCGATTTTGTATTCGGATCGATTCGGAGAGGTTCGGATACTGATTCGTATCATAGTGCTATTGCACTATGACCGGCGTACCAATCGGTGTCCAATCATAGAGCTCTTTGGCTGGTCCAATACCCAGTCTTACGCAGCCATGGGACACCGGTGTACCCAAATGGTTCTGACCTTCTTTATACCCATTGGGCCATTCAGGGAGTTCGTGGATACCATGACCAAGTGCTGTAAATGCCATCCACCAAGGCATATACAAACCAAATTCCTTGCTCCATGCTCGTGGGGTTTTATTGCGAATCGTAAACGCCCCTTTGGGGGTAGGTGTCGCTCGTTTGCCACTGGAGATGGTGTATTCTGCAAGCGTAACTCCACCGAGCACTCTTTGGAGGCGTTGACGTTTGAGGTCAATGATTATTTTTCGATCCAATTTTTTTCCTTGATCGGTTCTGTCGGTTGGATCGTATCCGTTTTGTATTTCTACGCCATCGGAAAACCCATCGCCATCAGTGTCGGGATTGGTCGGGTCAGTATGGAATTGAATTTCTAAAGCATCGGAGAGCTGATCGTGGTCAAAATCTGCTTCCGTCATTTTAATATTTCCGGGTACAAGGGGGCTATACCCATTTTTGACTTCAATGCCATCCGGATATCCATCGCCATCGGTATCGGGGTTTTGCGGATCGGTATGATAGATTTGGATCTCTTGTTGATCCGTAATGCCATCGCCGTCGGCATCGTCAGAGGCAGCATTTTCAACACCTCGCACGATCGAAGGGATGAGAACAAACAACAGGACAAGAGCGATGCTCAATGATGACTGCTTCATAACCCTTCTTTTTCCAGTACCACCGAATCTTGCAGATGAGCAATACAATTAAGGGTGTGGGCGTGCCACTGTTGATTCTCATCAATTTCTAGGATATTGACCGAGGTGTTGTGTTGTACGGCAATGGCATCAATCCCCTCAGGGGAATGTCCTAACAATACCGCAATCAAACATCGATTCATCCTCCCATGCGCGACACAGAGGACTGTTTGGCCGCTATGTTTTTCGATGATGAAATGAATAAATTTTTGGGCGCGAGCGTACAGGAGTTCATCGCGTTCGTAGTCATCGGGGAGGTTATGATGATCAAGATGAGAATACGGTTTACCGGTGAGTGCGCCAATATCGACTTCACGAAGTTCTTTGGTGATTGTTAACGATGCCTTGGGGTGATGCATTGCCACGGCCTCGGCGGTCAGGCGCGCACGTGAGAGGTCGCTCGTGTAAATTGCATCGATGTGTTCCTTCGCAAGCCGGATCCCGAGTTTTTTGGCTTGCTCTTTTCCCTCGGGCGTGAGTTTGCCGTCCATGTGACCTTGCAAAATTTTGCTCCGGTTCTGTTCGGTTTCACCGTGTCGAGTAATGATGATGCGCATATCGGATGTATCTTAGCGGAGCTCGGTGTAGCTAAAGAGTACACGAAAGGCACGACACCATACGAGAACATATCGATATTTCGAAATATCGATCGTACCAGGGAGGCTATAGTTTACGTTACCTTTTGTCCCTTGAATAGCCCCAAGGTCGATTGAGTCTTCGATACCGAGGGTAGAGGAAAGATAGATACGAAGGTCGGGACCATTAATGGTTTCAAAATCTTCAAAACGGAGAATCTGCTTTTCTTGGTCTTCGATGAGAAGCACTTTTCCTTTTACCTCATGGGCGCGCGCCACGAGCTGACCTTGGGCAATGACTTTCGCGATCAGTGCTGTGGGAGTTTGCATTTCTTTGAGTATTGGTTTTTCCTTCATGACTTCAATTTGCGCGTTCATTTTTGCTTTGGTGGGGGCATCCATGGTTTCGAGGGCGTCCTTTACAGCGGGGACCGAAGGTTGGGGCTTGGGTGATTGTGCGATGGGAGAAGCATCTTGTTTTTCAACCACCCGATAGGCTGGGGCAATTAACCAATAAGAAATTCCGCCAACAGCGACTATAGCGATAGAAGATAGAAGAAGTTTGGTATGCATATTATGCAGATGATTGATGAAGTATGTGATTGAGCTACGCATCTATAGCCTAGAGGATCAGAGCCGAAGGGTCAATGACCGTTGACGAGTTGATCGACTTCCGTTAAAATTGCCGCACCAAAAATTTGTGACCGAGGAGGAACTCCAATGCGTTCAAGCACATGGTTCTTGGTACTGGTGATGGTCGGTATCGTCTCTACGTTTGCAGCCGAGCCCGAGGGTTTGGCCAACCACCAAGCGAGCGTGGCCTGGCTCTCGGGGCTTATTATCCTCGAGGAAGGTAAGCTGCTGTTGGAAGAGTCGGTGATACGTGCGTCGTTTTGCGCGCAGGATCCGGACAGGTTCTCCTATGGCATCGACGTGATTGGTGGGACTGGCTCAGCGGTAGACGAGGCGAGTGCTTCTTATCGGCAGATGGTTCTCTCCGGGGCGAAGTCGTTTGAGTTGAGCGGCTTCGAGTTCGAAGTCGGCGCACGGCTCATTGACCAGCGTCGACTCCTTCACTTCAATGAGGATGACTACGCCGAATTCTTCGGTCGGGTCAGTAAAGATTTGGAGATCGGGGAGCGACAACATATCGTCCCGTACCTCGAGCTCGTGAACATCCGTCCGTTCCGAGAACGCGAAGATTTTGGGACCGGGAGGATATTCCGAGCCGGCATTGCCCACGTGTGGCAGGCCCGTTCCAATTTGGAGATCCGGCAGTCGTTCGGAGTTAACCGCAATACAGCGGGCACCCTCGACTACGAACGAGCCACGTACGGCGAATACTCCTTCGATGCTCTTTGGGGTCAGCCTCATGAACGATGGTGTATTCGCGTGCCGAGTATTCGGCACTCCGAGTTTGAACATTCACTCTTCGATGGACGCCATAGTGCGACCACCATTGAGGCGGCGGTCATCTACCGGTTCTAGGGTCTAATGGAGCCCACGGCACGAGTCAGATTCTTCTCATCAGGAATCGCGACCGGCCGTGGGCAGTGTTTTGTATACATCATGATAATAACATTGGAAATATTGTCGTATTGGTAAAGATACGCTACTGTGTAGAGTAGTCATTAATAGTTCCGCTGTATGAAATTTTTTGAAAAACTAACATCCATGGTGAAGGGCGTGGAGGCCCCAAAGACAGAAACGGTCTCCAGTACTCAAGAGCGCGTGATTACGGGAGAGGGCCTTAAAAATGTGTACAGGCATAGTATTGTCCGTTACCTTGGGCCTTCGATGCGTGAAGTGAAAAGCGAGGATATTCCCAAGACCAAATACGAGATGGAGGGCTCTGATTTGTATTTCGGGTTGTCTTTTAGACCAGATGATCCCGACATGACTAGTCCAAAGAAGCGTCAAAATGAACACCGGGAAAAAATGATCAACAATCTCTATAAAGAAGCTGACCACATTGCAAGTGCGCAAGACCCCAAAGCATTAGAAACGTTTGTTGATGAGAATATTCGAACATTTAGTGTAGAACGGAAAATTCACCTTCAGCCCAAAAAAGAGTTCCTTGGGATTGTCGTCGACCGTTTGATGAAAATGGTGTCCGAATATCCCGAGCTACGCACAGCGATTAGTTCGATGAAGATGTCGATTCAGAGCGAGGCTGATGACACCAAGTACGGGGTGCTGCCCGAAGTCGTTATTTATGCATACGGCAAGCAACATTTTGAAAAAATTCTTCAGATCCTTCTCCCATACTTTCAGGGATACGAAAAATATACCAGTGGGAAAGTGCCACGGATGAATCAAAAGGTGAACGACCTTGTATTTGTTGCACAGTCGGGGGGAGATTTTAAAAGTACGCTCCAGCGTGCGGGGTTACTGGATCAATTTTTTGACCCAAAGACTAATCATGCTTTTCTCAAAGGCGAAGGCATTGCGCCACAAACTCTTGTTGAATCTACAAAAACGCCACCCACCATTCAGGGGGCGAAAAATTATGATGAGTTGGTGTTAGCGGTTCGGAGTCAGCCGAATGTTGGAGGGCAAAAACGTCGGGAGCAGATCGCTGGCTTTGTCTCAAAGGTGCGAGATGGAAAAGATGTCGTGCCAGCCAATTCTAAATTACCACCCGAGCTCATTGCAAAGCTACAAGAGCTGGGTCAGATGCAGCGACATCGTCAAGCAATCAATCAGAGGGTATGAGGATTTTAAGTATTGAAACTAGTTTTGATGACACTGCGGCAGCCGTACTTGAGTTTACGGAAGAACGAAAGAACCCAAGAACGAAAGAACTCCACGTTACAATTGTAAGTAATATTTTACACTCTCAGATCGCCACTCACCAGAAGACTGGGGGAATCGTACCCGAAGTCGCGGCGCGGGAGCATGTGGCAAAAATTGTACCGGTGGTGGAGGCTGCGCTCGAGTCAGTCGTAAGACGTAAGGTTTCAGACGTAAGTCGTGATAAGCTTACGTCTTACGACTTACCACTTACGACCTCGCCGGTGGACGCGATCGCTGTTACCTACGGCCCGGGGCTTATTACGTCGTTGATGGTCGGGGTCGAAACCGCGCGGACATTGGCGTGGGCGTGGAAGGTGCCCTTGGTGGCAGTGAATCACATGGAAGGACATATTAGCGTGGCTTTGTTAAAGCCACACAATGACCAATTTCTAATTTCTAATTCCCAACAAAAAACCAAATTACCAATAACCAATAACCAAAATCGTCTAGAACCTAGAACCTATACCCTAGAACCTGCGGTTTATCCCGCCCTCGCCCTCGTCGTCTCCGGCGCGCACACCGAGCTCGTGCTCATGAAAAAGCCGTTGTCGTACCACATTATCGGCGCCACGCGCGATGACGCAGTGGGGGAGGCATTCGATAAAGTGGCAAAGATTTTAGGCCTCCCATACCCGGGCGGTCCGGTCGTCTCGAAACTTGCGGAACTTGGCAATCCCGAAGTATTCCCGTTTAGTCCCCCAATGCTTAATACCAACAATTACGATTTTAGTTTTTCGGGGATTAAGACAGCGGTGCTCTATAAAACGAAAGAACTCAAGAACGAAAGAACGAAAGAACAATTCGTGAATAACATTTGCGCCTCATTTCAAAAAGCAGTTGTTGATGTACTGGTGAAGAAGACTCTTCGTGCGGCCAAAGAATACAACATTAAAACCCTTATTCTCGCCGGTGGCGTCGCCGCGAATAAACAACTCCGTGAGCATCTTGCGTTTGCAATCAACTCTCAAATACCTCGTACCAAATACTTTATACCCGAGCCACAGTTTTGTACTGATAACGCCGTGATGATCGGGGTCGCCGGCTACTTCTGTGCGCAAAAAAAATTTACCCCATGGGAGAAGTTGGACGTGAATCCGAATTTGGTCTTAGGGGAGTAAATAGTTCATAGTGTTTGACCAAATGAACACTCATGATACAATGGAATAGTTACCACTCTAGAGCTACTCTATGGAAAATCCAAATGATAAAATATTACACAATATTTTAAAGGCAGTACAATCTGTCCAAGAGAATGCTGCGACCAAGCAAGACATTCACGATATTCTAGAAACCGTGAATTTTATTAAGGATAATGCGGTAACTAAGACGGAATTCAACTCCGCAATGATTGGCGTAGAAAAGAGATTTATTGGGGCTGAATCTAGAATGGATAAATTAGAAACAAAAATTGACGATAAATTTAATGAAGTCATGAATCATGTCGACGGTTTTGCAAAACTCCATGAAACACTTGATCAGGAATTGGTATCGCTCCGTGGTAAATATGATCGCCTCGAAGAACGCCTTGTGCGCGTAGAGCAGAAGTTAGGATTTGCGACAGTATAATCATTGAATTAGATTCAATAAAGAAGAAGGGCGTGTCCATGCTGGGCACGCCCTTTAATGTCGGCCGACATTTTTATCGATCGTGGTAGAGAATCAGAAGATGTTCCAGGTCGGCGAGGAGTCTTTCGATCGCGCTCATTCCTTTCTTCCATGTTGTTCGTTTTAGCCTTCGTCGTCGCTTCGGTCCTCGACCCTTTCGAACCAGCCGTCGGTAGTATCCAAGATTGTCAAATATTTTGTTGACGAGCTCTGGATTGTCTTCATACCGTCCCGGCATGGGGCAACGGTTGCAAAGACATGATTGTCGACCGCAGGGATGTTTTTCATCGACGCAGTCACATACCGCGCACACCATCACCATTTTTAGCCGCACTGGCCATCCCCACATCGTCTAACTCCTTGTTGTTAACGTTCTATTGTTCTCCACGATAGGGATTACAACATACTTACAAAATAATGTCGGAGATGACACAAATATTGGCTCATAAATTGACAAAATTCCTTTATTTTACTATACTTTTAATGATGTCTAAAAAAGTAGACAATTATGAATTCCTTAGAACACGCACTCGAGGCAACAGGGCTTTCCGATAAGGCTGCAAAGATCTATATCGCCCTTCTCCAGCTTGGGGAAGGTTCGGTGATTGATATTGCCAAAAAAGCGGATTTAAAACGGACCACGGTTTATAACATTCTTCCAGACTTGATGCGCCAGGGCCTTGTCGAGACCACCATCAAAAATAAACACCGCGTTTTTTTTATCGACGATGTACGTCGATTGGAATTAGATGCTGAACAAAAGGTGAAGAGCGTTTCGGCACTCCTCCCTCAATTACGTGCCATTCAAAACATCCTTCCGCAGAAACCCAAGATTACTTTTTATGAAGGGATTGGAGGAATGAAGGAGCTGTATCAGGACACTCTTGAGAGTGTGTCCTTGGGAGGAATGATATTGAGTTATACGGGACTCACGGATTTTTTCGACATGATGCCCAAAGACTATTATGATTGGTATGTCGCGGAGCGTGCGAAGAAAAAAATTCGTATCCACATCATTGCGCCTGATTCCCTCACGACGCGGCAATGGAAGAAGGATGCGATCAAAGATTTGCGCCAAGTAAAAATTATCCCCGCGAAAGATTTTCGATTTAAGGGAGATACCGAAATTTATGCAAATAAAGTCGCTCTTATTTCCTATGCAGAAAACTTTTTAGGTGTTATTATCGAAAGCAAAGAGATACACGAAATGCAGAAGACGATGTTTGAATTATTGTGGGACTCGATCGGATAAACCATTCTTTCATGTATGGACATACTTTCACATGGCCTGTGGGCCGCGGTGGGCGCGAAAGCCGCTAATCGTAAGCGTTCTCCCTGCCTTGCCGGCAGGCAGGCACTCGAGCCGATGGCCATCGGCTCTCGGTCGAATAATAAATGGTTGAATCCCTATTGGACATTTTTTTGGGGCATGTTCCCAGATCTGTTTGCGTTTACGATCCCTGTTTTGATGCTCATTGGAACGATTCTTACGGGGCACATGAGTCTTGGTGATTGGCCAAAGCCCGAACATGGAGAGCCACCGAGTAATCAGGCATGGCAGGGCCTCACATTAGCATCGACGTTGTACCAATATAGTCACAGCCTCGTCATTTTTGTATTGGTTATGGCCGTCATCTATGGTGTTACCAAATATCGTCGGGTGCGGTTTCCTCTGGAAATGTTCGGCTGGTTCCTGCATATCCTCATGGACATTCCAACACATACCTATGCGTTTTTTCCAACGCCAGTGTTCTGGCCGATTTCCCAATGGCGATTCAATGGATACTCATGGGCGCATCCATGGTTGTTAGCGGTAGATTATGGATTACTTGTCCTTTTCTTTTTGATATTGCGAAAAAAGAAGTCGTCGGTCGGTCATCCTGAACTACAGTGAAGGATCTCGTTAAGATTTTTCCTGCCTACCGTCAGGCAGGCGCGTTGCTCAGAATGACGATCCACTATTATGACAAAAAAGAGTATACAGAGTCTACAAGCAATGAAATTATTTGCTCAAGAGACCGTATCATCACTCAAGCCCGGCGACGTTTTGGGACTCGTAGGGGAGCTTGGTGCTGGCAAAACAACCTTCGTGCAACATCTTGCCAAGGCGTTGGGAGTGAAGAGTCGAGTAAATAGTCCGACGTTTCTTGTCATGCGAGTGTATAAGACGGAAGAACCAAAGAACGGAAGAACCAAAGAACGCGATCGATCGTCGCAACAAAAATCTAGAATCTATACCCTAGAACCGAGAACCTTAACGCTCGTCCACATCGACGCCTATCGCCTAAAAGATTCGCGTGATCTCGAGACCCTGGGGGCCACAGAGTACATTGGTGCGCCAAATACTATTACGGTGATTGAATGGGCTGATCGAGTGAAGTCGGCATTACCAAAACATACGAGATGGATCCACCTATTCCATGGGGAAAAACAAGGTGAACGGGTTGTTGTTTTGAAATAGTGTTTTGTTTGGATGTGATGTAATTCTGTAAATTTTCCTTGACGTTCTATTGGGGAGGGTATATTGTGGACTTCGTGATGTTCAGTGAGTAAGCGCAAGGAGGCGTTAACCATGACCAGTGCCGTATCTAAGGCCGCTCATAGTGTGATCTGCGAGCAGATCAAGGGTGTTGTTGGCTTGATTCAGGAGGCGACGGAAATCTCAAGCGATAGCATCACGTATCGGATCAGGATCGTCGCGTACGCGATCATGATCGAGTCGTTGCTCTTTCTGATCAAGATTATCACAATACCGGTTGAGGGCCAGCAAGATGTCGTGATTGCACTCCGGCAGGAGGCCGATCGCGTCCGAGGGTTCCACTCCGATATCGCCACTGTCATAGATCAAACAGTGACACAGTTATTGACCGAGAGTCGTAGCATGGCCGAGTCAACGCCGAATGGGCGACTTCCAGCGGTATCAGTGCTCTCTCATTGGTTGGTGACGACCGTCGATGTTTTGGACAAGCATCAGCTTGATGACATGACGCAACAAACACTTCGCGGGAGAGTCGAAGTCTTCCACGAAGTCATTACACACATGCAGATGTCACCCAAGGAGCTGCAGGATATGATTGAGCTCCTTCAGTGGTTGCGGCATCCAACGCAACTGAGTAACGACGAAATCCGAGATCGGATCGACAAAGCTCTACAGCGCCTCATTCAACGCCAGTGACTGATTGGCGTTGAATGGATTTGGTTCGGTGCCCGCCTGCTCCAGCCTCGCAGTCGGGTTTTTTATTGACAATAATAGTCTCCAGACGTATAGTATGGAATATCATACTTTTCATACATTTATCCTATGTCACTCCCCCTTAAAGTGGAAGAACGATGCTTTGGCATGACAACCGTTGGCGAGAAGGGTCAAGTGGTAGTCCCGGCCGCTGCACGCAAATCGTTAAAACTCTCAAAGGGTGAAAAGCTCTTGGTGTTTGGGATGGGTCACGAAATGATCGTACTGGCGAAGATCTCAACCATCGAACAATTTGCCAGCCACCTATCGAAGAAACTCACCACATTGAAGGGTGCCTTAAACAAGGCCAAGAATTAAAATAATACTGATATGATTTCTTGGATTCGTATACATGCATTGGTGAGTATTGGGGGTGCCATTGTCATCCTTCTTGTTGGTGTTGGAATCTATCAGACTCAAAAACCTAAAGCCAGCACGATCGTAACGGCGGCCGTTGTGCGCGCCAATATTGAGCAGGACGTTTCGGTGGTGGGTACCGTCGATGTCGCCGAGCGAGTGAAACTTTCTGCTCGTCGCAGTGGTCCGGTCTTCGCGATTACTCATACAGTCGGTGATCATGTTCACGCAAACGATGGTATCATACAAATGAAATCGAGTGATGAACAATTGTCATTGCAACAGGCGCATGCTCAGCTTCAGAAAGCGCAGGCAGATCTTCTGCTTCGGTTGGCCGGGGAGTCGAAGGAGTCTCTCGAAACACTGAGCGCGGCAACGGCGCAACGCGCTGCAGAACTTCAAAAAGCGCACGATGATCTTGTCTCTGCAACGAGCGACCAACAATTGACAGTCAGAACCCAACAACAATTATTACTGGATGCACAAAGCAATCTTAAATTAGCCGCTCAATCAGGATTCACCAGTGCGTCCACAGCTCTCAACGATGCCGATGCGATTTTGGGAATCGATACGCAAACTAGTAACGAGGTATTCCGCGATAATTTAGGGGTGAAGGACCCCGGGTCACTTTCAGCAGCGAAGGATCTGTATCGCACCACCAAAGGATTGCGCGCAGAGGCGGCGACAAGCCTTAATGCTGCTTTGGCCGATACACAAGAGCTTGGTGTGAGGCGATTATTGGATAGTACCAGTGCCTTGCTTAGTAGCGTCAGTAGGGTGCTAGAAACGAGTGTCACGAGTGACTCATTTCCGCAGGCAACATTGAATGCAAAGCAAGCAATCATCGCGACGGACCGTGTGACCGTGAATGCGAGTCAAACCAGTTTACAATCAAAATCACAATCGTATCATGCGGTACAGTTTGCTCAGGAGAGCGCCGTCAATGATGCTGCTACGATGGTGACTTCAAAGAAAAATGCTGTGGCAGTGGCGCAGGCCGCTTTTGAGGCCGCTCGGGCTGCTGAACAAGCGAAACGCGTCCCACCGCGATCGGTCGACATTGCCGCTCTGGAAGCGTTGATCAGCGAAATGCAAGTGCAAGTTTCGCAAGCCCAGCAAGCAGTCGAAGACACTATTGTCCGCGCTCCGGTTGATGGAGTTATTTCCGACATTCCTGTGAAGATCGGTGAGGTGGTTGCGGCCAATCAAGTCGTTGTCGAGGTGCTCGGTGCGGGTCGATTGGAAGTCAAGGCGAACATCCCCGAAGTGGATATTGGCAAAATTACCATGGGCCAGAAGGCCACGATGATATTAGACGCGTTTGGTCCTTCGGAGCAATTTAAGGGTGTGGTGGTTGGGATCGATCCTGCTCAAACGGTGGTGGAGGGGGTCGCAACCTATCAAGTCACGTTTCAATTTGATACAGAAGATCAGCGGTTGAAACCGGGAATGACGGCCAATATCGATATGGTGACAGAGAGTCGATCAAACGTGCTGGTCGCCCCGCAACGCGCGGTGCGTACGATTAACGGCACAAGGATGGCGAAAATCCGAGTTGGTTCAACGGTGATGGACGTGCCAGTGACCACGGGCCTCATGGGTTCCGATGGGAACGTCGAGGTGCTCTCGGGTCTTAAAGAAGGTGATATGGTCGTTGTGGGTGGAGAATAATGTAATGTATGCCTCTCATCGAAGTCCAAAACGTCACAAAGGTGTATCCGGGTGAAGGCGTTGTTACAACGGCCCTTAATGGTGTTTCGTTTACGATCAATGCGGGCGAGTTTGTGGCGATTATGGGGCCATCGGGGAGCGGGAAATCGACGCTGCTGCACATTCTTGGGTTTTTGGATCGGCACACCGATGGCATCTATCGATTTGAAGGAAAAACGATTGATGATTACTCTTCGATTGACATTGCCCGTGTACGGAATAAAAAGATGGGGTTTGTCTTCCAGGCCTTCAACCTCTTGCCACGGACGAGCGTGTTGGAAAACGTTAAGCTCCCGTTATTATATTCGGATATTCCGGAATCGCGTTGGAACGCAATGGCATTGGAGGCTATCAACACTGTTGGACTTGAACATCGGGTGCAGCATGAGCCTGCGCAACTATCGGGGGGAGAAAAACAACGCGTGGCCATTGCCCGGGCGCTCGTCAATGACCCCGCCCTTATTTTTGCGGATGAGCCGACCGGAAATCTCGATTCAAAGTCTGGCCAGATGGTGATGAACGCGTTGCAGAAGTTGAACGAAGAGCATGGTCACACGATTATTCTCATTACGCATGAAACACAAACCGCAGAACATGCCCAGCGGATTATCCGCATTCGCGATGGTATGGTGGAGGGTGATGAGAAGGTAGCGCATCGTCGGGTTGCTACCATGGAATTTGTAAAATAGTAAAACGTCATTCTGGCTTGGCCAGAATCCGATAATGTCGGATCGTTGATCGGATCCTGGTCTCGGCCAGGATGACGGAAGTGGATTTATGAAATTATCCTATAGTTTTAGCACCGCCATTGCGGGACTCAAAACCAACAAACGCCGGTCGATGCTTACCATCCTCGGAATTGTGATTGGTATTACGTCGATTATTTTGGTGATGAGCTTAGGGGCCGGGGCGCAAGATTTAATTTTGGGCCAGATCAAAAGTATTGGTGCTAAAACCATTGCCATTATCCCGGGCCGCGAACCCAAGGGGCCGACGGATATTGTGGCGAGTTTTGCTGATTCCCTGAAGCAGCGGGAATTCGATGCGCTCGAGCGCAAAGTGAATGTCCCGCATTTGGCAAAGATCATGCCCATTGTGTTTAGTAGTGAGGCGATCGCTAATGGCAGCGAAACATATCGAGCCACGGTGTTTGGCGCCACTGATTTATTCACAAGTCTATACAATGTCTATCCCGCCCAAGGGCGAGTATTTACCGAGGAAGAAATTCGTGGCTATGCACCCGTGGCCATCATCGGATCCAAGGTAAGGACACAATTGTTTGGCGACAGTGACGCGATTGGTCAGAATATTCGCATCAAAGGCAACAACGTGCGGGTGATCGGGGTGTTTGGCGGCCAAGGCCAAGTATCGTTTGTAAATTTTGACGAGATGGTGTTGATGCCGTACACAACGACACAGCGTACGATCATGGGAATTAAACATTTCAACCGGCTCATTGCCGAAGCGGATTCCGAAGAAAATGTGAAGACGACGGTCGATGATATTACCGCCACCTTGCGGAGCCTCCATAATATTTCGGATCCCACCAAAGATGACTTTTTTATTCAAACACAAGCCGAAGCATTATCAACGGTCGGAACGATTACGAACGCGCTCACACTGTTTCTCGCAGCCATTGCAGCCATTTCGCTGGTCGTGGGGGGTGTGGGTATTATGAATATTATGCTTGTGTCGGTGACGGAGCGGACCCGCGAGATTGGATTGCGCAAAGCCATTGGCGCAACCGAGAAAGAAATCCTTACACAGTTTTTAATGGAGGCTGTCACCCTCACAGGGGTAGGTGGGATTGTGGGGGTATTGCTGGGCGGGTCGCTTTCATTTTTAGCATCGATTATTCTTACCCATCAGCTCGGGCGGGTGTGGCTCTTTAGCCTACCGATTTCATCGATTGTGCTGGGGATCGGTGTGTCAGCGGTGATTGGGCTCGTGTTTGGTATTTACCCCGCACGACAGGCATCGAAGAAAAGTCCGATGGAAGCGCTGCGGTATGAGTAGTATGAGGTATCAGGTATTAAGTATGAGGTATAAAAAATCCCCGCTGATTCGGCGGGGATTTTTTTGTATACATTATACCTAATACCAAATACTTAATACCTCATTTATTCCACAACCCGGAATACTTCGTCAACACTCGTAATCCCGTCCAGGGCTTTAAGGAGTCCATCTTGCACCATTGTAACCATCCCATTGCGGATGGCAATTTCTTCCATGGTTACTTCCGAGATATCTCCTTTGTGAACGGATTGTTCAATCTCTTTACTCATCACGAGAATTTCGTAGATACTGATGCGTCCCGAGTATCCGCTATTGTGGCATAATTCGCAACCCTTCGCTTCGAAGAACCGGAGGTTGTTTAAATCAACCGTCACGCCGGCTGTCGGGGAAATGGCCGCCAAAACATCGTGAGCACGCTGCTTGAGTCCCCCCGAAAGTTCGGTGGATAATTTACATGTTTCGCAGAGGCGGCGTACCAAGCGTTGCCCGATCATGGCGTTCATTGCGGGTGCGAGTAAAAATGCTTTTGCCCCGAGCGCAAGTAAGCGGGGGACGGTGCCGGCGGCGGAATTGGTGTGTACGGTGGAGAGCACCAAGTGCCCGGTGAGGGCCGCTTGGATCGCGATTTCGGTCGTTTCGGTATCCCGGATTTCTCCCACCAAGATCACGTCGGGATCTTGTCGGACGATGGACCGAAGACCATTAGCAAATGTGTAGCCTTGTTCGGGATCGACCTGACTTTGATTAATCCCTTTGAGTTCGTATTCAATAGGGTCTTCAATGGTAATAATTTTTACCCCTGGTTCATTGAGAATCCGTAAAATGGAATACATGGTGGTTGTTTTTCCACTCCCGGTTGGCCCAGTGGTGATGATCATGCCGTTGGGGCGATTGATTTGAATTTTAAGTTCTTCCAACGCCTTCCCACGCAGTCCCAATGTATCGAACGTGATTTCGCCCGCAAGCGATGATCCAAGTAACCGGATCACAATCGACTCACCAAACTTGGTGGGCAGTGTCGAAACACGGACATCCACTTTTCCGCCGCTCGTTTCGGGGAGTTCGATGCGGAACCGTCCATCTTGCGGGTGGTTACTCACATTAATTTTCATGCCAGATAAGAGCTTAATACGCGATACGAGCTGCCCCCATGTTTCGCGTTCGAGTGTGGCAATATCGGTGAGTACTCCGTCGATACGGTAGCGTATTTTTACGCCTAATTCTTCCGCCTCGACGTGGACGTCGGAACTCTTCGTATTGAGTGCTCCGGCGATGACCAAATTTAACATTTCGGTGATAGAGAGTGTTTTAAGTTTTGCGGCGATTTCGCCGAGTTTGGAAAGTTTTGAAAATTGTTCAATGTCTTTGGGATTCACGGTCACGCCATCGGGCGTATCCACGACATGAGGGACCGTGGCGTACAGGCTGATCGCATGGTCAAAACTGTTTTGGCTTGTCAGGTTCCATTCAACGGTAAGGAAATGCATTTTTTGTAAGGTTTCTGCCAGCGCCAAATGTTCAGCGCTTGGCTTACTGGTCGTTGCCACCGAAAGTTTTTCCGCTTGATGCAAAAACGGGATCACCGAAAGTGCTCGCGCTTGTGATTCGGGGATCATGCTTAATACTTCGCTCGGGATTGCAAGGCCGATGAGTCGGACGTATGGCATACCGAAAGAAAGAGCCTCTTGCTTGGCTCTTTCTTCGAGGCGCTTGAATTCGATCTCGCGCATCTTTTGCTGAAAGTCTTTATTGGGGTCGGTACCAGAAGAAGCGTGGAGCGACATAGTTAATCAAGGACATCGGTCGATTGAGGACGTTTTATCATTTTTTGAAGCGTTCGGCCAATCTGGACGGTGGTGCTCTCAAAGAGTGTCTTTTTATTCAGTTCCAAAAACAAGAGCGTCCAGCTGCTTATCTGGAATACCGATATGAGTCCCCATAAGGCAATTACGAGCAGTGATATTCCCAACTGTATGAGATAGGAAAGTCCCTGGGCAACTTCGGGGCTGAGGAGCCCACTGCGTATTCCGCTATACAGCAGGAATGTGAGGGGGAGATTCAGGAAGAGTCCCATCAGGAGTGTCCCTAGCAAACCAACGGCTAATGCCATTACATACAGGAGCGCTGAGAGCTCAATATTGACGAGCCAATATTGCCGTAAGAGTTGTACGGACTGCGCAAGTGCTTTGGTAATCGTGAGGCGTTTGAACACCACAAAGGCAACCGTATAGAATGCAATAAAGTACACCACCGCGAGGACCACCATGAGGGCAATCATCCCGATGGCAATGGGGATCGAGAACCCCATACTTTTAGATGGGATTGATAACCCCGCGCGAATGAGTAAGAACACGGCGTTAATAATCACGAGCGTCGCCACGATCGTGGTGGACACCGCCCAAAACGAGGTGTGCCCCACCTTCAAGCCTTCGCGGATCGTGAGGTGTTCACCTTTGGTTGCCATTCTCGAGCCATTCAGTAGCGCATCCACCGAAACCATGGTGAGCCAAAATAGCACCATCGATCCAAGGGCGACAATGGTGAGCAGCAGGAGCGATGGTTGGCCTTGGGCGTTTAAGTGCGCAAAGCGTTGTATGAGCGCCGTGACGGAATCAATGAGATTAAAACCCGACAATGTTTCGATGATCGCGCCGAGCCAGTTCCCATCGGTAATGGGATTCAAACGGAGACTCTGGTAGAGGATTTCAAACACTCCACCATTGGCCACCGGCGCTACAAACAACCCAAAGAACCAAAGGGCGCGGTACTTTTTGGTAATACTCCAGGCCTCTTTAAGAATATCGCGATAGAGGTTCATAGAATCGGGTATAAGGTATAAGGTATTAAGTATGCGGTATAAAATACATGGGTATAATTTGTATACATTATACCTAATACTTTATACCAAATACCATCGGTTACGCGGGTAGTGGACTTGGCGAAGAAAATTTGCGACTCGCGGGTTTTGGCGTAGAGACTTCCACCGCTGGGGTGCCCGATGGCGGCGGGGGAGGAGTGTTCGTGCCCGAAACATTGGCGACAGTTTTTAGGGGAACTCGGAAGAAGGCTTCGAATTCTTCTTTTTCGAGTGTTTCTTTTTCAAGGAGCACAAGAGCCATTTTGTCCATGAGCTTCCGGTTTTTCTTAAGTATTGTCTCGGCACGTTTGCGTGCTACCAGCACCATCTTTGAAATTTCTTGGTCAATGCGTTCCGCCATTTTTTCGGAGTAATCGCGTTGCTCGGCAATATCGCGCCCGAGGAACACCATCTCTTCTTTTTCGCCGAACGTGCGCGGCCCAAGGTCGCTCATCCCGTACTCGGTAATGAGACGCCGAGCAATACGCGTGGCTTCGCGCAGATCCTTACTGGGACCCGTGGTAATATCGCCCATCACCATCTGTTCGGCGGTCTGGCCGCCCAGGAGCACCGCCAGTTCGTCGAGGAATGACGATTTTGTTTTCATGGATCGGTCTTCGGTGGGGAGCTTGATGGTGTACCCTGCCGCGCGGCCACGCGAAATAATTGATACTTTATGCACGGGGTCGGAATGCGGGAGGAGATGTGCAACGATCGCATGCCCAAGTTCATGATATGCAGTAACTTTCTTTTCTTCGGGCGACATCAGGTGGCTCTTGCGTTCGGGCCCGAGCATGACCTTTTCGATGCTTTCGAGCATTTCGGTTTGTTCCACTTCTTTTTTGTTGCGGCGTGTGGCCAATATCGCTGCTTCGTTCACGAGGTTGGCAAGATCTGCTCCCGTAAACCCGGGCGTGCGTACCGCAAGCTGGTGGAGGTCGGCGTTGGCGCCGAGGGGTTTATTGCGAGCGTGGATTGTAAGAATCGCTTCCCGCGCCTTGAGATCGGGTGGGTCGATGACGACGCGTCGATCAAAGCGACCGGGTCGTAGGAGGGCCGGGTCCAGAACATCGGGGCGGTTAGTGGCGGCAAGCATAATAATTCCAGCGGTGGGATCAAACCCGTCCATCTCGACGAGTATTTGGTTTAAGGTTTGCTCGCGTTCGTCGTGACCCCCACCCAAACCTGCCCCGCGTTGGCGACCGACGGCGTCAAGCTCATCCACAAATATGATACAAGGACTATTCTTTTTGGCGCGGGCAAACAGGTCGCGCACGCGGCTTGCCCCCACACCGACAAACATTTCGACAAATTCCGAACCCGAGATATTCAAGAATGGCACGTTGGCTTCACCCGCCACGGCGCGGGCAAGCAAGGTTTTACCCACGCCCGGTTGACCCAGCAGCAATACGCCCTTGGGGATTTTTGCGCCCATGGTTGTAAACTTTTTTGGGCTTTTTAAAAACTCGACGACTTCCATCAGTTCGTCTTTGGCTTCGTTGGCTCCGGCAACATCGTTAAACGTAATACGATTCTTGGCATCAGGCATGGTTTGGCGTGCGCCGCTCTGGCCAAAGCTCATGGCGCGGGTGTTAGCCCCTTGCACTTGGCGCATCATGATCCACAAGAAGATCGCCACAAATATAAATGGCACCAAGAAGGGGAGGACAGCACCGACCCATACTTGCAGCGTGGAGTCGCCTTTGACTTCGATGTTGACGGCCTGGAGTTTGTCAGCGGGCACGCCGTAGTTTTTTAAGAGCACCGAGAGTGGCTCGCCTTGTTCTTTAAGTACCTGTACTGTTTTACCGTCTTTGAGTGCCACGGTGAGTTTATCGCGGCGGATTTCGATAGACTTTACCTCCCCTTTATTAATGTGTTCCACTAAGGTCGGGATGGGGATAAGCTCGAGTGCCTTGGATTGGGAGAATGCGTTAAAAATTGAGGCAATCGCAAGGAAGGCAATAAAGAAGATGAGGAAGTGCTTGGTAAGTTTGCGAAACATAATCAGCGATGTTTAATATTGACCAGTGTATTATACAAGGATTGGGGTGAAAAGGGAAGTAAAAGAAAAACCACCCCGCAAGTATAAAGAACCTTGCGGGGCGTTTGTCCGGCTTGGGGCCGGACGGGTGGGCGCTTGGGGCGCCTAGATGGGCGGCGCGGGCGTCGCGATGGCGGCGACCTCCCCGCGGAGCTGGATGAGCATGCGGCACACCACGCACATGAACACGATGATGATCGTGTCCAAGACGGTGTGGCCGTAGCCTCCGAGTCCCAGGCCGACCGTGCTATCGCTCATGAAGTACTCGCAGACCGCGAGGACTCCGATGAGAACGGCGACGCCCGTGAAGATCCGGGCGACCCAGGTGTTGTCGGTGAGCCTGCGTAGGCCCACCAAAACCAACAGCAGGATCCCCAGGTACATGAGTGCACCCTTGCAGAACAGAACGAAACCGGCGGCGGTGAGCGTAATCGTCATGGCGTTGGCCCCTCCTAAGAAGCCTAATGCCGTTTTATGACCCCGAACCAGGTCAGTAAAACATTATAGTATAGCACTTTTGGGCGTCTGTGTCAATACATTGTCAGGAAAAGTATCAATTTAAAGGGGTTTTAATAAAACCCAGCCTGCGGGTAGGCGCAGGCTGGGTTATTCGGTGTCATCCTGGCCGAGACCAGGATCCGGCGGATTCTGGTCAAGTCCCGCAGCGTGCGGGATCCCGCTGAGGCGGGACCAGAATGACTACTTATTGGTTTTTTTGGATCAACCGTTCCAAATCATCAGCCTCCTTCGGAATCTTCTCCGACAGATTCTGATACCCTGAACGAGTGACCAAGATGTCGTCTTCAATGCGAATGCCAATACCCCAGTATTCGGGGGCGATATCTTTGGATTTTTGCAGGTAGATCCCGGGTTCGATGGTGAGGACCATGCCGGGGGTGAACTGGCGGTTGAGTATAGGGTATATTGTATTAGGTATAAGGTATTTACCGTTTGGTTTTTTAGTTCCTTGGTACTTTCGTTCTTCCGTATCGGAATATAATCCAACATCATGCACATCCATCCCGAGCCAATGCCCGAGTTTGTGGGGGAACACGGAACGCGAAAAATCTTCTTTATTGATTGATTGGTTTATTAATTTATTATTTTTTTGATTCGTTGACCCTTCGACTCGACCGAGGCTATATATTTTATGCTTAATTAATTGTTTCGTCATGAACTCGCGCACCACATTTTCCAGTTGGTCCCAGGTGGCACCTGGTTTGACCAGAGCAATCGCACGTTCCTGGGCCTCTAACACAATAGTGTAGACCGTGCGCTGCTCTTTGGTAAATTTCCCCGAGGCTGGGACGGTGCGCGTGATGTCAGCGGCATAGTAGTCCCATTCCGCGCCCGCATCAATGAGCACGAGCGCGTCCTTTTTGATGGTGGTACGGTCATTGGGGTTATGGAGCACGCACGTGCCCGAGCCCGAGGCTACAATTGGCGGATACGCGTGGCGGGTAACACCCCTCCAGCGGATGGCGTGCTCAAATGTGGCGCGCAGTTGGTATTCTTTAAGTCCTGGTTTGAGGGCGGCGAGACTCGCGCGGAATCCATGCGCGGTGACATCGACCGCTTTTTGGATCGCCGCTATTTCTTCTTTCGATTTTATCAGGCGCATTTCGGCGATCGCTGGGAACGGGTCGCGGATGGTATGGGGGGCTCGTCTGCCGGCGCGCGGGTTTCGACGCAGTGTGTCAATCATGTTTTGGATAACGCCGTGAATTTTTGATTGTTCCGTAAAATGATACCACAACGTATCGGCCCCTAATTCAATATTCAATATTCCTGATTCAAGATTCTGGACGTCAAACGCTTGATCAGCGCCATACTGTTTCACCGCCTCCACGGGTCCTACCGAAGGCCCCACCCATAATTCCTGTTTGGGATCGCGCGTGGCGACAAACAGGGTGTATGGTTTTTTGGATTGAGGATTAAAGATTGCAATAGCGCCGGGTTGTTCTAATCCCGTAAGGTAGTAGAAGTTGGATTCTTGGCGGAACGCGTGTTGCACATCGCTATTGCGGGTGGTTTCGTGAGCGGCCGCGACAATCACAAGCCCGCCGCCGGCCTCCTGAATGCGGTGAATGAATTCCTTACGACGTTTTTTGAAGATTAATTGGTCCATAACTTCTTATAATAAAGCGATCAGTTCTTGGACGGATATATCGATATCATCCAGAATCCCTTTGAGAGTGCCCGCTGGAAGATCGCGGGTGTGCATTGGGATTGTCGTGATCCGTCCATCAGGATGACGCAGCATAGTATGGCTTCCACGTTGTCGATCAACGAAAAAGCCTTGTTGCTGCAAGGCTCGAATCAATTTTTTTGGAGTGACAACGGGCAGCTTAGGCATACTCACGTACGCGCTGTTTCAGTTTTGATGGAGTCGGTTTCATTTGGATGGTGGCAAATGATTCAAAGCTTTGTTCAGAGGGGACTGGTTGACCGTGTGCCACAAGAGATTCTAAATACAGTCCCATTGCTTGCTCGAGATGTTTTTTTGTTTCGGTGATGGTCTTCCCCCACGTATGACAACCTTTGAGGGCCGGCACGTAGCCATGGAATCCCTTTGCATCAGGTTCAATAATAATGCGATAGGTGTGGTTCATATACCACCACTCTAGCATTTTAGCCTCATGAATTCAAGCCCGCAAAATACATCGACCCCGCTTCGTAGTCCCCTCCGGGCGCTTTTGAAGCGAGGTCGTGGTCGACTATTATGCTGGCCTCAGCTCAAGCTCTACAGCGGCAGCCGTCTTTGTGGACGAGTGTGTTGCTTCCGCAGTTGGGATCGGTATAGGATCCGGTCGGTGGTGGCGTTGAGGCTTTGTCCTTCTCGTTGGGGGAGTACTCGGGGTCTTTCCCCGCGAGCAAGTACCGCACCATGTTCCCGAGGAGAAGTGGACCGATTTCACATTCGGTCTCGGTCATGGCGTAGCGCACGTGGGCTCGTCCGCCGCGGATTCCGTGGGAGGCCTCCGTCTGGTGGCGTCGATCGTTGGTGAGCAGCAGGATTTGGGGTACGTTCATCACCCCTTGGAGAGCCCAGAGCACGCCTTCGGTGTCGAGGTCGACGATAAGCACGTCAGCCTTCCCTGCGGTGAGCAGTTCCACGCCTTCCTGGGATAGGAGACAGACGACGTTGAATTGTCCGAGCCCGATGAATTTCTCGCGTTGAGGGTCCTTCGACAGGACGAGGACCGTTGATTCCGATGCCGACTTGGGCATGTGTTCTCCTTAGGACAGCGGCTCGGCTGCCCGTTTTTCATTGGGTTGCGTGGTATGGATTTGCAGCCATCTTCGCATGAGACGGCTGCGTCGTCAATATGTATCGCATTGTCAGCGTAGGTATTTTCTTGACACGATCCCCGACTATGATAGTATTATGGTGTGTTACTAAGTAATACTAAGTATTATGAAAGTCAAACCAATGCGGACCACGGCGGTTGTAACAATTTCTCTGCCTCCTAAAATGGTGGCATGGACTGAACGGACCGCGAAACTTAAACACATGACGCGGTCGGAGCTTCTGCGCACAGCTCTACGGGCATACCTAGAGCAACAAGATGCCCTTTCTGCAATACGGGAATATAAACAGGAGTTCCGTTCTGGAACCCTCAAAGAGCTCAAAGGATCATTAGGTGATTTGATGGAGTAGTATGAGAATCCGAAAGATTCTCTATACATCAAAATTTGACCGTTCGATAAAACGGCTGCCGATTGGATTACGCGACCTCGTAAATGAGCGGCAAGAGATATTTCGAACAAATTGTTTCGAGGCCCGTCTTAAAACCCATAAGCTTAGCGGGAATTTAAAAAATTATTGGTCGTTTTCTGTAACGCATTCTCACCGAGTGTTGTTTGCTTTTTTAGAAGGAGAGATTGTGGTATTCATCGATGTTGGTAACCATTCTGTTTATAAATAATGAGATAAAAATACATCGACCTCGCTTCGCGTTCCCTCTGAACGTGATGAAGCGAGGTCGTTTTCTCTTGTGGCGTTGAGTGATGCTGTCTAGTCGAGGTCGTTTCGGTGCGGATCAAGGCATCGTGCGTTCGTCGGAAGTGCTTCCGGGACGTTGGTCGGCAGGCACGGCCGGCCGCTCCAGAAGCCATTTTCGAGCTTGCCGACGACCTCCGTGAGCTTGAGGGATTCCCGCGGCATCTGGTGGATCATTCCGTAGACCTTGTCATCGCCCGACCAGAAGCCGTTTCCCACTGATGCGGGTCGCGGGAGAGGATGAGAATGTTGTTCACGCACGGGAGCAGCGAGTACGTCATGGAAAGGCCGGACTTGTCCTGAAGAACCACGATCAGAACATGGAAGCCCTGGACGGTCGCTGCTTTGAGTGCTTCCTTCCAGTTGCTTTTCGCGGTCACATCGTGATCCGCGGCTTCGAGGATTGATTGCGTTGCTCGAAGCGTGTCATCGTCCTCGGTATAGAGTAGTATCCTTGCCATTGCGTTCCTTTCAGAGCAGTCGTGCGCCGCTCAAGAACCGTTGGTTGTTGGGTTGCCGAGTATTTCACCAACCGTTGCGACCAGTGTGGTGAGCTGGAACGGTTTGCCGATGAGGCGGATGTCGTATTCGGGGAATTCTTGCTGGATGGCAAACATGTCTTTCTGGAGTTGTTCCGAAACGTTACCGGTCATGATGAGAATCTTGGGCGGTAGCAGTCCGGCCATCTTCAGTTCCCGCATGAGCTCCATGTCATTCAACCCCGGCATCATCCAGTCGGTGAGCAGGAGATCGTGGCCTTCGATGTCTGGTGCGGGAGCCTTGAGCACCAGGCCCGGATTGTTGAAGCGGGTGACGTGGTAGTTTCCCGCCACAAGTACCTCGCTGACGATGTCGAGCATCTGATCTTCGTCGTCGACCAGGAGGATGTTACGTCGTGGTTTGAGCGCCTTGACGCACTCGTCGACAATGCCGACGATTTGTCGGGTTAAGGACGGCGCTCCGCGAACAAAGACGTTGACCGTGCCCATAACCGTTTGCGATACTATCGTGGCGTCGTCCCCGAGCAGCAGAATGTTGTGGACTATGCCATGCGGGGTAAGGATGACATTGACCAGGTCCTCCATGATCAGGGGGGCAACCAGGAATGTGAACGGCCGGTCGAGGCGCTGCTTGGCCTGTTCGGGGTTGAGGCACCGTACAACAGTGTACTTGCCAGACCGTTGAAGATACTCCAGCAGTTGACTCATCCAGCGGATCTGGACTCCGATAGCCAGGATGGTCGGAAGCTTGGTATCCGTCATGTCTATGTAGTCCCTTCGGTTGAGTGTGTCCGGTTTGGCAAGCCTGGGATTAGAACGGACTGTCTTTGCCGGCCATGATGATCTCTTCGGCGCGATGCTGCCAAGCGCGCAATCGCATGCGTCGTTGGAGGCATTCGCGTACGAGCTTCACGATACCCTCGGCCTCCTGCGGGTACTGGCGGACCAGGTATCGGCACGATGTCATGGGCGCGTCGTTCAATTCCCCGTTGGGTTCATCGTTCCGGTTGGTAAGAAACACAATGTTCCCGAACTGGAAGACGAGCGCGAGTGCGGCCAGTACCCCGGGGCCGGTGAGGCTTGTGACCAACACATCGCAACTCCCATGAATCGCTTCCACTGATCGTTGATTGAAGCGATCGCTCCCGTACACTTCGAACCCTGCTGCCTCCAACTTCTCGGTGAAGAGGTGTTTGAGGTACAGGTCACCGAGCAGTAGGAATACCGAACGGGGTTCTTGTCCCTTTGCACGGACCATTTCGGGCCTCCTTGTTAAACCCTTTGGTGTACATTCGTGGGACGATCTTCTCATATCAAGGGGGTGCTGGTCAATCTTTGACGATTTGTTGTGGACCGATTACACTACAACCTAGAACCTAACACCTATAACCTTTTAAATACTATGGATCGTAACCTCGCATTAGAATTTGTGCGTGTGACCGAAGCTGCTGCGATTGCGGCTGCAAAATGGATTGGACGCGGCGATAAAAACGCCGCCGATGGAGCGGCCGTGGATGCGATGCGTAGTCGGTTTAACCAAATTGATTTTTGTGCTCGCGTGGTGATTGGCGAAGGCGAAAAGGATGAAGCGCCACAGCTCTACACCGGAGAAGTTGTGGGTAAGGGGAAGAAGCCACAATTTGATCTTGCTATTGATCCCTTGGAATGTACGGACTCGGTGGCGTATGGGCGCTATAACGCCATGTGTGTGATTGCCACCGGGCCGGTGGGGAGTTTACTGCACGCGCCAGACACATACATGGAAAAGATTGCCGTCGGGCCCGATGCGGTCAAGGCCATTGACCTCGACGCAACGGTGGCGACGAACATTAAGAAGGTGGCAAAGGCATTAGGCAAATCACACCGCGATGTGACGGTGGTAGTGCTCGATCGCCCTCGGCACGAAATACTCATTAAACAAATTCGTGCTGCGGGCGCACGCGTGCGACTCATCACCGACGGCGATGTGGCAGCCGCTATTGCGACCTGCATGAGCGATAATCCAATTGATATGCTCATGGGGGTTGGAGGATCGACCGAAGCAGTGCTTGCAGCAGTCCCCGTGAAAATCATGGGCGGGCAATTATTGTGTCGGTTTAAACCGCGCAGCGATGCCGATACCAAAAAGATTAGAGCGGCTGGGATAAAGAATTTGGATCTTATTTTTACGGTGGATGATTTAGCCAAAGGCAAGCTCTTGAGTTTTACGGCCACCGGCGTGATTGACGGGCCAGTACTTTCGGGAGTCGTGGTGGAGAAAAACAAGATCATCACGCATTCGCTCGTGGTACGCGGGGAGTCGGGGACCATGCGGTATATTACGACGGAGCATCATTCTTAATTCGTTTATTAATGTATTCGTTTATTAATTTATTTCAACCGCGACAATAAATTAGTAAATCAATAGAACAATAAATTTCGTTATGCTCGAATATTCTCAAACGCAAGAACTTGCTTCCATCGCCCACATCTTGCTCGAGCCCGGTCGGGGGATACTCGCCGCCGATGAAAGCACAAGCACTATTGAAAAACGATTTGCCGCTATCAATCTCCCCTCCACCGAAGACAGTCGGCGAGCGTATCGGGAGATGTTGTTTACAACGCCAGGCATGGGAGAATATATTTCAGGAGCGATCCTGTACGAAGAAACATTATTGCAACGCGCGAGCTCGGGGGAGACGTTTGTGCAGACTCTCGCAAATCAAGGGGTGCTGACCGGAATTAAAGTGGATCTTGGCACAACCGAGATGGCGGGTTCGCCGAACGAAAAGGTGACCAAGGGCCTGGAGGGGCTCGGTGAACGGCTCAAGAAGTATGCGGCGCTCGGGGCGAAGTTTGCTAAGTGGCGTGCGGTGATTACGATTGGGGAAGGGCACCCCACAAGTGACAATCTCAAGCAAAATGCCAAAGACTTGGCCGCGTATGCATTAGCCTGTCAGCAAGCGGGCATTGTCCCGATTGTCGAACCAGAGGTACTCATGGACGGCGCCCATACCATGGGCCGGTGCGAAGAGGTATCGCAGTTGGTATTGGAGGCGGTGTTTGAGGCGCTTGCGGACGCGCATGTTGCCATTGAAGGAATGATTTTAAAAACGAACATGGTGGTGCCGGGCAAGTTATCGGGGACGACCGCTACGCCGGAAGAAGTAGCCGAAGCGACATTACGCGTTTTTGAGAGCGTGCTCCCCGAAAATCTCCCGGGGCAGGCGTTCTTGTCGGGCGGCCAAAGCGAAGTAGAGGCGACCAAGAACTTAAATGCGATCAACAAGAATGGTCCGTACGCCTGGAAGTTGTCGTTTTCGTATGGCCGGGCGCTTCAAGATTCTGCATTAAAGGCCTGGCAAGGCAAGCTCGAGAATGTTGAAACAGCGCAAAAAGTATTCTTGCATCGCGCCAAGATGAATAGCTGGGCGACGCGGGGGAAGTATTTGCCAGATATGGAGAATGCGGCTACAGTGTAAATAATATCATTTATTTAATGGTTAGTTTATGCCAAATCTAATGGAGAGAACGGGAATGCAGTCCATGGAGGATAAGAATGAGAAAGGAAAAGAAGTACTCAAAGATATGTTGGAGTTAGCCGCTTCTTTTCGAAAATTGAGATTTGATGCCGATGAGGTCAGGGAGCGTATGATAACATTCATGCGGGCCCATTATGGTTCGACATTGGGGACGGACGAGAGTATAGCACTACTGGATAAACCGGGGGGACTTGAAGAGCTTCATCAAAAGTATTGTTTGTAATCTTTATAGAAGAAAAAGAAAAACACCAGCAACGCTGGTGTTTTTCTTTAGGCCTGGATGGGATCGAACCATCGACGGCCACCTTATAAGGGTGGTGCTCTACCACTGAGCTACAGGCCCACAGGGCGTACCCATTATAAACACAAAAACGAAAGAACGGAAGGACTAAAGAACGAAAGGACGTCGCGATCGTGTTCCTCGGTTCTTTCGTTCTTCCGTCTTGGGTTATATGTTGGGTATTTTCGATTGCAAGAACTCCAGTAGTTCTTGCTGAGCTAGAGTAATGGAGGCGCTCTGAAGATGGAAGCACGCGCGGTGCGGGCCGCCAGTCGATTTGTATTGCTGGAGAAGTTCTATCAGGTTTACACGGCGGCTCACGGCAAACCCAACGTACCCCGAGGGGGTGGCTGGGGAAAGAGCGACCAACACATCGAGATCGGGGGAGGTATGGAACACTTCTTCGACGACGTCCTGGATGTCGCTGGGTTGCGTTTTGGTTTCCAAAAGATCTTCGGTGCTGACAGTGGCAAGCGCGAGTTTTCGGCTCTCGTCGTGGTGGAGCCGACCGAGCATCTTCCCAAAGAGTTTCAAGCTCCCGACGGACCGTTTCCAATACAGACTTTTTACAATATGTTCGCGTTTGCCGCCGAGGGTCATCAGGCGGCTCGCGGTCGTAAGCGTTTGCGGGGTGACCGTCGGCAACGTGAAGCTGCGGGTGGCTGCGATGATCCCCGCGAGGATAAGTGTGGCGGTTTCTTCGTCCACGAGTTCGATGCCGAGCACGTCGTGAAACCTAAAAATAATTTCGGCAATCGAGGGCGAGGTAACGTCGATGAGTTGCCACTGCCCGAATTGTTCATTCTCGGTGGTGTGGTCGATATTTAAAAGCGGCGTGGAATAGAAGAGGTCGGCATACGTGGCAGACATGGTGCCCAAGGCCGCGAGATCGGCAGCCCCTACCGTCACGATCCAGTCCACCGGAATCGAGCGATCCTCGAGCGTGAGTTCGTCTTTGGTGAGTGAGCCATTGAGGGGTTGGAGATAGATTAAGAGTTTACCATCGGCGACTTCGTAGCTCACTTCTTCGATCGGGGTTTTGGCAACATCAACGGTAATAGCGTAGCGGCGCAACCGTTTGAGTTGCGGTTGGACTTGGTCGTGAGCGGGTAAAAATCCCATTTGGCGTTTGGCTTCGTCGTTCCAGCCTTCGCACACGATCGTCACTTCTTTACCTTTTTTGGTGAGCGAACGCCCCAAGGCAAGGGCGCTTGCAATCGCATCAATCGAAAATACTTTGGCAACGGCAATCACCACTCGGTGCGAGCGGTCGATGTGCGTGAGCAGTTGTTGGTTAATCGTTAATGCCACAATAGATGTATCTAAATAGTCGATTAGTGTAACCGAAAGAAGTCACTTCGTCAAGAATGCTATATCAGACTGAAATCGGGTTAAAAGTATAAGGCCTCGGGCGCTCTCCTCCAGAGCTGCACCGAGGCCGGAATCGTTGTGGATTTGTTACTTCTTGGATTCGGGGGCGGGCAGCGCCATGATGACGCCGTCCAGGAGCTCCGCGAGCACGGGCGCCATTGTTTCGCCGAGCTTGAGGTGGGCCGCGTGGCTCGAGCGTTTTCCAGCTTTGTCGGTGACCAGTAGCATCACCAACCCCTTTTTGCCAAGCATCGCTGCAGTGTACATCTCACCCCAGCCACTCATGCCGACTGCGTCGACTTTGAGCTTGCGCATGGCGATCGAGTTGTGTTCACCGCCAAGGTGCGGTCCCAGCGTCTGCTTGTAGGCTCCTTGTCGCATGCGAGGGCCGGAGATTCCAGAGATACCGCTGGCCACTTGCAACGTGACGTTACGGAGCTTCCGATCGATGCCATCATCAGCGTAGAAGAAGCCTTCGGATGGATCCGAAACCGCGATGGGTTGGTCGATGTCGTAGAAGTGCCGTACTAAGAAGATATCACCGACTTTGTAGTGGAGGTTGTAGTGACCGCAAGCACCCACCACAATGAGATACTCCACGCCCAGCGCGAAGACGATCTCGGTGAGCAGGCGCACTTGGGCGCTTGATTCCTCCGGCGGTCCTTCATTGAGATGGTGTTTACCTTCGAGCACAACACCTACGTTCCCATTCCATTCCACGATCGACAGGGATCCGGTCTGGCCTTCAACGCCCACGGAGCCGACTCCGAAGAGGGTTTTGAATGGAATCTCCTTGAGGATCTTCAACTGTGCTGCTGGTATTAGGCAAAGCGCTTGATGCCAGCCGGTGCCCATGAGGAGTCCGAAGCTCGGGCGGACCTTGGTGACGCTTCGCAAGATCCACGCCGCGATACACTGCGCTAGCAGCGGAACGTTACCGGTGAAGCTGCGGATAAATTGTCCGGTGGACATTAGTAGCCTCCTGTTTCGATTCCAACGTGTTTGGTGACCGTAGGGTATCGGAGGGGGAGCGTGTTGTCAAACGAAAAAACTGTTCGCCAATTTAGCGAACAGTTTTTGCTTCTCCACTCGGGCTCCCCGATGGACATCGGGAAACCCTTGGTCGAAGAATAAAATCGATGGGTTTAAGATGCTACCTCGGGTTCTGTCGGCGCTTCTGGTTCAGTCGCTTCGGGTTCTGAAGTTGTTGACGGAGTTTCGGCATCGGTAGTTGGTACTTCCGCCGCTTCGTTTTTCGGCTCGCCCTCAACAGCTTTAACCTCGGCTGGTTCGCCATCAATCAACTTCCGACTTAATCCTAGGCGATGTTGGCCGGGGTCGATGGAGACCACAATAAAGTCGAGTTCTTCACCAATCTTGCCAACGCTCGGGAGATCAGCGGTTTTAGCTACGTCTAATTGCGAGATGTGTGCGAGTCCCTGCACGATGGGATCGAGTTCAATCAAGAGCCCGTACGGAGTAACGCGTCGGATCGCACCACGCACGCGCTGACCGACGTGGTATTGTTCCACCGCTTTTCTCCATGGGTCTTCGGAGAGTTGTTTGAGCGAAAGTGAAATTTTGGATCCATCAATGCCGATGATTTTGGCATTGAGCTTATCGCCGACATTCACAATCGTGTGCGGGTCATCCACGCGCTGCCACGAGAGTTCCGAAATGTGGATGAGACCCTCAAGATTTTGGTCAAACCGGAGGAACGCGCCAAAGTTGGTGATGCCGCTAACCGTCCCTTCCACCTGCGAACCAATAATGTAGGAGGAGATAGTGTCCTTCTGTTTTTCTTCAAATGCTTTCTTTTCGGATACAATAAGTTTACCTTCTCCTTCGTTGACATCAATGAGTTTGACCTCGAGTTCTTTGCCCACGAGGCTCTGGAGTTTTTCAAGAATTCGTTGTTTGTCTCCACCGGCAACGCGCGGGTAATGCTCGGGGGTCAGTTGCGACACTGGCAAGAATCCTTGCAAGCGGCTGACCATGACCATGAGCCCGCCTTTGTTGGCGCTCAAGACTTTAACGTTCAGTAAGTCGCCCTTCTTTAAGGTTTCTTGTGCTGCCTCCCAGGCGCGTTTGTGGCCAGCGGAACGGAACGAACACTCAATTTCGCCGCGTTCATTTTCAAGGGCGAGGACGGTGGCATGCACGATATCGCCGACATTGATCGTATCGTATTCTCCGGATTCATCAACGATCTCTGGTCCTCGGACCACACCGGTGGTCAGGCCCTGGATGTCGATCAATACTTCTTTTTTTGAAACATTCAATACCTTGCCTTCGATAATATCACCCATTTTTGGGAGTGCCTTCAAGAGACCTAATTCTACGATATCAGCCATGGTCTGGGGCGGGTTGGATGCAGTCGTGACAAGAGGATCGGTGGACATAGGGCGTTTTAAGAATAAAATTAAGGATAAAACTCCTAAACAGGAGTATGAGGAGTATACCCGAAACATTCATCGCGTGCAAGGCCCCAAATACCCTTTCATCCCCTTGAATATCGAACGGATTTATAGTATACTTTCGTCATTGATTACGGCTCCGTTTACTTGTTTATTGATTTATTCATTTATTGGCAATGGCGTTCAATAAATGAGTAAACTAATAAAATAATAAATCTCGGTATGACATTTCAATGGTTAGGTGGTGATAGTGTACTGATAAGCTGCAAGCGTCGAGATGTCGAAGATGTGGTGGTGATCACCGATCCGGTCGGACCTTTTTCTCCGAACCTTCGCAGTAAAAAGGCTGATATAGTGCTCGCCAGCTTCAATCAAAAGGAATCAGATTTGGAAGATGTGGTAAAGGGGACGACGGCGGATGAATCAGCGGTATTCATCACCATCCCGGGCGAATACGAACGGAAGAATTTTTTTGTCACTGGTGTTGAGGGAGCAGGATCGACGCTGTACCGTTTGGACAGCGAGGATCTTTCGATCGCCTACCTTGCGGGAGCCACCGAGATGCTTTCACAAGAGCAGTTGGATGCGTTTTCGGGAGCACATGTGTTGATGATTCCATCCGGCGGGGAAGTGAATGGAAAAGGCCTATCGATTGATACCGCCGCGGACATTGTTCGCGCCATTGATCCTTCGGTGGTGATCGCATTACGCACGACCAGTAGCACGCACCCATCAGCCAAAGGCCCTCAAGCATTAGCCAAAGCACTGGGCGTTGAGGTGGTGGCGCAGGAGGGGAGTTATAAGCTAACGCGTAGTCAGATCATTGAGGATGCGATCCTACAACTCGTGGGATTTGGGAGTGTCTAAGAGAGCGACGATATGGAAGACCAATCCTACGCATCGCGAGAACGGTTGATGATGATCGGCGTCGTTACGGTGACCGGCCTCGTGGTTCTGGTGTGGGTGATAAATATTGTTAGTTTTATTGGTCACAAACCGAAAACGGCATCGGCTAGTACTACGCAACCTTCCCCCGTTGTATCCAAATCACTCAAAGAAGACCTTCGTGGGGAAGCCAAATTTGGGATTGAGACAATACGCGGTCAATGGAGTAATTTTCAAAAACAGCGCGAAGAGCAAAAAGCATTTGCAGACTTTGTTCAGCATCGATTCACTTCAAAAAATTAATACTCTGGTATGGCAACAATGAAAAAAAATATTCCTCCCGAGACCACGTTTGCCTTAGGGCAGATTGAGAACCGTTCGATTGTGACGGAAATTCAAGAGTCGTATCTGGATTACGCCATGAGCGTGATTATTTCCAGAGCCCTGCCGGATGTGCGCGATGGACTCAAACCCGTGCACCGACGTATTTTGTACGCCATGTGGCAGCTGGGGTTACGGCACGACGCCAAATTCCGCAAGTCTGCCGCCATTGTCGGAGAAGTGTTGGGTAAATATCACCCGCATGGTGATATTTCGGTGTACGACAGCTTGGTCCGTATGGCGCAGGATTTCTCGATGCGCGATCCGTTGGTGCGCGGGCAGGGGAACTTTGGGTCGGTCGACGGTGATAGCGCCGCGGCCATGCGGTATACCGAGGCCAAACTCGCGCCGCTTTCGCAAGAACTGCTTTCGGACATTGATAAAGAAACCGTCGAGTTTGCCCCGAACTACGATGGAACTCATCAAGAGCCGCGCGTGCTCCCCAGTGCGATTCCACAACTGCTTTTAAATGGTACTGTGGGGATTGCGGTGGGGATGGCCACCAATATCCCCCCACATAATTTGGGTGAATTGTGCGATGCCACCGCGATGCTCCTGGATAATCCCGAAGTCACGATTAAGGAATTAATGACCGTCGTGAAAGGGCCTGATTTTCCAACCGCCGGAATTTGTTTTCATCGCGAAACAATTGAACAGGCGTATTCCACCGGCCGTGGGGCATTACTCATGCGCTCCAAAGCCGAGATTGTAGAGTCGGGCTCGGGGTTTGCCATTATTGTTAGTGAGATCCCGTTCCAGGTGAATAAATCGTCGCTCCTGGAACACATCGCCGAGCTTGTTTCGACGAAGAAAATTGAGGGGATCCGGGATTTGCGTGATGAGTCCAATCGTGAGGGAATCCGGATTGTGATTGAACTCAAGCGCGACGCGGTTGCTCAAAAAATCTTGAACCAACTCTATCTCCATAGTCAACTTCAAGAGAGTTTCCACGTGAATATGTTGGCGCTGGTCGATGGCATCCAGCCAAAGCTTTTGAATCTAAAAATGATGCTCGAAGAATTTGTGAAACACAGACAGTTCGTGATCCGCGCGCGCACGACCTATGATTTGAATAAAACCAAGGATCGTCTCCATATTTTGGATGGTCTTATCATGGCACTGGAAAAAATCGATCAAATTATTAATACCATTAAGAAGTCCAAAGATCGCACCGATGCCAAAGAAAATTTGATGAAGAAGTTCCGTTTTAGCGATCGACAAGCCGTGGCAATTTTGGAAATGAAGTTGCAACAGTTGGCAAACCTGGAACAACTGGCAGTAGAAGAAGAGCGCAAACTCAAGTTGGCACTGGCCAAAGAATTGCAAAGTATTTTGGATAATCCTAAGAAAGTAGTGGGAATCATCCATGCAGAACTCTCTCACATTAAAGAGAAGTATGGGACCCCACGTCGAACACAGATTATGAAAAGCGCGCCCGGCGAGTTCTCTGTCGAAGATTTGATTGCCGACGAACCGACGATGGTGATGATTTCGCGGGATGGGTACCTGAAACGCCTCCCCTTGGATACATTCCACGTGCAAGGGCGTGGTGGCAAGGGTGTTGTGGGGATGACCACCAAAGAAGAAGATTCGGTGGAAAACTTTTTTGTAACCAACACGCACGCTGACCTGTTGTTCTTTACCAGTCGTGGTCGTGTGTTCCAACTCAAGGCCTACGATGTCCCCATGGCCTCGCGGACCGCGCGTGGACAGGCTGTGGTGAATTTCTTGGAACTTGAACAAACCGAAAAGGTAACAGCCGTGCTCAGTAACCTTACCCCTGAACAGAAATATTTTGTGATGGTAACCCGTAATGGGACGATTAAGAAGGTCGATCGCTCGGAGATGACCAATGTTCGTCGCAGTGGCCTTATCGCCATGAAGCTCGCACCCAACGATGTGTTGGAATGGGTGGTCCCAAGCCACGGGAACGATGAAATTTTCCTCGTGAGCTCGAAGGGGCAAGCCATTCGGTATCCTGAAAAGTTTGTGCGCCCCATGGGCCGGACCGCCAGCGGCGTACGGGGCATGAAGCTCAAAGGCGGAGATTCGATTGTCGGAGCCTTTATTGTGAACCCCGAGACGCAAAAGGGTGATACGCAGATTTTGGTCGTTACAGGGCTTGGGTATGGGAAGCGCACCCTGCTGAAACAATTCAAACGACAGGGTCGCGGGGGGGTCGGAATTAAACTTGCCAAAGTAACCCCAAAGACCGCGGGTATTGCCGGCGCATTCCTGTTGCCGCCGGGCGCACAAGACCGAGAAGGGGATATGATTATCATCTCGATTAAAGGCCAGGTGATTCGGTTATCGACAAAGATGATTTCGGTGCTCGGACGCGCCACACAAGGGGTGCGGGTTATGCGGTTTAAGGAAGAAAAAGATGAGGTTGCATCCGTTACTGTTTTGCCTTCATAATTCCCGGTGCTTGCAGAAATCCTTATTTATCAGTAATCTAAGAGTATTAGGAGTTGGCAATGAGAAATTAATCATTAGAAATTTTATCCTATGGGTCTCCCTGGTCATCGTCGGTCATCATCGCATAAACGTCGGCGCGCAGCACACTTTGCTCTTACGAGTGTTCGATCGAGCGTTTGTTCTCACTGCGGGGCAAAACGGCTTTCGCATACGGCGTGTCCAAAGTGTGGGTATTACCGCGGACGCCTTGTTGGAAAGTCCGCCCCAACACCAGTCGCAACAAAACGGAAGAGTGCTAAAAAGTCTTAGGAGGATTGGGAGTGAGTTTGTTAAATTGACAACATGTGTCCAACCGTCATCTCTCGCGCGCTATGGCCATGCAAACACTCTTTGTATGGGATTTCCGTGGATACCACAACAATGAGTTGGCCGAGATTGCCAGCTTTATTCGGCACGAGTTTGCGCGTGGGCTCGAAGACGATTCGTTTATGAATAGCGTGATTCGAGGGGTGATGGGGCACGTGGATGAGATTAATGAGCTCATTACCCGCTTTGCGCCGCAGTGGCCACTCGAACAGATCACCCGCGTTGATCGGAGTGTATTGCGGGTCGGAATTTTTGAATTGAAGTTTACAAAAGATATTCCGAGTAAAGTCGCCATCAACGAAGCGGTGGAGCTGGCGAAAACATTTGGTGGTGAATCCTCGAGTCGTTTTGTTAATGGCGTGCTTGGATCGGTGTACGGTGAAATGGTCGAGCTGGGGGAGATCATTGAAGAGGGAGAGGTTGAACCACTAACACCGGTTGTTTCTGGGTCATCGGTTTAACATGTATCATTCTTTATAATTTCTAATATCCAATTTCTAATTCCCAATAAAATGTATAATGTCAACGTATGGCATTAGAAATTGGATATTAGAAATTGGAAGTTATCGGTTGTGCCCGTCTCTCCTACAAATCTTAAAGAGTTAGAGAAAACAATCGGAGTAGAATTTAAGGACCCAAAGCTTGCGCAGCAAGCATTTGTTCATCGATCGTATCTGAACGAACACCCAACGTTTGTGTTGGGTCATAATGAGAGGCTTGAATTTTTAGGCGATGCGGTTCTCGAGTTGGTTGTGACGGAGTACCTGTATGAGCATTACCCCAGTTCTCCAGAAGGAGAGCTCACCAATTGGAGAGCGTCGCTCGTGAATGCCCACATGCTCGCCAGTGTTGCCATTGACCTCGGGCTCGAACCATTTATGTACTTGAGTCGCGGTGAAGCCAAGGAACGCAATGGCCGCGCCCGGCAATATATTCTAGCCAATGCCGTTGAGGCACTCATTGGGGCACTCTATCTTGATCAGGGAATTGACGCATGCCGTGCAATGATTGGTCAATTTATCTTGGCGCGACTTCCAGCCATTTTGGAATCGAAATCGTACATGGACCCGAAGAGTCGATTCCAGGAGATTGCCCAAGAGAAATTCGGTATTACTCCCCGGTATCAAGTCATGGAAGAAACGGGTCCGGATCATAACAAGCATTTTAGCGTGGGTGTATTTTTGGATGCCGATCATGTGGCAACGGGGGAGGGAATGAGTAAGCAAGAGGCACAAATTCAAGCGGCAGAAAAGGGCTTGGAAGCCAAAGGGTGGACATAGCGGAGGTTCTAGACGTTAGGTTCTAGGTTCTAGGATTGTAAATCGATCTAGTACCTAGCACCTAGTCCCTAGTACCTCGAACGTATGTCTCAACTCGATCCCTATTTTATCAAGGCGCAGCAAGCGCAGGCCTCTGACCTTCACCTCGTGAGCAATCAGCCCCCGATTGTTCGGGTACACGGCGAAATCCAAAAACTTGAAGATGGCGTCGTTACGCCGGAAGCGTTGCTAACAATGCTCAAAGAGATTATCCCGCCTAATACCTTAGACGTATATTTAAAATTTGAAGATATTGATTTTACGCATCATACCGATGCGGGAAGGTATCGTGTGAACTGCCTTTGGGAACGTGGCAATCCCGGCATGGTGGCGCGCATTATCCCCATGGAAATTCCAACGTTCGAACAAATACAAATGCCCGAAATTATTAAAACATTGTGTCGAAGCACCGGAATCTTCTTGTTTACGGGTGCCACCGGCAGTGGTAAATCAACGAATCTTGCTTCGGCACTGGAGTACATTAACTTGAATACCGCTTCTCATATTATCACACTCGAAGATCCGATTGAGTTCATGTTTGAATCCAAGCATAGTATTATTCGCCAGCGCGAAGTCGGGCGAGATATGACCAGTTTCAATAGTGCGCTCCGGTATATCGTCCGCCAAGACCCCGATGTGATCATGATTGGAGAAATGCGCGACCTCGAGACTATTGCTTCTGCGATGACGGTGGCGGAGACCGGTCATTTGGTATTGGCAACCCTTCATACGTTAAGTGCTCCCCAAACGATCGATCGGATTATTGATGTATTCCCGCCCTACCAGCAGGAACAAATTCGTTTGCAGTTATCGATGAACTTGATTGGGATTTTGGCGCAACAGCTTGTTCCTAAGGTGGGTGGCGGCAGAGTTGCAGCGCGCGAACTCCTGTATAGTACCCCAGCAATTAAAAATATGATCCGAGAGAATAAGGCGCCCCAACTACGGATGGTGATGGAAACTTCGAGCCATGAAGGAATGTTCACCATGGATCAGGATTTAAAACAGCTCTTAAAGCAAGGCCTCATCACTCCCGAAACATTCGCCGCTCATCAAAGCATGCAGTTATGAACGCCGAGGTGTTTGCCCGCCATATCCCACTGTTTGGCATTTCCGTTGATGCGCTCGAAGCATTAGCCGCTGCATTTGTCGAACGGACATTGTCCCGTGGCGAGGCATTGTTTGAGCGGGGGAAACATCGCGGCGAGCTCACCATCGTCCTGGATGGGGAGATTGAGCTTGTGGCCCCATTAGGGAATGTAATAGTACCCATGATTATCTTCCAACCGTTTGATATCATCTCCGCACGATCGTTGTTTGAACACGATGGGATTCACAACCAAAGCGCTCATGCGCGGTCTGATACAGCGCGTGTGGCCCAGATGACCGAGCAAGCGTACAAACAGATTTTAAGCGTGCATCCCGATATTGAGCGCGCGCTTCTTTCCTACATCATAAGCGTCCTGGATGATCGACTCGATCACGCCAATCGTAAACTCTTGTCGCTCGTGGCCGTGGGGCGCGCGGCCGTAACATCCATAACGCATCAAGAGCTCGGGCAGCAGATTGTGCCACTGCTAGGCGACACTCTTCGCGCGACAAAAGTAGCGCTCTTGCGGCATGTGGTCGGACGATGGATTATTATCGCTTCCCATGGGTTTGATGCATTGTTGTGGGTTCCGGGGTCTGTAAAAATTACGGATGAGGTGTTGGGCCAGATTACGGATCACCAAGAGAGTCAATGGGTGTTAGGGAGTCGCGCCACCGCTTTAACCGATTATGGCGTTCGTGAAATGATTATGACGGGCTGCTTTAAGAACGATCAGTGTATTGGAGCCTTAGTGATTGCGGATCGGCAGGGTGCGGCGTTTTCGGTGAATACCATTCTCCATATGGAGACGATCGCACATATTGTCGCGGGAGGGTTTACGCGCTTAGATGAGCAAGAAATTACCCGCGGTGCGCAAGCCGTGAAACAACATTATATTCAACCATTCAGTTGATTGATTTGTCCTGGCTGTGCTACCATAGCCATACTTTGTTTGGATGCAGATCCATGCGCCTCTGTAGCTTAATGGATAGAGCAATGGCCTTCGGAGCCGTTGATGAGGGTTCGATTCCCCCCAGGGGCAAAGAACGAAGTGAATTGACCATGAGCGACTGCCCTGCGGCAGTCGTGTGGGGGAAGCGATTCCCCTCAGGGGCAAAATACGCTAGAATATTTGAACTTGGGTCGCTAGCTCAATTGGTAGAGCAGATCGCTCTTAACGATAAGGTTCCGGGTTCGATTCCCGGGCGACCCAAAAAATCGATTTCATCAGTATGGGTTCTCATTAATTTTTATATCTATGGCTGCCCTGCAATTCGATCAACCTACGCCACCGCAGGAGACTCCTGCAAAAAAAGAATTTGGCTCCATGGTTTCTAATGAGCAATGGAAGAAGATTGGAGAAGAAACGACGGCACGGCTCAATAATCTTCCGGGTCGGATTCCGATCGAGACACTCGAGCCATTGGCCGAAATGAGGGCATTCGATCCCCAACGTTTCGATCAAGATTTTGGTCATGATATGCCTGGGCAGTGGGGAAGCGCGAAAGAGTCCGCAGAACGAGTCCGGCAAAATGATCCCGTTTCATATCTTGAGTTCGCTCGCGCATTGAAGATGCTTAATCCGGAACGGTTTGAGAAAGAAGTAACTCCGCTGTCTGATCAAGAATGGCAGGGGGTAATCAATCAGATGGTCCTATTCGTATCCGGTGACAAAGCGACAAATTCTTCTTATATATTTACATTCCTTAGGCGCGCATCAACCGTGAAGGATTTGGACCCGAAACGGTTTGATGAACTCATGGCCAAGGTTCCTAATTTCCGCGGCGAAATATTTCCAGCGATTCAACGGGCATCGCAACCCTTGCAACCACGAGGATATGCCGAAGTGGCGGCGCAGCTTAATAACGTACTCCCTAGCAATTACAAGCAGGAACCAATCAGGCAAGGCAAATGGAAAGAAATCACGATGGATATGGGGGGTACCGTGAGCGGATTTTCAACCGGTTTCGAGGGGAAGGCCCAGTTTTTTAAGACAGCCAATGCCGCCGCTCAATTGGTTCACGAAGTGCTTTAGAATACCACACGTATCAACAAAAAACCGATGATATTTTCATCGGTTTTTTGTTGATACGCTCTTTATTGAACTGGAAGAGTGGGGGAAGAGGGCGGAAGAATTTTCAGTGCCTCTTTTAAATTTTTCCCTGCTTTAAATTTTGGAATAACCACGGTGGGGATCTCCATTTTTTCACGGGTCTTGGGATTAACTCCCGCGCGGCCCTTACGGGGTTTCGCTAAGAATGATCCAAAGCCGGTAAACACCACTTCGGTTCCTTTTTGGATCTCGGTGGTAATCAGTTCTAAAAGAGTTTCGATCGTTTTTTCAACGTCCTTTTTTTGTAACCCTGTTGCGGCGGTTACACGGTCGTAGACTTCGGCTGTTTTGAGCTTAGACATATTGTTGGATAGCTAATGCTATACGATAACACTTTGTTGGAGGGATTCCCATTGGTTGATCACGGGTCCATCAAAGTCAAAAAGTTGTGCGTTGACAATGACTTCGCCAAATTCATCCACATCGTGCATGCGTCCATCCCCGATTTGGGTGAGAAATTGGCGGATCACGGCTTCGGTATTGGCGCCAATCACGGAATCTTTGAGTCCCGTCATACCAATATCCGATCGATACACCGTCCCGTTTTTCAGTGTCATACTATCCCCGCTGGGAACGTGCGTGTGAGTGCCCCACACGGCAGTCACACGCCCATCGGCATAGCGGGCGAAAGCATTTTTTTCGCTCGACGCTTCGGCGTGGAGGTCGATGAGGATCCCGTCGACGGGCCGGGAGGATTGGGATGTAGTACCATGCGTACGCAAATGGTAGCGCGTAAGAATTTCATCCAGTGTCCGGAACGGGCAATCCAAATCTTCTTTCATGAACACCCTTCCCATCAAGTTTATCACAAGGATTTCTCGTGCGCCAACGGTGAGTAGTCGTTCTCCGATCCCGGGTAATCCCGGGGGATAATTTGCGGGGCGAATGACCGGGGGTTGGGGGAGGTTGAGTGTGTTCACGATCTCGGGTTTTTTCCAGATGTGATTACCAGACGTAAAGAAATCTACCCCCACTTTTTGAAGCTCTGTAATGGTTGAGGGAGTAGTCCCAACGCCATGGGAAAGATTCTCGGCATTGGCGATGACGAGATCGATTCCATGCTGCTCCCGCCATCCGGGAAGTACGGCGGCAATCGCTTTTCGGCCCGGTTTAGCCACGATATCACCAAAAATCAATACTTTCATAGCGGTTTACCGTGCATATTCTATGACGCGCGTCTCCCTAATTACTGTCACGCGGATCTCGCCGGGGTAGTTTAATTCCCCTTCAATGCGGCGGGCAATATTTTGGGCAAGTTTGTAGGCCGAAAGATCATCGACCTTTTCGGGAGTGACAAACACGCGGATTTCGCGCCCGGCCTGGATGGCGTAACACTTTTCTACTCCCTCAAACGAAGTGGCAATGCCTTCGAGTTCTTCGAGCCGTTGCACGTACTGTTCGTAGGTGTCTTTCCGTGCCCCGGGGCGTGCCCCGCTGATGGCGTCGGCGGCTTTTACAATGACGCCTTCGATTGTTTTGGGGTGATCTTCGTGGTGGCTAATACAGTGGTAGGCGATCTCCTCTGGGAAATTGAACTTCTTCATGATCTGGTATCCGATTTCGGGGTGTGTTCCTTGGACCTCGTGGTCAACGGCCTTACCGATATCATGGAATAACCCCGCTTTACGGCATTGCGCCACATCAGCGCCCACTTCGGCCGCCATCATGGCCGCTAATGTTGCCACTTCCATGGAGTGTTGGAGAACATTTTGGCTGTAACTCGTACGGTACTTGAGTCGCCCTAAGATTTGGACGAGCTTGGGATCAACACCCGTAATACCCAGTTGGTACAGGGCTTCGTCTCCGGCTTTTTTGATATCAACGGCCAGTTCTTTTTTGGCGAGGTCAACGGTCTCTTCGATGCGTCCGGGGTGAATGCGGCCGTCGGACACAAGCATTTCAATCGCACGTTTGGCGATTTGGCGGCGAATGGGGGAGAACCCTGATACGGTGATTGCTAGCGGCGTATCATCCACGATAATTTCAGTACCCGTAATTTGTTCGATGGTTTTAATGTTGCGCCCTTCACGGCCGATGATGCGGCCCTTCATTTCTTCGCTGGGGATCGTCACTGATGTGGTGGTGGTTTCAACCGATTGGCTGGCGGCAAAGCGTTGGATTGCTCCCACAATCGCATTCTTCGCTTTTTGTTCAAAGAATTCGGTTGTTTCTCCTTCGAGTTTTTTTACACGATGCAAAATATCTTCCTTGGATTGGTTTTCGACGAAATCCAAAAGGACCTTCTTGGCATCCTCTTGATTGAGTCCCGCAACGCGTTCGAGTTTGGCCAATTGTTCTTTCTTCACCTCCTTAATTTCTTCTTTGGATTTTTCCAACCCCTCGCGTTCTCCTTGGAGTTGTTTGGTCTGCTTATCAAACTCCAAAAGTTTTTGATCAAACATCGATTCACGCTTTTGGAGGTGTTCCTGCATCTTGTTTACTTCTTTGCGCCGTTCTTGTTCTTCCTTTTTGGCTTCTTCTACGACATCGAGAGCTTTGTTTTTTGCTTCGAGGAGATACTCTTTCTGCTTGAGCTTCGCTTCTTCAAGGAGCTCGTGGGCGCGCGCTTCGGCAGAACCCACAGCGCGGGCACCAATGGTTTTGCGGGCCATGTAGCCGGCGATGACGCCAGCCAGGACTCCAGCAATGAGATAAAAAAAAGACATACGGATAATACCGCTTGTCTTTGGTACAACAGTCGCTATTTTTACAGTTGTTCAGCGACGACAATGGTTATGCAACCCTCAACAAGAGGGCGAGAGGATGCTTGAAGGGCAACGCTTCTGATTTTGTTGGTTGGAGGGCAGAGATTCTATACTCAACCGAAACAATATGCATAAACAAAGGTAGATTGTTGTTGTCTCAAAGACAAGACAGAAAACAATTGCAATGAACATACTGTACCATAAAACTCTTTATTGAGCAACCCTACGATTTTAAGGTTATTTGTGCAGATAAAACTCCCTATATTGATTTCTTTCTGTGGAACTCGCCTTCCGACTATTGGTCGGAACCATACTCGAAGCATCGCCTGCAACCAACAGCAGCTTCGAGTATTGGCTCAAACAGTCCTCGTGGCAGAAAGTGATACCCGAAGCCCTATCTCTGATGCAATATGATAGAAAATGAAAGAGGGCAGCCGGCGCGTGAGGCGCTTGGGCTGCCCTTGGAGTTCGTTTCGGCCGTGAGGGCCTATTGGGGGAGGTCGTGGAACGTGATCGACGTTCCGCTTTCGATTTTCCACCCCTCCGTGAGTGCGGCCTCGGCTCTTCCAAGGCGCGTGGCGATTTCGAGGAAGCGGAATTGCCCGTAGCCGGAGGAACCGATCGTGACAGCGGTCTGCATTCTCTGGATATCACAGAGTCGTGGGATGACCGGCAGTTCACTGTCGTAGACTCCATACGGGCTGGAGGTGGCAACGATACTGACCAACAAAGACTTCGGCAACGGCTTCGTCACGTCCCACAAGTAGGTTGTCTTGACGTTGCCGAATTCGTCCACCGTCCAAGCGCAGGGCTCTATTTGTACGTCGTAGACGTAGGGTTTTGATTCGAGCTCCTTGCCTGCCCAGAGCGCGGCGGTCGCCGGCACCATGAAGTCCACGCCTCGGTATTGGGAGTTGGCCGCGAAGTAGGCCTCCAGTTCATCGTCGGGGAAGAGTTGCTTGGCGGCGGCTTCGAGATTGATGGTGTTTACCCCGAGGCGTCCGTCATGGTCGCCGAATAGTTTGGCCAGCAGTGACAGAGTTCTGCCATCTTGCGTGGCTAGCACAAGAACTTTCTTGTCCCTCGGCCAGGTCTTGTTTTTCAGCCAAAAGTAACAGAAGTCCGAGCCGTTCTGGTCAGAGAGTATGGGTCGATTGGCACGAGGCGCGACGTTTCCGAGCATGATCGCGGAGTTGTTGCGGGTCCGACGAAGCTGGTCGACCAGGTTGCCAGCCGCTTCGTGGGCATCCCTGCTGTAGGAGCAGACCGGCTGACCGCCGGGGATCTCCGAGACAACTGCAGCTTCGAACCGCGACTTCCCATTGGGGTCGCCTACGCAGTCACTGACGATGCTTACGAGCATTTCGTTCGCCTCCTTGGATCAGTGGATCCAGTTTTTGTCCATTACTTCGGTCTGTTGGAGTATGCGGAGTCCGCCGTAGTAAGGAATTGGGTTTTTCGATTGAAGACAACCCTTGGTAGTCGGTTCCTGAAGGTCTGCCTTGAGGCGACCATGTTTGGCGTTGCACTCCTTACTGGGGATCAGCCCCTGCCGGCGGAGCTGGAAATATGTGGCGTGATCGAGATTTTTCTCATCCAATTCGCGTTCGTAGATCGTAACTTTTGCCATTTGAGGACCTCCTTCCGTTTGTGTTTCCATTTTGTATCGTCATCCTGAACGCAGTAAAGGATCTCATAGGTAAGATTCTTCACTTGGTTCAGAATGACGGATAACGAAAATTCCTCCGAGATTATCGGAGGAGGGGAAGGGTACACAAAATAAAGCAAAAAACATTCCTGCTGTGCTATCTTCCCCGAACCGGTCGGACTTGTCCCGTCAAAGGCGGGATGACTCGGTGATAATCCGCCAGCTGGCGGATCGGGTCTGGAATTCGCACTGGATCCCGATGAAGTATCGGGGGAGTTGCGGGGACAATTACTTACGAGGCCAGTCCTCGCCCTTCTTCTGTCCGCGGGTATCTGCGTGTTAATCTGCGTAGATCCGCTTCTAGAATAAGGAGTTCATTGTCCACTCTTGATAGGAGAGATGGATGATCTCTGTATGGGAATGTACGTCCTAATCACACTAATCTTCTTAGGAAAAGTTGTCAAGTTGGTATGTGAGGGGTACAATGCGATAAGTCCGTGTTTTAAAATATCCAATTTCTAATATCTAATTTCTAATAAAATTTTCAATACCCAATGACCAATACTCGGCATTGGATATTAGAAATTAGGAATTGGAAATTTCGTTTATGTCCGATTTTCCTCCAGCCTACATCCCTAAAGAATTTGAAGACGATATCTACGAAGCGTGGGAATCGTCGGGACTCTTTAACCCCGACAAGAATAAAGAATTTAGAATAAAGAATTTAGAATCGGGACAACAACCTAAATTCAAAATTCAAGATTCTGCATTCTCAATTGTGTTGCCACCTCCGAATGTAACAGGGACGTTACATTTAGGGCATGCCAGTATGCTCGCGATCGAAGATATTATGGTGCGGTATCATCGGATGAAAGGGGATGATACGGTATGGATCCCCGGTACCGACCATGCCGCCATTGCCACGCAAAATGTTGTGGAGAAAAAGCTCTGGAAGGAAAAGCAGAAAACCCGGCACGATCTTGGGCGAAAGGCATTCTTGAAAAAAGTGGAAGAATTTGTGAATGAGTCCAAAGATACGATTCATCGACAGATGCGCAAGATGGGCGCGAGTCTTGATTGGTCGCGCGAAGCCTATACGCTTGATGCTCCTCGTGAACTTGCGGTTCGGACCGTGTTTACAATGATGTATGATGATGGGTTGATTTATCGAGGGAATAGAATTGTGAATTGGTGTACGCGGTGCAAATCAACATTGGCCGATGACGAAGTGACTTACAAAGAAGAGAAAACGAAATTTTACTATCTCAAGTATGGTCCGGTCGTGATCGGGACCGCACGACCCGAGACCAAATTTTTGGATAAGGTGATCGTGGTGCACCCCACCGATGAGCGTTATCAGCAGTATGTGGGCAAGGCTCTCGATGTGGAATGGATTGAAGGGTCTGTTAAGGCAAGTGTGATCGCCGATGCGGTGGCCGATCCAACCCTCGGGACCGGGGCCATGACGATTACGCCGGCTCATAGCTTTGAAGATTTTGCGCTTGCTCAAAAATACGGTTTTGAGATCCACCAGATTATTAACGAAGAAGGGAAGCTTACTGACGCGGCCGGATCCATGGCGGGCATGGAGGTAGCAAAGGCTCGTGAAAAAGTAGTAGAGCGCTTGCAAGAAAAAGGGCTCGTCGACCGGATCGACGAGAATTACACGCACAATCTCTCGGTATGTTATCGGTGCGATACGCCGATCGAGCCATTAGTGAGCAAGCAATGGTTTATCAACGTGAACAAGGCCGTGAATGTCCGGGGGAAGAAACTCCAAAAGACTGTTGGAGCGAAACAGGCGTCGCTGAAAGAAATGTCTGCGGCCGTCGTGCGCAAAGGGGCAATTAAGATTATCCCCGAACGATTTGATAAAACATACTTCCATTGGATGGATAACTTGCGCGATTGGTGTATCTCTCGCCAAATTTGGTTTGGTCACCGGATTCCGGTTTGGTACTGCAAGAAAGTCGTAAGACGTAAGTCTTCAGACATCAGTCCGACCGACCACGTACGACTTACTACTGACGACTTACTACTAGAGATATGTCCGCCGATCGTTTCTGTTGAAGCTCCAACGCAATGTCCAAATTGTGGAAACAAAAAATTAGAACAGGATCCTGATACGCTTGATACATGGTTTTCTTCAGGACTCTGGACGTTTTCTACCCTCGGTTGGCCTGGCGATGTCGTAAGCCATAAGACGTCAGACGTCAGTTCGACTGACTACTTACGACTTACGACTGACGACTTAACGCGGTTCCATCCAACATCGGTGCTCGAAACCGGGTACGACATTTTGTTTTTTTGGGTGGCGCGGATGATTTTAATGACCACGTATGTGCTCGGTGAGGTGCCGTTTGAAACAGTGTACCTCCATGGACTCGTGCGCGACGACCAGGGGCGCAAGATGAGTAAGAGTTTAGGTAATGCGATTGACCCGTTGATCGTTTCTGAAAAGTACGGAACCGATGCCGTACGGTTATCGCTCGTGGTAGGCACAACGCCCGGTAACGATGTGAAACTTTCCGAAAAGAAAATTGAGGGCTATCGGAATTTTGTGAATAAGCTCTGGAACATCGCACGCTTCGTAACGACACAGTCGTCAGACGTAAGTCGTAAGACGTCAGAACTTACCACTTACGACCTACCACTTACGACTCTTCCGGATCGCTGGATTCTTTCGCGTATGCAGCGGGTGATCCAGTCCGTGACCGAGGATATCGAGGTTTATCGGTACTCCCAAGCCGCTGAAACGCTGCGTGCATTTACCTGGGACGAAGTAGCGGATTGGTACATTGAAACAGCGAAGTATCAGGTATTAGGTATAGAGTATAAGGCATCAACGGTTAATACCTTATACCAAATACTTTATACCTTACTTAAATTGTGGCATCCGTTTACACCGTTTGTGACGGAGGCGATTTGGCAGAAGACGTCAGGCCTAAGACGCAAGACGTCAGGTCGCGCTACTGACGACTTAAGACTTACGACTGACGACCCACTGATCATTACTCCGTGGCCGGTAGTTGATAAAAAACTCATCGATAAAAAAGCCGAGAAGGAATTTGCCGTACTAGAAGACGCGATCACATCGGTGCGCACGATCCGTAATGCCTACGAGATTACGCCGACAACCACTGTGTCTGTTTCTATCGTTACCAAATATGCGAAGGTGATAGGCGCCAATGCCGAATTAGTGGAACGCTTAGCACGATGCACCCTTACGATCGACAAAAAGAAACCGTCCGGACGGTTATCGGCACACCCAAAAACTGCAGGACTCTGGGTTGGTGTGGACGTGGGAACTATGAATGCTTCCGAGCAACAACTCCGTGTACAAAAATCGATCTCTGAATTGAATAAACACATTATTTCGCTTTCCACATCCTTGGAGAATAAAGAGTTTGTCAGTAACGCTCCGGCAGATGTTATTGCTGCTCGGCGGCAAATGCTCTCTGACCAACGTGAACGTCTTCAAGAATTGGAACTCGAAATGACAGAGTTGCAATCGCTTTCGGCATCGTCGTAACACAATCCAAGTGGAATGAATGAGACCCAGCCCGACGGTGTACCGCGGACTGGGTCTTGATGTATAAATCGTTTTCTCATCGCGACTCTAGAAGGGGATAAGACTCGACCGGCCGATAAAGGGTTGGTCTTTTGATGCGCCGTTGTCCGAATCCTCTTCGGGAGCCTCGTGGCAACGCCATCGTCGGGGAATTGTTAGGCCGTCTTGGGCGAGGCGCTCGGCAAGTTCTTGGTCGGTTGTGACCCCCAGCGTTTTCATTGCGTTCTCCTTACCCGCACCGTTGTTTCGCAACAGGCAAATTATATCCATGATTCTGCGGGCATCGTCAGGGGTGATTTCTCGCATCTCTTTCCGAGCGATATCAAGGTTTTGTGTCCAGGTAAGGAGGTTGACGATTTTCCAATGTCGTCGGCGCTGATGGTACTCGTTGACCGTGAGTCGAAATTGGTGAAGGGTCGTTGAGAGCGGAACCATACCGTACTCTGCTTGAACGATTCCTTGATACTCTGCCAGATCATATTCCGAAATCCCTTTTGGTGGACTTGGCAGAACCATGGTCAGTGGTCGCAGCGAAACATGCGCAAAAAACGTTACGTTGCTGAACCGGCGTCGATCGCCCCCAGTCCATTGTTCTACTAAGGTATTCAGTGGAGTATCGGTGCCGTGCATCGCAAACCATAGGTTGTTACACGAGTGCAGAATACTTGGATCAAGATCGGTTCGTTGTTTCCATGTCCACAGCTGCGGGAGGTGCAGCACAACTGAAGAACGTTCCATGAGTTCTCCGATATTAAACGGAGTGGTCAACTTCCGGAACCGCTCATTATAGAGGGCAACAAGTTCATTTCTGTCGCGTGGTCTTGCTACTTTGTGTGCAACCAACCACAGACATTCAAGGTACATATCTCGGTCGAAGACAGTGTTGAAGGGTGCTGGAAAAATCCGGATATAGGTTAGGAGTTTTCGAGCGCCTTCGATGATGGTCACCATCTCCGGTGGTGTGAGGTGGATCGATGCGGTGGGAGGCGGTATCTCAATCGTATTGGGTGATAGAGCGGTCACCGCATTCGATGGAAGAGTTGTTGGCTGGGCAGAGGGTGTGGGATCAACATCTCGGCAACGAATACGTGGTACGCGATTCGCTGGCACAGCAGGCTCTTCTTCGGGTTCCGGCACTATAATCAAATAGATTTCCTCGGAGCTCTGCTCCGGGGCGGTGTCGCCTAGGGATCAGGAGATGGTATACTGCCACATATGGCAGAACACATACGGAAACGACACAATGTCAACTGCATACTGTAT
>Ga0209515_10000071_pt1 | contig 178293 bp, 184 predicted proteins | sample Subgroupgradi54m_FD_187454 | JGI IMG/M metagenome (GOLD analysis project Ga0209515, IMG submission 187454) | Subsurface groundwater microbial communities from S. Glens Falls, New York, USA - GMW60B uncontaminated upgradient, 5.4 m (SPAdes)... ...
CCCCGCCCCGTCTCCACTTCGGAACCGACGGGAATCTGCAGGCGATCCAAAACGGCTTGAAGAGGCCAGCGGTTTGAATCGACCTTTTTGTATTTCGGGAGAAAGCAGATGACCTCATGCCCTAAGGCCTGAATTTCTTTGGGAAGAGTTCCCGCGACGTCTGCCAGCCCTCCCGTTTTTGCAAAGGGCACCATTTCCGGACTAACGAATGCAATTTTCATCTTTTCACTGAACCGTCACGACGCAATTCCAGGAACCAAATGCATTCGGAATGCATTCGACCGGCCGCTGGTCATTTTCCCAAACCCCGTCGACGTAATAACGGTATTCGTGCCGTCCTGTGGGGAGCGGCAGGTCGACAAACCATTTTCCGGACCGGTCTTTCTTTAAAGGACAAACGTGCGGCTGCCAGCCGTTAAAACTGCCTGCCAAGTGGACGTGATTCGCCTGGGGGGCAAAATACTCAAAAGCGATTTTTTTCTCCCTCAACTTGTTTTGAGGCTTGGATTTAGAATTAGTGCTGCGTGCCATTGGGGTTTCCTTATATTTTTATATAATAAGGGCTACCAAATTGCAAGGGAAAGGGGTATAATTCGCCCCCTATGCGACGCTGTGAAATTTGCGGAAAAGGCTCCTTGACGGGAAATGTCATTGCCCGGCGAGGACTGGCGAAGAAAGAAGGCGGGGTAGGAAAGAAAATCACGGGGATTACCCGCCGAAAATTTTATCCCAACTTGCAGCGCGTAAAGGCCCGCTTCCCCAACGGCACCGTCCGCCGAATTCAGGCCTGCGCAAGCTGCCTTCAGGCCGGAAAAGTCACCAAGGCCATCAGTCGCCGTCTCGTCTCTCAGAATTAAGCAGGCGGTTTGGCGTCTCTTGCTTCAAGAACCGTCGTCGTTTCCCCGTCCCAAGTCTTCTGACTCACGACATAAACAAAATCAAACCGAGATCCCGGTTCAAACGAGAAATTAATTCCGCTTCGTTCCGACACTGAAATTTCATAAGTCAACGTTCCGTCGGTAACCCAAACCCTTTTCTTCAGGACATTCTTTACACAAAGCCCCCGGGTCAAAAAAACCGGCTTGGGATTTCCAATGCCAAAAGGTTCAAGCAATTCCAACTCTTTCAAAAAACGGGGCGCCAAATCTGATAAGGAAATTTCCAGATCAATATCAATCGGTTTCAAAAAGGTTTCGGCCGGATAAACGGCTTGAGCATGTTCGTTGAGTTTCTTTTGCAGAAGACCGATTTTATCCGCTTCCACGCTAAAACCCGCGGCTTGTTCGTGGCCGCCAAACTCTATGAGACATTCTCGCGCCGCGTTCAGCGCATTAAAAAGATGAAAAGACCGGATAGAACGCCCCGAACCTTTTCCCTTGCCACCCTCAAGAGCAATCACAAGTGCCGGCCGGTGGTAACGCTCGACCAAGCGCGAGGCCACGATGCCGATCACGCCGGCATGCCAGCCTTCCTTCCCCACCACTACAATACGGTCTCGCGTAAAATTATGAATCCTTTCCACTTCCGCAAGCGCTTCGTTTAAAACTTTTTTCTCCTCTACTTGTCGTTGGCGATTTTCCGCTTCCAAAATTTGAGCCAGGCTTTGGGCTTCTCGCTCATTCGTCGTCAAAAGCAGCCGAAGTGCTGTCAAAGCGCTCGACATTCTTCCCGAGGCATTGATGCGCGGACCCAACATGAATCCGACGTGGCTGGTTTTTATTTCCCGGCTGCGCAGACTCGCCGTTTGAGCAAGCGCTTTAATGCCCATTCTTTTTCTTTGGGAGAGTTGGCGGAGGCCTTCTTTCACTATAATCCGGTTTTCGCCACGGAGCGGAGCAAGATCCGCAATGGTAGAAAGCGTGGCCAAATCAAAATATTCGGAAGATTCACCGCCCAAGAGGGCTTGCGCCAATTTGAAAGCAAGTCCGCCTGCGGAAAGTTCTTTAAAAGGATAAGCGCAACTTTCTTGAATCGGATTTAAGATTGCGTGTGCGGGAGGAAGTCCTTCTGTGGGAATCTGATGGTGATCGAGAATAATCGCTTCGACGCCCGCTTCACGCGCCTTTCGAATTTGTTCCCCGGCTGAAATTCCGCAATCGACCGTGACTAATAACCTGACCCCTTCTTTTGCGGCTTTTTCAATGGCACCAAAATTAACTCCATAACCGTCTTTTTTCCGCTCCGGAAGAAAAGTCTCGTGAAGAATTCCTGCTTGGGTAAACGCAAGGCTTAAGATGGCAGCGCCCGTAATACCATCCACATCATAATCGCCGTGGATCAAAACTTTTTCCTGCCGCTCCGCTGCCTTTCGCAGCCGCGCCACGGCTTCCGTCATTCCCCTCATTAAAAAGGGATTGGGTAAATCTTCGCGGCTGGGCTGGAGAAAATTTTGAATTTTTTCAGGGGTGTCGAAACCGCGATTCTGAAGAAACTTAAGGAAAAGAGGGCTCCATTCTTGGGCGCCGGGGGAAGTGAATTTTTCGTCTGGAAAGGGACGAACAGCCCAGACGGTTTGTACCATGCTAATGCGCTTTTAAATCGACGGCCAAAGCACTGGCCACAAAAATCGTGGAGTAAACTCCCACGCAGAAACCGACCAAAAGAATAAAAGCAAAATCATTAACGGCCGGACCCCCGAAGAAAAACAGCCCTGCGGTCGCAAAGAGAACGGTCAGAGAAGTGAGAAAAGTACGAGAAAGAGTTTGGTTGATGCTCAGGTCGACCAATTCGCGAAAAGACATTTTTTTGAAAATTCTTAGGTTGTCGCGCACCCGGTCAAAAGTCACGATCGTGTCATTGACCGAATAACCCATGATCGTCAAGATCGCAGCAATAGTCGGAAGATTGATCTCGCGGCCCACGAGCGCATAGACCCCAAAGGCGAAAAGCGTGTCATGTAAAAGCGCCACCACGGCGGCCAAGGAAAATTTCCATTCAAAGCGCCAGCCCAAATAGATCAGGATTCCCACCGACGACCAAAAAACGGCCCACAACGCTTTTTTTGTAAGGTCTCGGCTCACCGCAGGCCCGATTGAATCCACGCGTACAATTTCAAACTTTTCATCCAAAGTCTTGGAGGCCTCTTCAATTTTCCGGGTGTCTTTATCGCTTGCCTTAATGACAAAGGCATTGACTGTTTCTTCACCAAAACGCTGGATCATGGCCTTGCCCAAGCCCACTTTTTCTAACGCGCCGCGAATTTGTTCCGCGGAAACCGGTTTTGAATAGTGGATCTCTACCAATGTCCCCCCCATAAATTCCACACCATAATTGCTGTGACCACGGAGGAAAAAACTTCCGATGCCAATTGTTAGAGTTATGACTGAAAACCCATAGGCCCAAACCCGATTTTTCAAAAATGAAAATTTTGGCTTTTTGAACCATTGGAGCATTTTCAAATTAAGATTGGGATTTTTGGCCGATAGAAAATCAAAAATCACCCGGGTTACCGTAATCGCGGAAAACATGCTGGCGATAATACCGATCGTTAGCGTTACGGCAAAACCCTTAATAGGTCCGGTGCCAAACCAAAAGAGAATGATGGAAGTGATCAGGGTGGTGATGTTGGAATCCAAAATAGCGGAAAAAGCTTTGTGATAACCCGCTGAAATTGCGGCGCGGGCGGATTTTCCGACTTCGATTTCTTCGCGAATTCTCTCAAAAATGAGAACATTCGCATCGACGGCCATACCAATGGAGAGAATAAATCCGGCAATGCCGGGCAAACTCAGAGAAGCCTTGAACAGAGCTAGGGCTCCAAAAGTTACCAAGATATAAACCAAAAGAGCCAGATCGGCGATTATTCCAGCCAATCGATAGTAGATCGCCATAAAAAGAAAAACAAAAATGGCTCCCAAAAGTCCGGCTTGGATACCTTTTTTCACAGAATCCCTGCCGAGCGTGGGGCCTACCGTCCGTTCTTCCTCAATCACTACCGGAGCGGGAAGCGCGCCGGCACGAAGCACAAGCGCCAAATCGCTGGCCTCTTGCGAGGAAAAGTTTCCTGAAATTTGCGCGCGTCCGTTCGGAATCCGGTCGCGAATGACGGGGGCGGAATGAACTTTTCCGTCCAACACAATCGCCAGGCGCTTTCCGATATTTTGATAAGTAAACCGATCAAAAATTTTTGCACCTTCACTATCCAATTGAAGCTCAACAATGGGTTGGCCGTATTGGTCGAAAGCTACGGACGCGTTCACTAAGTGATCCCCCACCAAAATGGGTTCTTTTTCAAGCAAGACACCTTCGGATCGTCCCCGCTCGCTGATGTTTTTATATTCATAACCTTCCGGCATTACCGCGGGCACCGGTTCCGCTTCTTTTGCCGGCTCAGGTTCGGGTTTCAATTCAGATTTTTTTTCAGATTTCTTTTCGGATTTCTTCTCAGGTTTCGCTTCACTTTGTGGGGGGGCGGGGGCGGGTGTTTCTACCGCCACCGGAGCGGCTGCGGGAGTCTTCACTTTCGTTTCTTGTTGCATCGCGGCAGTCTCGGCCTTGGCCAGTAAGTCAGGATCTTCCGAAACTTTTTTGAATTCGAGATGGGCGGTTTTTCCGACAATTTCTTTAGCGCGGTTCCGGTCGGTCACTCCGGGGAGTTGGACGACGACCAAATCTTTCGCTTGTTTGGTGATGACCGGCTCTCTGACGCCGAATTCGTCAATCCGGTTACGGATGATCTCAACGACACGGTTTGTGGCATCGCCACGCGCCTCGGCCGGAACTTTATCCAGCTCCACGCGGAGAAGGATTTGCATACCGCCCTGGAGGTCAAGCCCGAGACGGATTTTATCTTTCGGCGGCCAAATCTGCCAAACGGATAAGACGATGGCCCCAAAAATTAAAAGAACTTTCCACTTATAATACTTATCCATTAATCGCGCTTGCCCGTAATTGCATTTTTCAGAATTTCGATTTTCGTATCCCCCTCGCCCACTTTAATAATCACATAATCGTTTTGCACGCCGACAATGGTCCCAATAATGCCACCAGCGGTTGTAATGCGGTCCCCTTTTTTAACTTCTTTGATCATTTGGTCGAGTTGCTTCTGTCGTTTCTGCTGCGGCTGGATCAGGAGAAAATAAAAAACGGCGAACATGACGACCAAAGGGAGAAAAGCCATAATGGGGTTGGATTGACCGGCCGGTATGAGGGCTAAGAGATGAGTAAATTTTAACATCAGAAACTCCTTTTAACGATGGTTGCGATCAAATTGGGATTCAAAATCTTTTCGAAAATGGGAGAAATTGCCTTTTTCAATTTCTTCCCGGATTTGTTTCATCAGTTCCAAAAAAAACGAAACATTATGCAAAGAAACCAGTTGAGGTCCAAGCATTTCTTCGCAATTGAAGAGGTGCCTCAGATAACTCCTTGAAAAATTCTGACAGGTATAACAAGGGCAGCCTTCTTCAATCGGCTCGAAGTCGCGATTGTACTTCCCGTTGCGGATCACGACAAGCCCTTTTCGGGTAAAGGCGCTGCCGTTTCGGCCGTAGCGGGTGGGGTTAACGCAGTCAAACATATCGACGCCGCAGGAGACGGCTTCAAAAAGCTCCAGGGGTGTTCCGGCTCCCATTAAATACCGGGGTCGCTCGGACGGCATTTCGGGGCAAAGGCGGTCAAGAATTTGAAAGGTTTCCTCTCTCGATTCGCCCACAAAAAACCCTCCTAAAGCGTATCCGTGGAAGCCGATTTCCACCGTTTTTTCGAGCGACTCCTTGCGCAGATCCTCAAAAGTTCCCCCTTGAATGATTCCAAAAAGAGCCTGACCCGGCAGGCGATGCGCATCTTTCGAGCGTCTTGCCCATTTAACGGTCAAATCGAGGGAATTCTTGATCTGCTTTCGGTCCTGCGTGTAAGGCGGACATTCATCTAAAACCATTGCGATATCACTTCCGAGCGCTTCTTCGATTTCAATCACCCGCTCCGGTGTCAGATAAATCTCGCGGCCGTCAAAATGGGACTGAAACAAAACGCCTTCGTCCGTAATTTTCCGCAGCCGGCTTAAAGAAAAAACCTGATAACCGCCGGAATCCGTCAAAATCGGCCGCGACCATCCCATGAAACGGTGAAGACCGCCGGCTTCCTTAATGATTTCGATGCCGGGCCGGACAAAAAGATGATAGGCATTCGCAAGAATAATTTCGGCTCCGGCCCCTTCCACATCGCGCGGCGCCAAACCTTTGACCGACCCTTGAGTACCGACCGGCATGAAAGTGGGCGTCTGAAAACTGCCGTGAGGGGTAGTGACCATTCCCCTACGTGCGCGCGTCTCGCGATCTTGAATAGCCAATTCAAAATTGAAAGAAGGTGCGGTTTGAATTTTCATAAAATTATCATCGCGTCGCCGTAACTATAAAAACGGCAGCGTTTCCTGATAGCTTCTTGATAAGCCCGAAAAACCAGATCGTGTCCGGCGAAGGCACTTACCAACATTAAAAGTGTGGTTTTGGGAATATGAAAATTGGTAATCATCGCATCGACTACTTGAAATGGATAAGGAGGCCGGATAAAAAGTCGGGTTTTTCCTTTTTGTGGTACGAAATTTTTTCCGATTGATTCCAAAGTCCTTACCACGGTCGTGCCGCAGGCGATAACTCGTCTTTTTTTGATGAGGGCGCGATTGATTTGTTCCGCGGCTTTTTTCCCAATTTCAAATTCTTCTTCATAAATTTCATGCTTGGAAAGATCTTCGGTCTGAACCGGTTGAAAGGTGCCGTAGCTTACGTGAAGGGTTACAAAACAAATTTCAATTCCCTGATTACGGAGCTTTTCAAGAAGCTCCTCATCAAAATGCAGGCCGGCCGTGGGTGAAGCTACCGCGCCTTCTTTGTCAGCAAAGACAGTTTGATAAAGTTCGCGGTCGATTTCCTCTGAAGGACGTTCAATATAAGGAGGAAGTGGGATTTTTCCGATGTAAGCTAATTTTTCCCGAAGGCCCTCTGAGGAAAAGCGAATTTTCCGGATTCCGTTTTCGCCTCGCGGCTCATCCAAAATTTCTCCTTCAAGGCGCAAACCGTTTTCGCCAAAGGTTAAGCACGTTCCTTTTTTGATCCGGCCGCTGGGCTTCACCAGAAATTCCCAAACCCCCTCTTCCATTTGTTTCAAAAGAAGCGCTTCGACCTTTCCGCCGGTCGGTCTGACGCCGAAAAGCCTCGCCGGAAAAACTTTCGTGTCATTGAGAACAAGAAGGTCTCCTTTTTTAAGAAAATCCGGGAGCTCATTAAAGATACGGTGTTCTGTTTGGCGGGTTGCGCGATTTAACACAAGGAGTTTGGCATCGCCCCGTTTGGGAGTCGGATAAAAAGCGATTAATTCCTTCGGCAATTCAAAATCAAAATCTTGAAGCGTCAGCATGAACCTTTTCCTTTAAAACCTTGATGATTTCATCCATTGTCTTGGCGAAAAAAAGATTGGTGGGATTTAAAATCTGGGGGCTTTTTTGAATTTGACGTACCCAATCCTGCATTTGCCGCCCAAAAATAATAAAAGGTTTTTGGATATACTTTTTATTCGCCATTTCCCAGACGACAAAGAGTTCCGCCAAAGTGCCGGTGGCGCCATCAAAAATAATGTAAGTATCGCCGATTTCTATTAATTTAAAAAGACGGTCACGCCATTTGGGGACGACGATCTGCTCGTCAATCCAGCGGTTAACATTGCTGCCGAGCTCTTCGGCTGTAACGCCGATCGTCTTACCCGAGGATTCTTTTGCGCCTCGCGCGCTTGCTTCCATGACTCCGCCTTGGCCGCCATTACAAAGGGTGTGTCCCGCCCCCGCAAGCCATTTTCCCAATTCGCGTGCGATTTGGTACTCCGGCTCTCCTTCTTTAACGTGTGAACCCCCGAAAACCGTAACGACCGCCACTAAACTTTTTCTCCTTTTAAAATTTCAGGGATGGGCGCGGTATCAATACGGATGCCTCCGTCGTGTTCGATGCGGATCGTGTAAATCGTCCCGGGAAGAAACATGGAGCCGGGCGCTTCGATTTGGGCATTTTTAATTCCCGTTCGCTCGCGCGCCTTCGGATCCAGCGCATAAACCCAAAATTCCTGCCAAAGTTTATTCTCAAACTCATTTTTCACGCCCGGGATTTTGTAACCCCGGGGAATGGTATTGATGGGAGTTAAATCAAAAGTTTGCGGTTTTTCGCCTTCCAGGATAAAGGCTTTCAGAAAAATATATGCGCTTTTTCCACGAAGTTTATCCCCCGTCTCGACCAACCGATCCTGAAAGCGGATCACCAAGGCTTGGAATTGGATGATATTTCCCTGAAAGGTGAGGTATTTCGGCTCGAGCGGTTTTCCTTCGGCATCGTATTCCAAAAATTTGATGGTCGTCTCGATCTTTTCGGAGGTTTCGTTGTACCGGCTTTGCGTGACCAAAATTTCGGCGATGCGCGAATCGGCGGAAAGCCGTTCGATCACCTTGTGAAGAATGCGGTTTTCCTCGATCCGCTTATAAACCCAGTAGATACCTTTCCCGAGAAAGAAAAGAAAAATTGCTAGAATGAGAAAAGAAAAAAATCGGCCGAAAAATTTCATCGGGGAAAAGCCTCCCGCAAGCCGCCGTCGACTGTGAGCATGCAGCCGGTAGTTTTCGCGGAGCGTTCTGAAAGAAGAAAGGTAACAGACTCCGCTACGTCTTTTGCCTCGACACGGACTTTCATTAAATTCCGGTTCTGATAATGTTTTTCCAACTCCGCCGGCCGGATGCCGTGGGAGCGGGCGCGCTTCTTTTTGATTTCATTCCAAAGTCCCGAGCCGTCAAAGACGCCGTCCGGATGGACGATGTTGACACGGACCCGCGCTTCTCCATTTTCAATCGCAAGGACACGTGCAAGCTGGGTCTGTGCCGATTTAGCCGCACTATAAGCGGCAAAATCTTTTCCGGGCGCCAAAACGTTTTTGGAGGCGATAAAAACAATCGCCCCACCCATCTTTTGAGCCTGCAGCTGGCGAATCACACGCCGGGCCACGAGAAAATGTCCGGTTGAATTGACCTTAAAGCTTTTTTCCCAATTTTTTAATTCCAGCTGATCCACCGGCGCGACGTGGGCCACGCCCGCGTTGGAAACCAGAAAATCAATCCCTCCGAAAGTTTTCAGGGTTTCCCTCATGGCCTTTTCAATGTCTGCTTCCTTTGTAATATCCGCGGCGATTGGTAGAACTTGAGACGATCGCAATGTTTCGACTTTTTTCCGGTTCAGGTCAAGCGCAACGACATGAGCGCCTTCGGAAACCAGTTTTTCCACAAGGGCACGGCCAATGGCGCCCGCAGCACCCGTGACCCATGCCACGCGACGCGCCAATTCTTTTTCTTTCGGAGCCAGTGAAAGCTTATAAAGTTCCATGGACCAGTATTCCATTTCAAAGGCCTGGGGAAGCGGGAGCGACTCATAGCGATCCACAAAGGATGCGCCGGCCTGCACCCTCATCGAATGTTCATAAATTTCTTGGACGATTTTGGCTTCTTGGAGATTTTTTCCGGTGGTAATCATCCCGACTTTCGGAATCAAAATGACACGCGGGTAAGGATCGAGCATTGGCTGTCCGGGTTCATGGAATTTTTTATAGTAGCGGCGATGGTTTTCGGCGTACTGTTCAATTTGTTTAGCAAGCGTTTGACCGTTCCAGCGAATAAAAAACGGGATCCGTTTCGTGCGAAGCATGTGATCCGGTGTCGCAGCGCCTTGTTGGGAGGCTTTGGGCGCCAAGCGAGAATTGACATACTCAAGGACTGCGGGCGAATCCGTAAAAGTGAGGATTTTTCTCTCACTCCGGCTCACTGCCTCGCGAATCGGGGCGGCAAATTGTTCAAGAAAATGAATCCGTTCTGCAGCCGAGAAACTTTTGCAGCCCGGTCCCCCCAAAAGGGGACGGCTTTTTCTTTCCTTTCGAATAAAATTTTCTGCGCGGCTCACCATTTCAATCATCCGGCGATAACTGGTTTTGGAATCCGGCCCCCAAGTAACAAGGCCATGTTTCGCGAGGACGGCGCCTTTCGTTTTCGGATTTCTGCGGTAGGCTTGCGCCGTTTGTTTGGCCAGAAGAAAGCCGGGCTTTATATAAGGAATGAAAAGAAGCTCGTTACCAAAAACTTTTTGAATGATGGTGCGGGCACGGGAAGTGTTGGTTAAGGCAAGAATCGCATCGGCGTGGGAGTGATCAATATCCGGCTCGGGGATGAAAGCGTGTAAGAGTGCTTCAATGGAGGGACGTGGTGCTTTGGGATTCATGAGACATTTTTCAAAGTAAGCCACCATTTCCTCGTCCGTCATTTTTTCCCGATTCAGAACGGGAAGAAGGTCATCGAGAGCCATCGGAGAAAAATGCTGGGGCTCGGCCTCTTTCAGATCGGAGCCCGATCCCTTGACACGCAGAACCAGACGTTTACGGCCGCGGAAATCGACTTCTTCTAATTTTGTAGACGTATTTCCGCCTCCCCAAAGACAAAGTTCGGGCTCCTGGCCAATGAGCCGCGAATGGTAAACCAATTGGCCGAGGCGATTTTTTCCTTTAACTTTCGAATCTTTCCAGCGGTTTTTCATTTTTGATTCAGATTTCTTGCGCCCGAGTGGGGTCGAACCACCAACCTTCAGCTCCGGAGGCTGACGCTCTATCCAGTTGAGCTACGGGCGCATGTCTCTTGTTAATTCATTGACTCTCGTTATTCGTGAGAGGAATATTACTGCGCACTCCCCTTTGCCTAGCCGCACCTTTGTTTTGTAAGGTGCGGGCGTGTTAATAGGCGCATATTATAAATCTTCGACGTAGGATTTTACTCCTTGGTACCAGCGGTTGAAAACATTGCCTTTAGATTGTGTTGAAGCAGACGTGTGTGCGGCAGCCTGGGGGAATTCATCCAAATCCCGAATTTCACTGTCTGGAAAATAATAACGAAGGATGTCTTGATGCTTGTAACCCAACTCGGCAAGGCGCTTCGCCCCAAATTGGCACATCCCCACGCCGTGTCCCCAACCGTGTCCCCAAAAAATAAAAGTCTCTCCCTTTTTTTCGACTTGGATCATGGTGCTGCGCATTTGATCCGGCCCCAATGCCAAACGAAGGTCATTGGCCGGAAGAACTAAGGAGCCTCCCGAATGTTTAATGGTGAAAGAATGAGGCCGGCCGGAAATATCCACATCTTTGGGAACGATATCGTGCAACCCCGAAATGGAATGACCTTTTTTCGCTAAAAGCTTTTGAATTTCCGAAGCAGAAAATTCCGTTTTCCAGGAAAAATATTTCGAGCCCTGGCAAAAAGGGCACTCAACTCCTTTTAAAGAGGGGTGCTCGTGGATTTTCCACTGCGTATCCGCCCGCGTGGTCCGGCCGCCGCAAGTCGAATGAAAAAAGGTGGGGAAAATTTTCCCGTGGTAGGTCAGGATTTCCCCGCTGGTTTTCTCCACGGCTTGATTGGATAAAGAATGTTCGATGCTTTTGCCTTTGTACACTTGGCTTCCCACGTCCGAACCCAGCGTAAAAGAGAAATCTTTATTTTCGATATTTTTGAAAAGCGCGTAAGTCCGCGAAACCACGGCCTGGGCCTTGAGTGCCTCGACAGGCCACTGGGGGTTTGCTTCCCACGGCAGGACTCCTTTCAAATAATCTTCGACATCCACTTCATTAATAATCGTCAAGCTCCCGGCGGGATTTTTTAATACCTGAATCGCGTTGTGATATTTTTTCCCCGCCACTTGAACTTCCTTGCTCTGGCTTGTTATCCGCAGGCCGGATATGGGATAAACCGTCCCATCCAGCTGAATTCCGGAAGCTTCCGGCCGGATGGCTAAATCCGCGGAGGCCTGTCCTTGTACCAAAGTTTTATTTCCCGGAAATTCTTTAACTTCATAAGAAGACGGCGCGTGGATGACAATTTTTGGTTCTTCATAAAAAAGGGCGACCCGCACGACTTTTAGGAGCTGGACATCCTGGGGAATTTCGAACGAACTTTTCTTTACCTGATTCTGGTCTTTTTCCCAAGGCCAAAAAGAGATAAAAAGGACAAAAAACCAGGCAAACCGCATCGAAAAAATAGTTGGGGAAAACATGGGAGCGTTATTTTAGCACACAGACGCGGCTAAATCTTGGTGAGAAAAACGCTGTCGTGATGGTCCAGAATATCTTTTGTTTGTGTCAGGGAACAGTTTTGGATCGGATAAGCGCAGATTAAAGTACCGGGGAGGTTTTCAACCTGCGCGTGGATTTTTTCTTCGTAAGATTGAAATTTAAACCAGTCTTTATCTTCGAGCCAGCCCACATCCCCCACTCCACGGAAGGATAAAAACCCGCGACGCTTTTTTTCTTGAATGAAATTTTGGAACCGGTTCATGACTTGGCGTTCTGAAAAACGGCCCCGATCCAGATACCACCGTTCGGCAGGCAGAAGGGAAAGCTGGCCTTTTTCAAGATAAGGGACAAAATCCATCTCCCGGAGAAAGGTATCGACTGCCCTCAATAATCCGACGCTCTCTGAAATCACCCAAAGGCAGGCCTCGTTATTTTGAAGTCCCAAACGTAAAAAAGGAATGGCTACGCGAAAGAGGTCTTCTCGGCCTCTGTAAAATTGATAGAAGTGTTTCGCTGTTTGGGTCCGGGTTTGCACGCCAAGCAAAGTTTAACACCCATTTTTTAACCTCACAAGACGAAGAGGTAAAAATATATCTTAGAAAAAATTTTTAGAAAGTTGGTTTTTGAGGGTAGGGGTGGGTATCGTGCGGTTTGTGCGGCTTTTCGTGAACCTTTTCGATTTGGATGGTCGTATGGTGGATTCCAAATTCCCTGGAAAGGATTCGGTTGACCTCCTTCATGAGGCTGTCGGAATCCCGGTTTGAAACAACTCCTAAGTGAACGCTCAAAGCTTCCTTCCCGGTAGAAATGGTCCAAACATGAAGGTCGCAAATTTCTTCGACTCCTGACAAAGAAAGAAGCCGGGATTCCAGCCGGGCCATATCGACATGCGCCGGAGCGGCCTCCAGAAGGACGCCCCCCACATCACGCAAAATCTGCCAAGCGCCCCAGACAATCAAGAATGCAATCCCTATACTGACCAAAGGATCGGCGTAGACCCAACCCATTTTCCAAATCAAAACACCTGCCAGGACGACTCCCACCGATCCCCACAGATCAGCCAGGACATGATAAAAAGCGCTTCGCACATTCACGCTTTTTTGAGTATAACGATGGAGAAAAACCGCTACGAGGAGGTTAAACAGGAGGCCTGCCCCGCCAATTCCCAGCATCCACTCTAAGTGAATTTCGGGAGGGTGAGTCAAGCGCTGAAAGGCATTTTTCACCACAAAAATCGCAATCGTGACAAGCCCAACGCCATTAATCAGCGCCGCTAAAATTTCCACGCGGTGAAAACCATAACTCATTTTGCGCGGGGCGGGTTGGGAACTGATCCAGGCCGCAAAAAAAGCAAGCCCTAATGCGCCGGCATCGGTCAAAAGATGTGCCGCGTCGGCGATTAGGGCTAGTGAGTGAGCTGCTTTGCCGCCAAAAAATTCAATGAAGGCAAAGAACAGCGTCGCGATGCAAGCTAATCGAAGAGCTCGCTGGTCGGACATGCTTAGAAACCGACCGAAAAAATTTACTTAATTCGCTGCACCTTTCAGGCGAGCCCAGGTTTGACGTCCGCAAACTCCGTCGGTCGTCAGACCATTGTCTCTCTGAAAGTTGCGAATTGCCTCTTTGGTTCGGCTTCCGACTTTTCCATCAATCGCGCCGTCATAATAACCTGCGCTCTTGAGGGCCCGTTGAATTGCGGCGGCCGGGAGTTCAAAACCAGAAGGGGTTCTGTAGATGGGCCCACCGCTCAATTCATTAAAAGCAGAACCGGTTGAACCTGATCCTTTTTCTTGAGCAGCTTTAACGGCCATTTCAGAATCCTTGAGCGATTGATCCAAACGGGCGACATCACTTTGAAGTGAGCCGATTTGGGATTGCAACGTCGAGATATCCCGTTGATGGCGCTTCTTTGTGGTGCAACCGGTGGTTAATACCAAGGTTCCCAAGAGGATTGTTGTGAAAGTGAATATGACTCGTCTCATCCTTGCGTCTCCTTCTCTGAAACTAGGTTGGTGGTTTTCAATTGTGTGCGTTTTATCGGCCAGTTTCAGACAAGATTTAGAGGGCCGATGGGATATTTTAAGACGGACCGACTCTTTTTGCAACAACGGATAAAAATTGATTCATATCGAAGGGTTTGTAGAGGTAATCCGTCACCTTGAGTTTTAGCGCTTTAAGGTAAGTGTTCTCGTCCGTGTAGCCAGTGATGAGAATTTCGGGAATGGCCTCCCGCCGCCGTTCCTGATTCATCTCCCGAAGCTTCTGGATGACCTCGATTCCGTCCATTCCGGGCATCCGGATATCGGAAATCACCAAATCAAAGACCTGATTTTGTGCTTTCTCAAGTGCCTCAAGGCCGTTATGGGCTTTTTCGACCTGATAACCCTGGGATTCCAAGAGTCGCTCCAGACTTTGCAAGACTACCTCATCGTCATCGATAAGAAGAAGTCGTTTGGCCATAGGAGGTTAAGACTGGATTTTCGTCGCAAAGACTAAAAACTCCGTATGGGAAACCATCCGCTGGACGGGACGGGTTCTGCCGGCACGGGCCAGAATGGGCCTCAGAAGGATTTCGCATGCCTCCACACGGATAAAGCCATTCACCTTCAAGGTCTCAGCAACTTGTTCAATTTGATTATAGGTAGGATTCAAACTGACCAAGGCGCCTCCTCCCCGGAGGGCCTCCCGGACCACTGCGATTTCCTCCCACGGAGTAGGGATATCGAGAATGACGACGTCAAAATCTTTTTCGGGGATCGGCTCTCCCGCCTCCCGCTTATTGAGCGAAACCCAATCCAGCATTTTGGCACGCTTTAAATTCTTTTCGGCCAGCTTCATAAAATCTTCCCGCCGGTCATAAGTAAAAACTTTTCCGTCTGGTCGAACGGCATGAGCCAAGATTGTGGTAAAAGCTCCGGAGCCGGTTCCAATTTCCAGCACTTTGGACCCGGAGCCGATTCCGGCTCTTAAAAGAATGAGCCCGGCATCTTTGGGATAAATAACGCCGCTTTCGCGGGAAGTTTTCATCATAAGGTCTTCAGGCGAAGGGCGAAGGAGATGAGCGCTGGCGTGTTCACACACAATTTTGGAGCCGTACTCCTGCCCGATCCAGGATTCCACTTCCAAAGGACGGCCCCGGTGGATCGAGGCACGTTTCCCGCGCGCCACTTCAATTAAATAATTGACCTCATCCTCAAACCAAAGAAGAACGAGATCACCCTCTTGAATTTGATTGGTTCTTTTTTGTAATTCGATTTCTTGTTCCATAATTAAAGGGTGCCTGCTAACTGTTTAAGAAGAAGTCCGATACCATATCCGGCCAGACATGCAACAGCTCCAATAGAGAGAGCTTCGAGTCCGCTTTTAAACCAAGGCTGGCGTGTGATGGTCGTCTTAACGGCGCCCAAACAAAAAAGACCGACCGCTGTAAAAATCAAAGAAGCTTTAAGGGCCGCCGCCGTATCGAGGAATATATAAGGAATGAGTGGAATAAATCCGCCGACTAAAAAAGAAGCACCAATCACGAGCCCCACCTTCACGGGAGAATCCATACTTTCGAGAATCAGGCCCAGTTCTTCTTCCATCATGCATTTGAGCCACACCCGCTTGTCTGCTGTAATGCGGTTCACCACAAGGTCCAATTCCTTCGGGTCTTGAAATCCCTTGGCTTGATAGATCCGCCGGATTTCTTCGCGTTCCTTCGCGGGCATTTCTTCAATTTCGCTTTTTTCCCGGCGGATTTCATGTTCAAAAAATTCCTGCTGGCTCTTGGTGGAAAGATAGCCGCCGACAAACATGGAAACCGTCCCCGCCAAAACTTCCGCCAATCCCGAAATTAAAATAATCTGATGCTGCATCACCGCGCCTACCATTCCAAAAAGAAATCCAATTGTGCTGATAACGCCGTCGTTAATACCAAAAACAATTTCACGAACCAGCCGGCCCGAAGGGGAATGCCAGGTTTCTTCCGCATAAATTCGTGGAATTTCAAAAAGTTCTTTTAGGTCTTTAAAAGGGGGCATTCGAAAATCTCCGTCAAATCATTCAAAATGGCGTAAGGTTTGGATTTTTCGATTTCGGACCGGGAACCAAAACCATAAGTGACCGCCAAAGTTTTCACTCCGGCATTTCGCCCGGTTTCCACATCCGTTGCGCTATCCCCTATCAGAAGCGTTTCTTCGGCCAAGACACCGGCGGAATTGATAATATGAAGCAGAGGTTCGGGGGCCGGCTTTTTAGGGAATTTTCCGTCCCCTCCGACGACTTGAAAAAAATAGGAATTGATGCCTAAACCCTGCAAAATTTCATCGGAAAAATCTTGAGGTTTGTTCGTAATGACAGCTTGCAGCCGAGGCTTGAAAAATTCAAGCACTTTTCTCACCGCAGGATAAAGGCGGGTATGCTCCAGAAGGTGCTCTCCATAGCGGCGGCGAAAGAGTTTGATGGCGGGTTCAAGAGGCGGAAGGCGTTCAGAAGCAGCTTCTTTTAATGCCTGTTGCATCAGATTCCTCACACCGCTTCCGACAAACCCGCTGACCCGTTCGGAGGGGAGTTCCCTTAGGCCCAATTCTTTAAGCGCCCCATTGACAGCATTGGCGATATCCAGACGGGAATCAATCAGGGTTCCATCCAGGTCATAAACAAGGAGTCGAATCATGGGTGGAATTTTACCATTCTTGTCTATTTTCTTGTCAAAAGCCTGGAAATCACTAGACTAAACGCATGACGCGCGATCAGTTTATTTCGCTTTGCTTTATCGTGCTTCTTCTTTTCGTCGTTTACCAACTCCTCCTGATTCTCTCCCCTTTCTTACGGGCTATCTTTTGGTCGGCGATTTTGGCTTTCGGTTTTTACCCTATTTATGAACAATTGAAGCGCCGCCTCAAACCGCACGAAACCTTGGCTGCTGCCCTCATGACCGCGGCGGTTTTTCTGCTCGTCGTCCCCCCGGTCATCCTGATTGTCATGAAAGTGGCGGTTCAGGCGATTGAGCTTTATAGCTCGGCAGCGAATTATGTCCGGGAAGGTCAGATTGAAAAACTCGTTGATCAAATCCGGTCCATTTCTTTCATTAAAAACTTGGAAGCCAGTATTTTTCAATGGGAACCTTTAAAGAAAAATGTGACGGAATGGCTACTTTATTCCACTCGGACCATCGGAAATTTCGCCACGGCACAGGCGGCCACCCTTACGAAAAACGTCCTTCTGGTAATTTTGAACACCGCACTTACTTCCTTTTTGCTTTTTATCTTTTTCAAAGACGGCGGGAAAATTTATGACTTTATTTATGAGATTGCTCCACTTGAGGAAAAAAATCGAAAGTCCATCTTTGGGCGAATCAATGAAACCCTCTCTGCTGTCATCCGCGGTCAGCTCCTCACGAGCCTCGCTCAGGCCGTCCTCGCGGGAATCATTTTCTGGATTCTCGGCTTGCCGCTTCCCGTGTTCTTTGCCGCCGTTACGTTTCTGGTTTCAATGATTCCGGTGGCCGGTGCTGCCACCGTCTGGTTTCCCCTCGCGATTTATCTCCTGACGATTCACCAACAAACCAAGGCGATCATTCTTTTGGTTTTGGGAACCCTGGTGATCAGCCTCATTGATAACATGATGAAACCGGCCTTGATCGGGAAAAAAACCCAGCTTCCTTATTTCCTGCTTTTTTTTGGGATTCTCGGCGGGATCAAAGTTTACGGCCTGATGGGAATTTTTCTCGCTCCGGTCATGCTTTCGCTCTTCTTTGCCCTCATCCGGATTTACCAAGAAAAATATCTTTAGACTAAAGCGACCTTCTCCCGGCGAAATTTGAGGATTTCCTTCTGAAGAGAAGCGAATTTCTCAAACCAACGATCCGTGTCGGCAGCTAAAAACGGAATCCGGTGAATGAGGCCGGCACGCAAAAAATGTACGGAGCCTTCCTTCGGAACCACCCCCAAAATCTTAGAAACCGCCAAGGCATAAAGTTCCAGTTGAATCCGGTATTCCTCCCCCCGCACTACGAGTTTTTCCGGATCAATCTTGGAAGTCTTGTAATCGAGAATAACCCATTCTCCCTTTGGATTTTGATAAAGGAGATCGAGCGTTCCTTGAATGAGGCCATAGGGAAGCCGCAGAACGAAAGGAAGTTCCGGATAAAAAATCCGTGTTTTTAAAATTCCTTGTGCTTCCGGACTTTGAAGGAACCGGTTTACCATTTCAGCCATTTCTGCGGTTTGCTTAGAATCGAGATCTTGATTCAATTGGGCAGCTAAAGTTTCAATCCCCGCGGTTGGCGTCCCACGGACGAGCGCCTGTTCCAAAATTTGGTGAACCCGTGTCCCGATTTCCGCACTGGAAAGCCCGTCTTCCTGGACCGGCTCCTCTTCTTTTATTTCAACCGATTTTATTCTTCCACTTTCCGGAGCTCCCATTTCATAGGTAGTAAAATAGGCCTCCGGATCTTTAGCGAAGAGTAGAAACGCTGAAACCGGAAGATCAATCCTTTGAAATTCAACTTTTTCGGGAAGTCTGAGATTTTGAAGAAGCGTGTCTATCCCCTCCGGCGTCTCACGAAGCGGAACCGGACTTAAACTTTCAAAACGGCCGCGAAGAGGCTTACGTTCCGCCCATGCCTTTTGTCTTTCGAAAGGAAAAGGATCCGGCAAAGCTTCCGGGATGCTCGTCACCTTCCAATCTCCTTCACTTAAAACGCGTTCCACCCAATCCGCCCAAGTGGCCATTTCATGAAAGGAATCTTTTAGCTCTTTATCCGGAGCCGGCCCTGTCAGGATGAGTCTGTCCTTGGCACGGGTCATCGCGACATACAATAACCGTTTGGATTCCTCGGAACCGATCCGTTTCGTTCTCTTTTTGTTGCGCGTAAAAGTAAGGGTCTCCTCCGCTTTAAACGTTTCCTCATTGCGAATTTTGATGCCCAGGCCGTCTTCTTCCGAAATGAGAAAATTTCCGCCCTGCGATTTGTCGCCGCGCCCCAGATCGGGAAGAAAAACCACGGGAAATTCAAGACCCTTGGCCATGTGAATCGTCATGAGCCGAACGACTTTTCCCGCTTCGGCCTCGACCTGCGCCTGGGATTCGCGCACTTCGCGCATCTCGAGCCCCTTCAGCGCCCGCACAAAATCTCCCAGATGGAGCGCTTCTTTGGATTCCATCTCACGCGCGATTTCGACCAGTTTTTTTAAATTGGCGAATGCCCGGTTTCCCCGCTTCCACTTCAGGACATACAAATCATAACCCGTCACGTGGAGAACTTTCTCGATCAATTCGGAAATCCGGAGTTTTTCTTTCTGCGCGAGAAAAAATTCAAAAGTCTTTTTAAAAAACCGGAGCTTTTCTTTTTCAGGTTCGGGGATTTCTCTCAGCAATTCGAACTCCTTCAAACCTTCCGCCAGAGGTTTGGGAGGCTTTTCCGCTTTGGCCTGACGGGCCAGCCAAAAAAGGGTATCGTCTGAAATTTGAAAAAAAGGCGAACGCAAAACGGCGGCAAGCGGCACATCGCGCTTTGGATTTTCGAGGGCCGAAAGAAAACTCAAGCAGTCACGGATTTCGGGCTGAAAATAAAAACCGCGATTCGAGACGACAAAATAGGGAATGTCTGCCTGACGGAAGGCCTGCTCGTAAAAATGGATGTCGCTCATCGCTTCAAAAAGACAGGCGATGTCTTGATAAGCGACTCCTTCCTTCGCTAAGGTATGGATGTGTTGGGCAATGCTCCGCGCTTCCCGGATTCTCAAATCATCCGCTGTTTCTTCCTTTTTCTTTTCCAGCCGAAGCCGCTCAATGCGGGGCTTCTCGTCCCCTTCGCCGCGCACTGCCTGAAGCGGCTCGAAAGGAACGCCGTCTTCTTTCCAAAGGGTTTCAAAGAACCGGTTGATAAAATCGATCAATGGGGGCCGGGCGCGGTAATTTTCATTTAAGGCAAGCCGAAGGCCGTCCGGACTTTGGCTGAATGCTTTTTCTTTTTCGAGGAAAATTTCAATCTGCGTTCCGCGAAAGCCATAAATGGACTGCTTGAGATCACCCACAACGAACAAATTGTTTTTTCTCCTGATGAGCTCAAGAAGCCGGTCTTGCAAACGATTCGTGTCCTGAAATTCGTCCACCATGATTTCGAAGAATTTTTCCTGATAAATTTTTCGGACCGAGCGGGAGGCCTCCCGATCGGAGCCCAAAAGCCGAACGGCGTAAAGCTGCAAGTCATCAAAATCAAGCGCGCGTTCCGTGCGTTTGGTTTCTTCGTATTTTTTTTCGAATTGAAGGGCCAAGCGGATAAAAACATCCCGTAAGGGCAGGCTCTTTTCTTCGCGCAGAAAACTGCAGAAATCGAGAAGTGTTTCCTGAACCCGGCGGATCTCGTCTTTTTGTTTTCCCGCGGCCCGCAATTTCGATTTAAGCGCCGCCACCCGATTGATGTCCTTGTCCAAATCCTTTTGCTTCAAAATTAAATCGAGTTCCTTTCTTACCTCCTCTGCACCGTTAACTTCTGAAATTTTTTCGAGGCCCTTTTTGAGTTCTTTTTCGAAAAACTCGTGGGTGGCCGGGGCTCGGCGTTTCATCATCTCTTCAAAAGGCGTTTCGGAATTTCTCGACCGGTGATAAACGTCCAAGATGCCTTCCCGAAGGCTTTTTTCACCGTAAATACAAAGGAGATTAAAAACTTCCGCGTCACTCGCCTGGGTTTCGATCACTTCATCCAAAATCCGTTCTTTCAATCCGGCTGCTTCTTCGGCCTCGAAGATCACAAAATGAGGGTCGATCCCGGCTTCGATCGGATGCTCCCGAAGAATCCTCGCCGAAAAGGAGTGGATGGTTCCGATGGCGGCGTTTTCCACTTCGCGGCGCGCATCTTCGAGTTTTTCTTCCTCAAGACGCCTGACAATACGCCGTTTCATCTCATTCGCCGCTTTTTCGGTAAACGTGATAGCGAGAATGCGGGAGGGAGAAATGCCACGCTCTTTGACCAAATAAATAAACCGTTCGACTAAGACCCCTGTTTTCCCGGAACCCGCGCCGGCGGAGACGCAGATATTTTTCTCCACCGTTTCCACGGCCTTCTGCTGGGATTTCGACAGCTTGATTTTTTCAGATTCCATTTTTGTCCTCTTCCCGGATCTTCTGGTAGATAAAAGGAAGCCGCCATTTTTCGATCCGGCAAACGGAAGAATAGGGGCAATGGTCATCGCACTCACGCGGCCTGACTTCAATTTCACCGCGCGTAATTCCTTGAGCGAATTTGCGGGAAAACCGGACCGCCCTTTCCAAGATCGCGTCGAAATCCTTTTGATTAAAAATACTGCGGGAAGCGGTCTCGGCTCCCGTTTCTTCGAGGGCTTGCTTCAAATAAAATCCCTTACTTTCCGCCGAACTGATTTGGTAAATCTCGCCGCCCAAGGGTTTGAGTTTTAAATGTTGTTGAATGGCCATCAGATAAAGCGGGAGTTGAAGGGCCGTCCCGAATTCCAAACTCTGCCGCTGAAAAGTCCCGCCCGTCTTATAATCAATCACCAGCGCATATTTCCCGGAAGGGTCCACATCGATCCGGTCAATTTTCCCCCGCAACAGGATGTCCTCATGATAAGCATCATAAAGTTTCAGATAACCCACCTCTTTGGGATTGATGCCAAATTTAAATTCAAAATAGCGCGGATGAAGGGGCTCCAGAGGACTTCCTTCTTCAATTTCTTTTTCCACCATGTGGCAAAGCCACTCCTGCATTTGCGCTTTTTTGAGTTCGATCCGGTAAGCCCGCTCCCCTGCAAGCGGTTCCTTTTCCAAAAGTTCCTGAAGATGACGGATCACAAAGGCCTTAGCCTGCTCGAGCTCTCCTAATTCTTTTCTCCCTTTTTCTACCCGCTCACGCCAATAATTTTCCAGCACGTCATGAAGCAGTATCCCCACTTGTTTGGGATCAATTCCTTCTTCTTTTTCTTCGAGGTGGAGAATTTCGCTTGCAAAATAACGGTAGGAACAGCGGCCATAAGCCTCGAGGCCGGTGGGACGGAAAATCCCGCCTCTCGGTAGAAAATTCGCTTTGACCGCTTCCGTTTCAATATGAGCTGAGGGATTAAAAAGAATTCGGGAAAGAAGAGTCCGAAAGGAGGGCTTGTCGACAAACCGGTTGTAGAGCGAAAGCGTGAAAGCGCGTTCCTTGCGAGCAGGCGCCCGGCGGCGATCAAAAAGTTGCTGGATCAAATGGGCCTCGATCTCCCGTTCTTCCACAACTTCTTCAAGACGCGGGAGGGTTTGGCTCACCGGATAATAAATTTTAGGAAGAGGTTCTTTAAAAAGTTTCTGGACCTCGCCTCCATAAAAGGAAGGAAGCGCCTCGCGGCCTTCAAGATCAAAGCGCGGATAACTCAAGATAACTTTTTCCCGGGCCCGCGTGAGTCCCAGATAAAAAAAATAGCGCTCAAGCGCCTGTCTCGGCAAACGCTCCGCCAATCCGGCCGTGCGGCGTTCCTCGTCGGAAAGGATCGGATCTTCACGGATTTCGGCAGGAAAATATTTTTCAAGAAGGCCGGCTAGAAAGACAACTCGATACTCCTTTTGCCGGGCGAGCGAAATGTCATAAACTTGCACCCGATTTTTGTCCCGCTCATGAAGGGAAAAAAGGTCTACTTCAATGAGGGCCAGAAGTTCGCGGGCGAATGTTTCAAAGGTTTTGTGCGGATTGCCCCAGGAAACGCTCGTGCGCCGAATCTCCTCCAAAAGATTCCGGAGCCGCTTCAGAGTCGCAAAATCCCGACGGGCGTTTTCTTCAAAAACAGGAGGAATACGGGTTAACCCGAAATCCTCCATCACCTCTTCTGTAAAATGGATCCACTCTTTCATCGTTTGTTCGCCTTCGGCACGTTTTTGGAACTGGACGATTTTTTCGAAAAGAGGGTTGCCCAGTTCCTCCAGCCAACGCTTTCTCCCGGAAATAATCCCCAGGGCGAGGCCGCGGATTTCAAGCGAGCAAACCTCGTGATAATCTTTTTCAACGTATCCTGATTTGAGGAAATTGAAAAGATCTTCGCGCTTCCAATCTTCCAGAAGAATCCGGAAAAAACTTGCTAAGGTACGCGCCAGCGGAGCGTCCCGGAGTCTTTCGCGTTCATGAATTTCCACCGGAATTTGAAAATCCCGGAAAACGGTACGGATTATTCCTTCGTATTCCCCGATCCGGCGCAGAATCACGGCAATGTCGGAAAAATGAAGGTGTTCGTCCCTGACCACTTTCCGAATCTCGCGGGCAATCATCTCCACTTCCCCGCGAATTCCCGTCGCTTCCAGAACCAGAAATCCCTTGGCGGAATCAAGGGGCCCTGTTTGCGGAGAAAATATATTTTTTCCAACGTGTTGCAGGGATTTCGATGAGGCGCGGCGATTTTCTTTTTTGCTCAAATCGACGGTTTCGAAACCCAACTTCTCCAATTCGCGAAGAGTCTTCAAAGGAATTTTAAAAAGATCTTCCCGCGCGCCGGAAGGCTCCAGCGTAAGGGCCAGCGTTATCCGGTCCGAGTGCTGCGTGAGCCATCCCAGAAATTCGAGCTGAGATTTTGAAAAATCAAAAAAACCGTCAATGAAGAGGTGCTGGAATTTTGGGAGGGCAGCCTTTTTAGTTTTTTCGGTTTCTTTCAATAAAAATAAGGCGTCCCGGTAATCCCGCACCCCGAGCGCCTCAAGACGCGCTTCGTAGGCCTCATAAATTTGAAAAAGTCCGATATATTTTTGGGCCAGACTTGGGTTTGCCTTCTCCAGGAGCTTCGCTTTTTTTTGAAAAGTTCCGAGGCTCATCATGGAATCTTTCAACTCCCCGACGAATTCATTGATCTTCTCGATAAAACCGGGGAAATTCCGGACGGAAGAAAAATACTCCCCGCTTTTTTCCCGAATAATTTCGGTCAGAAGGGAGGCCCGCTCGGCGTCTGTGATGAGGGAATAATCGCCGGCTTTTAACAGTTGCTGCATGAGCCGGTTAAACGTAAGAATCCGCTCGCCAAAAAACCCACTTCCTTCTTTTCTCAACATTAAGTCTATGACGCGCTCCCGATGCTCGGCGCTTGGCAAAAGATAAAGGAGATCGCGCCGGAAAGGATCCTTACTTTCTTGAAGAAGAGCGGAAAAATTCTCCAGAAAAAAACGGCTTTTGCCGATACCGGCCGGCCCTGCGAGGATGGCCAGACGCGGAAGCGTTTTTAATTGGAGATCCTGAAGGGAATCGTTTTCAGAGAAAGGTAATGTCGGAGCGAAAATTTTAGCCATAAAAAATTCTTAAGCGACAAGGTTGCCGCCGTCGACCGGCAAAACGGCACCCGTAACAAAATCAGCGGACTTCACAAGATAACGAACTGCTTCGGCGATGTCACTGGGCTCCCCGAAGCGTTTTAAGGGAGTTCTCTTGATGACAATTTTATTTTGTTTGGCGGTAGCGCCTGCGGGCGGAAGAATGGGCCCGGGCGCAATCGCATTGACCTGCACATGAGGGGCAAGCGCTTTGGCCAAACCCTGCGTCACCGCCACGAGACCGGCCTTCGAAATACAATAAGGAAGATAATTCGTATAAGGGCGAAAAGCCGTCCAATCGACCAGGTTAATAATTTTTCCTTCTTTTTGACGAAGCATCTTGATTCCCACTGCTTGGGAAAGGAAAAAAGGAGCTTTTAGATTTACATTCAAAAATTCGTCCCAATCCTTTTCACGGACGCGGCCCAGCGGGGTAGGATAAAAAATCGCGGCGCTATTGACTAAAAGATGAATTTGGGGAGACCGGCGAAAGGCTTCACGGATTAAGCGATTAATTTCCGTAAATTTTTCAAGATTAGCCCGTAGGAGATGGACCCGCACGCCCAATCGCTCCGCGGCTTTGGCGGTCTCGCGGATTTCTTTAAGGGAACGCCGGTAATGCAGAAGAAGATTCATCCCCTCGGAGGCAAGGGTAAGGGCAATGGCGCGGCCGATTCGTTTTGCGGCTCCCGTGACAAGAGCCGTTTTTCCCTGAATTTCCATCAGAGAATCATCTTATCGGCTTCGCCGAAAGGGGTCAAGCTTACTAGGAAATGTTATGCCTGTTCATCCGAGTAAGTGTCGCTCCGGCTAACTGACGTAGAGAAGAAGATTCGTGACTGTCCCCGGCAATACGCATAAGAAGGGGAACAAATTTCTCGTCTTTCAATCTTTCCGTCATAACGATGCAATTTTTTCTCAATTCTTCAGGGGCCTTTTGATCGCTCAAAAATTGATGAACCTGCAAACGTACAAAGTCCAAATCGCCAAGCGATTCCAAAAGAAACAGTGCATTGGTTCTCATGTTGAGAAATTCACCTGACGACTGAACAAAATTCCGAAGGCGCTCGATTTTATCCTTTTCGGGCCACCCGCTGAAAACGGCAAGGGCATACTGACGAATGGCTGGATCTTCTTTGGGGCGATCCAAGATTTCTAAGACCTTCTTTCTCAAAGGCGGTTTGTTGATTTGAACCAGTTGAGCCAAGGCAATGCGTCGAGCTAAAACATCCTGCTTCGGGTCGTCCAGGATTTTTAAAAAAATCAACTGTGCCTCGGAAGAAATTCTTAATTTATCGGCGGCCAGATAACGAAGTGAAGCATTCTCTGAAGAATCGGTGATGAATGACGTTAGAATAGGAAAAGTTTTGTCCGGATAACGGCTCACTAATCGGTCGAGGGATTTTGCCCTCAGTTCATAGGCGCGGGTTTGATTCATGAGCGAACTCATTTCCAGATTAAAATCAGCATCTTGTGTTTCGGCCACTGCGAGCGGAACAAAGGAAATAAAGAAAAAAATAATAAAATTAATCATTTTGAGAATCCTGCCAAGATACAACTTGATAACGCGTCAAGGGAAGATCGGAGAGGATGGCAGAGCTGTATTTCACCTCTCCGGAACCGTTTCCTAAAGTCACGCCTCCTGTTTTCAGGCCATAAATCGCGCCGATCAATTCAGCATCTCCATTAATATGGATGATGTCATCCGTGATAATGAGTCCTTTAAAATTTCCGTGAATATTTTTCAAAAAAGCATCACCGCTTTGATTGTGGCAAATTAAGATCCCGCTAGAACCATCTAGCCCAACTCCTTCCCAGCTAGAAGTCAAATAAACGATTCCGGAAAAAGGCGATGAGGGCGGAACGCTTGTCTTGTATTGATCTAATGATCCCTCACTTACTCCCAAAATTTCTTCAGGGGTTGTGGGAAGGGCGGGCGCATTGAGTTCATAGCTCAAAGGATTCGCAGGATTGGCGGGCGCAATGCCATTCCCCCCTACTTTGGAACTTCCTCCTTGATTATAGGTATTACTGGACGTTGAAATTCCATAAGTTCCCGGAGCGCCCGTAAGATCACCATTGCTATCGTGCTCTCTTCCATCCACTGTCACGGCACCATTGGTGGATGCAACGCCGCTTACGCCGACTGCGGCTCTTGGCTTGACCAGCGGTGATTGACGCACAGAAACCCGAATCGTTTTTCGGGAGCGTTCGATACCATCCAAAATTAAACTGCCCGTAGAAACGATCACTTCATCCCCTACCGCATAACCCGAAATAGACATCTGCGCTCCCGAATTCGGATTTACGAGTAAATTGTCTTGGTTTTGACCGGCGGTTACGATTCCATAAAAAACATCATAACGTCCCTGATAACTTCCGCCCGCTGCAAGGTCTAGGGAGCCTGTAATGTTGGCCGTATTTTTGCTCATAATCTCCACAAGCTTTTGATCGACCCCCGCCTCTGCTGCATAGAGTGCTTGGTTCGACCATTCATTTCTTAAAGAAGCGTGATAATCTGTGAAGGCCAACGCATAAAAAGCGCCGGCTCCAATCATTAAAACCAATGACATAATCAGAATCGCTATCAGAACAGATCCTTTTTCTTCTTGGAGCTTCATTTTTCTCTCTCCTTACGGATTTCTTAACGTAACCTGGCCGGTCAATGTCGCGGTGACGTTTCTTTTTAATGTATTCCGCGTGCCCGTAATTTGGATCTGAACAGTTCGAGGGGATATCAGTGGATTCACCGGATAAGTAAAATTGAGAGACTGAACACTATTTCCGATGATGGAATTTTGGCCGCCTGAGGCACGAACCACCGTCCCATCGGGGGCAAGACTATAATTAATCTGCTCCCATTGGGTGACCTGACTTCCCGAAACTGCCGTGGGAATTTGAAAAGTGATTTGATTAGGACCGGTCGTCAATGGGGCGGGAGCGGAAGGGCTCGACTCCCTAATTTCCTGGCTCATCGTCAAAAGAATTTTCCGTAATTCTGATTGAAGAATGAAGCGGTGAAAATTCCAATCGAAAGATTCCTGTGAATGATTAAAAACTCCTGTGGCTGCCAAAAGGACAATGGAAAATATAAAAAGCGCGACCATCATTTCGATTAAAGTGAAACCCCTTTTCATTGGATTCACCCATCCCTGTCCGTCATTCGCGTTGCTATAGGATAAGAATAAGGACGTTGTTTGTGTCGCCAGTTTACCGACAAGCTAAATTGGACTGGGTTGGCAGCGCCCCCCGGAAAAGTAACCATTACGTTTTCTTGATCAAGTTGGGTTTCATTCGTTCCTTTTACGCCAATAATGTTGGTGTTTGCCCAGACAGACCAATTTGTGCTTTGTAAATTCGCAGGAGATTGGTTGGCCGCTTCCCTCATGGCTTCAAGCACACAAACGGCATCCGTCACTGCCGCAACTTTTTCACGGGAGAGTTCGCCCAAATCCTGAAGATTTAAAATTGAGAAGGCAGCGATGAGGAGGATTAAACCCACAATGCCAATGGAGATCACGATCTCCACCAGCGTGAAACCTTTCATAGGGAAACCTCCTCTCGATCAATTATATTTCTTGCCAAGACCGCATTTGGATCGCAGGAGTAGAATTAGAACCGGAAGGGGAATTGTTTAAGGCCTCATCATAATGGACTTTCGCGTTGCCGGACTGTTGAAGGGTATTGGCAATGACGGCGCCGAAAATTCCGGCATTTCCCGAAAAACTTGCCGCCGAATTCGGAGCGTAAAGTGTCCCATAAAATTTTCCGTTCCCCGAAACCGTAAGGGTGCGGCTTCCTTGAATATTAAGGGTGAGATTGGGCGGTTTATAAAGATTCGAACCTCCCTCGTTTGTTCTAGAAGCGGTCATTCCGTTTCCGGTTATCAACACATTGCCGTTTACATACACGGTAGCCGGCCCGGTAAAATTAACTTTACCGTTGCCGGTGACCGTAATCGAAGAATATAAATAAGTTCCCCCGGGTAAAGTAACCGTATCATTGCCACTGACGGAAAGAGCCCCCAAATTGTTAAGTGAAGACGGGACGACGACTGGACTGAGAACTTTGGTTTGTGAAATAGCGCTCTGCGTCCCCTGGATCGTGGCATTTCCCGAAGCGGTTACAACACTTGAAGGGGTTGCTCCGGGACCCACCGTCAAATCTCCTTTGATGAGAACATTCCCGGACAACATTATATTATGAGCAAGGGTGGTATTGCTTCCCAGATCGCCATTAGCACGCGGACTATTGTCCGGACCGTTATAGGCACCCTGTGTTGAGTTGTAACTGTCGGTTCCGGCATTTCCACTCATTTGAATGCTGTCATTGGTAAAAACCGAATAAGAAAAAAGCGGCTGCGAACCCACATCCACATAGGCTAGGACCTGTCGTCTTTCGTAGGCATAGGCTGCCGCTGCATTGCTCGGGCTATGACCGCTCGCGGTAATTAAACGAATGGTGGGGTTGGCAATCGGATCGGGGGTAGTCACCTGAACATCATATCCTCCATCCGTTCCAATGGCCGTGTAACCTTGGCCTATATAGTTGGGGTCGGTCCGCAATTGAACGATGGCTCGGTCAACGCCCGACTCCGCCAAATGAAAAGCCGTAATCCGGTGTCGGGTCCGTTCGGTGGTCCGGTAGACCGTAGCACTTTTCAAAAAGAGAGCGAGCGACAAGGTTCCGATCAGGGATAGAACCAGATAAGAGCTGATTAAAAACATTCCTTTTTGGCTTTTAAGCATTGCGCACTCTCGCCTCTCCCGAAGAAGTCAAAGAAAGATTGCGACCATTGATCATGGCCCCGCGGGCCGTAAGGGTGTAAGTCACGGTAGCGACCGGATTGCCCGTCGTCGCAAAAGCCACCGTTTGGATATCATTTGCTAAAACCGTGGATTGACCGGTTCCCGTATCGATCCGCGTCAGCTGGGTCCCGTTGCCGCCCACTTGATAAGTGATCGGACTCGACCAAGTGATGGTTCCGGAATTATCCACACTGGCCGGAACTTGAAAGCTAAGGCTCGTTCCTCCGTTAATGACACTCACGCGGGAAGGAGAAGCCTCACGGATTTCCTGTCCCATTTTATAAAGACTTTCCCGGGCGGATTCCTCGAGATTCATTTTGATGCCGGCCAATTGCGTTCCCTCTTGTCCATTCCGGATTATGAAACCCATTAAAATCATCATCAAAGAAAAGACAGCCATCGACATCATCATTTCCGGAAGCGTAAATCCTTGTGAGTGTTTCTGATTCATTTTCATGTTCAGGTTCTCTGCGTCATCAACGTTCTCAATTGAGCCGTTGAATTCCGCCTCCCGTGTTCTCTCCACGTTGTAGTCACCGTGATATCCAACGGATCGCTCGCCGCATTCGCATAAGCAACCGCCACTTGTTCATTGGTAAGATTATTAAACCCCGCCACGGCACCGCCGCTAGGAAAAGCCGCCGTCACATTGATCGGAAAATTGCCGGTAGAAGATGCGTTACGCATAAGTTCAATGACGCGGTGTGCATCTTGCATGGCGACCATTCGTTGATAAGCCGCCTCGCTCGATGACTGCACAAAAATATTCGCCAAGAGAATTCCCAAGAGGCCCACTACAATAACCACAAGGGCCACTAACAATTCGATAAGCGTAAAACCCTTCGAAGACATAATCCTCCTTTTCAAAAGTTATAATCTGCTAGACAAACTATGCTCGCTCAATTAAAAGATAAAGGCCGCTAGGGTACTTTGCAAGGCGGGGCAAAAAAAAGGAGGCACTTGTTTTCAAAGTTTAAAAAGACCCTAACCCTTTATAGTTGGGCGCTGTACGATTTTGCGAACACCATCTTTTCGGCGGTTGTCCTGACCTTTTATTTCCCCCTTTATCTGACCGATCTCACCCATAAAAATTTAAATTTGGGCTTGGCCACAAGCGGGGCTACGGTGCTGGCGGGATTGGTCGTTCCTTGGCTGGGCGCCTTAAGTGACCGGACAGGCAGAACAAAAACCTATCTTTTGATCACGACGCTTCTTTGTGTGGGTTTCACGTTCGGTCTTTCTTTTTTTGTTTATCCCTCCTTATTAATTATCACTTTTCTGCTGGCCTGTTTTTCCTTTCACGCTTCTTTGGTTTTTTACAACGCACTCCTACCCGTTGTTGCGGAATCTGAAAAGCAGGGCTTTGCCTCGGGGCTGGGGACCGGCTTGGGGTATTTGGGCGTCCTTTTTGCCATTCCTTTAGCTCATTTAGTCGATTCTTTTTTCGGCCGCCGATTTGTTTTTCTCGTGGCCGGATCGCTTTTTTTGATCTTTTCCCTTCCCCTCTTTGCCTGGGTCCCCGAGCGGAAAGTCCTCAATCCTCTGGGGGCTTCTTTTGATATTTTCATCAAGGAATGGAAAAAGGTGCTGACAACGCTGGGCCGGATTACCCGCAATCGGCCGCTTCTTTTCTTCTTCACCGGAAATTTCTTCGTGATGGAGGCCGTAAACACGGCAATTTTTTGGTTTGTGATTTATCTGGCCCGAGTCTTCGGCCCGCCGCAAAAAGACCTCATCCTGATATTCCTCGGCCTCAATTTCTGCGCCTTTCTCTTCGGATTCGCGGCCGGATTTCTCACGGACCGTTACGGCTCTCAGAAAATTTTCCTCTTATCGGCCCTTTCTCTTCTTGTGACTTTTCTGTCTCTCGGGTTAAGCCGCGATTTGAAAACTTTTATAGCGGCGAGTTTTACGGCGGGGGCCTTTGCTTTGGCGGGCGTTTGGACGGCGGGTCGAAAGCGGCTGATCGAACTGGCTCCGCCGGATGCGGTCGGAGAATATTTCGGACTTTATAACCTCACCACCAAAATTTCCGTGATCGGGAGCCTTGTTTTTTCCATCTTGGCCGACCGGTACGGATTTCGGATTGCGCTTTTGAGCGGAATGATTCCGAGCGGACTGGGTGCGATTTTTCTTTGGCTCGGGCGGGAAAAACGACTGCTTACTTCTTCCGGTTCTTAAGCTCTTCCATCAAATTTAAAAGAAGCTCTTTGGTTTCCTTCAAACCCGTCAAAACCTTTTCGATATCCAGTTGAGGTTTTACGGGATTACGCGCGCTCGTGCAGTAGACGCCGTGTTGGCCGATGAGAACAAGGGCATCGGTAATCAAGTCTGTTGCGGTGGCGAGCCGGCCGCGTTCTTTTCCGTATTGTTGTTCGTACTCTTCCAAAAGTTCCTTTTGGGTTTCAAAAACAGAGTGCTCACCCGCCATAATGCCATCCGGTATCTTTCATGACAAGGTTCTCGCTGTCTTCTTTTAATTCCGATTCGACGATTTCGGCAATGACCACATCATGGTCTCCACCCTTCACAATTTGGAGGATCTTGCATTCTAAATGGCCGATGGCGTCATCCAAAACCGGAACTCCATTTTTCCCGAGATGAAAAGGAACATCTCCGAATTTTCCGTCCTTCACCTCATAAGGCTTAAAAAACTTTTGCACTAAATCTTTATGATTTTTAGCGGGAAAATTAATCGCGAAGAACGCATTGTGCTCCAACATTTTGTGGGAGTAACTGCCCTGTTTGATTCCTAACATCAAAAGAGGCGGTTCAAAAGAACATTGGGAGAGCCAGCTGCCGACCATGCCGTGAAATTTATCGCCGTCGCGCAATCCCAGGATATAAAGGCCGTAAGGAACCTTTCTTAAAATTTTTTTTCTGATTTCTTTATCCATTGGGGTAACGGGGCTCCTTATCCTTTGCTGGGTTTTAGAAGTTCCTTCATTTGAACCGGCCGGCCGGTTTCGTCGCGGTTGATATTGACCACAACTTCAGTTCGAATTTTTGTTTCCGTGGGCTCCGGTTCCACTTTCCAGAAAAGCGGCGCATATTTTTTCCAGTGCGTGAGGATTTCCTTTGCGCGCCGGCTGCCCGTGTATTCGAGATGCTGTGCAATCATGGATTTTACCTGGTCTTCGTCTTCGGCCTTTTCGATCCGGATAATACGGATTAATTGTGGGTTATATTTTTTAGAAAAATCGCCTTTTTCATCGAGGATATAAGCAACGCCTCCGGTCATTCCCGCACCGGCGTTTCGCCCGACTTCTCCGAGACAAACCACGCAGCCGCCTGTCATGTATTCCAGAAAATGATCGCCTGCGCCTTCCAAGACGGCATTGGCGCCGGAATTACGGACACAAAATCTTTCACCCGCGCGGCCGGCACAATAGAGAGTCCCGCCGGTGGCTCCGTACATCACCGTATTTCCGATAATCACGTTTTTATGCCATTCAAAAGTCGCTTCATCTGCCGGCCGAATGATAATTTCACCGCCGTGCATTCCTTTTCCCACATAATCATTGGCCTCGCCCACCAGAACAAGCCGCAGTCCGTTGATACACCAAGCGCCAAAACTCTGGCCCGCGGTTCCCGTAAAACGAAACTCGATAAAACCGGGCGCAAGCCCTTCGTCTCCATGCAGCTGTGCAATGCGACCCGCCACGCGGCCCCCGACCGTGCGATGAATATTGCGAATCTTGTAGTTTCCAGAAAATTTTTTCTTTCCTTCGATGGCTTGGGCGGCATCTTTTAGAAGATCGAGATCAAGCGGCTTATCACCCTCCCAATCATTTCTCTCCTGCGTATGATAACGCGGCTTAATCCCGTGAGGATCCGGATTCGCGAGGATGGCGCTCAAATCCAAAGTTTTCGCTTTCTCATGCGGGAGCGGATGCTTTTCGCGTAAAAGATTCGTGCGGCCGATGATTTCGTCAAAGCGGCGGTAACCCAGCTGGGCAAGGATCGCGCGAACTTCATTGGCGATTCCGTTAAAGAAATTGATGATGGCTTCCGGAGTACCCGTAAATTTCAGGCGAAGTTTTTCATTTTGCGTCGCCACACCCGTCGGACAAGTGTTGAGGTGGCAAGCGCGGATCATGGCGCACCCGGCCGCAATTAAAGAAGCCGTTCCAAATCCAAACTGTTCGGCGCCCAAGATTCCTCCGATGATCACATCGCGCCCTGTTTTAAAACCGCCGTCTGTTCGAAGAGTGGCTTTTCCACGAAGATCATTTAACACCAACACTTGATGAGCCTCAGAAAGTCCCAATTCCCAGGAAACACCGGCATTTTTTATGGAGCTGAGAGGTGATGCGCCTGTCCCGCCTTCGCATCCGGAAACCTGCACCACATCGGCATGGGCTTTCACGCAGCCCGCAACGACCGTGCCCACTCCCGCTGCAGCCACAAGTTTCACGCAAACTTTGGCCTTGGGATTGATCATCTTGAGGTCGTAAATGAGCTGCGCTAAATCTTCAATGGAATAAATATCGTGGTGAGGTGGAGGTGAAATCAAAGTGATACCGGGAACGGAATGACGGATCGTGGCGATTTCCACGGAGACTTTGTGACCCGGGAGCTGGCCGCCTTCGCCGGGCTTGGAGCCTTGGGCGATTTTGATTTCAAATTCCTCGGCCGACATCAAATATTCAGGCGTCACTCCAAATCGGCCGGAAGCGACTTGTTTGATTTTGCTATTCGCCCAATCGCCGTTGGGACGGCGCTTGTAACGCGCCGGATCTTCACCCCCCTCGCCTGAATTGGATTTTCCGCCGATGCGGTTCATCGCAATGGCCAAGGCTTCGTGAGTCTCGCGGCTGAGAGCCCCATGCGAAATGCCGGGGGTACAAAAGCGTTTTCTGATTTCCTCCATCGATTCCACTTCTTCAAGAGGAACGGGTTTGCGGCCGGATTTAAATTCGAGTAAATCCCGGAGATAAGTCACCGGTCTGGAATTAACAAATTCGGAGTACTCCACATAAGCCTTGGGATCACCGGAACGCGCAGCCTTTTGAAGCCGCTTTACGACTTCCGGATTGGCCGCATGATATTCGCCGTCTTGGCGGTAACGATAATAACCGCCTTGCTCCACGGTGTTTCGCGGACTTGGGCCAAAGGCTTGTTCGTGCCAGCTCACAAGATCTTTACCGATCACAGTGTAATCAATTCCGCCCACCCGGGAAGGCGTCCCCGCAAAACATCTTTCCACTAAAGAACGTGCGAGGCCAATGGCTTCAAAAATTTGCGCGCCGCGGTAACTGGAAAGAGTGGAGATCCCCATCTTCGACATGATTTTCAAAATCCCCTGCTCTACGGCCTTCTTATAATTTTTGAGGGCTTTGTCCAATTCAAAATTTTTGAGCTCGCCGGATTCCAAGAAAGATTCCACCACCTCAAAAGCCAGGTAAGGGTTAATGGCATCGGCGCCGTAACCCAGAAGAAGGGCGAAATGATGAATCTCGTGCGGCTCGCCTGTTTCAAGAATCAAACCGGCTCGCATCCTGAGTCCTTCGCGAATCAAATGATGATGCACCGCTCCCACTGCGAGAAGCATCGGAACAGGAATTTTTTGACTGTTGACACCGCGGTCGGATAAAACGAGAAGGGTTTTTCCCTGGCGAACTTCATTGGCCGCTTCTTCGGTGATTCGATCAATCGCCGCTTCTAATCCTTCAGCACCTTCCGAGGCGTCAAAGACACAGGAAATGTCGGCGAATTGAAAGGCGGGGTCACTCACAGAACGTAAATATTGCAGGTCTTCATTATAAAGAATCGGCGTCTCAAGCTGGATCAGTTTTGTGTGGGCTTCTGTTTCCTCCAAAAGATTTCGCCGCCGGCCGAGGAGTGTGTGAAGAGACATCACGAGTTCTTCGCGGATCGGATCGATCGCAGGATTGGTTACTTGGGCAAAAAGTTGTTTGAAATAACCTTCTAAGCGGCGTGGCTTATTGGAAAGAACGGCCAGCGGGGTGTCGTCCCCCATCGAACCTACGGGATCCTTGGCGTCCACCACCATCGGCTTGATTACCATGGTGAGATCTTCAAAGGTATAATTGAAGGTAATTTCTTTTTGGAGGAGCGAAACGCCGTTCTTCCATTTGCCGTTTCCTTGGGGCGACTGTGCTTTTGGATGATAAAGATTCTTTTTAAGCCAATCTCCGTAGGGCGCGCGGCGGATAATTTCTTCTTTCGCTTCCCGGTCATGGATGAGGCGGCCCTTCACAAGGTCCACAGCAATTAATTGACCGGGACCGAGACGGCCTTTTTCTTTCACGCTCGCTTCGGGAATATCAATGACACCCACCTCAGAACTCATCAAGATCATTCCCTCTTTAGTCACAATGTAACGCGCCGGTCTCAAGCCATTCCGGTCAAGCACCGCGCCGACCGTCTGCCCATCCGTGAAGGCAAGCGCCGCCGGTCCGTCCCAAGGCTCCACCAAACAGGAATGATATTGATAAAAAGCCCGCCACTCGGGGTTCATCTGCGGCATGTTTTCCCACGCCTCGGGCACCAGCATCATCATCGAATGAAGAATGCTTCTTCCCGAGAGGACCAAAAGTTCCAGCAGATTATCAAGGCTTGAGGAATCGCTTCCGCCCGGAACAATGACCGGCTTCAGGAAATCGACTTTTTTACTCCAGTAAGAATGTTCCAATTCCGCCTCACGGGCCTTCATCCAATTTCGATTGCCCTGCAACGTATTAATTTCGCCGTTGTGACCAAGAAACCGGAAAGGATGAGCCAGGAACCAATTGGGGAAAGTGTTCGTGCTGTAGCGCTGATGGAAAAGGGCCACCGCGCTTTCCAAATCGGGATCGTTCAAATCGAGATAAAATTTCTTAAGCTGGGGTGCGACAAAGAGGCCTTTATAAACAATCGTGCGGGAGGAAAAGGAAGGAATGTAAAAATCCTGGATGGATTCCATGTCGACTCTTTTTTCTATTTCTTTTCGGGCAAGGTAAAGCGTGCGTTCATAAATTTCTTCCGAAGCGAAAGATTTTTTCGTTTTCGGAATAATCAGAACCTGTTCGATTTCCGGCCGGGTGTTTTCGGCTTTCTCTCCCAAAACCGAAGAATCGATCGGAACAATTCTCCATCCCAGAACCTTCATTTTGTGGCGACTCAGGACATCTTCGATAATGGCGCGGGAACGCTCGCGGCCCTGATAATTATGACGCGGGAAAAAAATCATCCCGACGGCGAGGGAATCCGTTTCCGCTTTTTGATAGCCGAGCGTTTCGAGGGCTTTTTTAAAAAATTTCCGCGGGATTTGAATGAGGATACCGGCGCCGTCGCCTGTCGCCGCGTCGGCCTGGACCGCGCCGCGGTGAGTCAAATTGACGACGGCTTCGATTCCTTTTTCAACAATGGCGTGAGACGGCTTGCCGGAAATATCGGCGACAAAGCCAGTACCGCAGGCGTCGCGCTCAAACGAAGGATCGTAGAGACCGAATTTTGTTTTCATCGAATTGGGATAAGGACGCGGAAATCGCTTAGACGGGCTGGAGACGTTCCGTTTCCCGAATCTTACGGCCCCGAAGCTGGTCCTGATTTAGCTGCCGGTAATGCTCCACCAAAAGTTCAATCGCCTGTTCCAGGAGGCGGGACTTCGGGATGCGGCTTGTATGAGAAAGCTCGTCCAGCTTTACCAGAGTTGCTTCGGACAATTTTGTAGCAAAGGGTTTTAACATAATTAAATAGTATATCGAAGGGGTAAATTCTTAGTCAAGACAAATCTAGACTTCTAACTCATTTGATTATAAGTACTTGGACAATTCTCCGGTTCTTTCGAGCTCATCCAATTCATTCGCACCGCCAATGAACTTTTCACCGATAAGGATGATAGGCACGGACATCCAATTGTAACGATCCTGCAGTTCCTGGCGTTTTTTAGCATCTTCTGTGAGGTCAACTTCTTGGAAGGCAATTCCCTTACGCTGGAGGAGATTTTTGGCGCGGTGACAGTAGGGACAGCCTTGAGTGGTGTAGACTGTTACGCTTTTTGGCATGCGCCGGCTTGGCGGATTTCGATGATCCGCTCGATCACTTCCTCAATAACCCGGTTGGGAGTGGAAGCTCCGGCGGTCACTCCCACGCGCAATTTCCCCTCGGAGAGCCAATTTTTGGTTCGCACCGGCTGGGTCTCACCGACCGGTTTGTGTTCGATTTCTTGGCTCGAAATTATGCAGGTCGCATCTTTCACGTGATAGGCGGGACAAAACTCCAGCGAAATTTCGACCAGATGACCTGTGTTACTGGAATTATAACCTCCCACCACAATCATCACGTCCACGCCTTCGCGGGCAAGTTTTAAAATAGCGTCCTGGCGATCTTGGGTGGCGGAACAAATGGTGTCAAAATGCCGAAAGCGTTGCGGGAGTTCTTCCGCTCCCCAGCGCCGGCCGAGGGCTTCTTGAAGCAGGTTGGCAATTTCGAGGGATTCGCTTGAGAGCATGGTGGTTTGATTGGCGCAACCGATTCGCTCCAGATCGCGGTCGGGATCAAAGCCCGTGGAAGCGCCTTCCCGGAATTTTTCCAGAAAGACGCGGCGATTTCCTTTCCCTTCAATATAATCACAGACTTCTCTCGCCTCTGCTTTGTCCCGCACCACCAGATATTTTCCGCCCGGATACTGGGTGGCGCGTGAACTCGTCGCCCGCGTTTCCTCATGATCGTACTTTCCGTGAATCACGGAAGTAAATCCTTCCCGCGCATAACTCTCCACTCGCTTCCAAACGCTCATCACCGAACCACAGGTGGCGTCCACCAAAACACATCCTTTTTTCTGCAGTTCATTTAATTCCTTCACGGTATTCCCAAAGGCCGGGATGATCACAATGTCATCTTGGGTAACGATTTCGATGCTACCGTCAGTTTTGTAAGGACCGTGCAGAAAACGGATGCCGATTTCCAGAAGTTTGGTATTGACGCGTGGGTTATGAATAATTTCGTTGGTGAGAAAAATCCGTTTGCCGGGAAATTTCGCGCGGGTTTCATAAGCATAATCCACCGCGCGGTCAACGCCGTAGCAAAAACCGAATTCTTCGGCGAGACGAATCGTGAGTTCTCCCGCCTCCAACCGGTAGCCTTCCTTTTTGATGCGGTCGATCAGGGGACTGTGATAACTCGCCTGCAGTTGAGGGCGGATCTCTTCTTTGAGCCCAAAACTTTTTCGGATAATCGGTTGAATTTTTTCCGTCATATTAAATATGCAGGGATTGAGAGGCGACGATTTGGCGCAATAAAACACCCGCTTCTTCAAGAAGCTGTCTTGCCCGATCGCCCAGATCATAATCGACCGAATACACCACTTCGCGGATCCCGGAATTGATGATCATTTTCGTACAGATAAGGCAGGGAGAAAAAGTCGTATAAAGCGTCGCTTCCTTGATATTGACGCCGTGGTAAGCGGACTGGGTGATCGCATTTTCCTCGGCATGAGAACAAAGACACTCATCCAAATCTTTTCCGGAAGCGGCCATATTATTGCAACGCGGACAGCCGCCTTCGCTGCAATTTTTTACGCCCCGCGGCGTTCCGTTGTATCCGGTGGAAATGATCCGGCGTTCCTTGACCAAAACTGCCGCCACTTTTCTTTTGATGCAGTTGGACCGAAGCGCCACCATTTTTGCAATCCCCAAAAAATAATCATCCCAATCCGGACGAAGTTCTTTTTTTGAAAGATCCAGAAGAAGCCGTTTTATCTTTTCATGAAAATCGCGCAAGGGACCGCCGTTTTCCAACGTGAGATTGGCAAGTGAAATGGTTTGATTAAGCTGCTGATTGTTGGAGTCGGCGCTCGCGGCCTCTTTGGCCTCCAACGCTAAAAAGGCTTCGAAGGTACGGGGATCATTTTCGCGCGCCCTTTGATTGAGCCGTTCAAAGCGCAAGCGCTGCGGAGCTTGAATATGGATCAGACAAAAATCGCGGCGACGGCGCAGGACCAGCACTTCCGCCGGATTTCGGATGGAATCGATGACATAATTTTTCTCCGGGTCAAGACGGGAAAAAATCCGCTCGGCCAAAACGCCAGCGCCCCCTTCTTTACGAAGCCGGTTTCCGAGCTCCACCAAAGTTTCGCGCGTCACGGGCTTCCCGGCCCGCGTCGCCTCTTCCCGGATCACATCGGATAAAGAAAGGGCCTGAAACCCCCGTTCCTGAAGAAACTTCACGACCTCGCCCTTCCCGCCGCCATTTTTCCCCGTAAGCCCGATAATCATAGGCTGCTATTGTAACTCAAAAAGATTGCCGCGGCCAAGAATCCCGTGGGGATCCAAAACCCGCTTCACGGCCTTCATTTCTTCTATCCCTTTTTGGCCATAGAGCTTCTGAAGATAAGGCCGCTTCAATTTCCCCACACCGTGTTCCGCCGAAAAAACCCCGCCTAAGGCCATGGCCTTCTCCAGAAGGAGGGGGTAAAGGGCCCGCCCTTTTTCAGCTTCCGATTGATTGCGCGGCAGTAAATTCAAGTGAACATGGCTTTCCCCGATATGCCCAAAGGTTACATTTTCCAGACCGGACTCCTCCGCTTGGCGACGGTGAAAGAGCATCAACTCCTCAAAATGTTCGTAAGGTACGCAAGTGTCCGTCCCGATTTTTATCTGGCCGTGACGCGCCAAAAAATCTCTCACCGATAAAGGAAGTTCAGAACGAAATTTTCTGAATTCCTCTTCCTTTTCCCGGTTATCACCTTGCCAAAGTTCATTCAGGGCTCCTTCTTTCTCAAACGATTGGAGCCAGCGGTTCAGCACATTTAATTTTGTCTGAGCAGTCACTTCTTCTTCAATAAAAAGCGCCGCGCGGGCCTGTTTTGGAAGGGAAGAAAATTTGGGTCTTAGAAATTCAAGGGAACCCGAATCAAAATACTCCAAAACCCGAGCTTCGTGCGCCGCACGGACCGATTTTGCAAACTGCCAGGATTTTTCTTCACTCGGAAAGAAAACAATAAACGCCAAAATTTCGGCCGGCTTCGGAAGCAATGCCACCTCAATCTCCGTGATCACGCCGAGCGTCCCTTCGGAGCCGATAAAAAGATCGATCGCATCCATTTGGGGTGCGGCAAAGTAACCCGTCGCGTGTTTTACCTTCGGCATTGCGTAATGAGGAACCAGGATTTTAAATTTTTTTCTTCCGGCAGGAATTTCAAGAATCCCTTTCGAATCGGCGAAGAATTGGCCGCGGCGAATATCTGAAATTTCGCCGTTGGCAAAGACGACCCGAATCCTTCTGACGTAACACCGGGTATCACCGTATTTAAAACTGTTGGGTCCCGAGGCATTGGTGGCAAGCGTCCCACCAATCAGGGCTTTTGGGCCAGTCGGGTCGGGCGCGTAAAAAAGAGAATCTTTTTCGAGGGCCTGGTTTAAATCTTTAAGAAAAATCCCCGGCTCAACCCGCGCCCAGGAATTTTTCTCTGCAGGGTCTTTTTTGATTTCGAGAATTTGAGAAAGCTTTTCAACAGAAAGCACCCAGCCGCCTGTCGGAACTGCCGCACCCACAAGACCCGTCCTTCCCGCAGAAATAGTGACGGGGATTTTTTTGGCGTTGGCTTCTTTTAAGAGGGAAACAACTGCTTTTTCGTTTTCCGGAAGGAACACTTCATCGGCCTGACCTTGAAGTTGGGAGGCGTCTTTTAGATAAGATTCGATTTTCAATACGAAACGCGCGTCGATTCCATCAGGCGATTTGCCTGAGGGGGCGAGAACCCGCCGTAGCTGCGGTGGCGCTCGGTGAGTTCCACAACGCTGAAGGCCTTTCCTTTTTTCATTTCGGGATCGGTGAAAATCTGGCGCAGGTCCGAATTTTTCTCACCCACAATTTCGCCGACAAATTTAACGCTCTGTTTTTCCAGAAAAAAAACGGCCTTCTCGATATCTTCCACCCGAACGGCTACATGATGAAGCGTTCCGTCTCCGAAGGCCTTCACCCAATCGGGAATCAAACTCCCCTTTCCCTTCGCGCCCGTGTAGGCCTGATCCAAAAAAAGCGGCGGATAACCCGGCTTGCGGTAAACTTTGGCAAACCAATTGTTGTATTCCAAAACGCCGAGTTTGGAATCGTAAACGTATTTGTATTTAAGGAATTCTTGGGCCCGCTTCTCGACATCCATCGTGCGGAAAGTGAGGTGATCCACCACCGGCCAGAAACCCACGCCCAGAACGTGAAGGCCATCCGCAATGATCCGGGCCGCTTTATTTTGTTGGACGAAATCTTCGATGTAACCGAGGAGGAGAGTTTCGAGGGGATCCTTCTTCGAAGGCATCAAATCTCGGAATAAGGATCGCCATCCGGCTTTTGTCTAGGATTTTCTTCGCCGTATTCCGCCGGCAACAGCTCAAAAAAAGCATCGACGCTATGCTGGAACTGATTTTTGATCTGCTCGACCGATCCTTCAATGACATGAAGCGTCACATGTTTTTCAGAACCGTCTTTTAAAATGGCTTCTCCGTTTCGGGTCGATTTGAGGGATTCTTTCGGAACAAGACGCAGGCCGTAGACGAGGGATAAATTTTTCATGAACTGGGTTTTTTATCGAGAACGAGCTGGGTGTCGGTATCGCGCACGCCTTCGGTTTTTCGGATCGTGTCCACGACACGGGCAAAGGCGTGATAAGGTTCCGCTTCGATGAAGGCGATCATGTCAAATTCACCCGTAACCTGATAAACAAATTTTACGCCCGCGGTTTGGCGGACCGCCTCTTCGATGAGGTCTTCTTTACCAGGTTGGACATCAATCATGACAAAAGCTTTGGGCATGTTGTCACTTTCTCAAAAAAACTTCCCGCCCGTCAGGGAGGGATTAGTTTTTACTGAACGAGTTTGTTGGCAGGCTTCCGAGGGGGATCGTTTTTAGGCCGTTCGGGAACCTTCGGATTGGCTTTGAATTGCGGTGATAAATCCGCGTTGATCTTGGCATAAGCCTGATCGTAATCTTCCGACTCCACAATGGCCCCGATCGGGCATTCGGGCAAACAGGCCCCGCAGGTAATACAAATGGCGGGGTCAATTACCATGAAGGGCTCATTTTTATAATTTCCCGGATACATGCAGTCCACCGGGCAGACCGCAACGCAGGATGCGTATTGTTCACCGAGACATTTTTCTGTAATAACGTAGGCCATTTTTACCTCCTCCTAAATCGTGGACTTCTTAATGAGTTTCTATATATTAACGGACTGTCCCCTGTCCGTCAATATGGGTCGTGTGTTAAAATCAGTGCACTTCAATGTCAATAATCGGTCGTTTCCTCTTCTCACTTTACTTATGGATTGTGGTGATTTTGATTACCACCCTCGTCTCCTCCCTTATTTTGCTCTCTTTTCCGCTCGCCCTCGTCGACCCCCATCGGCGTCTGGCGCACCGCCTCGGGACCGTTTGGGGAACCCTTTTATTGAAGCTCAATCCCTTTTGGCGATTTCAGAGGGTGGGGGCCCGACACGTCCAAAAAGGGAAAAGCTATGTGATTGTCGCCAATCATTCGAGCCTTTCGGATATTGTCTGCCTCTTCTCCCTCAATCACCCATTCAAGTGGCTCGCCAAAAAAAGTCTTTTTCAAATCCCCTTTCTCGGGTGGGCCATGAGCGTGATGCAGTACATCCCTCTCGAGCGGGGCCGACACCGCAGCATTCGGGAAAGTTATCGGGAGGCACTTGGGTGGCTTGGGAAAAATGTTTCGATCTTAATTTTCCCGGAAGGAACACGCAGCCGCACAGGCCGGATGGGACATTTTAAAAGCGGTGCCTTCCGGTTGGCGCTAGACTCGGGCCGGCCGCTTTTGCCAATCGTCCTCGCCGGAACTCAACATGTCATCTCAAAAGGAAATCCGGGTTTTGGAAAATTTGGCGTGGCCTATATGAGCATTCTTCCTCCCATCGAAACTCAGGGCATGAGCCTCGAAGAAGAAGAGGAGCTGCGAAAAAAAGTGGAAGGGTTAATGCAAAAGGAATTGGATAAACGGAACCGGATGCTCGCCCGCCTTTAAGGGCGCTGGGCCATTCGCTCAAGCCGCTCGATCCGCTCTTCAAGCGGCGGGTGAGTGCTGAAAAGTTTTGCGATCCCGCCTCCGCTGAGAGGATTCACGATAAAAAGATGTGCCGTCGCGGGATTGGCCCCCAGCATCGGCATCCGGCGATTTCCCGCTTCTAATTTTCTCAAAGCACTTGCCAAATGAAGCGGATTTTTCGCCAAATGAGCACTGCCCTTATCGGCGTCAAATTCCCGGGAGCGGGAGACGGCCAGCTGAATCAGAAGCGCGGCGAGGGGTGCCACAATAATCATCACCAGAAGAACCAAGGGATTTGCTCCTTCGTCTCGTTCGTTCCGGCGACCTCCGCCAAACATCAATCCCCAGCGGGCCATCGAAGTCAGCATGCTAATCGCTCCGGCAATCGTTGCCGCAATGGAAGAGATCAAAATATCCCGATGCTGCACGTGAGCCAGTTCGTGGCCCAGCACCCCTTTCAACTCTTCTTCATTTAAAAGTTCGAGAATGCCTTGGGTCACGGCTACCACCGCATGACGCGGGTTCCGGCCGGTGGCAAAGGCGTTGGGTGTTGGCGTGGGAATCAGATAAATCTTGGGCATTGGCATTCCGGCCTCTTGAGTGAGTTCGCGAACAGTTCGGTAGAGAGCCGGGGCTTGGGATTCTTCAATGGGCTGGGCCCGGTACATCGCTAAAACGAGTTTGTCGCTGAACCAATAGGCGCCCAGATTCAGGACGCAGGCAAAAATGAAGGCGGTCGTCATCCCATCACGTCCGCCAATCGCACCGCCCACAAAAACTAGGAGCAGGGTCAACGCGGTTAAAAGAAATGCGGTTTTAAAGAAATTCATTTTTCATCACCACGTTTCATTTTAGCAAAAATCATGCTATTTTAAAACTGTCATGAATCAAAAATCTGCCCTCGCCACGGTTTTTTTGGCTGTCCTGATTGATCTGATGGGGTTCGGAATGATCCTTCCGCTCCTCCCCTTTTACGCCAACGCCTTTCATGCGAGCCCTTTAGCGATCGGCCTTCTCTACAGCATTTATTCTTTGGCGCAGCTGATCTTTTCGCCCATTTGGGGCGGGCTCTCCGACCGAGTTGGGAGAAGACCCGTTATGCTCCTGAGCACTTTCGGCGCTGCTTTTGCTTATCTGATCTTCGGACTCGCCCATTCTTTATGGCTTCTTTTTGTGTCGCGACTTATTGCGGGCATCATGGGAGGAAACATTTCAACGGCCCAGGCCTACGTCGCGGATGTGACCACACCGGATGAGCGGGCGCGCGGCATGGGACTCATCGGCGCGGCCTTCGGCATTGGTTTCGTAATGGGACCCGCGATGGCTTCTGTTTTAATCCACCCGGTATTTCTCAAATTTCTCAGAATCCCGCTTCAGAACAAATATTCAATCCCCGGCTTTTTCGCAGCGTTTCTTTCCTTGTGCAGTTTTTTACTCGTTTTCTTCAAATTGCCGGAAACCGTCCAGCGGGCAAAAGAAGATTCCCAACGAATTCTCAAAACGGGAATTTTCACTAAAAATTTTTGGCGTTCCATCTTTGAAGAGAAAACTGCCGGCATCAAGCATCTCCTACCCATGCTCATCGGCTGCATTTTTCTTTTTTCCTTTGCCCAATCGAGTCTCTACAGTTCCTTCCCGCTTTTCTGTGAATCGACGCTCGGATTATCCGAAGAAAAAATCGGAATCCTTTATGCTTATTTGGGATTGATTGCGGTTTTGGTCCAAGGGGGGCTGATTCGGATTCTCGTGAAAAAATTCGGCGAAGTGCGCCTTTTTTTTATCGGCACGATTTTCATGGTTGGAGGGTTCGCGCTAGTCCCCATGGCTCACTCCGAAAGTATCCTGGTGATTTTTTTGGGCCTTCTCGCTTTGGGTGGAAGTTTGACCGGGCCCACTCTTAATAGTCTGATATCGAAAGAGGCGGATCCTTCTAAAGTCGGCGCTGCGCTGGGAACTTCTCAGGGAATCGCGGCTCTCGGAAGAGTGATCGGACCGACCTGGGGAGGACTGCTTTACGGCCTCGGAGCGGGCGTGCCTTTTTTTGCAACGGCGTCTTTTCTTTCGCTTACGATTTTCGTCGGAAACCGGCTCGAGCGTTATAAACGCTCATCCCCGCATTACTTTTAATCCCACAAATACCAAAGTCGCGAGACTAAAAAGGATCATCAAAAGATCGGGCATCACGCGGCGGGTTTTAAGCCACGTGCCGAGAAACCGGATGCCCAACAAAAGCGCGATCCCGAGACTCGTGAAGGAAGCAATCATGCTTCCCATCTCAATCCTACGCGCGCAAATAAGCAGCGCGATTCCCGCAACCGATCCGGCGATTAAAGAAGCTTTGCTTTTTGCTTTGATATAACCGATCACGCCGCCAACCAAATTAAATACTCCGTAAAAAGTAACCACCATACTCGCTAGGTCCATTGGGATCTCCTCCTGTTAAACTTTTACGCCCAGCTTTCTCAAATCCCTTTTGAGCTGAGTCTCGGAACGATAATGAATGGCTTTCATTCCGACCCGCCTCGCCCCCTCAACAAAAGGGGGCGTATCATCGATAAAAACGGCCTCTTCGGGACGGAGCTTGATCTTCTTTAAAACGCTCCGGTAAATCCTCGGATCCGGTTTGCGCCGCCCCACCACGTGGGAGGGGAAAGTTTTTTTGAAATGACGAAAAACCGCGGGAAATTTCTGCCGGACGTGGTTGAAATGAAGCGCGTTGGTATTGGAGATCAAATAAAGCGGATAACGGCGGCTTAAATTTTTTAAAAGCGGCTGGATTTTCCGGTTCTCCCAAAAGATGTCGTTCCATAATTCTGAGAAAGTGGCGAAATCGATTTTGGAATTGAAGGCCTGCTTGGCGTGAAGATAAAACTCGCGGGTGGTGATTTCCCCGCGCGTGTAGGCCTTCTCAACCCGCGAAATAAAAAAATGCCTCCAGACTTTTTCGATCGGAACGCCGGCTTCTTTGGCAAACCGCTTGGCGGCACGCTGGGCGTCATAATAAAGGAGGACGTTTCCTAAATCGAAAATGACGGCCTTCACGTAATTCGGAGGGGAAGGAGAGCGGCTTCCTCGAGGTGAGATTGCGGTTTCATAATTTCACAGATGCCTTCTCTTTCCCATTGGATTTCGGCCGGCTCAAGAGGGCGATGTTTCGTGTAGCTTAAAATGATTTGCGCCGATTTCTCGAGTTGCTCGGGAAGGGAGGGCCCGATTAAAAGAGCCGTGGGCCCCGAAAAATTAATTGGAGCAAGGAGCGTGGTGTTTTTCGGGTGAAGGTATTCCAGATATTCATTTTCACTGGCATCGCGGCCCACGATCAATTTGGTTTCGGAATCCAGCCGGAAATGACGGCCGATTTTTAAAATCTCAAAATGCCAACGTTCCTGATCGAGACCGAATTGAAAAAGGTCTTTTACTTTTTTGGCAAATTCCGGCTCGGTCAGGGCGCAGCCGCTGGAAGGTGTGGGCGGGTTTTCAATGCCGAATTCTTTCGCCAGTTCAAGGAGTCTCGCCCGGGATCGTCCTTCAATATCGTAGAGCCCGTCACGCGAAATGATCCCCTCTTTCTCCGGAATCGTAGGGTCCAGCAGTTTGGCCGAGAGCGGCCGCACAATGAGACCTTCCAGACCCGAATCTCTTTCGATATTTTCAAAACAATCGAAACGCTGCGACATGGGACGTTGCCCCAGGACCTCTCCCGAAATAACGAACGAGGCGCCGACATTTTCCATTAATTTTTTCGCGAGGCGGAACATATAAATGCGGCAATCGACGCAAGGATTGATTCCTTTTCCCGTTCCGTAGCGCGGATTTTTCACCAGATCGATATAATCCATCCCGATTGGCAGCATCGTAAACTTCACGCCGAGCTCGTGAGCCACGGCCCGCGCATCGTCTTTGCAGCAGCCGAACATCGATTGGAAATAAACCGCTTCGATTTCAATCCCCTGCCTTTGCAGGATCTTGACCGAAAGCGTGCTGTCCAGGCCTCCCGAAAGTAAAACGACGGCTTTTTTGTTCATGGGGAATTTATACTATAAAGGTTACGCGAGACGCAACGCAAGGCATTTGGCGGAGCCGCCGGCTTTGATGAATTCCGAAAAATCGAGCGCGTGCGGTTTGAAACCCCGCAAACGGAGAAGTTCCATTGTCTGGGGACAATCCTTATTGAGAATCACATCGGGTGCCAGAACGAGCGCATTACAGGCGAAGCGCAGGGCTTCTTGTTCCGGGACTTCCACAAGATCCGGAACGGTTTCTTTCAGAATTTGCTGGGAATAAGGCTCAAAAGCAGGAAGATAAACAAGCGCGGTCTTTTCATCAAGCGGCATGAAGCAAGTATCGAGATGGTAAAAACGTTTGTCGACAAGTTCCAGCGCATAATATTTAACGCCGAGAATCCCCGCCACAAATTCGTGGGCCTCGATATCGGAACGGAAATGATAGCCGGTATAAAGTTCCTTGCCCAAAAATAAGGCGTCGCCCTCCCCTTCAAAACGGTGCACCGGATGAACGAGTTTCACGATCCAACCCTGTTTGCGGAACCATTTTTCAAAAATCTCGGCTTCGGGCTGGCGTTCCTTATGGCGGAAATTGGCGCGGACGAAATTCCGTTTATGGACCAAACCGCCGTTTGCGGTAAAAACCAGATCGGGAAGTTTGGGGATAGGCGTCAGAAGCTCCACTTTTACTTTAAGTTTTTGTGTGAGGAGATGATAAAAATCTTCCCACTGTTTTTTTGCCAGTTTGTGGTCGGGAGTGCGCTTTACGCTCATCCACGGATTAATCTCATAAGCAATTTCATAATAATCGGGCGGGCACATCAGAAGAGGGGGGTTCATCGGGCCTCCCGGGAATGAATCGCGTCCGTAAGAAGTTGATTAAAAGGTGTCTGCATTCGAAGGGATTTTCCGAGCCGCACGACCGCTCCGCTCAGGCCTTCTATTTCGGTCGGCTTGCCCCGCCGCAGATCCTGCAACATGGAGGGAAGATGATGATAAGTGAGCGGAACGAGACGGCGATAAAAAAGTTTCCGGTAACCTTCTGCGGTAGACGGTTCGAGCGTCTGTTTTTTCTTTTTCGCCACGCGGTAAACTTCCCGAATCACTTCATCCATTAAAAAACGTGTCGATTCGGCTTCAGTCAGCGCCCCGTAATGAACGCCCAAAAGCGAGGCGAGCGGATTGAGGGCGCAATTATAAATGAGTTTCGCCCACAAATACTTTTCGACATCGGGCACGGCCTCTGTGGGCAGGCCTGCGTAGGAAAAAGCTTCCGCAAGAAATTTAACGCGTTCTGTTGTGCGTTTCTCGGTTGTCTCCCCGATCCTCGTCTTGTCCGCTATCACGGTAATCTTGATTTTTCCCGGTCCGATCACGACTCCGAAAATCACCCGGCCGGCCAAGATTTGTTTCGGAGGGAGGTATCGCTTCAAGGTATCAATATTTCCGATTCCATTTTGGATGGAAAGAACAAGCGTTTTTGGACCGATCCGACCTTGAAGAAATCGGGCAACTTCCGGGGTATCAAACGATTTGACCGTTACCAGAATCAGATTGAAAAAAGGCTTGGAACGAAAAAGATGGGAAGCCTTTGTGGCAAGCTTCAAACTCTGAAACCGGTGTCTGCCCCAAATTCCTTCGACTTGAAGTCCCCCTCTCGCGATTTTTTCAAGGTGCCACTTCCGTCCCAGAAGGGTCACGTCATGAAATTGGGACAGGAACCCCCCAAATGCGCTTCCGATGGCGCCGGCACCAAAAACCAGGATTTTCAATTAAAACCCAGACGCTTCATCGCTTCGGGATCTTTTTTCCAGTGACGGAGCGTCTTCACCCAAAGCTCGAGAAATACTTTTTTGCCAAGGAAGGCCTCGATTTCCTTGCGCGCGGCTTCGCCGATTTGCTTGATCTTGGCGCCGCCCTTGCCGATCAGGATGGCCTTTTGGGAATCTTTTTCGACAATGAGGCTCGCCGTAATCACAACCAGGCGATCAGATTTTTCCTGAAATTGCTCAATCTCAAGCGCCGAACTGTAAGGAATTTCTTCGCCCGTGAAGCGGAAGATTTTTTCCCGGATCATTTCCGCCACAATCGTGCGCTCATTTTGGTCCGTCATTAATTCCTCGGAAAAATAGGCAGGATTTTCGGGAAGATTTTCAAAAGTCCGGTGAACTAAGATCGGAAGGCTTTCTCCGGTGTGAGCCGAGATCGGAATGATTTCCTTGAAAGTCGCGAGTTTGCGGTAAGCGTCAATGACGGGAAGGATTTGGGGTTTTTTGACCCGGTCCACTTGATTGATGAGCAGAAAAATGGGGGTCCGAATTTTAGCCATCTCCTGGGCTAGGCGCTCATCCTCTTTTCGCGGCGGGCTGGGGAAAACCATCCAATAAATCAAATCCGCGCCCTCGATCGATTTGTGAATTTCACCGATCATCCAATCCCCCAAGGCGTCCTGCGGGGCATGAAATCCCGGGGTGTCCAAAAAAATGGCCTGGCCGCGGCGTGTTGTAAGGATACCGCGGATAACGCCGCGGGTCGTCTGCGGTTTTTTGGAAACTGCGGCGAGGCGTTCGCCGATCAGTTTATTGAGGAGAGTGGATTTTCCGACATTCGGTTTGCCGATAATCGAAACAAATCCTGAACAAAAAGGTCGAGTCACCTGCAAAAAACCGGAAGGTTATTTGACCTTGGTGAAGATTTTATTGTAAAGCTCATTGGCGAGATCCATATCCGGTAAGAGGTTGTGTCCCTTTCTTGCCTTGACATGAATCTGGACTGTCTTTTCCGAAATTTTATGAATTTCGATCTCAACCTGAGATTTTCTCACTTCGCCTTCGATTTTGCCACGCGCTTTATCTTCTAATCGAATAAAACCTTCTTGCATCATGACTTGGCGAGACGCCGACCAAACATTGTCGATGGATTTATCCCAATTTCCTTCGATCGTGTCCTTCGAAATTGCGATTCCTCCCGCCACACCGCCGCCGATCAGAAAAAGAGCGCATCCCGAGAGAAGCGAAAAAGAAACGATCAACGCCCCGATACTTAAACTATTTTTGATTTTCATTCTTGTCTCCTAAGTGTAAGAACTTCTTTGACCAATTTTTCAATGCCTTCCCACGCCTCGGCGAGATTACGGGCAAGCATGTAAGCCGGTGTGGAAACAATCTTATGACGGGAATCGATCCAAATTTCATTCACGCCGCATTCGTGATGCGTCTGACCGAGCTTCGTTAACGCCTCAGCCGTTCCTTTGTCTTTTCCGATGGTGAGTTCGACTCCGGTCCCCTCAAAAATTTTTGCGATGAGGGCAGGCGCAATGCAAATCGCACCGATGGGTTTGCCGGCCTGATGGACTTCTTTGACAAGGCGGGCTACGTCGGGATTCACCTTGCAATCCGTTCCGTCCACGGCAAAGGTGCAGAGATTTTTTGAGGCGCCGAGTCCGCCCGGGAAAATCAGCGCATCGATTTCTTTTTCTTTAATGTCTTTCATGTCACGAATTTTCCCGCGGGCAATGCGGGCTGATTCCACGAGGACATTGCGTTTTTCTTTGGTCTCGGAACCGGCGAGATGATTGATGACGTGGAGTTGATCGACATTCGGCGCCATGCACACGGCTTCGGCGCCCGATCGGGACAAAGCCAGCAGAGTCAGGACCGACTCGTGAATTTCCGAGCCGTCCATCACCCCGCAACCGGAAAGGACCACTCCTACTTTCGGCATTTAGTACTGGGGAACCTTCGGATCGATTTTATTGGACCATTCGCTGATGCCGCCGACCACATTCCAAATTTTTTTGAAGCCGGCCTGCTTCAGAAATTCCACTGCTTGCGCGCTCCGACCGCCTGATTTGCAGTGAACGACGACTTCTTTTTCTTTAAAAGCCTCGAGTTCTTTTAAGCGCTTATCCAATTCTCCGAGCGGGATGAGCCGCGAACCCGGAATTTTGGCAATTTGATACTCGTGAGGCTCGCGCACATCGAGCAACACAAAATCATCTTTGCGATCTATCTTGGCTTTCAGTTCATAAACCGTCACTTCAGGAATTATCACCGTTTCTTTTCCCTCCCCTCGCTTCATTCCGCAGAAAGCTTCATAATCGATTAATTTTTTGATGGTGGGCTTATCGCCACAGACCGGGCAATTTTTATCACGGCGCAGTTTCAGCGTCCGAAAAGTCATGTCGAGTGCATTATAAAGAAGGAGCCGCCCGATCAGGGGCTCGCCTTTTCCGATAATCAATTTTACCGCTTCGGTCGCCTGAATCACACCAATCACTCCGGGCAAAATTCCCAACACTCCGCCTTCCGCGCAGCTTGGGACCATTCCGGGCGGCGGCGGTTCGGGATAAAGGCAGCGGTAGCAGGGGCCGTCCTTGGGGTTAAAAACGGTGGCCTGACCTTCAAAACGGAAAATGGAGCCGTAGATATTCGGTTTATTAAGAAGAACGCAGGCATCGTTGACCAAATAGCGGGTCGGAAAATTATCCGTGCCGTCGATTACGATGTCATAATTTTTTATGATTTCCATCGCATTCTCGGAGGAAATTCTTGTCGGGTGCTTGATGACGCGCGTGTCCGGATTCATTCCTTTGATTCTTTTTTCGGCGGAATCGAGTTTGGGTTTTCCGATTTCATCATTGGTGTGAAGAATTTGTCGCTGGAGATTGGAAAGATCCACCACGTCGAAATCCACGATCCCGATCGTCCCCACGCCGGCGGCGGCCAGATAAAGCCCCAAAGGCGAACCGAGGCCCCCGGCGCCGATAATGAGCACCTTGGCCGCGAGGAGTTTTTTCTGCCCCTCTTCCCCCATCTCGGGGAGAATCAGATGGCGGCTGTAACGCATGTACTGTTCAGGAGTTAGGTTGATTGTAGGTTCCTCCGCAACTCTCATTATATCGTATCCCACCCTTCAATCAAACGCCGCATGAGTTCGTAGCCTTTCGCCAAATGGACACCCGAGGCTTTGGCATTGGCTTCCGTATAAGTTTTTCCCGACCGCACCTTCACATCCGAGCCGGAAAAAATAAAAGGGACGGCGTCCGGGATATGAGTTTTCTTAACACAAGGGGTGTAGTGATCGGGCGCCACGTAAAGCCGGTAATCCCCCTGTTTTTTCAGATGATTTGCGAGCGGGCCGACAATCGCTTGATCAATCCGCTCCACGGCTTTTTTCTTTTCCTGCGGAAGACCGGAGTGCCCGGCTTCATCCGTCGCTTCGACGTGGACAAAAATGAGATCGAGTTTTTTTAACGCGTCGATCGCATATTTCGCCTTCGCGTCATAATCCGTATCAAAGTAGCCGGTGGCACCCGGGACTTGGATCACTTCCCAACCGATGTAGCGGCCGAGACCCTGCAGGAGATCCACGGCAGAAATCACACCGCCCTGAATTCCTTTGAATTTTTCGCGGAACTTTTCCAATTTGGGACGAACGCCGCCGCCCCAGAGCCAGATCATGTTGGCTTTCGCTTTTCCTTCACGTACGCGTTTTTGATTAATCGGATGATTTTCCAAAACTTCGCGCGACTGGAGCGTCAATTTTTTGAAAAGCTCCGCTCCTTTTCCTTTCGGAAAATGCGGCTCAAACTTCTGACCCTGAATATCGTGCGGCTGCGCGGTCTCGACATTAAAATCATTTCCCTTTTTGCAGAGAAGAAGATGGCGGTACATTTTTCCGGGAAAAAATTTAAAATCTACCGTGCCGAGGGATTTTGAAATGGCACCGATTAACTCTTTCGCCTCTTCGGTCGTGATGTGCCCGCCGCTATAATCTTCCAAGACATCGCCTTTGGTCGTGACGAGATTGCAGCGATAAATTTTCTCGCCCTCTTTTACTTCGATGCCGAGGCTCGCCGCTTCAAGCGGAGCCCGGCCCGTGTAGCATTTGGAGGGATCGTAACCCATGAGACTGAGGCCGCAGACATCGCTTCCCGCATACATTCCGGGAGGTGCGGTCTGAAGAGTCCCCAGGATTCCTTCTTGGGCCAATTGATCGAGATTCGGAGTCCGGGCCGCTTCCAGAGGAGTTTTATTTCCCAATTCTGGAATCGCCCAATCTCCTAATCCGTCCGGGACAATCACTGCATATTTCATTTAATTTCGAAAAAATCCCATTTTAAAAATTTCCTCACGTTCATAAAGATCACGAAGAATGGAAATTTCCTGCGCCCGCAGCCGCGGGTCTTCGCTTGCCTTCACATTCTCCAACACTTGGGCTCTCGTCTTGGCACCGGGAATCACGACGCCCACTGCTTCAAAACTCAAAATAAATTCGAGGGAGGCGCGCGCCAGAGAATATTGCGTAAGCGATAGCATGGATTTTAAGCGGTCGATCTTCTTCAAATCATTCGCCATGCGCTCGCGAATCCACCGGTTGCGGTGATCATCTTTGGAAAAAACACTTTGGGCGGTGTATTTTCCCGTCAAAAGCCCGCAGGCAAAAGGCTCACGCGCAATAATGCCGATTTTTTTCTCCGCTGCCGCTGGAAAGACCTCCGAGACGGAACGCTGATCAATGAGATTGAAGATAAGTTGAATTGTGTCCGCTTCACCAGACCCAATCAATTCGAGGGCTTCGCGCGGCGTGTGGACCGAGACGCCGTAGAAACGGATTTTTCCGGCCCGTTTCAATTCATCCAGTAAATGAAAAAGATCGCCCGATTTGATTTCTTCCGGTTTGGGGTTGTGAAGCTGGTAAAGATCAATGCAATCAATCTGAAGACGTTTAAGACTTTCCTCTACGGCAAATCGGATGTAATCCGGATCAAAATTTTTTTTGGAACCGCCGTGATAAAAATCCCAGCCGACTTTGGAGGCGATAACGGCTTTGTCGCGTTTTCCTTTGAGGAATTTTCCGATCAGCTCTTCGGAGTGTCCGTGGCCGTAAGTGTCGGCCGTATCAAAAAAATTGACGCCGTGCTCCCATGCAGCTTCGAGGGCATCGAGAGAATTTTCATCGCGGGTAGGACCGTAACTCGTTCCGCCGATTGCCCACGCGCCGAACCCGACTTCGGAGACACGAAGTCCTGTTCGACCGAGCGTTCGGTATTTCATGCCGGGATCAGACCGGAATAGCGGGGTTGCCTGCTTTGTCGGTAATTTGAATCTGGTCGCGGCCGCCGTAAATTTCGAACCAGGGCCGGGCACTCCGCTCAAGGGTTTGATTGAGGGCCTGAATATTTTTGACGCCGCGGTCTCGCAGCCAATCTTCCAGGGCCTTCACACCTTGTTTGCCGTAGACCGGAATTCCTTCTTTCCAGGTAGCCCGGCCGCAGAGAACGCCGGCGAAACTGACCCCGGATTCCGCAGCGAGTTCCAAACTTTCTCGGAATTCGTCGTCATCCACGCCCGCACTCAAATAAATGAAAGGTTTTTTAGCCGCTTTGGCCGTCTCACGGAAGAATTGAATCGCTTCTTTTCGGGTATAAGCCTTCGTCCCTTTAAAAGACTTGGTTCCTTCGGTAAATTGCATATTAATAGGAATTTCGACTTTCAAAACATCCACACCGTATTCGGGTTTGGAGAATTCCGCCATGCTCTTGGAAACCATTTGGGGCTTCTGCTTGGCAAAGGCAACGTCTTTTCCTTCCGAGCCGTCGACGGGATAACCGACAAATTCCAAAAAATAAGGAACATCGTGATAAGCGCATTCGGCCCCGATCCGTTCGACAAAGGTGTGTTTGATTTGATTGACTTCTTTTTTGTCGTCGGGATGGTAATAAAGCAAAACTTTGATGGCGTCGGCACCGGCCTTGATGAGTTTGGAAACGGTCCAATCTTCCAGAAGGTCCGGAAGTCTCCCGGGCCGCGTGTTGTCATAGCCGGAAGATTCGTAAGCGAGAAGAACGCCGGCCTGAGAGTCGCGGACTTTCACGGCATTGAGTCCGTATTCGGGATCCAGAAGAATGGCGGTGGCATGCGGGGTCAAAACTTTCGTGACCGCACATTTGAATTCGGAAAGCATCGCCGGGGTGACTTCTTTCGCATCAACGCCCTTCGCCTTCGCAATGGATTTAAGGAGCGAACCCCGTTGGTCCATGGCCGCGGCGCGAATCACGCCTTTGGCATCGGAAAGCGCTTCCAGTCCTTTTAATTTCCCCTGAGTGATCTTCATTTCGCCCCCAAGACTTCGTCAATGGCCTTTTGGATGTTTCCTTGAGACTGAAAACCGACGATTTGATTGGCTACTTTTCCACCTTTAAAAATAAGGAGCGCCGGTATTCCCTGAATTCCAAACTCCTGCGCGCTTTGGGGATTTTCGTCGACGTTTAATTTCCCGACTTTGAGTTTTCCCGTATTGGCTTCTGCGATTTTTTCAATCACGGGTGCAAGGGCACGGCAGGGGGCGCACCATTCGGCCCAGAAATCGACCAGCACGGGGGTGGCTGAGGAAAGGACCTCGTTCTTAAAATTAGCGTCGGTAAATACTTGTTCTTTATTCATGGAATCTCTTCTCCTTACGACACTTAAGAGGGTGTCCAAAAAAGGGAGGCTAATATACAATACTTGTAGAGATTATGCAAACGACTGCGAATCGCCTTATTAAGGAAAGAAGCCCCTACCTCAAGGGTGCAGCCCATCAGCCGGTAAACTGGTACGCCTGGTCGCCGGAAGTCTTTAAGGAAGCCGAGCGACTGGACCGGCCCATCCTCCTCGATATCGGCGCGGCCTGGTGTCACTGGTGCCACGTGATCGACCGTGAGAGTTATGACAATGAAGAAATCGCAAAATTCATTAATGACCATTTCGTCGCCGTTAAAGTGGACCGTGACGAGCGGCCTGACATTGATTCCCGCTATCAACTGGCAGTCAACGCCCTCACGGGCCAAGGAGGCTGGCCCCTCACTGTTTTTCTGACCCCTCAAGGAGAAGTTTTCTACGGCGGCACTTACTTTCCTCCCGAGGACCGTTACGGCCAGCCGGGATTCAAACGCGTTTTGAAACAAATCGTCGATCTTTACAAAAATCGCAAGTCCGATGTCTTGGAAGACGCCAAAAAAATCAATTCCATCTTTGAAGAATCAAAAAAATCTCCTTCTGAAACTCCAAAGGCCGATCTGATCGAAGGAACGCTCTATACACTCAAGCATCAATTCGATTTTACTCACGGCGGCTTCGGCAATGCCCCCAAATTTTTTCATCCCACTGCGCTTGAACTCCTTATCCGTCAATATTTTTTCAATCGCCAAAGCTGGCTTCGTTCCGTCATTGAGAAAACGCTCGACGCGATGGGAAAAGGCGGCGTCTACGACCAATTGGGCGGCGGTTTTCACCGTTATTCCGTGGATGAACGCTGGGTCGTGCCCCACTTTGAAAAAATGGCGTATGACAATGCGGCGCTCCTTTCTATTTATTCAAATGCCTTTCAATTTTTTGGCAAACCTTTCTACTGCGAGATTGCCTCAGGGATTATCCGCTGGGTTCGTGAATCTTTTAGCGATCCGGCCGGAGGGTTTTATGCGAGCCAGGATGCGGACATTAATTCTCATGATGACGGCGACTATTACACCTGGACCCAGCGCGAGTCGGAAGCGCTCTTGGCTAAAGAAGAAGCTCAGGCTCTTCTTCCCTACTACAACATCGAGGCCCAGGGAGAAATGCACCACGATCCTTCCCGCAATGTTTTATTTATTGCGCGGGAGCCCGAAGTTTTGGCGCGCGAGCTGGAACTGAAACCCCAAGAAGTCATCAAACGCATTGAGTCGGGAAAACGCAAACTTTTGGATGCGCGCAAAAAAAGAAAAACGCCTTTCATCGATCAAACGCTTTACACGAATTGGAACGGCGCATGGATCCGGGCCTATTTTGCTGCCTACCGCGCGTTACGGGAATCCGAATTGAAGGAATTTGCCCTAAAAACTCTTGACCGGTTCCTCCAAAAAGGATTCCAACCCGAAAAAGGTATGGCCCGGTTTCTGGCTGATGATGAAAGTCCGCGAGAGGGTTTCTTAGAAGACCAGGCGGAAATTTTGATGGCATCGATTGAGGCTTTCGAAATCACCGGCAACACCGATTATTTAAACTTCGCAAAAAAACTGGCTGAAATTCTTCTGCGCCGTTTCTCGGCCAAGAGCGGCGGATTCTATGACATGGCGGAAACAAAAGAAGAGGGGCATTTGCGGTTTCGCGAACAACGCATCCAGGATTCACCGTCTTGTTCTCCCAACGCAACCGCCGCACTCGCCTTTCTAAAACTCCATTACCTGACCGAGAACCCGGAATATTTAAAAAAAGTGGAAGAGTTGCTTCGTTTTTTCCATGAAGAAACAAAAGCACTTTCATATTTTGCGGCCGGGTATGTCGGGGTACTGGATTTTTACCTGAAAGGGGCCACTAAAATCGTGATTGCGGGGAAAAAAGGAGACCTTTTATTCCGAAAACTCCATGAAACAGCCCTTTTTAATTTCCGACCCTACACCGCCCTTTTCCCGCTGGCGGAAGATTCCGGGCATCTGACACTCGACCCTTCTCTGAATGCCGTGGTTGAAGAAGCAAAAAAAATAAAACGTGCGCTTGCGCTCGTCTGCGTCGGGAAAACCTGCAAACCGCTTACGGATTCCCCCACCGAGCTCGAAAAACAGATTTTGGAAATTTCATGACTCAAAAAATCGGCATTCTCACAAGCGGTGGGGATTGCCCGGGCCTGAACGCGTGCATTCGGGCGGTGGTCCGGACGGCTCTTGCGCATCATCTCGAAGTCATCGGTTTTCGTCACGGATATGAAGGCCTCATGAAAGGCGAAGCCGTCCGTCTCGGATCTTCTTCTGTAAGCGGCGTCATTAATCGCGGCGGCACCTTCCTTCGCACGGCTCGATCTGAAAAATTTGAAACGTCCGCGGGAATCCAAAAGGCCTCCCGGACGCTGGCACGAATGAAACTCAAAGGGTTAATCGTCATCGGCGGAAACGGATCACTCCAGGGCGCGTGGGAACTTTCAAAAAAGACCCGCACGGCCATTGTGGGGATCCCAAAATCCATTGATAACGATGTCGGAGGGACGGATTTTACGATCGGCTTTGATACGGCCGTCAACACCGCGGTCGAAGTGATCGACAGAATTCGAGATACGGCCACTTCACACGACCGGCTTTTTCTCGTTGAGACGATGGGTCGAAACCGCGGCTTTTTAGCTCTTGCCACGGCCCTAGCCGGCGGCGCCGAAGGGGTCTTACTCCCCGAAATCGAAACGGATCTCGATCATCTCTCTCAAAAGTTGGAAAAAGGAAAAAAACGGGGGAAAAGTTCAAGCATCATTGTCGTAGCGGAAGGTGACACGGCGGGCGGCGCTTTTAAAATTGCGGCCAAGCTCCGGAAAAAATTAAAAAATTACGATATGAAGGTCTCCGTGATCGGCCACCAGCAGCGCGGCGGCGCGCCTTCGGCCTTTGACCGCATCCTCGCGTCTCAATTCGGAGCGGCCGCCGTTGAGGCCTTACTTCGTGGGGAACAAAACACGATGACGGCGATCCGAAGAAGTGAAATTGTGACCGTTCCGCTCGATTTTTCCTGGAAAATAAAAAAACCGCTCGACGCTTCGCTCCTGCGACTCGCGGAAATCCTTTCCCGCTAATTTATTTTAAATTTTCCAAAACAATAGCGGCGTTCCGGAGAAGCTGCTTTCGCCGGGCCCGCAGGATGGCGGTTCCTTCAAATTTCTTTTCATACGCGCTGTTGGAAGGAATCTTCGAAAGCTCCGCTAAATCCAGATACGGTCCAAACCCGGATTCAGATTTTAATTCTTTCCAGTTCGTCTCCTTCCCCTTTGAAGCGTAGGGACAAACTTGCAGGCAAATGTCGCAGCCAAAAACCCAGTCGCCGATGAGCGGCCCCAGAGATTTTTCAATTTCCCCTTTATGTTCGATCGTGAGATAGGCGATACAGCGGCGGGCGTCGATTCCCCCTTCGGGTTGAATGGCCTCGGTCGGACATTCATCGATACAAATCCGGCAGGCGCCGCAGCTTCCGAGAAAAGGAAGGTCGGGTTCCAATTCTAAATCGGTTACGAGTTCCGCCAGAAAAAGCCACGGCCCGAATTTGGGGCTTAAAACCTGCGATTGCTTTCCGATAAATCCGAGACCGGCTTTTTGCGCGAGCGAGCGCTCAAGAAGCGGCTTCGTATCCACGCAAATTTCAGCGCGCACGGGACGCCCCATTTGTTCGGATAATTTTTCTCGGAAATCTTCCAGCCTTTTTCCGATGACCCGGTGATAATCCTTCCCCCACGCATATCGTGCCACACGTCCCGTCGGCCGGTCTGTGGGCGGTTCGGCGCCGTTTTTAGAATAATAATTCACACCCAGCACGATGATGCTTTTTGCCTCAGGGAAACTTTCCCAAAATTTTTTAGCCCGTAATTCGAAATCCTCGAGGTATTTCATCCCGCCGTGACGGCCTTCTTTAAGCCAGAGTTTCATTTTCTCTTCCGCCTCAGGCAAAGGCTCGGCGCGCGTGATCCCGCAAGCATCAAAACCGAGCGAAGTCGCGAGCAATTTTATGGGGTCGGAGGAAATCAACTTTTCGCCTCCGCGTTTTTTTCCATTTGCAGCTCCACGCGGGATAAAAACGCTTTGAACATATGAAATTCCCTGCGCTCGATCCCCGCTTTTTTAAAAAGCCGGTCGAGATTATTCAAAGTCCGCGTAAGGAGGTCATTCAATTCCGAATCCTCATAATCGAGCGCTTCCAAAACCCGGCGAAAATCCATTCTCAAATCTGCCAATTCTCCTTGAGTCGCGTAGTAACGCTCCGGCTTTTTCAAATTGAGGGTGGACTGTGGTGTTTGATTGAAAATCAAAAAGGAAGCGATCGCGACCGCGTGGGAAAGATTAAGTGACGCGTGTTCTTGACTTGTGGGGAGAATGGCGGCCAGATGACAGGCTTTTAATTCTTCATTGGAGAGTCCGTTTTTTTCATTTCCGAAAAGGAGAGCCACTTTGTGGGTGTCGGCAGTTTCCAAAACTTGCGGCAGGACCTCCACGAAAGACCGCGGCTCCCCCCGCGCGTGCCCGCTTCTCCGGGTAAATCCGATGACTAAAACAGATTCTTTAATCGCTTCTCCCAGTGAAGAAAAAACGAGCGCCTCGTCCAAAATTTCTTTTGCGTTCCAACCCAGGGAAAAGGCCTCTTGAACTTGATGAGGAGCGGAATTAACCAGGGCGAGATTGGAGAGCCCGAAATTTTTCATCGCGCGCGCCACTTGGCCGATATTGGCCGGATTTTCCGCGCGAACAAGAACAATTCGGATATTTCCCAAACTCATACGTCCTGCCTCGAGGGACAAAGATCGTTCACGACACAATGAGGACAATCCGGTTTTCTTGCATAACAGCGTACTCTTCCGTGATGGATGATGAGATGAGAAAAATACGTCCATTCTTTTTGAGGGATGATCGGCATGAGATCAAATTCTATTTTCACCGGATCTGAATTTTTAGTAAGGCCGAGCCTTTGATTGATGCGGATCATGTGTGTGTCCACGCAAATGCCCGGGGTTTCATAGGCATTTCCTAAAATCGCATTGGCTGTTTTTCGCCCGACACCCGGCAGCTCTACCAACTCTTCCATCGTGCGTGGGACTTTTCCGCCGTGCTTTGCGAGAATTCCCTTTGCCATACCGAGGATATTCTTCGCCTTATTCTTATAAAAACCCGTGGAGCGGATTTCCTGTTCAAAAGTGTTGGGATCGGCCCGGGCGTAATCTTCCGCAGTGTGGTATTTTTTGAAAAGCGCGGGCGTCACAATATTGACGCGCTTGTCGGTACACTGCGCCGAGAGAATGACTGCTACGAGAAGTTCCAGCGGATTCGAAAAATGAAGCGCGCACCCCACTTCTCCGTAAGCTTTCCGCAGCCTCGCGATGATTTTTTTCGCGCGCGCCTTCTGATCCTTCATCGCCTTCTCTTCAAAAATTTTTCCATCTCTGAAAGCGGAAGTGTATTGATGATATCTTTTTTCTCGAGCCACCCTTTGCGGGCGATTCCGACTCCATAGACCACGTCGCGCAGCCCCTCCACCGAGTGGGCGTCGGGATTGATGCTGAGGGGAATTCCCTTTTCCTTGGCGCGCGGGCAGTAACGCCAATCGAGATCAAGCCGGTGCGGGTTGGCATTGAGCTCGATCGAGACTTTTTTTTCTTTTGCCCCGTCAATTATGCGGGCAATGTCCAAAGGGTACCCTTCACGACTGAGAAGGAGACGTCCCGTTAAGTGCCCCACAAACGTGAGGTACTTGGAGTCCATGGCACGAAGGATTCGCTGGGTCTGTATCTTCTCCGAAAAATTAAAGTTGGAATGGACCGAACCGATGACAAAATCAAATTCCCCCAAAATCGAATCGGGATAATCCAACTTCCCATTCGGCAGAATATCCGACTCAATGCCCCAGAAAATTCGGATCTTGGAATATTTTTTCGCGAGCTTGTCGATTTCCTTTCGCTGCAACTTGAGGCGCGCGGGCTCAAGGCCGTGCGCATATTTCGCGGATTGGCTGTGGTCTGAAACCCCGACATACTCGTACCCCAGTTTTGCCGCGCCCGCGATCATATCCTCAAGACTCGCCACGCCGTCGCTATAAGTCGAATGCACGTGAAAAACACCGCGGACATCCCCCGTTTCAACCAGTTTGGGCAACTCGCCTTTTTTTGCCGCTTCAAGTTCCCCATCGCCCTCACGGAGTTCCGGCGGAATATAATGGAAACCGAATTTTTTAAAAATTTCCTCTTCGTCCTTACACGGAATCAACCGATTTCCTTTGAAAAGTCCGTACTCATTGATTTTGTAGCCGCCCCGCTTCACGACTGTTCGCATCGCCACATTGTGCTCCTTGGAGCCCGTAAAATAATAAAGCGCGAAAGGGAACTCTTTTTCCGAGACGGTCCGAAGATCGCAATCCATCCCGGACTTGAGTGTGATGCTGGATTTGGTATCGCCGCGCGCCGACACGTTTTCGGCAAGGGGGTATTTCACGAAAGCATTGTGAATTTTTTTAGGCTCCTCTGCAGTCACAAGAATATCGATATCCCTCACGATTTCCTTATGGCGGCGGATGGAGCCTGCAATCTCAATTTTCCCAATGCCTTTTTGTTTCTTTAAATAAGTTATGAATTGCTCGGCCTCTCTTTGTGCGGTTGAAATTAAAAAGTAACCGGCGGATTTCTTCAGGCGCGCAATCCCCTGAAGGATATTCTCCTGAGTTTTTTCTCCGAAACCTTCGAGACCGAGAAGTTGATTTTTCTTGCAGGCCTTTTCCAACTCTTCCACGGATTTGATTTTGAGTTTTCCGTAGAGGACCTTGACCCGCTTGGGGCCGAGCCCCTGGATCCGAAGCAAATCCAAAACTCCGGAGGGAAAGGATTTTTTCAGGTCCTCGTAATATTTGAGTTTCCCTTTTTGGAAAAGTTCGCGGACCGCTTCCGAAATGGCGGGGCCGATCCCCTTCAGTTCTTCCAACTTTCCCGTTTCGATGAGGGTTTTTAGGTCGTCAGACTGGCCTTCCAGGACACGCGCGGCGTTATGATAGGCGCGGATCTTGAAAACGTTCTCGTCTTTGAGCTCGAGGAGCGTCCCAATCTCTTCTAAAATTTGAACAACGGTTTCTTTGTCCATCCGGTCTAAATTATATTCGTTTTCCCTTGCTTTTGCGGGGGAAATTCTAGAAAATCAATTTGTATGGAAATTACCGCACCGGAGATCGAACGCTACATCGAAGGCCTTTTTGTGGACCCAGACCCCGTCCTGCAGGAGATAGAACGGCTCGGAAAGGTCAAAAAATTTCCGATTGTGGGTCCGCAGGTGGGCCGCGTCCTGTATCTTTTGGCGAAATTGGCCGGAGCAAAAAATATTTTTGAAATGGGCTCCGGGTTCGGTTATTCCGCCTACTGGTTTGCCCGCGCGCTTCCGGCTGGTGGCAAGGTTTATCAAACGGAAGGCTCGCCTGAAAATTCCAAATTGGCCCGGGATTTTTTTAAGCGCGCCGGCCTCGAGAAAAAAGCCGAATTTCTTGTCGGCGACGGTGTGAAATTAATCGATCAGGTAAAAGGCACGTTTGATATTATTTTCATCGATATCGATAAGGAAAATTATCCGGCTGCTTTTAAAAAAGCGGCCCCCCGCCTCCGAAAAGGCGGGCTTTTGATTGCCGATAACCTGTTATGGTTCGGAAAGGTTTTGGAAGATACGGATGAGCCGGAAACGCTCGGGATCAAGGAGTTTACGCGTCTCCTTTTCCGGGATTCAGAATTTTTTGCCACGGTCCTTCCCATCCGGGACGGCGTGGGGGTAGGATACAAACAATGATGCACGCGGTATTTTTTAAAGAACACGGGGGCATTGAGAAACTCGAGTACGGGACTTTTCTCAAGCCTCACGCGGGACACGGGGAAGCGATTGTACGAGTGAAGGCCTGCGCCCTCAATCATCTTGATTTGTGGATCCGTCAGGGGATGCCGGGGGCCAAAATTCCTCTCCCCCATATTTTGGGATGTGATATCGCCGGAGAAGTGGAAAAGCTCGGACCGGGCACGAGCGGAGTCCGCATTGGGCAAAAAGTTTTGATTGCGCCCGGGATCAGCTGTGGGCGCTGCGAATTCTGCCGCACGGGTTGGGACAGTCTTTGTGATCATTATAGAATTATGGGATTCCAGGCAAACGGCGGCTACGCTGAATACGTGAAGGCGCCCGTGCGGAACCTCATCCCGATTGCCAAGGAATGGACTTTTGAAGAATGGGCGGCCGTGCCTCTTGTTTTTCTCACTGCCTGGCACATGCTGGTCACGCGCGTCCAACTCAAAAAAGGAGAAAGTATTTTGATTCACGCGGCCGGAAGCGGAGTCGGAAGCGCCGCGATTCAAATCGCCAAATATCTCGGGGCCAAGGTCTTCACAACCGTAGGAAGCGATGAAAAAATAAAACGCGCGAAGGCGCTCGGCGCGGATGAAGTCATCAATTATCAAAAAAAGGATTTTTCGCTGGAAGTAAGACGCCTTAACCGAAATCATGGAGTCGATGTCGTTTTTGAACACATCGGCCCGGCCACTTTTCAAAAAAGTGTGGCGTCCCTCACCCGCAAAGGCCGGATTGTCACCTGCGGCGTGACGAGCGGCCCACTTGTCAGTCTCGATTTGCGGTTTGTCTTTGTCCGCCAGCTCTCGATTTTCGGGGCCTACATGGGCGGCCTCAAGGAGTTAAAAACCGTCGTGGAACTGGTGCGAAAGAAAAAACTCCGGCCGGTCGTGGATAAGGTGTTTCCTTTAAGCAAAGCCCGCGAAGCGCAAACCCGAATGCTTGAACGACAGAATTTTGGAAAAATCATCCTCGTCCCGTAAGCCCTCCGCCCACGACTCCCGCCTCGCCGGAATCAGGTTAATGTGTCAGGCCTCGCTTCTTTTTTCGGTCATGGTCCTGGGGGTCAAAATTGCGACCCAAAGGCTTCCCGCCTTGGAAGTGGTTTTCTTCCGAAGTTTTTTGGGATCCGGGATGCTCGTTTTTTGGATGATCCGGAAAAAGGCCTCCTTTTTTGGGAAACCAAAACAAAGGCGCGAGCTCATCTTAAGAGGCATCTCGGGTTTTTTGGCGCTCACCCTTCATTTTTATACGATCTCGCTTCTGCCGCTCGGCACGGCCGTCATGCTTAATTACACCGCCATTATTTTTGTCGCGCTTTTTGCGATGCTTTTTATCGGCGAAAAACCCGGGGCTTTTCTCATCTCGATGATTTTGATTTCTTTTGTGGGGGTTTATTTCCTGGTCTCGCCCACGGTATCGGTGGGAAAAGGAAATGAGTTGGCTATTTTTCTGGGGATCTTGTCCGCCGTCTTTGCTTCCGTGGCGGTATTGGCCATCCGGGTAGTGAGTAATAAGGAATCCCCGCTCACGATTATTTTTTATTTCACGGCCATCTCAACCATCGGTTCTCTTTTTTATTTGCCCTTTGGGTTCAAATGGCCGGATGCGAAGGAGGCAATAGCCCTTGTCATTATCGCGGTGGGGTCTTTTTATGGGCAGCTCTGGATGACCATGGCCTACCGGCAGGCGCCGGCATCCCTCGTGGCCCCTTTTTCCTACCTGACTCCGCTGCTCTCTTTTATCTTCGGTCTGATTTTCTGGAATGAGAAAGTAACACCCCTGAATTTCCTGGGAGCTGTTTTAATTCTTCTCGGCGGAGTTTCGATCTCGGTCGTGGAAAGCCGCCGGGGCGAGCCGCCTTCCTTCGAAGCCGTCTAGCTTACTCGCCCTTGCAGAATTTCCGGTCGAGCGAATAATCGCCCGCGCCCCTCAAGACGAGAGCCAGCGCGATCGCGAACAGTGCAAGGTCTTGTTCGAATACCCAATGGATTTTCCAAACCGCAACCACCATGATGATCCCGATGGCGAGCGCGGCAAGGCGCGTCATAAATCCCAAGATGAGCGCAATCCCGCCCAGAAATTCTGTGAAGGCCGCGATGTATCCCAAGACGGGTGGAATCCCGAGCTTCGCGTGGAAAAATTCGACCGTTGCCTGAAGTCCCTGACCTCCGAAAAGTCCGAATACTTTCTGGGAACCATGCACCAGAAAAATCGCTCCGAGCGCCAAACGAAGAACCAAAAGAGCGATATTTTTTCCTCCCGGAAAATCTTTCATCTTTTCCTCCTATCGTTCAATTTTGATGACCTGAAATTTTAATTTGCCTGCCGGAACCTGAATTTCCACTTTCTCTTTCGGCGCTTTTCCCAAAAGGCCCTTGCCGATGGGAGACGTGACAGAAATTTTTCCCTGATTAAAATCCGCTTCGTCCTGCGCCACCAAGGTGTAGTGCACGGTATCGCCCGAATCGAGATTTTTTAATTCCACTTTCGCACCGAGATAAACTTTGTCCGCCGAAATTTCACTCTGATCGACTACACGAACGCTTCTTACCTTCACCTCAAGCTCAGAAATCCGTTTCTCAAGCTGACTCTTCGCCTCTTTCGCCGTTTCGTATTCCGCATTCTCGCGCAAATCGCCGAAGGCCCGCGCGTGTTCTAACTGGGCGGCCACCTCCCGGCGCTTTTTGGTCTTCATGTAATTGAGCTCTGCGATGAGCTTCTCATAACCTTCTTGGGTCAAAACGATCCTGTCCGACATTTAAGCTCCGATATATTTCGAATAAACGCTTTTTGCCTGTGCCGCGTCTTCGGTTCCCTGAATGATCGCGCGGCCATTTTGAAAGACCGTGATCTCAAAAGGGGCGATGGAGGCCTTCAGGAGATAATCATTATATTTAACGGCACCTAGCCCCGAAAGTTTCTGGGCTAAATGCGGAAAATCGACAGCCGAGCGCTCACTTCGGAAGATTTGAACGGCATTGCGGCCGCACAAGGTGACCGTGCGTGTCCCCCGTTCACGGGTGAGATAAGGGAACTCCCCTTTTTCACAGCCCGAGCAGCGGCGCTTGGCGAGGCCTGCAACATCAACCGGTTTAAATTCTTTTTTCCAAATATCCATCCGCCAAAGACGCCGGTCCATTTCGTCTTTTTTGCCCGCGAGAAATTTCAAAGCCTCGGTCGCTTGAAAAGAAGCCACGATGTGGGCCGTGGGCGCAAGAATTCCTGCCGTGTCACAGGTCTCGAATTCGCCAGGGCGCGGCGCTTCTTCAAAAAGACAACGAAGGCAAGGGCCTTCTCCGGGTAAGATCACAAAACACCGGCCTTCCATCCCGACCGCTGCTCCGTAAATCCAGGGAGTTTTTTCACGCAGGGAAAAATCATTTAAAAGAAAGCGGGTTTCAAAATTATCCGTGCCGTCGATCACAAGATCGATTCCTTCGAGCAGTTCATCAATCGTTTCAACATTTAAGTCGGAAGGCTCGGCTTCGATTTTGATTTCGGAATTGATCTTTTGGAGTTTTCGCTGGGCGGCCACGGCCTTGGGAAGATTCGCGCGCAAATCTTCTTCATCAAAAAGAACTTGGCGCTGGAGATTATTGAGTTCCAGAAAATCACGGTCAATCAGAAGGAGCCGGCCTACGCCTGCGCGCGCGAGCAAATTGGCCGAGACCGATCCGAGGGCTCCGAGTCCCACAATCGCGACGGACGAAGCCCCGATTCGCTTCTGCCCTTCCGGGCCGATTTGAGGAAGGAGGGTTTGCCTTTGGTAACGCATACCCCAATATGATACCGAATTACCGCTTGGAGCGGTAGCGGCCGATTTTGAGGATTCGCCCGAGATTGGCTTGAGGATTCAGAGCCGGCTTAATGCGCGGACCTGCCGCTGTCAGGAGCGTGGAAATTCCCGGTCCGTGACCCGCCAGCGTGCTATTGGAATGGACCACAATTCCGATCGAGACGGCGCCTTTTTTGAAAGTCCGGCCGAAAGAGTTGTCGTGATCGAGCACCGCGACGAGGTCCCCGAAACAAAGCTGGTCGAGTTTGTATTTCCGGACGGCCTCCGGGTCGTGCGTCATAATATCGTAATCGCCCGTTCCTATATTATTGTGGCCGAGGCCCGAGCCCATCAGTTCCGCCGGCACAATGGTTGTGACACCCACTTCCAAAAACCGTCCCGGCGCCGGACGCAAAGGCAATTTGTGGAGAACAGCCGGATCGAGGTTGTAAACTTTCACTTCCGGAAAATCGAGGAGCTTCAGCCCCTGACCGAATCCTTCAATTAAAATTTTATCTTCCAGGGTAATCTTTTGAAGCGTCGCGCCGTCAAAATCAATGGTCACGTGTTCCACACCGCCGTGGTGTCCCGTAACGACTCCCGCCTTTCCCTTCGCCGCGCCTGACACAAGCCGCGCTTTATTTCCTACACAGGCCAGAAAATTAAATCCCATGTTGGCCCGGCCGCCGCGCCGCTCTTCATCGGTGAGGGCGGAGACTCCCGGCTCAATGTGATCGCCTTCCCAGCCAAACGTCGAATCGCCCGTGTGGACGTTATAAACAATTCCGCCGGTGCTTGGGAGCGCAAAAGGTTTGCCGTCGTGGGACACTTCAAACTCGGCCCATTGATAAGCGCTCGCCACTTTTCCCTGCACCGCAATTTTCACGAGCCGTTCTTCATTCGTACGAAGTTTTGCCATTTAGGACTCCTTGACTTCCACTTTGATCATTTTGATTTCTTTGAGCGGTTTGTCCTGGCTGTCACGCGGTGCGCTGGCGATTTTGTCGACAACCTCCATGCCGCCTGTTACGCGGCCAAAAATTGAATGCTTGTTGTCGAGCCAAGGTGTCGGCGCCACGGTAATAAAAAATTGACTGCCATTAGTGTTGGGCCCGGCGTTCGCCATTGAGAAGAAGCCTGCTTTATCGTGGCGGAGCGCCGCCGAGAATTCATCTTTAAATTGATAACCTGGCCCTCCTCGTCCCGTGCCGGTGGGGTCGCCCGTTTGAATCATGAAGTTCGGGATCACCCGGTGAAAAATGATGCCATTATAAAATTTTTTATTCGCGAGCTTCACGAAATTTTCTACGGTATTCGGCGCCTCTTTCGCATAAAGCTCGGCCTCGATGGCTCCCAGCGTCGTCTCAATTTTGATTTTCATTTCGGCTCCCCTCGGTACATCACGACATTGACCTTTTCAAGAGTGATCAAACCCTCCTTCACCATCCGGTCGAGGTGGGGAATAAATTTGTTGATCTTCTCCTCGCTGTCCACCATTTCGATAATAATGGGCAAATCTTCGGAAAGCCGGAGAAGTTTCGTGGTATGCAAGTGGCTCTTGCGGCCAAACCCCATGAAACCTTTTATAGCCGTCGCCCCCGCCATTTTCTCTTTGCGCGCAAGTTGAACGATCTCTTCGTAAAGAGGCCGGCCTTCCCATTTGTCCGCTTCGCCAATAAAAATCCTTAAAAGTTTTCCTTCTGCCGGTATTTTCATAAAGCCAAACCCTCCATTCTTAGATGATGTCTCCCGCAATGGTCCCGAGCTTAAAAACCAGAAACCCGATGACAATACTTACGGCAATATTGGCAAAAGCCCTCAGAGTCTCCCCGGCCTTCATGAGATTCGCCGTCTCCAGCATAAAGGTCGAAAAAGTGGTGAAAGCCCCGCAAAAGCCGGCCATCAAAAGAATCCGGGCATTGGAATCGAGCAGGAATTTTTCCTCAGAGAGAGCTGCCAGAAACCCGATTAGGAAACAACCAACGAGATTCACCGTCAAAGTCCCATAGGGAAAATTGGTTCCGAACATCTGATAGACCGCCCCTGAGAGAAAGTATCGGGCGAACGTGCCGACGATTCCACCAACTGCCAAATTAAGCCATTTAGCCATTCGTCACCGCTTGTTCGTTCATTTCTTTTAACTCGCAAAACCAGAAGCCGTCGCGGTGGACGACTTCCGCGGAAGTCACGGCAAGCGCCTCTTTAAAAATCGGCCCGTCAAAGACAAACGTATGAAACTCTCCATTTTCTCCGCAAGGGTCGGCCGTGGCCGGAAGTTTGGAAAGGAGTTCGTGATTAAACTCGTGTCCGCAGAATGAAGAATCGATTTGCTTCGGGTCAATGCACACAAGAAACGCGCGGAACCCCGAACGGATAAACTCTTCGGCGAGCTTTCGGGTGTCTTTTCCCCAAAGAGGAAAAATCCCTTTCATCTCGATTTCCGCCAGCCGTTTCTCGCGATATTGCCGGATGTCTTCCAGAAATAAATCGCCAAACGCGACGCGCGAGACTCCCTGTGACTTATAACGCAGAAGGCATTTTTTCATCGCTGATTCGTAGGCGCCGTTGGAAACGCCACGGGGAATCCACACTTCTTCCAAGGGAATCCCGATAGCTTCGGCTTGTTTGTGGAGAAGCGAGCGGCGAACGCCGTGCATACTAATGCGGTTATAGTCTTCGGTAACGGTCGTGAGAAGCGCTACCACGCGAAAAGACGGATCTTGAAGAAGGGCTTCGAGGGCGAGCGAACTGTCTTTTCCCCCGCTCCAGCACATGAGAATCGGTTCAGCGGGCATTTTATTCGAAAGGTTCGGGATCACTGAGAGCGGCACATACGAGGATCAGGACCAAGTATTGCCAATTAGTAATCACATCGGGTTTCATCAGGATGGCTTGGCCGAGCGTCAGCATAAACATGAAGAGCGAAGTCAGGGTCCACACGAGGCGCGCTTTTTTGCCCCAAAGAATAAGGAGGGCCAAAACCGGCTCCGCAATCAGGATCAGCCACGCGAGAAAAACATTCAACATGTGCGGCGACCAGGTTTTGTCAAACGCAGCCGTAATAAAACCGACAAATATGCCGGGGCCCATGATGAACCATTTCCAAAGACCCACGTAGAGAAACCACAGCCCAAAAAAGAACCGCATCCCGAACAGAAAAAATCTACGCGTGTCGTAATTTAAAAATTTCATAGGGATCCTCCGAAGAAACGATAAATTCCGTAAGCCAAGACCAGGAGTCCGATGCCTAAAAGATAGGTCAGCGCGAATCCGGTTTTCAGCCACTTATTCAAGAGAAAGGGCACAAAGAAAACAAGAGAAAGCGGCACAAACGTGAAGATCGACTTCGCAAACTGGTTTATTTTTGCCATATCGCGGTGCTCGGCGTAGGCAAAAAGAATAGTGAGCATAGACGTCAGAGGAAGCGCCACGATCAGCCCGGCCAGGATGGGCTTTTTTCCGGCGAGCCAGGAACAAAAAGAAATTATGGTCGCCGAAAGAATAAGTTTGAGTGCGATGAGCATCAGCGCTATTTCTTCGCCATTTGAGCGAAAAAGACCTCGGCGTTTTTGCGGATCTCTTCCTGGGTCAGGTCTTGCTTGTGAGTGGCGATCATCCATGAGTAGCCGAAGGGATCTTTGATTGATCCCGCGCGGTCTCCCCAGAACATGTCCGCCACCGGCATTTCCACCTTTGCGCCGGCTGCGACGGCCTGCTTGAACGCCCGATCCGCGTCTGGCACGTAAAGGAAAAGACTCATCGGCGAGCCGCCGAGAGTTTCAGCACTCTTGGCGCAGTTCTCCGCGGCGGGCCTTTCGTCACCCATCATCATGACCGAATTGCCGATCTGAATCGTTGCGTGCATGATGCCAGGCCCGAGGGGGTTCTGAAAAAGATCCAGAACTTTTGCGCCGAAAGCTTTTTTGTAAAAATCGATCGCCTTCTTCGAATCTTTGAACGTAAAACTCGGTGTTACTGCAGAATACCCTTCCGGAATTGATTTAGCCATGACTTTTTCCCCCTTTTATCTGTCTGTCCCCGTCAGCGGTGCCTGTCACTTTTGCGCGGGCAATAATCCTTTAATAGGGTTTGTCTTCGTCCAATGTCCACTGGGGTCGACATAATAGAGTGTCCCATTTCGTGTATCTAGAATATCAATTTTAGTACCTTCTGCTTGTTCAATAGCTATGTATCTGCCATTTGCAGCATTCTGAACATAAATTAAAAGGAAAGCCCCTAACAGAATCAGCGAAACCACTTTAAAGAAAAAATTCATTTTTTCCTCCAAGCATTGTGATGTAAGTTCTCTATTTACCTGTCCCGTCAGCGGTGCCTGGCACTTTTTTTTATTTCCTCTAAATCTTTAATCAACTTGGTGGGCTGCTAAAAATATAGATTTCTCAAGAGCAACGAAGAAATCCTGATAGGGTTCAGGAGTTTCAACGGCTTTGAGGCCATATTGAGCATTTGCACGAACAAGCATCTCTTTTTCATTCTTCGGACGTACTGTAACGGTCATTTTTAGCATCGCTATCCCATGAAATTTTGTGCCCGTTATACTTCCTAATTCAAGATCTGCTTTGTCTATGAGGAAATCCAAATCTTGAAGTGTGCTAATAACGGCGCGTAAGATTTTTTCTTTGTCTGCCGTTTCAAATGACCTAGTTTGTATACTTCTTAATTTAACTTGGCTTTCTTCGGCAACTAGAAGTTGTTTTTGAGATGTTGCGCACCCGGAGATTAAAAAAATAAGAATGGAAAAAAATGATAACGTTTTCTTCATATTTTATGCTCTTCCAAGAAAATAGATTTTGATAACTTCTCGAAGAAACCTTGGTATAAGGTTTCATCTTTAATGGTTTCTATTCTGCTCAGATTTCCTTGCATGTTCCATACCATGCGTTGGAAAGTTAAGCGAACATTTGTTTTGGTTCCATCTTCGCTTAATTTTGTTACTAAGCAAGCTCGCATTTTTTGTTCTTTATCGCACATTGCATAATAGTTAGAAGAACTTCCACCCAATGCTGCCAATGCAGTCGCCACAGTAGCTAATGCAATTTGTCCCGCATCTTTTGCACTACGATCTTTCGATGCCGTAATTATTCCTAATTTTTTTTCGCTTTCATCAATTGTAAACCCTAGATCTTGTAAAACCTCAACCGAAGCCGTAATAATTTTGACTTCATCCTTGGTATCGTAGCTTCTAGTTTGTAGTTGCCTATATTTAAGACTCTCGGGTCCTAATTTGAGAATGTCTTTTGGAATTTGAACACAGCCGGTTAAACTTATGATCAAAATGAGAAAAGAAAGTTTCCGATTTTTACCCATTTTTTAAACCAGTTGGATCAGAATTTGGAACTGTGATATGCAAAATCTCTTACTTTGGCTTCATTATCGAATTTAATAATGATAGTAAGGGTTTTTTGGCTGGATGAGGTCGAACCAGAATCTCTGGTAGTTCCAAGTAAAAGTAGGGTGCCAAAACCTTCGCTTTGCGAGTAAGTTACATCGCTCGATATTTTGTCGTACACCCAAACTTCTCTTCTTTGTTCATCGGTAGTTACAACATTCGGCGAACCTAGCACTTCCGCGACTTCAGCTGAAGTCATTCCAATTCGAATTTGACGCTGAACTGTCCCCACTGTTAGTGAATCCTTAGCTGGTGCCTGAACTTTATTTTTGTGATAGGTGGCATTGACACACCCTGATATAAATAATGAAAGTAAAACGATCATAAAATATTTCATAATTCCTCCTTGCTAAATTTTCTAACGGTTGTGATCGTGAAATTTTTCAATTAACCCACATACTGATACGAACTATCCACGAGCGTGGGTTCGTAGCCGGCGTCGCGGATGAGGGATTGGAGGTCGTCTTCGGAAAGATCGATCGGGGTTTCGGAGCCGGCGTCGTGGATGATTTTTTCGTTGAGGTTGAGCCCGCCCAGATCATCGACGCCAAAGCTGAGAGCGACTTGGGCCATCTTTAAACCATTGGTGACCCAGTGGCCTTTCAGGTGAGGGATGTTGTCGAAAAGGAGGCGCGAGACCGCGTAGACTTTGAGATCGGTGAAGCCGCCCGGCTCGCCGATTTTTCCCATCGGCGTATTCTCGGCATTATAGGAAAGCGGAATAAAAGAATAAAAGCCGTGGGTTTCATCCTGCACCTTGCGAAGGCGAAGGACGTGATCCACACGCTCTTCTTCGGTTTCGATGTGGCCGTAGAGCATCGTGGCGTTGGTCCTGAGGCCCAGCTCATGCGCGATCTTGTGGATCCCGAGCCACTCCTGGGCCGTCACCTTGTCGGGACAAAGTTTTCTCCGCACGCGCTCAGCAAAAATTTCTGCCCCTCCGCCCGGAAGCCCGTCAAGCCCTGCATCTTTTAAAGCCACCAACACTTCGCGGGGCGCCATTTTTTCGCGAAGGGCGATGTCCTGAATCTCGGCTGCGGTGAGGGCTTTGATGTAAAGCTCGGGCGCGACTTCGCGGATCGTCTGCATCATCCCCACGTAATAATCGAGACCGAGATCGGGGTTGTGACCTCCCACGATGTGAACTTCATTAATGTGCCACTTCGCAATCCCCTCGCGGACTTTGGCCTGGATTTCATCCAGAGAAAACGTGTAGCCACCCGCTTCGCCGGGGCGCCTTGCAAAAGCGCAGAAAAGGCAGCGTGCGGTGCAGACATTGGTGTGATTGAGGTGCAGATTGACCGAATAGTAGACGCGGTTGCCGTTTAAGCGGCGGCGGACAAGGGAGGCAAGATAGCCCAGCGTTGCGAGGTCGTTGGAGCGGTAAAGCCGGACGCCGTCTTCAAAGGAAAGCCGTTCCCCGGCTTCAATTTTTTCCTGAAGATCGGAAAGAGGGCTGCAATCGAAAATCATGAAGGCTTCTTTTTGTTTTTAATTTCCTTGAAGAGTTCGTCGACGAGATTTTTTTCCTCCACGACGCGGTGCTGCTGGCCGTCGACGTAAATCATTCCCTTGTCCTTGCCGCCCGTGATTCCGAAATCCGATTCGTGCGCTTCCCCAGGCCCATTCACAACACAGCCGAGGACGGAAATGGTCAGCGGGTCTTTTAATTTCATGGCACGGCGCTCGACTTCGTCGGCGAGTTTGAAAACATCCACTTCGGCACGTCCGCAGCTCGGGCAAGAAACAACGCGGGGCCCGTCTTTACGAAGGCCGAGTGATTCCAGGATGAAGCGGCCGACTTTTACTTCCTCCACCGGATCGGCTGTGAGCGAGATTCGGATCGTGTCGCCGATTCCTTCTTGGATGAGTGTCCCGACACCGATGGCGTTATAAACCGAGCCGCGCAAAAGCGTGCCGGCTTCGGTCACTCCCAAATGAAGCGGATAGCCGAACGTTTTGCTGGCGAGCCGGTAGGCTGCGACCATCGTCGGGACATCGGACGCTTTTAGTGAAATGACAATGTCATGGAAATCCAGTTCTTCCAAAATCGAGACGTGGCGCTTGGCGCTTTCCACCAGCGCTTCGGGCGTCGGGTGGCCGTATTTTTCGCGCAAGTCTTTTTCGAGCGAGCCCGCGTTGACGCCAATGCGGATCGGAACTTTTCGCTCTTTCGCCTTTTTCACGACTTCTTCGATGCGGTCGCGCGATCCGATATTGCCGGGATTAAGACGGAGTTTATCGACGCCTTGATCGAGCGCAATCAGCGCCAGCTTATAATGAAAGTGGATATCGGCTACGAGCGGGATCTTGATGCGGCTTTTAATTTTTCCGAGGGCTTTGGCGTCCTCTTCTTTCGGACAGGCCACGCGGACGATATCACAACCGGCTTCCGTGAGTTTTTGGATTTGATCGACCGTCGCTTCCACATCGTGGGTCGGTGTAATGCACATTGACTGAATGCGGACCGGCGCGTTGCCGCCGACCGTGACACCGCCGATGGAAATTTGGCGCGTGGGGTGGCGCAGAATTTTCGGAAGCTCGCGGCTCATGTGATGGCGATCATCCTTTCGATGGGAAGGCGCGCCCGCTGGGCCAAATCCTTCGGGACTTTCACTTCGTATTGCAGGTTTTCCAGCGACTCGACTACTTTTTCGAGCGTATTCATCTTCATATAATTACAAACGGCGTGTTCGCTCGCGGGATAAAATTTTTTCCCCGGATTTTCCTTTTTCATGCGGTGCAGAATCCCGGTCTCGGTCGCCACGATAAATTCCTGAGCGGAAGATTCTTTTACGTAGCGGGTCATTCCCTCGGTGGAAAGGATCCGGTCCGCCAGGTGCATGGATTTCGTGAGGCAGCCGCACTCGGGGTGCATCAAAAATTCCGCCTTCGGGTATTGGGCACGGAGTTTATTAATCTCATCCGATTGAATGAGGACGTGACTCGGGCAGTAGCCGCGCCAAAGGTGCATATTCTCGCGCTTCGTCTGCTCTTTCACGTAACTTCCCAAGAAAAAGTCGGGAATAAAAAGAATTTCTTTTTCTTTCGGGATGACATTCACCACATTGACGGCGTTGGCGGAGGTGCAGCAGTAATCAGCCTCAGCTTTTACGGCAGCCGATGTATTCACATAAGCCACAACGACGCCATTCGGATATTTGGCCTTCCAGCGGCGGACATCTTCGGGACGAATCATGTCGGCCAGAGAGCAGCCGGCTTCCAGATCCGGGACCAAAACTTTTTTTTCGGGGCAAAGGATGGAGGCCGTCTCCGCCATGAAATGGACGCCGCAGAAAAGGATCACTTCGGCGTCCGTCTCGCGGGCCCAGCGCGCAAGATTCAAGGAATCGCCCAAGTAGTCGGCCACGTCCTGAATCTCCCCCACTTGATAATTGTGGGCAACGATGACGGCGCGGCGTTCACGCTTTAGCGCCAGAATTTCATCCTGAATATTGTCGTAAATCGTCTTAGCCATTTTATTCCTGTAAAAGCTTCTGCTTTCTTTCTTCTTTTTTCGCTTCGCGCTTCTTTAAATTTTCCTGGCCGAGCGTCGTGAATCCTTGAGAAATATTCATCGAGCAGAAACGCGGGCCGCACATCGAGCAAAAGGCAGCCTCTTTGAAATAATCATCAGCGAGTGTCTCGTCGTGCATGGAACGCGCGGTTTCGGGATCAAGGGCTAATTCAAACTGGCGTTTCCAATCGAAAAGAAAACGCGCTTTTGAAATTTCGTCGTCGCGGTTGCGGGCCCCCGGACGGTGGCGCGCTATGTCTGCCGCGTGCGCGGCGATTTTATAAGCGATGACGCCTTGTTTCACGTCATCGGCGTTAGGAAGGCCGAGATGTTCTTTCGGGGTCACATAACAAAGCATCGCCGCACCCGCCCAGCCGGCCAAAGCCGCGCCGATGGCGGAGGTAATGTGATCGTAGCCCGGAGCAATGTCGGTCGTCAGCGGCCCCAAAACATAAAAGGGCGCTTCGTGGCACCACTCGATTTCTTTTTCGACATTCATTTTGATCTGATCCATCGGCACGTGGCCGGGGCCTTCGATCATGACTTGCACGTCATATTCCCACGCTTTTTTCGTGAGCTCTCCCAAAACGCGCAGCTCAGCAAATTGCGCTTCGTCGCTTGCGTCGTGGAGACAGCCGGGCCGGAGTCCATCACCCAAGCTGAAGGAGACGTCGTATTTTTTGAAAATCTGGCAGATCTTATCGAAATTCGTGTAGAGAAAATTTTCTTCGTGTTTTTGGAAACACCACTGCGCGTGAATCGAACCGCCGCGGCTCACAATCCCTGTGATCCGATTTTTCACAAGCGGCAGAAATTCCCGGAGCACTCCCGCGTGGATTGTCATGTAATCGACGCCCTGTTTTGCCTGGTGTTCAATCACATCCAGCATCAAATCGGCCGACAAATCCTCGATCTTTCCTTTGACGGCTTCCAGCGCCTGATAAATCGGCACGGTGCCAATGGGAACCGGGCTTGCGTCAATGATGGCCGCGCGGATTTCATTTAAATCTCCGCCGGTGGAAAGGTCCATCACCGTGTCCGCGCCGTAATGAACGGAGCGGTGGAGCTTCTCAAGCTCCTGCTCAATATTGGAAGTGACGGCGGAGTTGCCGATATTCGCGTTGATCTTGCACGCCGAATTGATGCCGATCGCCATCGGCTCAACGCTCAAGTGATTAATATTGGCGGGGATGATCATCCGGCCGCGCGCGACTTCAGAGCGGACAAATTCAGGCTCCAGGCTCTCGCGCTTCGCCACATACTGCATTTCTTCGGTGATAACGCCTTTACGCGCATAATGCATCTGCGAGACATTCTCGTGACCTTTGCGTTTCGCAATCCATTCCGAGCGCACTTCTTTCATTGTTTTCTTCCCATTATCCGACATTCGTTGTCACTTTCTTGGCGGCATTGGGGAGACCCTCCTGCCACCATTCGTCTAATTCTTTTGTGAAATATTTCAGTCTGATTTTTTTGTATTCCTTCGTACTGTATAAACTCAAATGAGGCCACTCGCCGATTTTGTCCTGCATCCGCTCCACAATCGCTTCGCAGTCCGACATTTTTGCGCCGTGCACCATCGTATAAACCGAATAAGGCCAGTCCGGAAAAATGGGGCGCTCGTAACAGTGACTTACCTCGCGGAATTTCGCAAATGCAGGACCGATCGTCTCCAGTTGGTCTTTCGGGATTTCCCAAACCACCATTGCGTTCGCCGCAAAGCCGGCCCGGCGGTGATGAAGGATCGCGGCGATCCGGCGCAAATAATTGCGCGATTGAAAAGAGCGGATCGTCTCAAAAAGTTCCGCCTCGCTAAGACCGACGGACTCTGCCACGCGCTGGTAAGGATTTTCTATAAGCGGCAAATCTTCTTGGAGCGCGCGGATCACTTCAATCTCGGCTTCCGTCAAATCGGGAGCTGTTTGGCGGCGGCGCGACTCGTCAAAAATTTCACCGGCTTTTTCTTCTTTGGATTGCTTGCCCGTGAGGTCCAGCTTCACGCCGATTTTGTAAAGTTTCAGCGTCGGCAAAATCAAAGTCCGCTTTGATCCGGAAAGTTCATGCAACCGGTCGATATGAGCGTCGAGCGATTCCTTCGGCGGCACCGCAATCGTAAACCACAAATTAAAATCCGCGTTGCGTTTGTAATTGTGGCTGACGCCGGGGTGTTGATTGATGACTTCGGCTCCCGCATCCAAATCCTGCGGGTCAAATTTCATCGCAACGAGTGTGCTTTTATAGCCTAAGCTTTTCGTGTCAAAGATCGCACTCACCTGGCGGATGATTTTTTCTTCATCTTTTAACCGACGCACACGGCGCAAAACTTCCGTCTCGGAACTTGAAAGCTCTTCGGCAATTTTCCGGAAAGGCCGCCCGTCCAAAGGAATTTCTTTCTGAAGAACGGTGAGAAGGATCCGGTCAAATTCGTCGGCGATCATACGGCTGCCTCTTCCAGATAAAAACGGTGGTTATAAAGATCATTCACGCGATTGATTTCTTCTTCTGTGAGATCCAAAACTTCCGAAGTCTGGATAAATTCGCTAAGCTGCTCTTCATTATAGATATTCGGAAAAACAGAGGCTACAAGCGGCTCGGCCAAAATATATTTCAATGCGGCCTGGCCGATCGTGCGCTCTGAATTTTCTGTGAGAAACCCGAGCTTCTCCAATTTTTTCAGACCGTTGACGAGCCATTCCCGTTTGCGGTGACTGCGGTGGTCTTTTTCGTCAAAGGTGGTGTCTTTGGTGTATTTTCCTTCAAGAAGCCCGGAAGAGTGCGGGACGCGGATTAAGAAACTTGTTTTTATTTTTCGTCCGACTTCAAAAAGATCGCGGCCCGGTTCCTGCTCCAGCAAGTTGTAAATCATCTGCATGACGGGCGCTTTCCGCTCCTGCAAAAGCTGGGTCCCTTCTTCCAGCCATCCGATGGCCGGTCCGAGGGAAGCCGCCCAGACCCGGATTTTTCCCGCCACGCGCAATTTTTCCAATTCGGCGAAAAGATCGTCCTTTAACACCACATCCATTTTAGGGTTATGAATCTGGTAAAGATCGATGTGCGCTCGCCCGAGCCGCTTCAGGCTTCCTTCACACGCCTTCCTTATATAAGAGGGGGAAAAGTCCTGCGGGATTTCCTGCTGGCCGGTGCGTTTGTCGCCGTAATCATAAAAGTTATAGCCGAATTTGGTGGAAACGATAATTTCATCTTTTGATCCGCCAAAAGCGTCGGCTAAAAGGGTTTCGCCCAGGCCGTTGCCGTAAGTGTCGGCGGTGTCAAAAAAATTGATTCCGGCTTCGCGGGCTTTTCTGAGGAGAAGGACGGCTTTGGGAGGGTCGACTTTCCCCCACCAACCCGTGCTGAGTGTCCAGAGTCCGAAACCGATTTCTGAAACACAAATCCCTGAATTGGCGAGAGTGCGGTATTTCATCGATTTTGGGGTAAAGGAGAGACTATCTTACTACCCTAGGCTAGACTTTTCAAGCACCGGCGCCTTCGCGCCGTTCCCGGATATGGTGGCGGACATCAATGCCGCGGGTGAGGTAAATCACGTCCTCAGCGATATTTGTGGCAAGGTCGGCGATCCGCTCCAGGTTGTGAGACACCATAATAAGGGCGACGCCCTGGCAGACGGTTTTGGGGTTCTCCTGCATCAATTTTTTGAGGTCGTCATAGACCCTGTCATTTATCCGGTCGATGACGTCATCTTTTTCAAGAATCTCTTTGGCCTTGGCCGCATCCCGCTGCATGAAAGCGTTCAGCGCATCGCGTACCATTTCACGGACCGTCTCGGCACATTTGGGAAGGTCGACGTAAGGTTTAAGAGGCGGCTCTTGATTGACCTCCATCGCCTTCTCCGCAATATTCACCGCCTGATCCCCCATCCGCTCGAGGTCGTTATTAATCTTGAGCACCATCGTAATGAAGCGTAAATCGACTGCGGCCGGCTGGAAAAGCGCGATGAGTTCGTGGGAAAGCTCGTCAATCTCGATCTCACAAAGATTGATTTCCTGATCGCCTTTAATCACAAGTTCCGCTTTTTTGGCGTCTCTTTGAAAGAGCGCTTCTGACGCCTTTCCTATCGCTTCCTCTACCTGAAGTCCCATACGGAAAAGTTTATCTTTAAGTTTTTTAAGTTCGTCGTCGAAGTGGCGTTTCATCCGAATCTCCCGGTGATGTAATCTTCGGTTTCTTTTTTCTCGGGCGTTGTAAAAATTGTTTTTGTTTCGCCGAATTCCACGAGTTCGCCCAAATAAAAATAAGCGGTGTAATCGCTCACCCGCGCCGCCTGTTGCATATTGTGAGTCACGATCACGATGGTGTAATTTTCTTTGAGGTCATGAATTAATTCTTCGATTTTGAGAGTCGAAAGAGGGTCTAAGGCGGAGGCGGGTTCATCCATCAGGAGAATTTCCGGATTTACGGCGAGGACCCGCGCGATACAAAGCCGCTGCTGCTGGCCGCCCGAGAGTTCCATCGCGGGATCGTGCAAACGGTCTTTGGCTTCATTCCACAAAGCTGCCCGTTTGAGGCTTTCTTCAACGATTTGCTCGAGCCGCACCCGATCTTTAATGCCGTGTAAGCGCGGACCGTAGGCCACATTATCAAAAACGCTTTTGGGAAACGGGTTGGATTTCTGAAAGACCATTCCGACCATCCGGCGAAGACTCACGACATTAATATCCGACCCATAAATATCGACCCCGTCAATTAATGCCTTGCCTTCGGTGCGGGTTTTGGGAATTGTATCGTTCATCCGGTTGAGCGCCCGAAGAAATGTAGACTTGCCACAACCCGAAGGGCCGATCAATGCAGTCACGGTCTGCTTTTTGATATAAAGATTAATTTTCTTGAGCGCCTGCACCGTATCGTAATAAACGCTTAAATCTTCCACCAAAATTTTCTTAACGGGCAGATTGTCCGGCTGATTTTTAGGCATTTCCTTCATGGGTGAAACCGGTTTTTCTTCGGATAGTGTCATTTCTTTTAGAGCTTTCATCTTACCATAATCTCTTTAAAAATCTGATAGATAAAGCCGCCTCGCCGGAAGGAGGAAGGGAGGTTACCTCGACTCCCGACGGGGATTTCCGGGCCCGGTTCATTGCAACGAAACCTGTCCCAGTTTTTTCCTAAAATGAATCCGCAGCGTAACCGCAGTCAAATTAAGCAAAAAAGTTAAGAGGATTAAAACAAGCGTGGTCCCATACTGAATGGGAAGAGTTTTTTGCGCATCCGTCGACTGGGTGGCCATGATGAAAATGTGATAAGAAAGTTCCATGAATTGATCGAAGGGGTTGATCACAGGAATGGCGCCGAAAAGTTTTACGACCGGAAGCCGGGGAAGAAAATAAGCGGCACCGGTAAAAAGAATGGGAGCGGTTTCCCCTGCTCCCCGGCTGATCGAAAGAATCGCGCCGGTCAATATCCCGCCCCTTGCCTGCGGAAGAACCACATTACGAATCGTCTGCCACTTGGTTGCGCCCAACGCAAGAGAGGCGGCCCGCTGACTTTGTGGAACGGCATTCAAAGCTTCTTCGGTCGAAACAATAATCACGGGAAGCACCAAAACAGCCAGTGTCGCGGAAGCCCAGAGCATGCAAGGCTGGCCAAAAAGGAGACCGGTCTTTAGGACTTGGTCGAGATTTCTTCCTACAAACAAAATAAAAAAGCCGACGCCGAAGAGCCCAAAAACAATGGAAGGTACGCCAGCAAGATTATTCACGGCCGCCCGAATCATTCTGAAAAGAAGCCCCTGACCCGCATATTCCACCAGATAAATCGCGGCCCCCACTCCCAAAGGAAGCGCCATGAAAATCATAAGAAGGGTGATAGAAAGCGTTCCAAAGATGCAGGGGAAAATTCCGCCTTGTGTCATTCCCTCCACCGGAGCTTGGGTAAGAAATTCCCAGTTTAATCTTCCGGCTCCGAGAGAAAAAATTTTGAAAAGAATGAAAGAAAGGGCCAACAAAGGGATCAGAGCAAACAGTCTGAGGACAAAGACGGCAATCTTCTCTCCCCAATTGGAATGTTGGGTTCGCAGATCCGGAAAAGTGAGGGGTACGGTGCCGTTCATTTACATCCTCAGACGCTGACGCATTTTATTTAAAACAATTTCTGAACAAAGATTGACAAAAAAAGTAAGAGTAAAAAGAACGGCGCCAACGATAAAAAGCGCGTAGTAATGCTCACTTCCTTGATCTACGGCACCGAGTTCAGCCGCAATGTTGGCGGTCATGGTCCGAACACTCGAGAAAATATTTCCCGTAACCAGCGCGGCGTTTCCGGTGGCCATCACGACAATCATGGTTTCCCCCAAGGCGCGGCCAAATCCTAAAATCACAGCGGCCGAAATTCCGGAAACCGCAGCCGGAACGACGGTCCCCCAAATGGTCTGCCAGCGCGTGGCGCCCAGCGCATAAGAGGCGTCCCGTAACTCCTTCGGAACGGCGCGTAAGGCGTCTTCGGCAATCGTGATAATAATCGGAAGGACAGCCAGAGAAACACCGAGGGAACCCACAAAAGCGTTTAACCGGAATTTTGTGTGAAAAATATTTTGCAGGGAGCTCGCGACCACGGCCAACATGAAGAATCCGATCACGACAGAGGGAATTCCGGCCAAGAGCTCCATGGTGGGTTTTAAAGTTTCCCGGGTGCGCGGAGATGCGACCTCGGAAAGATAGACGGCGCAACCAATCCCCAAAATTGCCGAGATCAGAGTGGCAGGAACCGCCACGAGGAAACTCCCGCAAAATAAGGGAACGAGCGAATACTTCGGAACTTCGGAGACGGCCTGCCACATAATTTTAAAAACCCGTTTTTCTTCCCAGGGATCGAAGACCCACTTGCCGATAAGATCGAACGGACTCGCCGTCTTGAAAAACCAGATTGCTTCTTTAAAGAGAAAGATAAAAATCAGCGTGATGATCAAAACCGAAGAGACTCCCGCAAAGAGAAGGAATTTTTCAATCAATCCTTCCCTAAAACGCGAGTTCTTTTTTGTGAGTGCCTGCTGCGTGTTCAAGAAGAGGATTTTAACGGTACATAACCCACTTCTTCAACAACCTTTTGTCCTTCGGGGCTAAAGATCCAATCGATATATTTTTTGATCTCGCCTTTGGGTTTGAAGCCGGTATACATAAAAAGATACCGCGTGATGGGATAAGTGAAACTCCAAGCTGCCTCATAATCCAGCGTACCGTCCGGCTTGACCGGATTGATCGGTTGGGATTTGTCGTCTTTTTTGACGGAAAGGATTTTTGTCTGCGGCTGCTTGACGAAATAAGCTGCGCCTCCATAGCCGATGCCTGCCGGATCTTTACTCACGGCATTGGCGACGGCGCTCGTACCGGGCATCGTCTGACAGTCCGGTGCATAATCTTGGTTTTTCAAAACGTGTTCTTTGAAGAAAACATAGGTGCCGCTATTGGATTCACGGCAATAACGAAGGATCGGTTGGCTGTTTCCCCCGACTTCACTCCAGTTATTGATGCGGCCGGTATAAATTCCCATGATTTGCTTTAAGGTAAGCGTTTCCACGGGATTGTCCCGGCTCACCACAACCGCGAGACTGTCCATGGCTACTTTGAATTCCTCAGGATAATAACCCGCGCCTTTAGCTTTTGCGATTTCCGTCTCCTTAATCGGACGGCTCGCGTTGGCAATGTCCGTCGTTCCATTGATCAGCGCAGCGACGCCGGTACCGGAGCCGCCGCCTGTGACCTGAATCGCAACTTCAGGATTTTGCTGCATGTAAGTTTCCGCCCATCTTTGTCCCAAAATCACCATCGTATCCGAACCCTTCACGGTGACGTTTTTGGCGGCCCACACACTGGGCATGAGCGCCAGAGATGCGATGATGATTACCGTTCCCATAAAAATTTTGTTTTTCATAGTTTTCATTTTTGTCTCCCTTAGCTTGCCTTAAAATTTCCAGGATAGATCAATTTGAAATCTGTTTTGATGCTGGTCAATAATGCCGGCCGTTCCCGAGTTTAGGTTATCCACGAAGAACATCGCCCCATTGAGCGTAATCGCATCGGTAATGGCGTAGGCGGCCTTGATGACGCTCCCCGCTTTGCCGGCGTGGCCGTCTCCAAAGTCACTGTCATTGAAAGCGCCGACCACCGAATTGGCGCCGATGCGCTTGTATTGATAGCCGAGTTCCCAATCTCCTTTTTTGACGATGCCGCCGAGTTTAACACCGAAGCCGGCTGCCAAATTCTCAAAGTGGCTGTTTGTCACGCTATCCGTGGAAGGATTGCCCGCGGGGTTGCCGGCCAAATCCATATGAAATCGCACGGGCATACCGCCGGGATAAATCGCCACTTCGGAATAGTATTCGATAACTTTGAATTGGCCGGCATCCAGCTCGGTGCCGAGTCCGTCAACGTTTGGGTTGCCCCGCGCCAGCGAAGTCGTACCGATCAAGAAATTACTTTTCCGCGCAAAATTGGAGAAATCATACAGCGAAAAAGCTTGCGTAATATCAACAGGGCGTTCAAACAGAGGCGTGTAGATCACAGGATTGAAGCCGAATTGATAGCCAAAGAGATTGGCATCTCCCCCCGTGGTCGCGTCTTCATCCAACACAAACTGGCCAAGGGTTACATAAGCATTCAATTTCAAATCCTCGGAATCGATGAGTTTGAAATCGAATTTTTCATAAGCTCCTTCCGGCTTCACGTCCCGATCCCAAACCATATCCGTGGAACCTTTTTCAAACGGGTTCGTGGCCTTTCCTGCCGTGATTTCCGTCTTCTCGAGAATTCCCTTCTTGGCACCAAAGTTAGGAGTGTAGGTGCCGTAGGCCCTCTCAATATAAATGGGCTTGAAATTGAAATTGTTGTCAAACGTAGTGTTGGTGGAAGTAGGATCGACATTGAGACCGTTGGATCCTGAGGCTCCCGACTCCCCGGAAGCCAGTGCAAAGCCAACTTTCATCTGCGGATTGAAAGTTTTCTCAAAACCGTAACGGAGCCGGTAACGGAACCGGTTGCGATCATCCGTCTCGGAAGGATTGCCGCTTCCATAATTGAAAGCTTCATAACGAAGCCTTAAATCGCCGGAGAATTTCAGATCCTTCAGCCACTTTTGTGCGCCGCCTGTCGCCGTGTCAAGCATTTGACCGAAATCATAATCACTCATGGGCGCGGCCTTGACTTCACCCGAAGAGGGAGCGGCCACTTGAATCCGGGCCTGCCGGCTTTCAAGGTCATGGAGTTTAGAATTCTGATCATTGATAACTTTTTGCATTTGGGCCATTTGTTTCTGCATATCGCTCACCATGCTCGTGAGTTTGGCCATGGGATCCGTTTCTGCCCACGAATTGGAAGCAAAAACAAAAGTCATAAGAAAACTAAGGACAGCCATTTTTTTTCGTTTCATTGATTGATCCTCCCTTTAAAGTGTTTCATTGTCTCTTTCATTTAATTGAGAAAAGAAGATAAATCCGGTTTTTGACATTCCACACATTCTTTCCTTAACCTTCTTAGTTTTTTTAAATTTGTCTCCACCCGCTTTAAAACCGATTGGAATCTTTGGCAATCGGTGTGCTCCAAATCATTTTTTTGTTGGAGAGTTTCTCTGAGTTCTTCTAAAAAACTCTGCTGCCGCCTGAGACTGTTGATCATTAATTCTTTTTCAAACATGCGCAAAGTGTAGAGAATGAAGGTTACAGAAAAAGGAAGGAAAGGTTACAAGTATGTTACAATTGCCGCTGTTCAATGAAATTCAAAGAGATATTCAGCCAATTCCTGAAGAAGAAAAAGGACCTGAAAGTGGTAAGCGTCGCTTCTTGTAATCTTAAACGGGTGCCCAACTCCGCCCCCAAAATGTTGGTGGATATTGATCGGCCAAATTGTATTTTCTTCCTTGATTACAAATTCACACGCACCTATTCCAACATCCGAAAAAATCCGCAACTCTCAATTTCTTTTATGGATGACGACGCCTTCGAGGGTTACCGGCTGACAGGGACTTGCAAAATATTAGAGACAGGTGAAGAATATGAAAGAATCAAGAAGTACTGGGAAAAAAGGGTAAGCTTCTACACGGCAGACCGGATCATCAAAAGGATGAAAGGTTATTCGACGGCGCGAGAGGCAGAAGAAACACTGCCTAAAAATTTTGTGGTCGTGAAATTTTTAGCCAAAGAGGGTTCGGTCGTCAAACCGGACCGGGTCCTCCGGACAAAAAAAGTTAAGAAGGTATGAAATGGGCTTAAGAGAAGAATTCGAAAAATCGGGGGTTTGGCTTTTCCGGTGGCGGAGTTATCTTCCGCTCGTGATGATCGGTGTTTTCTCCTTGGCGCTTAAACGCTTTCACTACCCCGGCCACAATCACCCCTTGGATCAGCTGTGGGAAATTATTTCTCTCGCGGTTTCTTGTATCGGTCTCGGAATTCGTATTTACACCGTGGGAACGGTCCCCAAAGGAACGTCCGGACGAAATATCAAAGCCCAACAGGCCGACAGTTTCAACACGAACGGAATGTATTCGATTGTCCGTCACCCGCTTTATCTGGGCAATTTTCTTATCTGGTTCGGAATTGTGCTTTCGATCCGTTCTTGGTGGCTTCTTTTTACTTCGGGTTTGATCTTTTGGCTTTACTACGAAAGGATCATGTTCGCGGAAGAGGAATATCTGCGGCGCAAATTCGGAGAAGCTTTTTTGAAATGGTCAGAAAAGACACCGGCTTTTTTCCCTCGATTTAAAAATTGGAGACCTCCGGGCCGGCCGTTTAGTTTAGCCGCCGGGCTAGGAAGCGAATATTCGGGTTTCTTTGCAATGATTGCCTGCTTCACAACCCTTGATATCGTGGAGGAACTGTACGTGAGCGGAAGGTTCCGGGTGGAAACTTTTTGGCTCTATCTGTTTATTTTCAGTTTAATTTCTTATCTCGTTCTAAGATTTCTCAAAAAGAAAACCAAATTTTTAAATAAGGCCGATTAAACCGGCAGCGTCAGGCGGAAGCAAGATCCTCTTCCGCTCGAGTCCACGCTCACCCGCCCGCCGTGAAGTTCCGCCAGGTGTTTGACAATCGCCAGACCCAAACCTGCGCCTCCCGAATCCCTGGAACGGGCTTTATCGACGCGGTAAAACCGTTCAAAAATTCTTTCCTGATCCGCCGGCGGAATTCCCGGACCGTTGTCTTCTACTTCAATTTGATAATTTCCCGAATTTGTCCGCTGGCGTATCTGCACCTTTCCTCCGGCAGGCGTGTATTTCAAGGCATTGTCCACGAGATTTCCCAGCATCTGATTCAGCTTGGTCGGATCCGCATGAAGGTTCGGGGCCGATTCGGAAATTTCATTTGAAAGTTCAATCCCTTTCACCTTGGCCTGTGCCCCAAAACGCTCAAGCAGCCTGTCCACAAAAGGCCTTAAAGCGATCCGCTCCAAGAGCACTTCCTCTTTGCCCGATTCGATGCGGGATAGATTTAGAAGATTTTCCACCAAATGGCCCAGTTCTGCCGAGTGGCGAAAAATAATCTCAAGCTGCTTACGCGTTTCTTCAGCCGAAGGCGCTGATTCTTCCAGGAGTGTTTCGCTGTAACCCCGGATGGCGGTGAGGGGTGTTTTGAGTTCATGGGAAAGGTTGGCGATAAAATCCCGGCGCACCTCTTCCAGCCGCCGGATTTCCGTAAGATCATGAAAAACCGAAACGACGCCAAACAATTTTCCGTCGCGGCGCATCGGGGAAAAATGGACCTGAAAAACTCTCCGCCGCGGTTTTTCAAATACAATTTCGCTCTCTACGGGCGCTTCTTCGCGAATCACTTTTTGGATGGCGTCATCGCAGGCGACGCTGGCCAAGACTTCAAGCGCCGAACGGCCTTCCACTCTCCCGTGGATACCGAACATTTCATGAAAAGCCGGATTGAGGTGAAGGATGTCCCCTTTTTGATTCGTTAAAAGCACCCCTTCCACCATGCCGGAAAAAGTTGTCTCAAGGCGAGCGCGCTCTTCTTCAAGATTCCCGAAAGCCGTCCGCAATTGATGGCTTAATTCCCCCAGACGCTTTTCCAAATCGCGGCGGAAACGCACTTGGCGGCGGATCAAAAATAAACCTCCACCCAAAAGAATCAAAATAAGTGCGATCCAAAAAAAAGTCATTGGAAACGGTAGCCCATACCGCGCACGGTTTCGATCCGCTCGCCCAATTTGCCAAGTTTCTGACGAAGTCTGGAAAGGTGCGTATCGATCGTACGAGAGTCGCCGTAAGAATCAAAACCCCAGACTTTTTCAAGCAGCGCTTCCCGTGTCTTGAGGCGGCCTTTCGCCTTAATAAGCTCAATGAGAAGAGAAAATTCGATTTTGGTGAGCTCAACCGGCTTGCCCTTGAGCCGGACTTCAAAATTAACTTCATCGATTTCCAGATCGCCCATTTTGAGCGGCTGGAGCGAAACGGTTTCGGGTTTTGCTTGGGTTCTTTTCAAAACGGCCTGAATCCGCAAGATTAATTCCCGCGGGCTGAAGGGCTTTTGGATGTAGTCGTCGGCACCGAGCTCAAAACCGATGATCCGGTCCACTTCTTCGGACTTGGCGGTAAGCATCACGAGCGGGATTTGTTTGGTTTCCGGGCGCGCTTTGAGGAGTTTGGCAAATTCCTTACCGTCCATTTCAGGAAGCATCAGATCCAGAAGAATCAAATCGGGCAGGGATTCTTGAATTTTTCGGAACGCTTCTTTTCCATCCGCGGCAAGCACAGTCTTGAAACCGGCTTTTTCGAGATGAAGCCGGATGAGATCGCGGATATCTTTTTCGTCCTCAACGATCAGAATTTTTTGTGAGTTAGCCATTATCTTTCCCCAAGCGCCATTTTAATTCTGCCTTTTTCTATCCTTTAATCACGCCGATGGGACGCATCCGTGCCACTTTTCGTGCGATGCCGGCGTGATGGACGACATCCACTACCTCATTCACATCTTTATAAGCCGCGGGCTGCTCTTCCGCAATTCCTTTGTGGCCTTTTCCCATCACGACAATTCCTTTCTCTAGAAGCTCCTTCTCAATGGATCGACCCCGCGCATCCCGAACTGCGGCAGAACGCGACATGGCCCGGCCTGCGCCGTGGCAGCAAGTGCCGAATGTTTCGTTTAAGGCCTGCTCCGTCCCGATCAGACAATAGGAATTTCTTCCCATGTCTCCCGGAATGATGACGGGCTGGCCAATTTTTTGATAATCTTTGGGCAGCTCGGCGTGGCCCGGCCCAAAAGCACGCGTGGCGCCTTTTCTATGAACGCACAACGTTTTTTCTTTTCCGTTCACCTTATAACGCTCAAACTTCGCAATGTTGTGAGCCACATCGTAGATTAAGTCCATCCCCAGATCCTGCCAGGAACGGCCGAAGAATTTTTCAAAAACTTCACGCGCCAGATGCATTAGGCACTGCCGATTGGCCCAGGCGTAATTGGCGGCGGCTCTCATCGCACCCAGATACTGGCGCCCTTCCGGAGAATTCACGGGCGTACAGGCCAGTTGAACATCCGGCACCTTAATGTGATATTTTTCAAGCGCGCGGCGGGTGAGCTCCAAAAAATCATCGCAAACCTGATAACCAAAACCGCGCGAACCGGAATGAATCATCAACGTGATTTGATTTTCTTTCAAACCCAAGACGGCTGCGACGGGGTCATCAAAAATTTTGTCAACGACTTGCACTTCCACGAAATGATTGCCCGAGCCCAGCGTCCCAAGCTGATCTTGGCCGCGTTCATAAGCCCGCTTTGAGACCGCATCCGGGTCCGCTCCTTCAAGAGCGCCCCAGCCTTCGGTGTGTTCCAAATCCTCCAACGCCCCGTAACCTTTGCCCACTGCCCAGCGCGCGCCTTGCATCAATAATTTTTTTCCTTCTTCACGGCCGACACGGATTTCGCCCGATTGTCCCACTCCGCAGGGAATATGATTAAAAAGCTGACCGACCAATTCGCGCAGTCTCGGCCGCACTTCTCCTTCCGTTAAATTCGTCCGGACGAGTCTCACCCCGCAATTGATGTCATAGCCCACGCCGCCGGGAGAAATGACGCCGCCTTCGTCGGGATCGGTCGCGGCCACTCCGCCGATCGGAAATCCGTATCCCCAATGAATGTCCGGCATCGCAAGTGAATAGCGGACAATGCCCGGCAAGTGGGCCACGTTGGCCACTTGTTGGAGTGATTGGTCATCGCGGATTTTAGGAAGAAGTTTTTCGTTAGAAAAAATGATTCCCGGGACTCTCATTCCGGTTTCATAATCTTGCGGAATTTCCCAGCGGTAATCGTCAATTTTTTGGAGCGGAATGGTTCCATTCGCCTGTTTCATATATCGAAAATCACCTCCGCCTTCCACGTTCCATCATTTTTAGTGACTGAAAACTGGTGATGAGTCACGGCCTTTACTTCACGTTCTGAAACATGTTTTTCCGGATCAAAATATTCGCCCCAGCAGGTGGCCCAAACCATTTTTTCCGTGAGGTCTTTAAATTCAAATTCGCGAAACACGAGTTTCTGGGTGGAGAAAAGATAATGAAGCTCCCGCAGCCATTTCCATAAAAGCTCCTCGCTATTGGCGGCCTCCAAAAGGACATCCAAGGCATCAGACGGCTTCTCTTTAAACTGATCGAGAGGAATGATGAGGTTAAACATCCCAAGTGCTGATTCTGTAAAGAGTTCCGTTAAATCCTTGGCTTTAACCCGCATGCCCATGTCGGCTGTGTGATCAAAGTATTCAAAGGGAGCCATATTTAAATCCTAACGAGGACGATACTTACCGTCAATCTCCAATCGGAAGAAGCTTAAATTTTGAGGGCAGTCTTTATTTCTTTCAGGAGGGTTTCAATGGGAAAAGGTTTTTTTAAAACACTCTGGATTTTTCCTTTTTCCAGAAACGGTGCGGGGATTTTGTCATTGACGCTCGCAATAATAATCGGGATGTCGAAGTTTTTTTTCTCAAAACGGAATTTTTGGATGAATTCCTCACCGTCCATCACCGGCATGATCATGTCGAGGATGATGAGGTCCGGGCGCTCGCGTTCAATCTGCTCAAGGCCCTCCTTTCCGTTCCAAGCCTCAAAAATTTTGTAGGATTCTCCTTTAAGATAAAGGCGATAGAGCAGATGGAGGTCTTCATCATCTTCGATAATTAATATTTTTTTTGCTTCAGCACTCATATCGGAAACTCCACGATAAAAGTGGACCCCTTGCCGGAACCTTCGCTCTCAACCCAAATACGCCCGCCGTGTAAAACAGTAATTTCACGGGCGAGCGCCAGCCCGACTCCCATTCCCGGCGTGGCCGGTGTTTTTTGAAAGAAGCGGTCGAAGACCCGGCTCAAATCTTCCATCTCGAGTCCGATTCCGGTATCGCTTACGATGACCTTAAGACTATTTTTATTTTTCACGCTGCTCAAGCTGATCTTTCCCTCCGAGGTAAATTTCAATGCGTTGATGATCAAATTATAAAAAAGCCGGTAAAGCATCTGCTCATCCCCTTGAAGGGAAAGAACTCCGCCGCTTAATTTTTGTTCCAGCATAAGATTTTTTTCCCGTACAAGTGATCCCAGATCATCTGCGACCCGCGCAAGAATCTTATTGAGATCACAAGGCCGGCAAACCATATGTTCAGCGCCCGACTCGATTCTCGAAAGGTCCATGACTTCCATAACGATCCTCATTAAGAGATCGGCATTTCGCTTCATTAAATCGAGGACTTCCCCGTAACGCGCCAACTCGTTTTGTTTTTGCATCTCCTGTTCCATCCATTTGAGCGTCATCTGAAATTTGGCCACGGGGGTTTTAAGTTCATGGGCCACGTCTCGGATCAGCCGTTCCTTCATGATTTCAATCCGCTTGAGTTCGGTCACATCACGGCTCACGGCTTGAATGGCCTTCAGGCTTCCGTTGCGAGTCAAAACGGGCGTCAGGTTGGTGGAATAGAAAACTTCTGTGTGGGTCCCAGGATGATGGTAAACCGTTGCCACATGGTAAAGAGGAGTTTTGGTTTTTTCGACTAAAGCCAACGCGGATTCAAACTTTTCCACAGAATCCGCCGTGTGAAAGGAAAGGAAAAGCGGAAGTCCTTCCTTTAAAAGGGTGGGTCTCGTGAATCCGGAAAAGGCCTGGCTCAAAAAGATAATTTTTCCCTCCGGCGAGAGCAGCCAAATCACATCGCTCGCATTCTCAACAAGAACCCGATACCTCTCCTCTGACTCTTCCAGCGCCTCGCTGCGGGAACGCAAATTTTTAAGGCTCTGCTGCAGGCGATTTACCATTTCGTTAAACGCCTCTGCCAAATCTTCAATTTCATCGCCCGTGTGGATCACGGCGCGAGCTTCGGTCTGACCTTTTAAGATCTGCTGCACGGTGCTCCTTAAACGAAAAAGAGGACGGATCGTAAACCAGGTCCACGCGGCTGTGATCGTAGCGATGGCCAAGCCGGCCAGAAAAGAGAGAAAAATTCTTTCGCGATAAACTTGGCGGACGGTTTTTTCCACACTTTCGGAGGAGAAAAAAACCTGCAGCCTCCCCGATTCCCTCGCGCCGAGTCGCAGCGGAACGGAAGCGGAATAAAGTCCCGGCGAAATGACGCGCACACCTTTGAAAGGATCGCCGAAAAGCGGCAGGGAAAGCGAAGGATCGGTCTTGGCCTCCAGGATCGGCAGACCTTCCGAATCTTCCACCCGCAGCGCCCTGACTTCTTCGCGGGTCGTCCATCCCTCCACATGAGAGCGGAGCGACTTAAAATCCTGCAGGAGAAAATCCGGTTTGAGTGTTTCGGCAAATGTCGCCGTCTCGGAAAGAATCCGGGATTTGAAGGCGTCTTCCACAAAAGAACGGATCAAACGCAGGGTGGTATGAGTCAGGAGGGCAAGAATCGCGAAAACAAAAATCCAGACCGGCAGAGCAAGCTTGTAACGCAGGGAAACCTGGTACCCCCCTTGATGGCCGGTTGTCATTTTCAATTGTGAGGCTTTCCTATATAATTCTACCGTCGTTTCCAAAAAGAGAAAGGATCTTTAATAATGAAGGCTGGGATTTTCATGACCCGGATTGAAGAGCTAATCGATATGGGCGTTCAGGAAACACGCCATTTCAAGCTCGTTTTTGAGCCGGGCACAGTCTTTGATTTTGATCCGGGCCAATTCGTGAACACCATGGCGCCCTCCGATGACGGGCAAAAAATCATCAAACGTCCTTACTCCATCGCCTCCCCTCCCTACGAAAAGGGCTACATTGATCTTGTGTGGAAGCGAGTGGAGGGAGGGTTTATGACGAATTATCTCTGGAAATTGAAACAGGGTGATTCGCTGCAAATTCAGGGACCGCTCGGCCGCTTCTTACTCAAAGAGCCTCTTCCCCGCCACATTGCTTTCGTTGCCACCGGCACCGGCATCGCGCCTTTTCGTTCCATGATCTTTCAGCTCTTCAAAAATGGGACGGACCGGGACATTTGGCTCATTTTTGGAAATCGGTACGAAACCGATATTTTGTACGATGAAGAATGGAAGGCGCTCGCCAAAAAACATTCTAATTTTCATTATCTTCCCACGGTGTCACGGCCCAAAACCTGGACGGGCGAAAAAGAATATGTTCAGAAGCTTCTCCCCAAATACCTCACCTCACCCCAAGAAATCCACCTCTACATCTGCGGCCTCACCAACATGATTAACGACGTGCAGAAGACAGCTCTCGAAATAGGCCTTCCCAAGGACCAAATCTTTTTTGAGAAATACGATTAAATAATTGTTCGGCTGAGGTCTTTCAAAAGAGCCTCATCAGCCGGCGGGAAAGAATATTGCTTCAGCTCAAAGGGGCGAACCCACCGCAGCTCCTGGCACCCGTGAGGCCACAAACGACCTTCCATAAATTGGCATTCGTAGAAGTAAAGCGAGACTCTTTTTTCCGGATAACGGTAGTCGATTCGCCTCAGAAAACGCACAGGCTTCACTCGAATTCCCAGTTCTTCCCAAATTTCGCGCTCCAGGCAGGCCCCCAGGCTCTCACCACCGAGGCGTTTTCCGCCGGGAAATTCCCAGTACCCACCGAGATGGTCTTGTTTTCTTCTCCGGGTAATTAGAATTTTCCCCTTTGAACGGATCACCGCGCAGGCGACATCAACAGGAAATAAAAAAGGCTCAACTTTTTTCGATTTCACAACTCTCCTATATTATAATGAATCTCAGCCTAGCCAAAATGGGAAAACGAGAATATAATCCGGAAAGAAACACACAAAAATGATTCGCGCAGGAACGGGTTTCTCAGAAAATACATCCCTTGAGAAAGCGGTGCTCGAAGCGGCGGCCCAAGCGCTGGATCGCACCGGATCCACCAAACCCAATCTTCTTTTTCTTTTTGCTACCTTAAAAGAAACCCACCGCTGGAACGGGATCCTTAAGAAATTGAAGGCCCTTTGCGGCACGAGCGTGGTGGTGGGCGGCTCCACTTACGGCGTCCTCACGGAACAAACGGAAATCGAGCAGAAACCAAGCGTGGCCGTGATGGCCGTGGACGGCCCCCAAGAGGATTTTCACCCTTTCTTCATTCCTCATTTGCAGGAAAATAACTTCCGCGCCGGCCAAATGCTTGCCCAAAATTTTCGTGAAGCGGATTTAGAACCTTCTCTTGCCATGATTTTCCCGGATGCCTTCAGTTTCCAACACGGCGCTTTTTTCGACGGTTTCGAATCGGAAATCCAATTTGCTCCGCTGATCGGCGGCTGCACTTCCGAACGCGGCGGCAGCGAAAAAACCTTTCAATGGATGGGCGAGCGTTTTTCCGTGGATTCCGTTTCCGGAGTGGCTTTCGGAAAAAATATAGAATTTGAAGTCGGCATCACGCAATCCTGTCAGCCTCTTGGAGAGCCGCTTCAAATCACCCGCTCGCAGGGAAACGTAATTTTTGAAATTGAGGGCCGCCCCGCTTATGATATTTTCTTAGAACTCATCACTCAATTACGCTTCGAAGACACGCGCGAAGTTTTTCACCGGCTTTTTCTGGGGCTCCCCATCACCAGCTTCCAAACCGAATTTAACCGCTCCCGTTATCTCGTAAGAAATATTATGGGAGTCAACGCCCGCAAAGGCGTTCTGGCCTGTGCTTCTCAAGTAGAAGAAGGAGATTATGTAACCTTTGCCCTTCGTGATCCGCTTCGCGCCAAAGAAGATTTAGTTTTAATGCTAGAAGACCTGAAAGAAAGAGCGGACGGCCGAAAACCGGTTTTTGGCCATTACTTCAACTGTTGTGCCCGCGGGATGTCCCTTTACGGAACTCCGGGTGAAGATACGGCCCTCATCCGGGAATATTTCCCTCACATGCCGCTCACCGGCTTTTTCACGTTCGGAGAAATCGCGCCCCTCGAATACGTTAATCACCTCCACCATTACTCAGGAGTCCTCGCCCTCGCCTTCGAGAAGTCATGAATCAGGATTCTTATTTTTATCATTATTTCTTCGTCGGAGTATTTCTCTTAGTAGCAATCGTCTTCCCGCTTCTTCCCATTATCCTCGCCAAATTCGTCGCCCCCAAAAAACCTTCCCCTCTCAAACAAATGCCTTACGAATGCGGGATTGAACCCGTGGGTGATCCTTGGGTCCAGTTCCGGGTGCACTACTATATTTATGCCCTCATCTTTGTTATATTTGATGTGGAAACCGTCTTCATCTACCCCTGGGCGGTCGGCTTCAAACGCCTCGGGCTTTTCGCATTTGTCGAAATGGCCATTTTTATCGTCATCCTCGCGGTAGGACTCCTCTACGCCTGGAGGAAAAAAGCGCTCGAATGGGATTGAATTGACATGGGACTAACCAAAAATACGCCCGCAGTTGATGAAGGATTAAAAAGCGAACTTCAGAAAAAGGGCATTGTCCTCACCACGTTAGAAGACCTTTACAACTGGGGAAGGCGGTCCTCCATCTGGCCGCTGCAATTCGGACTCGCCTGTTGCGCAATTGAGATGATCGCAACGGCTTGTGCCCGATACGATATCGCCCGCTTCGGCGCCGAACTCTTCCGCGCCTCACCCCGCCAGGCTGACTTGATGATTGTCGCCGGCACCGTCACCAAAAAAATGACGCCGCAGATTGTCCGCCTTTATAACCAAATGCCCGAACCCAAATACGTCATCACGATGGGCGCCTGCTCCATTGCGGGCGGACCTTTCATTGACGGTTACAACGTCCTGAAAGGAATTGATCGTTACATTCCGATTGATGTTCATCTTCCCGGCTGTCCCCCACGCCCCGAGGCACTTTTGTGGGGCCTCACGGAATTGCAGCGAAAAATCGATAGTCAGGAAATTGAAAAGGCCGAATGGTATCAAAAGGGATTGAAGCGGGAGTTTCCCATTCCGGAACTCGGCCCAAAAGGTCTTATTCCGAAATTTAATCCCGATGTTTGGCGGCCTGAGACCGCAAGTCACCGGCGCCAGCGTTACGGCGATCCTGTCCTCATCGGAAAAAAGACGACGGCCCCCCAATTTGAGACCTTTGGCGATGCAACGGTGAAAGTAGGAACGGTATGAACCCGGCCGAAATTAAAACCCGATTGGAGAAAGAATTTTCCGGAATCCAGATTCAAATAATCAATGAAGGTTTAGTCCTAAAACCCGAAGATCTTTTGCGGGTGGTGAATTTCTTAAAAGAATCGGCCGAATTCAAGATGGATTATCTTTCTTCAATTACCGCGGTGGATTATCTCGAATTTCTCGAATCCGTTTATCACCTCTACTCCGCCGACAAAAAAACCGGCCCGATTGTCCTCAAAGTGCGCGTGCCCCGTGATAATCCAAAGATCCCTTCGCTTGTTCCGGTTTTCCGCGGCGCAGAATTCCAAGAACGGGAAGCCTACGACATGATGGGAATCCAGTATGAAGACCATCCCGATCTTCGAAGAATTTTCATGTGGGAAGGCTTTGACGGCTGGCCCCTTCGGAAAGATTACATTCCCGAAGACGCGGATGTCCTCGAATGGGAAGATGTGGAGTGGCTGGAGCGCCACAACATCCAGGTCCCCCCGCAATACAAAGAATTTGCGCGTCAATTGAAAGCCGCCGGCAAAGAAGCGCGGGCCCAGCGGCCGACCGAAAAGGAACCGCAATAATGGAAACCCAGATGCTGCCGGATACGGAAACGCTCGAAGTCAATCTCGGCCCTCAGCATCCGAGTACCCACGGCGTTTTCCGAATGAATGTAAAACTGGAGGGCGAAACGATTGTTTCACTCAAACCCATCATGGGTTACCTTCACCGCAATCATGAGCAGATCGCCGAAAATATGTCTTATCTCGGTTCTATGCCTTACACGGACCGCCTCGATTATTTTAATTCCATGTCGAATAATTTCGCTTACTCGCTGGCTGTCGAAAAATTGGCGAAAATCGATGTCCCCGAACGCGCCCAATACATTCGTGTCATCATGGCGGAACTTACGCGCCTCATAAACCACGTCTCCGTGATCGGATTTCTTTTGAATGACCTCGGCGCTTTTTTTACGCCGATTCTCTATGCCTTTCGTGAGCGGGAAAAAATTTTGGATCTCTTCGAAGAGACGGCGGGTTCACGAATGATGTGCAATTATTTCCGCTTTGGCGGCGTGAAACGCGATATTGCGCCGGATATCCTCGAGCGAATCAAAAAAATCGTTAAGGAGTTTCCCAAATTTTTGGATGAGTTCGAAGGGCTCCTCACAAAAAACGAAATCCTTTGCATGCGTTGTCAAAGAGTCGGCATCCTTCCCTACGAATTGGCCTTGAATGCCAGTATCACCGGCCCCATGGCCCGCGCTTCGGGCGTCAATTACGATATCCGCAAGGTAGATAATTATTCGATCTATAACCGTTTTAAATTCCGGGTGCCGCTCGGAAAAGTGGGCGATGTCTTTGACCGCTACATGATCCGAATCCTTGAAATGCGCGAGAGCCTTAAAATTTTGGACCAGGCGCTGAAGGAAATTCCCGAGGGTCCCACCCTCAATCCCAAAACCGCCGCTTTAGCGAAAGCGCCGCGCAATTTCAAACCGCCGAAAGGCGAGGCTTACGGACGAGTGGAGTCGCCGAAAGGTGAGCTCGGATTTTATCTGGTAGCAGACGGAACGCCCCAACCCTGGCGTTATCACGTCCGGGCACCTAGTTTCATTAATTTAACCGTTTTAGAAGACATGTGTCTCGGCCAAAAAGTGGCCGATGCCGTCGTGATTTTGGGAAGTATTGATATTGTTTTAGGAGAGGTGGACCACTAATGATTGGCGTTTTGCGCGGAATGGGAATCACCTTGCGGAATTTTGTGGCGAGTTATTTTTTGCGCCGATCTCCGGAATCCCTAAAATCCGGTGCGATGGTCACGGTGCAATATCCCGAAGAGCGGCTTAAGGAAAAAGAGCGCTTTCGGAATTTTCCTTTCCTCATCTACGACAAGACGCCGGATAATCTCCGTTGCGTTGCCTGCGATATTTGCGCCAAGGAATGCCCGCCCAAGTGCATTTATATTGTGCGCGAATTCGACAAAGAAGGAAAACCTCTGAAACGGCCCGCGGTTTTCGATATCGACTTCACCGTCTGCATGAATTGCGGGATCTGCGAAGAAGCCTGTCCTTTTGACGCGATTTTCATGGATCATGAGTTTGAAATTGGCGGGCCGGAACGACAAAAAACCCTCGTTTATCACCGGGATGATCTTTTGAAGTCCGTGGAACATTTCGCAAAGATCCGGCCAACAGATCATGCAGCCATTGAAGAAAAACGGCGCAAAGAGGCCGAGAAAAAAGCCGCGGCTGCTCAAGCGGCAACGCAACAGTCTCCCCCAGCATCACCGCCACCTCCCCAACAATCGGCTTAATCACATTCATGGATCAAGTTTTCGTTAATTTAAAAAAAGGGCTCCTCAACGCACTTTCCGGTTTTCTTCCGGATTGGATGCTCGTTCTTGTTTCTATTCTTATTTCCATCGGAGCAATCGCTGCGCTGGGTCCCGTCATCATGATGTACCTCACGTGGTTTGAGCGAAAACTTATCAGCCGCATCCAAAACCGCATCGGACCCAACCGCGTCGGAATCTTCGGACTCCTTCAGCCGCTGGCAGACGGTGTCAAAATGCTCACGAAAGAAGACATCGTACCCGACGGAGCGGATAAGCCGGTTCATTTTCTCGCACCGATTGTGGTGGTGATTCCCGCCCTTCTTGTTTTTTCCGTTCTCCCCTTTGGCCGCAATATGGTGGCGGTTGATTTGAATGTCGGATTTTTATTTTTCATTGCCATCTCGGCAACCACCACCATCGCCATTTTCATGGGAAGTTGGGCAAGCCGGAATAAATTTTCCCTTTTGGGTGGGATGCGCAGCGTCGCGCAACTGGTCTCCTACGAAGTGCCGATGGTGCTTTCGGTTGTGCCGGTCATTTTGACGGTCGGAAGCCTTTCGACGATCGATATTGTGGAAGCGCAAGGCGGCTGGCATGGCCTTCACTGGTTTGTTTTCACGCCGTGGGGTTTTGTGGCCTTCATTATTTTTTATCTCTGCGGTGTCGCCGAATGTAACCGCACTCCTTTTGATATCCCGGAAGCCGAATCTGAAATTGTCGCCGGATTTCACACCGAATACAGCGGGATGAAATTTGCCCTTTGGTACATGGCGGAATTCATGAGCGTTTTTACGATTTCGGGCCTCACCGCCACCCTTTTTCTGGGCGGCTATCAAGGGCCGTGGCTTCCGTCCTGGGTTTGGTTTCTCATCAAGACCTATGCGCTAGTCTTTGTCATGATGTGGTTTCGCGGAACGCTCCCCCGGCTTCGGGTTGATCAATTGATGGCCCTGGCGTGGAAATTCTTGCTTCCTTTCACGCTTGTTAATATTTTTGTCGCGAGTTTGTGGTTTTTTATGGTCAACCGTAGCCTGCGGCTTGGCCTTTCGATTACGATTCTTTTTGTCTCATTTTGGCTGTTAGTGCTTTTGAACCGCCCTTTTCGTCCGGAAAAACGGGAATATCAATTCGCCGAATAAAATGCCACCCTTAATTCTTCTCTCAAAAATTTTTATTTACGGCGTACTTTTCGCAAGTCTCGCCGCAGCTCTGGGTGTCGTCTTATCGCGAAATATTTTTCACTCGGCCCTTTTTCTGGTGGGGACTCTTCTGGGGGTCGCTGCGCTTTATCTGGCACTTCAAGCCGAGTTCATCGCCGTCGTCCAAATTCTTCTTTACGTGGGGGCAGTGATGACGCTTGTCATTTTCGCCATCATGCTGACCCACCGGATCGGCGATCAAACGATCCCTCAAACGAACAAGCAAAGTCTTCCGGCTTTTCTTTCTCTGGCAGGTTTTGTGATTTTAATGATCCCTCTTCTATTAAAAAACTCTTGGCCGGTTTCGGAAACTCCTTATGTGCCGGTCGACACGTTCGCCTTGGGGAAGGCCTTGCTCGGAACTTATGTTTTTCCCTTTGAAGTTGCTTCCCTTGTTCTCCTCGCCGGTTTGATCGGCGCGGTCGTCATCGCGAGGAAAGAATAATGCCGATACCTCTTCACCATATTTTGATTTTTTCGACGCTCCTTTTTTCCATCGGGATCTATGGGATTCTCGTGCGCCGCAATGTCATCGGCGTCCTCATTTCCATCGAACTCATTATCAATGCCGTCAACGTCAACTTGATCGCCTTCTCGGGCGCCCACACCCTCCATCCGGAAATGGGACAGGTCTTTGTCGTCTTTACCATTACCCTGGCGGCCGTTGCGGCCACGGTGGGGCTTGCGATTGTGCTCGCTCTTTACCGGGTCCGGCGCACCATTTACACGGATGAAATTAATCTGCTGAAATGGTAACCCTCGCTTATCTCATTCCTCTTTTTCCGCTGATTTCATTCACGATTCTCATTTTCTTCGGAAAAAAACTAGGACACAAAAGCGCTCTTCTGGCGATTGGGGCCAGCACTCTTTCATTTCTCTCGGCCCTGCCTTTGATTTTGGCAACTTTTCACGGAGAAAGTTTCAGTCACAGTTTCGAATGGATGAAACTTGCCGGCACAACGCTTACTTTTGGAATTTGGGTGGACTCGTTGACGGCCATGATGCTTTTCGTCGTCACTTTTGTGGGGACGCTCATTATCATTTATTCGGTGGGCTACATGCATGAGGACCCGCGCTTCTCGAGGTTTTTTGCCTACCTTTCTCTTTTCATGTTTTCCATGCTCTCGCTTGTCCTGTCGCGCAATTTCATCATGCTCTACATGTCCTGGGAACTCGTCGGGCTTTGTTCTTATCTTTTAATCGGTTTCTGGTTTGAAAAAGATTCTGCGGCGAATGCCTCCAAAAAAGCTTTTATCACAACCCGTGTCGGCGATGTCGCCTTCTTCATAGGAATTTTAATTTTCTTTTTCACGACCGGCTCCGTCGAACTCCGCGATTTAAACCATGAGTTTCTGGCGCGTTTCTCCGCCCACTCCCAACTTTTAACACTTGCCGCAATTCTGCTCTTCGGCGGTGCGGTCGGAAAATCCGCTCAATTCCCTCTTCACGTATGGCTTCCCGATGCCATGGAAGGCCCCACGCCCGTCAGCGCACTCATCCACGCCGCCACCATGGTGGCGGCCGGTGTTTATCTTGTTGCGCGCTTATTCGGTCTCATTACTTTTTTCCCGGATTCTCTCAGGGTGATCGCCACGATCGGGACTTTCACTGCTGCGATGGCCGCTTTTATTGCAATCACACAAACTGATATCAAGCGGGTCTTGGCCTATTCCACCATTTCACAACTCGGTTTCATGATTGCCGCGATCGGTCTCAAAGGTTATGTCGCCGGCACATTCCATTTGATGACACACGCCTTCTTCAAAGCGTTGCTTTTTTTAGGTGCAGGGAGTGTGATTCACGGATCAGGAACGCAGGACTTACGCGAGATGGGCGGGCTTTGGAAAAAAATGCCGCATACGACGGCTACCTTTTTAATTGCGTCGCTCGCCATCGCGGGCGTACCGCCTCTTTCGGGGTTTTGGAGTAAAGATGAAATCCTCGCGACGGCCTACAGCTCAGGAAACATGATTTTTTATTACGTTCTCTCGGCCACGGCTTTTGTTACGGCCTTTTATATGTTCCGTCTCGTCTTCCTCGCCTTTTTCGGAAAGCCGCGTAAAGAACTTCATGTGCACGAATCTCCCGCGGTGATGACGATTCCCCTTTGGATCCTTGCAATCGGCTCTGCAGTGATCGGACTTCCCGGATCCCCTTATTTTCATCATGCCTTTCAGCATTTCATCGCTCCCGTTACTGTCGCCCACGAAGCCGAACCTGTAATGAATCTTTTTGTGATGAAAATTTCCGTGGCACTGGGCGGCGCGGGCATTCTTTTGGCGGCAATTCTTTATCTTGTCTTCCCCCGCCTCCCGGGATTTTTTGGGAAAATCCTCAAACCGCTTTATTTGGCATCAAACCGAAAACTTTGGTTTGATGAACTCTATCAAGCCACGATCATCCGCGCCTGGTACGGCCTCGGCCAGGCTTTGAGTATCTTTGATCAAAATGTCGTGGACGGTGCGGTCAATGGAACCGGTATCGGAGCCCTTCGTCTGAGCGATATCCAACAATGGATTGATGCCCATATCGTGGACGGCATCGTCAACGGTGTCGGCGCCGTAACGCGCACCTTTTCAAGCGTCCTCAGAAAAATTCAAACAGGCCTCGTACAAAATTACCTGATCGTTCTTTTTGTCGGTATATTAATCATGCTTTTCTTTGAACAAAGATGAGGAGACGAAAACTATGAGTCACCTTCTTTCCTATATTGTTTTTTCACCGCTGGCGGGCGCGTTGGCCTGCCTTTTTATCCCCAAATCCAAATCCCATTGGACCAAATGGCTGGCGACGGGGGTCACCGGTTTTGGGCTCCTTGTGGGCGTGTGCCTTTTCCTGCGGTTTAATCCCGCGGTACCAGGCATTCAATTAATGGAAAGCCATATGTGGATCCCGCAAATCGGAGTTCATTATTTACTCGGGGTCGACGGAATCAGTTTTCCGATGGTGCTCCTGACGCTTTTTCTTTCCTTCCTCGCCTGCGTCGGTTCCTTCGGAATCAAAGAAAGGGAGAAAGAATATTATTTTCTTTATCTTCTTCTGGTCACGGGCATGCTCGGAACTTTTCTTGCCCTCGATTTATTTTTCTTCTACGTGTTTTGGGAAGTGGTTCTTGTCCCGATGTATTTCCTGATCGGAATTTGGGGCGGGCCGCGTAAAGAATATGCCGCCATCAAATTTTTTCTTTATACGTTGGCGGGAAGCCTTTTTATGCTGCTGGGTATCCTTGCGCTCTATTTTCATGCCGAGCCGCATACCTTTAACCTGTTGGAACTTTCGGGGCGAAACTATCCGCGCCTATTTCAACAGATTATCTTTCTCGCATTTTTTCTGGGCTTCGCCATTAAAGTGCCGGTTTGGCCCTTTCACACCTGGCTTCCCGATGCCCACGTGGAAGCGCCGACTCCCATCAGCGTCCTTTTGGCCGGCGTCCTTCTCAAAATGGGAACTTACGGATTTTTCCGCATCAGTTATCCGATTGCACCGGAAGGCGCGCGTTGGTTCGGACCTTTCATGGGAATTCTTGCCGTGATCGGAATTGTTTACGGCGGATTTGTCGCCCTCGCCCAAAAAGATTTCAAAAAAATGGTGGCTTACTCCAGCGTGAGTCACATGGGTTTTGTCCTTTTGGGGCTTGCCGCCTTCACGACGGATGGTTTTAACGGCGCGCTCCTTCAAATGTTCAACCACGGCACCATTACGGGCGGGCTCTTTTTGTTGGTGGGCGTGCTTTATGACCGGGCCCACACGCGGGATTTAAATGCCTTCGGAGGTTTGGGCGCAAAGATGCCGGTTTATGCCGGAATTTTGATTTTCTTCTCGCTTGCTTCCCTCGGTCTGCCCGGCTTGAGCGGATTCGTAAGTGAGTTCCTTTGCCTGCTCGGAACTTTTGAAGTTTACCGGTGGTTTGCCGTTGCTTCCCTCGTTGGGATTATCCTGGCCGCTACTTATCTTCTCTTGATGATTCAAAAGGTCCTTCTCGGGCCACTCAATTCCAAATGGAGCAGCTTGCCGGATGTGAAACCGCGCGAAATTCTCACCTTGGTCCCTTTGATGATTCCCATTTTGCTTCTCGGTATTTATCCCAAGCTGATTCTTCATTACTTGGCGCCGACCCTCAACGCGCTCCTTGCCAAATTTGGAGTGGCCGCTTCTTAAATGGACGTCCTCTCAAGTCTCCGCTATTTCATCCCGGAATTAATTATCCTCAAGACGGCTTTTGTCCTTTTATTGCTCGATCTTTTTGTCCCGAACAAAAAAATTCTGGGTTTTCTGGGCGTCGCCGGAATCGTAGCGGCGCTCTGTTTTGTGCGCTACCCCACCCAGCCTCTTTCTCTTTTTTACGGATTCTTTGTTCTGGATCCCTTCAGCTTCTTTTTTAAAATTACGGCACTCGGAATCGTGGGTATTTCTCTCATCGCGTCTTTGGCTTACGAACCGCACCAAAAGACATCGCTTCCTTATCTCGGAGAGTCGAATGTTTTCTTCCTCTTTCTTGCCTTCGGCCTCATCCTCATGGGATCTTCCAATAATCTTTTGATGATTTTTCTCTCTATCGAATTTGTCTCCATCCTTTCATACCTCCTCGTGGGATTTCTCAAGAAAAGTTCGCGCTCAAAAGAGGCGGCTCTCAAATACCTTCTTTTCGGAAGCACCTCCTCCGGCATCATGCTCTTCGGAATGTCGCTTCTTTTCGGAATGACGGGGGAAATCGACCTCAATTTGATCCAAATGAAACTCGCCCAGGGTGTGGCCTCTCCGGAATTGGTGTTTGCTTCCCTGCTTCTCATTATGGTGGGTCTCGGATTCAAAATTTCCATGGCGCCCTTTCACATGTGGGCGCCGGATGTCTATGAAGGCGCGCCGACCCCGGTGACTGCCTTTCTTACCGTCGGGCCAAAGGCTTTGGGTTTTGCTATTTTTCTCCGTGTTTTACAAACCAGTTTTCTGAATCTTCACAGCAAATGGGGATTTCTTTTGGCGGCGCTTTCGATGTTGACGATGACGATCGGAAACGTGGTCGCTATTTCGCAGACAAACATCAAAAGACTTTTGGGTTATTCTTCAATCGCGCAGGCGGGGTATATTTTAATGGGTCTCGCCGTTTCCAATCAAATCGGCCTGGCCGGAGTTTTAATTTATCTCGCGGCTTATGCCTTCACCAATTTAGGAGCGTTTCTTTGCGTCATCATGGTTTCCAATCATTTTGGAACGGATGAAATTGATTCTTACGCCGGCCTCTCGGAACGTTCCCCCTTTTTGGCTTTCGCACTGACCCTTTTTCTTCTTTCGCTCGCAGGGATCCCACCCCTCGCCGGCTTCGTGGCCAAATTTTATGTGTTCTCAAGCGCAATCCAGGGACGATTTTTCACGCTGGCGGTTGTTGCCGCGTTAAATAGTGCGGTTGCGGCCTTCTATTATTTCAAAGTCGTGCGGCTCATGTATCTTGTCCCCGCTTCAAACCGTGAACCTCTCACTCATCCCCTTTCCCTTTTGATTGCAGTGGTGCTTGCCTTGGCCGGTATCCTTGCGATTGGCATTTTTCCCGGCCCTTTTATTCAGTTTGTCGAGCGCGCCCTCATCCTATAAACTATAGCCCTCATGCTTGAGGACACTCTCGAAGAGCGGTTTCCCAAACAGACTAAGCTGGAAGACGGAAAAAGGGTCATGATCCGCCCTTTCATCCCACAGGATGAAGCGGCCCTTAGCCAATTCTTCAGTTCCTTCCCCGACGAAGATTTGCTTTACCTGCGCGATAACGTAAAAGATCCCCGCGTCATCAAGCATTGGAGTGAAACTTTAGATTATGAAGTCACCTTGCCTTTGCTCGCCGATCTGGAAGGCAAGATCATCGGAGATGCGACCCTCCACCAGGAAAAGCGTGGTTGGAAAAGCCACATCGGCACGGTCCGTGCGGTCATTCACCCGCAATACCGCGGTAAAGGAATCGGCCGGCTTCTGTTGACTGAGCTGATTCAAATTGCTCTGGATATCGGGCTGGTAAAGCTGGATGCGGAATTCATGGCGGAGCAAACAAGACAAATCGATATTTTTGAGAAACTGGGGTTCGTCAATATGGCCGTTCTTCCCCAACACGTTAAAGATTTAAAAGGAGAAAGCCATGACCTTATCATCATGGTCTATGACCTTCGCTCCACCGAACACTATGAGGCGGATTAATCCATGACAAACAAAACTGCTTTTCAAATTTTAGGAGTTGCTTTCGTCGTTTGCCTTTTTGAATTGTTCGTTTATTTTACCACCGGCATGCCCAAGGCCCTCAATGCAACCGGTCTTTCCATGGTGGCTGCTTATAAATTCCTTTGGCTCATTATCTTGACCGGTGCGGCCGGAATCCTTGCCCCGGTAGCGTCATCGCTCGAAAATCTCACGGGACGAAAAATTTCCGGATGGGCAGCTTGGATTATCCTGGTGGGCTTGGCCATGGTGGGATTTACCCTCTTTTCTTTTCTAAGTGCTCCTTCCAAAACGGGACAACCTACGGAGGCTGCAACCTCGGCAGCCCTTCCCCCAGAGCCTTCCTCTTCAAAAAAGATCGGCGAAGTGATCGAGCTGGTTGATTCTCATGTGGGGATGGTCAATGAAAAAATAAACGTCTCTCTTGTTTTCAAAAATAAATCGGATCGTGGGATCAAAGAAATAAGCTACGCTTTTTCTCTCGGGGATAAGGAGCAAATCCTATTAAGCATTAATATGAGAGATGTTACTTCTATCCCGGCGGGTCTTGTGGCAGAGTCCCGTCTGGAGTGGATTAAGCCCAATTTCAAAGATCCCGCTGAATTTGAAAAATTGAGCCAGGCTGTTTCGAAAGGCGGCGTGAAGGTTTCCGTGAGCCTGGAAAGCGTTGTCTTAGACGACGGAACTGAAGTCAAAACTTAATCTATAAAAAATTAGGAGGGAAGGCAAAGTGGATTTTAAAAAGCCGCTTTATTTTCTTGGGATTCTGATCGGAACCACCATTTTTCTTTCTTTCCAACACTTTACGACCCAGCAAATTATTTCAACGCTTGTCTTCCTAACCGTCATCTGCGGAACGCTTTTCTACTGGCAATTCCGGCTCACGTTTGCCTTCGGCGGGATTGCGGTTCTTCTCGCATCGAACTTGCTGGATATCCCCCATGTGATTGAATTTGCAGGCCTCGATATTATTCTTTTCCTCGTTGGAATGATGACCCTGATCGGATTCCTGGAAGAAAAACACTTTTTTGAATACTTGATCGCTCGGGTCGTAGATCGGATCGGACACCATGCTTATCTTTTGATGACGGTCTTAATGAGTCTCGCCACGCTTTTTGCCGCGTTGGTTGATGAGGTTACTTCTATTCTTTTCATGATGTCGACAATGTTTCACCTGACGAAACGTTACAAAGTAAATCCTATCCCTTTTCTCCTAATGCTGGTTTTCACCACCAACATCGGGAGCTCCGCCACCGCGGTAGGCAATCCCATCGGCGTTATGATCGCCATGAGGGCTCATTTAACAGTCGCCGATTTTCTTCGGTGGGCTTCTCCGATTTCGCTCTTCACATTGATCGTAACCATTTTTTTATGCTTCCTTCTTTTCGGAAAAAGCATCCGGGAACTGGACCAAAAAATGAAGGCGGAGAAAAAAGAACTGGATGAAGCCAAACACGTATCCCACAAAAAAAGCGATATCCAGCTCTGTTGGTTTCTTTTTCTGGGAACGGTGCTTTTTCTGGTGCTTCACGCTCATTTGGAAAAATTTCTGGGTCTACAAAAAAATTCCATGCTCCTCGCCACTTCTCTAGGTGCGGGGGCTATTGTTATTCTGCTCAATCATGGGACAGCGCGGGAATTTTTTATGCGACGGGTCGACTGGTGGACCTTGGCTTTTTTCATGTCACTTTTTGCATCTGTGGGGACGCTTAAATATGTGGGCGTCACGGAACGGATTGCTGAATCGATGCTTTCTCTGGGACATCACAATCCCACCACCCTTTTGATCGTCTTTACTTCCGCCATCAGTCTTTTGACCGGTTTTATGGACAACGTTCTTGCGGTGGCAACCTTCATTCCCATTCTTTTGGAGATCCAAAAAGCCGGGATTTACGCCTTTCCTTTTTGGTGGGGAATGCTTTTCGGCGGCACGCTTTATGGAAACCTGACCGTAATCGGAAGTACCGCCAACATCGTGGCCATGGGAATGCTCGAGAAAGAATACGGACTCAATATCAAGTTCATGGAATGGTTAAAACCCGGCTTTGTCGTCTCAACGATCACGATCGTCATTGCCCTTTTCCTCATCCACCTTCAAATTCCTTTGATGCCGCGATAAGCGCTTGACTTTTCTAAGGAATTTTCCCATAATATCTTTCTCTTAAGTTTCTCTAACTCTTTTCCTTCCCAGAAGTTAGAAGTGAAAATTTTGTCTTACGGAAAGCTCGTCCGACAAATCGGGGTTGTCACCACAATCCCTATGATTCTCGCGGCCGGCCCCCTCGTGGGCTATTGGATCGGCCAATGGGTAGATAAACGCTTTGGTCTGACTCCCTGGGGTACGGTAATTGTGAGTTTGTTGGGATTTGCGGCGAGTTTAAAACAGGTCATTTCGGTTATTCAAACTTGGATTAAAGAAACCGAGAAGGATTGATTGTTTGATGCCAGCTGAAGCAGTTCATCACACCACAGCACATACGGAAAAAGCCCAAGAAGGTCTCAAAGAACTCGCCAATTGGATCACTCTCATTTCCGAAAGATGGCACGGCGCACCGTGGGCGGATTTCCTCCACCATTGGGAAAATGTTGTCTTCTCCTGGATCGTCGCCTTCGGCCTCGTTTTGGTCGCCTTGCTGGGAACCCGCAAAAAAAATGAAATCCCAGGCCCTTTTCAAAATTTTCTCGAAACCGTCGTAGAAAAATTGGAAAATTTTGTTACGGACATTCTGGGGGACCGGGGGAAAAAATTTGTCCCTTTCATCGGCACTCTTTTTCTCTATATTCTTTGTCAGAATCTCATCGGAATTGTTCCCGGAATGAAATCCCCCACTTCGAGCCTCAATACGACCGTGGCGTTAGCGGTTTCGGTTTTTTTCTACGTCCAATGGACAGGCCTGCGGGAAAACGGGATTTTAGGTTACGTGGATCACTTGATGGGAAGCCCACGGGATGTTGTGGGTTGGATCATGGTGCCGCTTAATTTTCCGCTTCATGTTTTGCAGGAATTCATCAAACCCCTGAGCCTCTCGCTTCGACTTTTTGGAAATATTCTCGGGGAAGATTCGCTTATAGCAGCGTTTGTGGCGCTCGGGATTGGCGCCTTGGCCTTTTTTCATTTGCCCGTGGGACTGCCGCTTCAGTTTCCTTTTCTGATGCTGGCGCTTCTCACGGGGACGATTCAGGCAGTGGTCTTTGCTTTGTTGAGCACCATTTACATTTCACTGATGCTCCCGCATGAGGAGCACGGTCATTAATTAAAACAGGAGGATAACAATGCCTTTTCAAACCGCACTTTCTTGGACCCTTCCTCTCGCTGTGGCCATCGCCGCGTTTGGATCCGCACTGGGCCTCTCGCGCGCCGTCTCGGCCGCCATGGAAGCCATGGGACGTCAGCCTGAAGCCGCCGGCCGGATTCAAACCGGAATGATCATCGGCTGCGCCTTTATTGAAGCGCTCACGATTTATGCGCTATTGACGGTCCTCATCCTGCAGGGAAAAATCGGCGGTTAATCGGCCTTGAGCCTTTCCCTTCAAGAGATTCTCACCCAGGCGCTCGGATTCCTCATCCTCGTCTGGGTTCTGAAAAAAGTTTTCTGGAAACCGGTCCTCGGCATGCTGGAGGCCCGGCGTTCGCGCATTGAAGAGGCCTTCCGCCAAATCGATTCCCAGAAAAAGGAAATCGAGAATCTCCGCTCCGATTACGAGCGCCGGGTTGAGAAGATCGAGGAAGAGGCCCGCGCGAAACTCCAATCGGCCATTGATGAAGGGAGACAAATTTCCCGAGAAATTCAGGAAAAGGCACGCGAAGATGCGAAAGACGCGCTCACTCAAACAAAGGAAAATTTGAGTCTGGAAATCGCGAAGGCACGCGTGGAACTGCGCCGCGAGATCGCCAACCTGACGCTCTTGGCTACCGAAAAACTCCTTCACGAAAAAATGACGGATGACAAACACCGTGAAAAAATCCTCGAAATGATTGAGGAGTTGGAAGGCCGGTCATGAAAGATCACCGTCTTGGAAAACGCTACGCAGCGGCACTCTTCGGGCTTGCCGAGGCAGAGGGCCGGCTTGAAGAAATCATGAAAGAATTGGGAGAAACGGCTGAACTCACCCAGAAACATCCGGAGATTTCGTATCTGTTGATGAATACCACCATTGCCCGCGAAGAGAAGGAAGATTTTCTCGAGAAAATTCTTCCGCAAAAGACGTCGAGCCTTCTTCTGAACTTCCTTAAAGTCCTGATCAAAAAAAGAAGGTTTCAGGATTTTTCACTCATCCGGGAAGAGTTTCACAAATTTTATGAGAACAAAAAAGGAATCCAACGGGTTCGTGTCCAAACAACCGTTTCGTTAAATGAAAAAATGCAGGACAAGCTACGGCGGGCGCTTGAAAAGAAATTAAAAAAAGACATCCTTTTGGAAACCGAAGTTCACCCGGAGATTCTGGGCGGAATGGTTCTGGATTTTGAAGGGACTCAAATTGACGGAAGTTTCCGGACGGCGCTTCACGAACTCAAACAAAAACTATTAAATCCTTAAATTTATGCTGAAACCTGAAGAAGTCACGCACGCCATTCAAAAAGAAATCCAAAAATACGAAAAGAAACTCCGTATGGAGTCCGTAGGCTACGTCCTCCAGGTGGGCGACGGCATTGCCCGCGTCTACGGGCTCGAAGCCGTCATGGCGGGCGAACTGGTGGAATTCCCCAATGAAGTTCAAGGCGCCGTTTTTAATTTGGAGCAGGATAATGTGGGAATTGTGATTTTTGGATCGGACACCGGCATTAAAGAAGGCGATGTGGTTAAGCGCACCGGCAAAATCCTCCAGACACCGGTGGGAAAAGCCCTTCTCGGCCGCGTAGTCGATCCGCTTGGAAAACCTCTCGACGGCAAAGGACCGATCGTGACCGAGCGCTTTCGTCCCCTTGAATCGATTCCGCCTAATGTCATCCGACGTCAACCCGTGAAAGAACCTCTTCAGACGGGGATCAAAGCGATCGATGCCATGATTCCGATCGGACGAGGCCAACGAGAACTGATCATTGGGGACCGTCAAACCGGAAAGACGGCGATTTTGATCGACACGATTATCAATCAAAAAGGAACCGGGGTTTTCTGCATTTATGTCGCCATCGGGCAAAAACTTTCAAGTATTGTTGCGCTTGTTCAGACCCTTGAAAAATACGAAGCCATGGAATACACCACGATTGTCGTCGCTTCGGCGGAAGATCCGGCTCCCCTGCAATTTATTGCCCCCTATGCGGGCTGTGCCATCGGCGAAGAATACCTGAACAACAAGGGCCATGCCCTTGTGATGTATGATGATCTTTCAAAACACGCCCAAGCTTATCGCCAACTCTCCCTTCTCCTCCAAAGACCGCCGGGCCGTGAAGCCTATCCCGGAGACGTGTTTTATTTGCATTCGAGACTTCTCGAGCGGGCCGCCAAGTTGCGCGAAGATTTGGGGGGAGGGTCTCTGACCGCACTCCCCATCATCGAAACCCAACTGGGAGACATCTCGGCTTACATCCCGACCAACGTTATTTCTATTACGGACGGGCAAATTTATCTGGAAAGCGATCTTTTTTATGCGGGTATCCGGCCGGCCATCAACGTAGGGCTTTCTGTTTCCCGCGTCGGAGGAAATGCGCAAACCAAAGCGATGAAGCAAGTGGCAGGATCGCTTCGTCTCGCGCTCGCGCAATACCGTGAACTGGCCGCCTTTGCCCAGCTTTCCACCGAACTCGATAAAGCCACGCAAGAACAGCTCACCCGCGGGGAACGAATGACGGAAATTCTGAAGCAGGACATCCTTGATCCCGTCCCCTTTGCGCGCCAGGTCATCATTATCTTGGCCGGCAACGAAGGTTTCCTGGATGACCTTCCTCTCAATCGGGTGAAGGCCTTTGAGAAAGGGCTTCTCGCCTATCTCGATAAAAAATATGCGGCCCTGGAACATGAAATCGCCACCAAAAGGGCGCTGGATGACGTGCTCAAACAGAAGTTAAAAGACGCGATCCGCCAGTTTAAAGAAGAGTTCAAGCAGGAAAAGTGAGCAGCGTCGCCTCCCTCCGACAAATTAGGCGGCGCATTCGGAGTGTTGAAAACACCCAGAAAATCACGCGCGCGATGGAGATGGTCGCTGCGGCCAAGCTCAGACGTTTTCAGGACTTCCTTGAATCGGCCCGGCCTTACACGGAAAAATTAGAAGAGCTTCTCGGCCGGATTTCGGGAATGCTTCCGGCCGGATACACCCATCCTTTTCTCGAAAAAAATGCTGCGGTTGAAAAATCCGCTGAACCCAAAAAAGTTGCGCTGATTGTTTTCACCTCCGACACCGGCCTTTGCGGGACTTATAACGGTGTGATCGAAGAAGCGGCCCGGCAATGGCTCAAGCAAAATACCGATAAAAAGATCTCGCTCCTTTTTGTCGGAAAACACGGCGCCAATGCCTTTCATAAAAGAGGCGGACACACGCTGGGCCTTTTTTCGGATCTTCGCGTGAGCCGGGCGGATAAAGTCCTGGAAGGGATGCGCCAAAGTTTAGAGAAGGCATTTATGGCAGGGGACGTGACGGAAGTTCATGCAGCCTATACGCACATGGAAAATTTGTCGCGATATGAACCGAGGGTGGAAAAAATTCTTCCGATTTCATCCCAATCCGCTTCTCCCGATACCTCGGTTCCCTATTTGGTGGAACCGGACAATGTGACGGTTCTCAACCGTCTCCTCCCTGCTTTTTTTGAAGCCCGGCTGCGATTCATTTTCTATCATGCGCTTCTCACAGAACAAATTGCCCGCATGAGCGCCATGCGCCAGGCTACGCAGAATGCCAAAGAAATGATTGAAGAACTCACGCTTCAGCGAAATAAAGCCCGGCAGGCCTCCATTACCAAAGAAATTATCGAAATTGTGAGCGGCTCGCGCGCGCTCAAACTTAAATAAAGGAGTCAATTTTTATGAGTACCGGAAAAATTGTTCAAGTGATCGGCCCGACTGTCGACGTCCAATTCGCGCCCGAAGAATTACCTCTCATCTATAACGCGCTGATCGTGGATCTGGCTGATGAGAAAAAAACCCTCACCTTGGAAGTGGCCCAGCATATCGGCGATAATATGGTCCGGACGATCGCGATGGCTTCGACCGACGGACTCGTGCGCGGGATGAAAGTGAGGGACACGGGCGCTCCGATCAGCGTTCCGGTCGGCGACCAGACGCTCGGGCGGATCTTCAATCTTCTGGGAGAGCCGATCGATGAAAAAGGAAATGTGAAAGACCCGAAGAAAAGATGGCCGATTCATCGCACCCCGCCGGGATTTGACCAAGTTTTACCCGTCAATACGATTTTTGAAACCGGAATCAAAGTCATCGACCTGCTCGCTCCTTATCCGAAAGGCGGAAAAGTGGGCCTTTTCGGCGGTGCCGGTGTTGGAAAAACCGTCATCGTGATGGAGCTGATCCATAATATTGCCACCGAACACGGCGGCGTCTCCGTTTTTGCCGGCGTCGGTGAAAGAACCCGGGAAGGAAACGATCTCTGGCTTGAATTGAATGAGTCCGGTGTCGTGAAAAAAACGGCTCTTGTCTTCGGTCAGATGAATGAGCCGCCCGGCTCCCGGCTTCGCGTTGCTCTCTCGGCCCTTACCATGGCTGAATATTTCCGCGACGAAACCCATCAAGACGTTCTTCTTTTCGTGGATAATATTTTCCGTTTTGTGCAGGCCGGTTCTGAAGTCTCGGCGCTCCTGGGCCGGATGCCTTCCGCAGTAGGCTATCAGCCCAATCTTGCGACGGAGATGGCCGCACTTCAGGAACGGATTGCTTCGACCAAATCAGGCTCCATTACTTCCGTGCAGGCGATTTATGTTCCGGCAGACGATCTCACGGACCCGGCGCCTGCCACCACCTTCGCCCATCTGGACGGCGTCACGGTTCTTTCGCGTCAAATTGCGGAACTCGGGATTTATCCGGCCGTCGATCCGCTCACCTCCACTTCGCGAATGCTCGATCCCCGAGTCGTCGGCGAAGAACATTACAGTGTAGCCCGCGAGGTCCAGCGCATTCTTCAGCGTTACAAGGATCTGCGTGACATCATCGCGATTCTCGGAATCAATGAACTCTCCCCAGAGGACCGACTCACTGTCACGCGCGCCCGCAAGATTGAAAAGTTTTTTTCCCAACCCTTTTCCGTGGCCGAAGTCTTCACCGGACGCAAGGGAAAGTACGTCAAATTAAAGGACACGATCCAGAGCTTCAAGCGCATCGTCTCCGGAGAGCTCGATCACATTCCCGAACAGGCCTTTTATATGATGGGAACCGTGGATGAAGTTTTGGAAGAAGCGGAAAAACTCGGCGTAAAGGCATGAACACCTTTCAGCTGGAAATCCTGACCCCCCGCGGCCGGTTTTTTTCCGATCAGGTGGTCCACGCCGAAGTGCCGGCAGAAGACGGCTTTGTCGGGATTCTCGCGAATCACACAGCTTATATTACTTCTTCTCCGGGCGGGCGTTTTGAAATCCGTCTCCCTTCCGGTGAAACGCGCCGATTCCATGTGGGATCGGGTTTTTTCCAAACCCTTAAAAATCACGCCTTCTTCTTAACCCAATCGGTCGACTCGGATTCTCTTTGATGGAGGCCTTTCTTTTTTATCCCTTCGCGGCTATGGCTGTTTTGGGTGCACTCGGCGTGGTTCTTCTCCGTAAGCCGACACGGGCTCTTCTTTCACTCATCCTTACCATGTTTTCTCTGGCCGCTCTTTTTCTCCAACTCCATGCCTATTTCGTAGCGATGGTTCATTTGATCGTTTATGCGGGAGCGGTTTTAGTGCTCTTCCTTTTTGTGATTATGTTGCTGGGTATGGGAGACGTAGAACCCGCTTTTTTTGAATCAAAAAAAATCTTCCTGGGCCTCGGCGTGGGTGTTTCGATTGCCTTTTTGGCTCTGCTTGTTTTACTGGCCGGCACATTAGGAAAAACCCCGCTCACGCCAGCGGGAGGATCACCGGAAAATCTCGGCATGCTTTTATTCACTCGTTACCTTCTTCCCTTTGAACTCGTTTCTTTTCTTTTATTGATCGGCGTCTTCGCAGCCGTAGCGCTTGCGGCACCCAAAAAGGCAGAGAAAACCTGATGCCTTTTGCTCCTTATTTCATCTTAAGTGCGATCCTTTTTTCTATCGGACTCCTTGGGCTTTTCACCCGAAAAAATCTTCTTTTAATCCTGCTTTCCATCGAGATCCTTTTAAATAGCGCCAACCTTTCTTTCATTGCGGCCGGTGCGCGCTGGGGCGAATTGACCGGTCAAGTGTTCGCCTTTTTCGGGATGACCATCGCGGCGGTGGAAGTTACGGTAGGACTGGCCCTGGCCATTCTTCTTTTCCGAAAAACCGGTTCTGTTGATACAAAAGAAATTGAATTCCTGAAAGGATAAAAATGATCACCCCCGTCGGGTTGATTCTTTGGCTGCCTTTTTGCGCGGCGGCTGCGATCTTTTTTTTCTTTTTGAACCGGCCGCGTCTCGCAGGCTGGCTTGCCACCGGGGCAGTCTTTCTCTCCTTTGTTCTCTCGTTCCTTATCTTGATCCGGATAGGAATTCCGAAAGAATCTGCGGAATCTTCCATCGGCTGGGTTGTGCTCCCCCAAATTACGATCGAATTCGGTTTTCTCCTGAATGGCCTCACCCTCCTCATGCTCCTCATCGTCACGGGAGTGGGAACGCTCATCTTTTTTTATTCCCAAGAATACATGGCCCACGACAAAGGATATGCCCGCTATTTCGCGGCGCTTTCTTTTTTTGTTTTTTCGATGCTGGGAATCATCCTCGCCAACAATTTGATCCAGATTTTTATCTTCTGGGAATTGGTGGGTCTCAGCTCTTACCTCCTCATCGGCCATTGGTTTGAGAAACCCGAGGCGAGCGATGCCGGAAAAAAAGCTTTTCTCACGACGCGGGTCGGCGATGTCGGATTCCTTTTAGGAATCCTCCTCATTTTCGGCTGGCTGCAAGCAGGAGGCGAGGGAACGTTTAATTTTTTGGCCCTTGAGAATTTGCTGAAAGGAATTCACCAAGCAGGACCGGCTGAAGCCCCGCCTCTTTTGACGGCCGCAGGTTTATTGATCTTTCTAGGTGTTGTAGGAAAATCTGCCCAATTCCCCCTTCATGTTTGGCTGCCGGATGCCATGGAAGGACCGACGCCTGTAAGCGCCCTCATCCACGCCGCAACAATGGTGGCGGCAGGTGTTTTTCTTCTCGCTCGGCTTTTTTTTCTTTTTTCCGTAAGCCCTTTGGTTCTTGCCGTGATCGCGGGTATTGGAACCTTTACGGCGTTTTTCGCTGCCACAATCGCCGTCGTAGAAAACGACATCAAACGTATTCTTGCCTATTCCACCTTAAGCCAACTCGGGATGATGGTGGCCGTACTCGGCCTCGGCAACCCGCAGGCGGGAATGGCGCACCTTACGACCCACGCCTTTTTCAAAGCACTTCTTTTTCTGGGGGCGGGGAGCGTCATCCATGCACTTCATACTCAAGATATTTGGAAAATGTCTCGGCTTCTTAAGATAATGCCCGTAACCGGCTGGACTTTCCTTGTTGGATTGTTAGCCTTGGCGGGAATTTTTCCGATGAGCGGATTTTGGACAAAAGAAGAAATCCTCGCCACGGCTTATCACCAGAATTTCCCGATTTTCGTCCTGCTTCTTCTGACCGCTTTTCTTACGGCAGTTTACATGGGACGGCTTTTTGCCGTGGCCTTTATGAGAAGTGCTCCGCAAAAAAAACGCGCGGAAGAGCCGGGCTGGAAAATGAAAGCGCCTTTACTTGCCCTGTCTCTTTTTGCCCTTGTGGGAGGATTCCTTCCCCTCAAAGAATTTGTTCCCGTCACCCAGGAAATTCATGCCCCGTTTTTGGTCACGATTCTCGGTTTAAGCGCGGGCGTCTTGGGGCTTCTTTTTACCCTTTATTTTTACTTGTTTCAGCCAAAGACCGTGGAGCAACTAGCTGAAGTTCTGAAAGAACCCCGCAGAATCCTCGAAAAGAAATACTACATTGATGAATTTTATAACGTGTTGATCCGCTATGGGCAGGACGGTTTTGCAAAAATCTGCGATCTTTTTGAACGCTACATCATCATCAATTTTGCGGTCAACGGAACGGCAAGGGTCACGCGCCTGACCGGAGACTTCCTTCGCAAGTTGCAAACAGGACAGGTCCAATTTTATGCCTTTATTTTTTCTTTGGGCGTTACGGCGCTCGTTTACGGGGTCTTTTTGTGGAAACACTGATCCTTCTTTTTCTCCCGCTCCTTCCTCTTTTAACGGCAGTCTCGTTTATTTTTATTCCTGAAAGAAAATTGGGTTACTTCAGAAAAGTCACGGTAGTGGTCATGAGTCTGTGCCTCGCGGGCACCTGTTTTCTTCTTTTCCGCTTTCCCGTGGGTTCTGGCGGCTATCATTTTGTTTTTCGCCGCGATTGGCTCCCCGAACTCGGAATCAGTTATCAAGTTGGAGTGGACGGGATCAGTCTCACGCTTGTCCTGCTTCTTGCACTCGTGTCAACAAGCGGGGCCTTCATCTCTTTTTGGATTAAAGACCGGGTGAAAGAATACATGATTTTTTATCTCGTCCTTGTAGCAAGCATTTACGGCGTTTTTATTTCACTCGATCTTTTCTTTCTCTATCTCTTTTATGAAATGTCCGTGATCCCAATGTACCCTTTGATTGGCATCTGGGGAAGTCAGAACAAAGAATATGCCTCCATGAAGCTCACCGTTTACATCACGACGGGGGCCGTTTTCGCTTTGGCCGGCATCCTCTCTCTTTACGGTCTCACGGGTCTTCAAACTTTTGATCTGATCGCAATCCGTGAAGCCTTGAGCCACCAGGCCGTTGCGTTTGAGATCCAACGCTGGATCGTTCCCTTCCTCCTTTTTGGATTTGGCGTAATCGCCTCACTCTGGCCTTTTCACAGTTGGTCACCTATTGGTTACGCAGCGGCGCCTTCGGCCGTCAGTATGCTTCATGCGGGAGTTTTAAAAAAAATGGGGCCTTATCTCATGATCCGTCTCATTTTCACTTTTTTTCCCGATGGGGCACAGGTTTGGTTTCCGTGGATTGCTCTCCTCGCAACCATCAATATTCTTTATGCGGCTTTTGCGGCAATCGACCAAAAAGACCTGAAATTCTTAATCGGTTTTTCCAGCGTAAGTCATATGGGTTATGTTCTTCTGGGAATCGCGACAGCCGGCCAAACGGCTCTTTCGGGAGCTGTCTTTCTTATGTTCTCTCACGGCGTCATGGCTGCTTCCGCCTTCGCGCTTGTGGGCTACGTTTACGAAAAAACACACACCCGTCAATTGTCTGATCTCGGCGGCCTCGCGAAAAAACTCCCCTTTATCAGCACTTGTTTTGTCATGACGGCCTTGGCCTCCGCCGGGGTTCCCGGATTTTCTAATTTTGTTTCCGAGCTTTTAATCTTTTTAGGAGCCTGGAAAGTTTATCGGTGGCCGGCGGTTTTAGCGGTTTTTGGAATTCTTTTTACCGCAGTTTATCTGCTCCGTGCCGTGCGCAAAGTTTTCTTCGGCCCGCTCACCCGGGAATGGCAAAATCTTCATGACCCTTCAGGCTTTCTGGGCCGTCTTCCTTTTGTGCTTTTACTCGGCACTCTTCTCCTTTTTGGTTTTTGGCCCCAAGGGCTTCTTAGAATAATTCAACCGAGCGTAGCCCTTCTGGTAGGAGCTCCCTGATGCCGACGGTTCTTCACTTCATCCTTCCTGAGCTTTTAATTGTCGGAATTACCGCAACGCTCGCTCTCCTTGAAATTCTCCTGCCGGAATCAAGCCGCAATCTTGGAAAATGGGTTAATCTTTTAGGCGTCATTTTTGTGGGGGCAGCCCTCATCCGGCTTTTTGGCCATACCGGAACGGCTTTTCAGGGAATGTTCATCTCGGATTCTTTCGCCGTATTTTTCAAACTGATTTTCCTAGGATCCGCTGCGGTGGTTTTATTGATGGCGCACGATTCTCAGAGCTTGAATGAAGCACCGGAATTTCGGCTCATCCTATGGAGCGCTCTCCTGGGAATGTTTTTTCTTGTCTCATCAAAAGATTTTCTGATTTTTTTCATCGCACTCGAGCTTTTAACGCTTTCCCTTTACATTCTCGCCGCCTATTCCTACCGGGATCTTCGATCCATCGAAGCCGGGCTCAAATATCTGGTGCTGGGCTCTCTCGCCTCGGCTTTTCTGCTCTATGGAATCAGTCTGCTTTACGCCGCCTCCGGAACGCTTTCTTTTGATGGATTAGCCAAGGTAGTGCGGGTGGATCCTCAGATTTCCCCACTTTTTCTCGCCGGAGCGCTCTTGGTTATTTCTGCTCTCGGCTTCAAAGTGGCAAGCGTTCCTTTTCACGTTTGGGTTCCGGATGTCTACCAGGGCGCCCCCACCCCCGTGGTTGCCTTTTTTTCCGTGGCTTCCAAATCAGCGGGTTTTGCCGCACTCCTTAGAATTGTGTTGGGAATCCTGGGGCCGCTTGAGGCGAAATGGCAGGTGCTCTTTTCTCTTTCTGCCGCTCTGACTCTTTTTTACGGAAATCTTGGGGCGCTCGTGCAAAAAGATATGAAACGGCTGCTCGGATATTCTTCAATCGGGCACGCGGGATTTCTTTTAATTGCCCTAGCCGCTTTTAAACTGCAGGCAAGCATTTCTCTTCTTTATTATTTACTGGCCTATGCCCTGACGAACCTTTCGGCGTTTCTTGTGGTCTTCGCGGTAGAACAAGCAGAAGGCTCTCATGAAATCGAGGCCTTCCGGGGCCTTGCGCACCGTTCTCCCCTGCTCGCCGCCGGAATGTTTCTGGCCTTTCTCTCCCTTGCCGGCGTCCCGCCCCTTGGCGGATTTTTTGCCAAATTCTTCATCCTTCTCTCAGCCGCAAAAAGCGGAATCCTTTGGATCGTTTTTGTGGGGGCGGTGAATGTGGCAATCTCCCTTTATTATTATCTTGCCGTCATTCGGGTGGTTTATTTTGAAAAACCGCGCAAGGATACTCCGATTTCTTTATCGCTGCCGCTCACTTTGCTTTTATTTGTGCTCATGGCAGGAATTGTCTTGATCGGAATCTGGCAGGCGCCGTTTTTTCACTTCGCTTCCCGCGCCGCAAACTCCCTCGTCTAATTTCCGATATAACGCCAGTGCCAGGGCTCGAAGGTGACGCCCTTTTTTCCGCGCGGATAAGAAAGCTCGAATCCAAATTTCCACGCGTTAGCCTGAAGCCAGCCGTATTCGGGAAGTTTCTCGAAATCCTCCACCGTTTGCCCAGGGTCATCGCCATTAATTCCGTTTTCATTAATAAAGTCGATCGCCTGTCGCTGCGGTGAGCCGTGTTCGCTAAAACCAGGGAGTGCCACCCAGTGGCCTGTCTCAGCCAGAGAATAATGATGTTTGGGGCAGTAAAAAATAAAAGTGTAAAGCTGGTAGGCTGGTGACCGATAGCCGGATTCCACCAAAATTTTTTTTCCCAAATCCTTTTTCATCGCCTTCATCATTTTCTTGTAAGCCTGATAGACATTTTCGGGAAGATATTGAGCGTCTATCGGATCCGATTTTCCTGACTTTTTAACTTTTTGATTCCCAAGTTTTCTAAAACTAGCTTTTTCGCCAGCCTCTCCCAGCAAGTCACCCTGAAAATCAAAACTCTTTTTTGGGTTGATGGTTCGAACCCTGTCGAGAAATTCCCGCTCTTCGGCTCCAAGCCCTGCATAAAGCTCATCGAAAGCCATCAAAGGCGCTGTTCCCTCTTTTTTCCTTGCCGGAACCCATGTCTCCCAGTGCGCCAAAATATTTCCTAAAATTTTTTTTTCCTTTTCGGAAAGAGCGTCCCAGCGTTTGGCGCAGCCGGTAGGAATGAGGAGCAGAACAAAAAGAAGGAAGCTTAGAAATCGGCGCATCATCTTCTATTGAAACGGCGTTCTGGGGGGATTCTTTAAACTAAGCGGAGACGGAAAGAAGCGTTTCGCTTGTCCTGGCATCAAACCAAGTCGATAGGAAAGAATAAACTCCGTTTCGGAATCCAAAAAGACCTAGTGCCCGATTCGCTTGCAGGGCTCTTTGATTGAGATCCCGTCCGAGCTTCGCATATTCGGCAACTTCCCCAAAGATGGCTGCGCTCAGACCCGGAAGGGAACGGTAATTTTCGGGAAGACGGGTCCTGTCAAATTGAAAAGCGGCAATTCCTAAATTTTTGAGTTCGAGATTTTCCAATCCTTCGGAATGGGAGAAAAGAATAGCGATATGCTGACGCATCGCGGTGTTATTTTGGCGATCTAGCAGGACTTCGCGAATTTCCGCCATTTTGATTTGGCCCTGATAAATTCGGCGAGAATATTTAAGCATCGGAAATTCCCGTATTAGGGGACTCAAAATACCGGCTTGGTTTGGGTCAACGTATTCGATCACAACACTTCCCTCTGGCAGGGACCCGAGACGCAAACGGATTTCTTTTTGATCTTTCGGATCAAGCGCCTTGGAGTCGATCAAAAGGGCCACGGGTGAATCGCCCGCGGTGGATTCAAAATGAACACCGTCTTTCTTAGCATCCTCCAGAATTTTTACTTTTTGGGAATAGCTTTCGAAAGTTTGTCCTGCTAAAATATTTTCTGCAATTACATCTTCTAAAAGACTCCTGTAACGTCCTGTCTCTTGCCCGTTCCAATCGGCAGAAGCGATTCCCAACGTAGCGAAAGCCGTAAGAATCGGAAAATCGGCGGCGATGGCGGGTGAAAAATTCAGAAAAGGCAAATCAAATGCCAAACGCTCAGCCCTGCGTACTTCCGAACGCGGTGCAGAAGCAAGGATTTCCCGCATCCGGTCGGCTAGAAGTTTGGTCACATCGATTTGCTCGCCGATCGGGTGCCCGGATTGGCCCGTTGTATCGATTTCTAAATCGGGTTTGTGCGAATAACTTCCTTCCGTACTCGAGGCGATTTCTATAGCGTAATCATAAATCCCGTAAAGATGAGCGTAAGAATCTCCCTGAGCTTTTGATTTGGCCAGTTTTATTTCTCTTTTAATCACCCGCTCTTGACGAATTCCGTCGTTGGGAACCGTAGTTCGAATGAGCAGATCAAGATTTTCGGGATCGCGCGGGAATTCGTTCACTCCTTCATAAATCAAAAATTGAGTCCCGGGGTGGTTCTTTCTCAATTTCTCAAAAGTAAGCGGAGATAAATCTGCGGAATCCTTATGATTGCCTTTTTGATCTTCAACTTCTACTTTGAATTCCAAATCTTCCAAGGCCGCCCGAAGATGCCGGATGATACGGGTCTTAGAAGTGCCGGAGTTCCCTTTAAAAATAATGGTGACGGGATCCGGTTTTCCCTCTTCAAGGTGTCGGAGGTGGGCTTCAACAACGAGGCGGCCCAATTCTTTTAAACTCTCCTCCGATTCCGCCTGGCGTGCTTCGGAACGACGGGGGCGATCTTCTTCCGATAAATCCTTGGGGGGTTTAGATCGTAAAAACCTAATCTCCGCTAACTTATCTAGCCATCGGCCGGCAATGAACATATCTATGGGAAACCCGATTTCGGTAAAAAAGGCTGCGAAATCAAAGGCATCGCGTCTTGAGATGGATTCTCGGGGTTTGGAGGGAGTCTTGTAATTAAAGTTTTCAAGCAATTCTAAAAGAGCGATGTCGTCCCAAAGTTTTCCGGCATGCCGATTTCTGAATTCGATGACATGCCGAGCTTGTCCTTGATATCTCTCCAAGAGTTGAACTAATTCCCGGTCGCCCGGCTTTGGAAAACGCGAGCTCCATTCATTGGAATGAGCGAGAAAACCTGACAATATTTCTCTGGGTCCTGAAAAACGTATAATTCGGCGGTAAATAAAAGAATCATTGATGAGAGGATGGAGGGACGGCGGAATATCCCGATGCTCGGTAAAAACTTTCTCATACCGTTCCTTCAACTCCCGAGCCATAAGCGCTGTATTTCCAAAATTTCTGCCGATCGATTCTTCGAGAAGTTGGACTTCGTCATCGAAAAGCGGCGTTGAACTATCAATCATTTTTTCGACTTTCTTCGCGGCTCCTTCCCTGGCTTCGGATCGGTCGTAAGTAGCGGGTTTTAGAAATTTCAACCAATGCTGGACAATAAACATGTCGACAGGAAACCCTATTTCCGTGAGAAAATCCGCCATATCGACCACATTATGCCCGGTAAAAATCGGGCGGGCCTTTTTACCATCCTGTTTGTAGTAGCTATAATCTCTGAGGGCTTTTAAAAAAGCCCTATCATCTTGAAATTTTTTGGTGTGACGATTTCTAAAATCCAGGACAAATAAGTTCAGACCTTGGTAATTCCTTAGCAGCCTAATTAAATTTTTCTCGCCCGGATTCGGGAAACGTTCGCCCCATTCGGAAACGAGCTTTTCACGTTTTTGTGTCAGTTTTTGGGCAGCTTGAATCCGGCGAAACATTAATTGGGCATTGACGTTTATATTTTCACCCAAAGCTCTCTTGTAGATAGTCTCTAAATCAATTGCGACTAAGGCTAGATTTCCCAGATGTGTCTCCAAAGATTGATCAAGAAAAGCGATCTCTTCGTCTTTGGTAAAGGTCGTGGGGGGATCGCGGTGCGGTCCTTTTTCAATCTGAAACTCCTCAACATCCTCAGGATGGGTTCTGAAATAACTGGAAAGGTTCGGAATTTTAATTCCCGTTATCTTTGCCAACTCGGTAAGGTTAGGTCTGCGTTCTAGGATTTCTTGGCGGTGCTTCTCAAGCGCTGCTCTTATGGAACCGCGCACTTCGGACCTTGGCGATTTTTCTTCCTTTTCTTTTTGTTCCTCTCTGATTCTCTGTAAAGCCCAATCCGCATTTTCGCGAAGACGAGAGTTTCCATTCTTGAGAGCTCTCCGGAGGGCGGGAATAGCAGCTTTGCCTCTCATCACGATCGCCACAGCCGCTGCTGCACTAATGTGTTCTCGCTTATTGCCCATTCGGAGGATGAGTTCTTTGATTTTCTCCTCCTCATCTTCTTTTTCCCCTCGTGCCTCGGAACGGATGGATAAAACACTTACGCCGGCCGGTACAAGATCCGGTTTAGCTGGAACAGGCTCGGCGGGTCGGGCAGGCGCCGGTTGCGGACTTGGCGCAGGTTGAGGCGCGGGAGCCGGTGCGGGCACCGTTTGCGGGACTTTTTCGGGCTCTTCCCGGGGTACGGTTTCCCGCCGATTGAGACGAGGAGAAGTTAGAAATGATTTTTGAGCCAAGGAGGTGATCCGTATTTCACTTCTTGTCGAAGGAGTCACTCCGTAGTACTGGACTGCCGCCTGGAAAACTTCCGGATGAGAAAGGTGATCCAAAGAAATTTGATGATCTTGAAGAGCATCCACCATGTGTTGGAGATAATTGAGTGTCAACTCCGGATACTTTGCGGAATCGATGAAAGGATCGCGGGAAGAAGGGGCTTCTTTTTCCGGAAGATCCCCCCGGAGGATCCGCTCCATTTCTTCCATGGTTTGGTAACCCAAGTTTCGCACTTGGCGGATAAAATTCTCTCCCCTAGTAAATCTTTCCTCCTGATCTGTTTGGGGATTCGACGCTACCTTTTCCGAAGCACCGATGTGAAGCATCATGCTTTCTATGGTACGTAGCAGAGGGGTTAATTTTTCCCATTGATCATCTTGACTGCTAAGAGGAACAAGCCAATGGTAAGTGGGGTAAAGCGCTTCTTCTAAAAGATGTTTTTGGAAGGCGGAGATCCTTTCCTCATCACTTTCTTTTTTAAGCTTATAAATTTTTCCCGGGTCTCGATATTGATTGTGCTCTCTGAGTAACGAAACAAGTCTACTCTCAAAAATTCTGTAAGTTTCGGCGATATTTTTCATTTTCTGATCCATCCAAGAGGGGTTTTGTCCGGGAAAAAACCTTTGGAAACTATCTTCGGCGCTAGCCAAAAGGAGACCCAGGTTAAGGAGCTGAATTTGTCGAAGATGTTCCGTCAAACTTCTTTCCGTCATTTCATTTGACAAATTAAAAATATAATCCAGACGCTTATTGTTTTTTTGGCCCGGATGTTTCGTTTGGACTACTTGTCCCCGTATCAACATTCCATAGGCGGCACGAGGATCTCTCTTCGGCTGAGATTGTAATCCTTGAAACTGATTTAAATAAGTTGTTGCAATAAAAAGAAAGGTTGAAATAAATTTTCCTCTTTCTTCTTGTGAAGGAAGAATGCCCGTGTCATAACCGATGGAGACTTGCAATTCGTTTGAGCCTTCAGTTGATTTGTTGGCCGTGATCCATTTTGCAAGTTCTGTGGGATCGGATGTGGCCAGAGCGATTTTCTTTTCCGAAGTACCGGCTCCGATTTTTGCCCCGAGAGTAACAAAGTCAATGAGTGATGTTTTATCTCCGGCTTTTAAGACCGACTCTGAAAATCCGTGTTGAACGAAATGAATCGCAAAAAGTTCCTCGATCTCGTGATGGTAAGATTTAATCAAATCAAACGCCTTGGGATTTTCTCGAAGAATGTCGCAAAGAAGACGAAAGGTGGCCTGGCGGGCTCCATCATTCCCCGGCTTTAATATTTGAATTAAGGGTTCGATCAATGCAGGCACTGAGAACTCATTTTTGGTCTGACGCAAAATTTCTTCAGCCATTTGAGTTTTCTGGGAATGTTTTAGCGTTTCCAAAAGGAAGGCCAATAGGGTGCCTTTCTTAAATCGGCGAACCGCTTCGGCGGAAAATTGGATTCTTGGATTTTTCACATCCTTGAGTATCTCTTCGAGATAACCCTCTGTATCCGGAATACGGGAAGCTTCAATAATCTTCTGTTGATAAAGAAACGCATACAATTTTGCCTTGGGATCGTCAAATTTGGATAATGATTCTGCGACCGCTGGTAAAAGGGAATGATACCTAAAAGTCTCTAGGCCAGCTAATGCTTTGAGTAAAACCGGAAGCGCGGCAGGGTCCCGAATTTCTCCTAATGCATACGCCATGGTAGCCGCTAATTCTTCATTAAGCATAAAGGGCATGGAAAGTTTTTCAATAAGTTCAGGAACGATTGTTTGGACCTTTTTCAGAGCCAAAAGTCTAATGGCGTTTGAATGAACTTTTAAGTTTTTACTCTGCATAGCTTTCAAAGCTGAAGAAATGGAGTCTGGCATTAGAGCTGCGGCATCCAGATTGCTCTTTCCCAGATAGCTGTAAAACTTTGCCTTGGGATCGTCAAATTTGGATAAGGCTTCAAAAACGTCTATTGCTGTAAGCGCATCATAAAAATCCAAAGCTTGGAACAGGATTGGAAGTGTAACGGGATCTCGGATCTCTCCTAAAGCATGTGCTATGGCGGCCGCTGTCGCGTTATTAATCTGATGATTTGCTAATAGGTCGCCTAACTGAGGAATGGCAATGCTCATGGAAGGACCGATTTTTCCTATTACTTGAATAACCGGTACAACTTTTTCATTCATGATTTTTTCTTTCACCTCAGCCGCGGTCTGCGATGCTATATAATTGCCATAGTCATCATAATCACCAATGCTTTGGCTTAGCTGCCGATTTTCTTCTTCTATACTTCTCTGAACATCCGCCATAACCTCTTTTAATCTCTGAATAAGGTATGGATGAACTGCCGAAGACATTTTTGCGAGAGCAGTAGTAAAGGAACCGAACACGCTGACATTATTCGGATCTTTAAGCCCTGCCATCAAATTAGGAATGAGAATTTCGTCTTTAAGTTCAGCGGCCGCTAAAGCAGCGTTGCCGCGGAGATCCGCATTTTTGTGAGTCAGCGCCTCAAGCACATATTGCTTGGCTTGCGAAATGTGTAGCGCCTCAACGATTCTCCCTTCATAAAGAGCGGTATAAAATTGAGCGGGTGGCGAAGATAAAACGCGAAGGGCTTCGATGGCAAGGGTGCGCACATCGGGAGAAGAATCCGCCAACCTCTCAATTAAATACGGCGAAGACTCCTCTTTGCCTAAATAATGAAACACTGTCATTGCGCCCGCTCTTATTTTTGGGTTCTCTTGCTTAGATGCTTCGATCGCATAATCAAACGCATTGTTCACTTTTGAAGCTTGCTCCGCTTGATCATTGTAAAGAAGGGCAAAAAACTGCGCCCTCGGCGTGGGGGTCGCCATTAAAGATTCTGCAGCGATTTTTGGGGTACGGGAATGTGAAAAATTTAACAGGTGAGAACTTAACGCATTGATTAAAGCCGTGACGGCAACTTCATGAGTGATCCCTTTGAATATTTTCGCCACGAGATCTTTATAGGTGCCTAACGGAAGATCGTCCGGTGTTTTTTTGGAATCTAAAATTTCGGCAAGAGCACGAAGAGCGCGTTCCGACATTTGGTTTCCGTAAGAACCGAGCGTCTCAACAACTAAAGCATTGGTATAAAAAAGCGGGAATCCCCCACCAAATCTTCCTTCCCATTTTAAGAGCTTTAAGAGGCCGGGCTGTGCGAACAACACTTTTTGACGTCCAAGCGCAAGAAAGATTCGGGCTGAAATAAGCAGTTTTACATAGACCCCGATAAAAAACAGAATGGAAAAAATAATACCGGAAGCGCAATACATTCCTCCCGGATTTGTTACCCAATAATATTTCCATTTATTCCTGACTCCGATGTCCTTCCATTGTTTATCGATCACTTCTTGAGCGAGTCTTTGGATGTGAAAATCTTTGTCGTTTAATGCTTCCAGCAAAGCGGGAATGGCAGATAGGCCCATATTTTCAATGAGAGATTTTACTTTCTCCTCAACTTGTTGATCGATATAGGAGCGCATTTCCCCTTTGATGTACCCATGCTTTTTTTCTATTTCAATCAGATCAGACACCTTGACCCTATCTTTAAAGCTTTCGAGAATATCAAAGGAGTAAAAAGCGGGGTCGGAAGAAGTTTTGAGATCGTCGATTAAAGCCGAAACTACCCTGTCGGGTTGATTCATTTTTATGAAGAAAGATTTGACCAATCGGACTTCGGCGATTTCAGAAAAATCGTGGGCGTGGCGGTGCAAGAACCCGATTAAAATCGGGATGATTTCTCGGATTTCTTCCTGATCAAGATTTTTATCGAGAAGCACCCGGAAGGCTTGTTCCTGCAAACGATAGGAGTCTCTACTGATCAATTCTACCGCTAAATGGGTTGACTCTTCGATCTTGGATGCTTCAGTAATTTTTTCGTGATGGAGAAAATAATAAAATAAAGCTTTCGGAGATCCTATTGTTTTGAGCGCTTCCGCTTCCATATCGCCTCCCCGCCCCGCTTCTCTTTTTAATAAAGATTCGATTAAGACCGGAACGGCTTCCGGGGTTTTGAGTTCACCGAGTGCCTGTATTGCCATTCGTTGTATGTAAGGATTGGGGCTTTTCATGAGCTCGGCCAGAGCAGGTAGGGTTTCAAGGGCAACTTCGCGTCTCAAAAAACCTTCCTTTTTAGCGCCTTCAATGAAAATCGGGATGGCTTCCGGGTTGTTTTTAAGAACGTTGCTTAACGCTTCGGCGGCAAGACTTTTTTGTTCGATGGGGTGGTATTCATTTTCTTTTAATATTTCGATCAAAGCAGGAACGGCCGGCCCGCCTATTTTTTCAAGCACATTTTTCGTCAGCTCTGCCACATTTTCAGAGCGCAAAGTTTCGATCAAAACAGGAATGGCTTTCTCAATTTCCTCTTTTCCTAGCTCCCTATTGAGTAAAATCTTAAGAGCGCCTTGCCGCCATACAACGCCAATATGAAATTTCTTTTTGTGTAAATTTAAAATTTTTACTGCCAGATCAGGTGCATGTTTAATTTTGGAAGCTTCAGAAATATTCTCATGATAGAGGAAATAAAAAAAGAGCGCCGTGGGAGACCCTATGTCTCGAAGGGCGTTGGCTTGAACGTCGGCATCTGAATACTCCGCAGAAAGAGGCTTAGAACGATATGTTCTCAATAAAGATTCGATCAAGACAGGAACGGCTTCCCGAGCCTTCATTTCTCCAAGTACCTGCGCGGCTTTGTGTTGCTCAACGCTATTGTTTTTAAATTGTTCAATCAAAAGAGGAATGGCGGATCGAGCTCTCATTTTTACGAGAGCTTCAATAGCAATTTTTCGAAAATCAGGGTCGTTTTGATTTTTTGCTATTTCCGTCAAAACTGAAACGGCCCGTAGGTCTTTAATTTCGCCTAGAATTCGTATAACCTCGTACTTCTTCTTTCCGGTTTGTTCTTTTTCGTTTTCTAACACTTTAATCAAAGCGGGAACCGCCGGTTTGCCTATTTTGATAAGGGAACGTCGATCGGATCCGGTGAATGCATAATCCGGCAAGGCAAGCCTTTCTATTAATCGATCGATTTCTTTCTGTGTTACTTCCGCCGACGGGGTCGCTTGAGATTTCTGAACGGTTTTTGGAGAAGTTTTTTCGGGCTGTGCCAGAAGGGGTTGAAAAGACGGGGCGAAAAGACCGAGGATGCCGGAAAGAATGAGAGTTTTCAGGCCTCGTACTTCGGAGCGGGAATGCCCGCCGTGATTTTCTACGAATCGCATCATTTCCCTTTTGGCGAAAAAGATCGGGAAAAGAAAACGAATAAAATTCATGGCGCGGTTAATCATCAACGTAATGGCCCCCAGGGTCGTGACAAGCATAACTCCATCCCCTACAACGCCGCCCAAAAAGACTCCGGTGAAAATACCGGCCATAAAAATAAGATGAGGGATCACGATGACTCCGAGGCCGAATTTCTTAAATCTCTGCCATTGATATTGGAAGGGGTGAAGTTCTTCCAAGGATTTGATTGATAAATCCCTTTCAATGCCGGAAATAAACTTTTTGTAATCGTCTTCTTCGCTATCCAAGGTCAGTTTCAAAGAATCGTAACCCGGCACGGTAACTTCCAAATTAATGTGAGGAGAATCGATTCGTCGGCGGGTTTTGATGGAATATCCTTCCGAGACCAAGATGTTTTTGTCGGCACTTTCTGCCAGCTCGTTAGGAAGATTTTCGGCGAAGAACTTCCTGATTTCTTTGAGATCACGGATATCCAATTTTTGAATGTAGACCGAAGCGCCCTTCGTATACATAACTGAAATTTTGGTTCCGCCTGCAAGCATCGTGCTCCAAGGGAGCCGCGCCTTGGTAAACGCCTCATACAGATCTTGATTAAAATTTTGGATGGAAGATGTATCGACCGCACCCAAACCGAAAAGCTCTATGTAATCAAATCTCCGAAAAACTTCTTGAATGGCTTCTTCGGTCTTCGGAAGTCGTGAAGGTCTGTGGAGCGTTTCGTCAATCCAACGGGCGGCCTCTTCATATCCCTGTTGGCGGTAGATATCTGCCAAGAGGGACCATATTTGTAAGTTTTGGGGATTAAGAAGCATGGCTTTCTTGAGATAATCAACGGTACCTTGAGATAATCGATGCGCTCTCCTTGTTTCTCCCAACTCTTGATAGATAAGCGCTAACCACCCATAGACAATGCTAAAATTTAATAAAATCTCCGAGGAGGCAGAAGGAGATAATTCCAATGCTTTTCGATAAGCTTTGAGTGCATTACGGAGTAGGTGTATCGCTTTTTTAGGGTCGTCAAGTGAAGTTGCCTTATCACCCAGAACGGTTCCCAAACCCACCCAAAAAATTCTAACATCCGGATTAAGAGCAATGGCTTGTTGAAGCAGCGCGATGGCTTCATCGTAACGGTCCTCTTCCAAATAAAGTTTAGCCAGTTGATGTGCAGCGTCGGAAGAGGCGGGATCGATCTTTCGAATCTTTAGAAGAGTAGCTTCTCGTTCTTCTGGTTCTCGGTTATACCAGCTGGATAGATTATAAAGAAGCGAGGAATAGGCCCCCTGAAGAAAAGGAACAATATAAGATGGGTTTTCTTCTCCCAAAGTCGGGATCCAGACGGCTGTGCCCAATTCGGGAATCCAGTTTTCGACGGCGGTGTCCCATTTTTGGTTTTCTGCGGTATGAGGCGGAGTCACTCTTTTGAGAATGGGTTGTTCTCCAGCCGGATCAAATAAAAAAGATTCATTACCTCCCCGGACCCAGATGGAACTATGAGGAAAAACCGCCCCTTTTTCCGGCCTCCCCCGATCGCGGGTGTAACGATGCCGGAAAGAAGAACGGTATCCCAATTTTTGTAAAAAATAACCCGAGACGATGGCGGAACCTACACAGAGAAAGGCGCCGGAGGCAATTTGCCGGATTCCTTCCCGGAACCTAAACTCAATCCGCGGCCTTTCAGCCCCTCCTGTGTAATGAGAAATCTTGCCTGCAAGGTGCGTAAGTTCTAGATTCATATCGGTCGTTCCCTGCATCCTCAAATCAGTGACGACTTTTTTTAGGATCTTGAACAAAGGTTTTTGCCGCGGCCTGGAAGACCAGAAGAAAAATTTTCCGCTTTCTTCGCCGAATAAGTTACGGTAATTTTGCACCATTTGTTTCAAGCTCCAAGGCGCTTCACCAAATTGGCGCATCATGCGATTGTGCGCTCGCAGCGTCTTCCCTAGATGAGGACCCTTTAAATCTTCCAGTTTTTTAAGGCTATCTTCCAAGAGGCTCATTTCCAATTCGATTTTAATCAAATCCGGAACGTCCTGGGTCCGGCCCAAAGTTCCGGGCAGGCGGACGATAAAAGGCGCTTGGGGCTGATCAAAAAACCATCGGCCGGCTGCCTTCATTTGGTCGACGGTGGTGGGACCATGGGCGATTTCTATCAATAAGGCTTGATCGGTTTGATCTGCTTTGTCGGGATGGACAAAACGATAAAACTTAAGAGCGATTTGCTGGGTCATCGCCATTTTTTGTGAAGGGTCCCATGTCTCGGGCATTCGTCCCGGAAGGACTCTTAAGAATGCCGCAGGTGCCCATTCCATCAAATCAAGAAGTGCAGGACCGGATCCCAAAAAAGATTCGGGGCCAAGGTAACGCCTCAGCTCCCGGTTCAGTTCCAAAATCTCCCGGTAGGTAATGTCTTCGGCGAGATAAAGTCTTTTAATCCGTGGCACACCCTTCACTTGAACGATCTCAAAACGGTAAGGCTTATTTTGATTACCGACCCTTGCCCGAGTTTGATAAATACGGACCGGGATCCCGAGAACAAAACCGCCCCAATCTTTGAGAAGCTGCCGGGCGGAAGGATTTTTATAAGGGCCCCCCGCTAATTCGTCGAGAGTCTTATCGAATAATTCTTTCCATGCATAAAAACGTCTCTCTGCTTCTTCCGTGGCGTTACGGACTTCAGAGCGCAGATTATAAATATTTTCTGAACGCCCGTCGGAGTTGTAGATGCTAAAAACTTTTTCCGCCAATCCAAAAACAAATTCAACCGTGCCCGGTTTCATTCCCGTGACATCATGTTTTGAAGGACCTTTGGGGTAATGGCTCCAAGCGGGATGACTATGGATAGGAATAAGAGATTTCGAGTTGGGGAAAAACAATTCATATCCCCGGCTGGAGAGACCCAAAGCGTCTTCAACTTCCCGGGGGAAATTTAGGATGCGGAGATTTTGCTTTATTTCAATATCTGTACTTAACGTCGGATCCATCACATAGGAAGGCACAGGGATAAAATCGGTAATCAGGATTTCGTTTTCTTTTCGTTCTGCGACAAAAAAACCGACTCTTTCAAACTCTTCGTTTCCCCTAAACCAATGTGCCGCTTTGCGCAAAGCATCGATGTTGAAAATAATTTTCTTTCCTTCAGAAGTGGTTTCATGGGTGCCCCCTATTTTTTTGGACCACGTGTTGTAAAACCAATAGGCTTCCTTGGGAGTTGCGGAAATGCGAATCCAACCGTTTCCGCGAATAAATTCCCCTACTTTATCTTTATAAGGCAGACTTAAACGCTGACGCAGCTCTTCAACAGGAGGAAGCTGGAACTGGCGTACTTCGGCCCTTCCTTTGTCGCGCTGGAGAAAAGACTCACGGTCGAGAAAATAAGGGGCGTGGAGATCGATTGTTCCGATTTTTTCGGAAGCGGCTTTAACGGACTCAATTTCGGCACGCAAATAATTGCGGTTTCCGAAAACGCCGGCCGATTGGAGGAATTCCGGTTTTTCAAGATGGGCCTGGCGGAGCATTATTTGATGATAAAGAGAAGAATCCATCTCTCCCGAAACACGCGGAGTCACGGTGGTGAAACCAATTCCGTTTTCTCTGAAAAGTTCGGCGAGACCGTCTGCATGAAAGCCACCCGTGACGAGGATGGCTTTTTTCACGTGGCGTTTCTCCATTTCTTGTTTGATGTTTTTTAAGAAAATGGACTCACGGCGCTCAGTAAGGAGGTAAAAACGGCGCGGGGAAGACATTTTCTGGGACGGGGCGATTTTTGATTCCTTCCATTCGGCCCGGGTTAATTCAAGGCGAAAAAGCTTTTGAAGAAGAAAAAGCTTTTTATATTTCTCAAGAAGGGATTTCTCTTCTTGGGTTTTTGTCATAGTTTTGAAAAGTTTGTCGAAAAGACGCGCAAATTCTCCGAAAAGAGACGACGCTTCAAGCTCACTTTTTAAAACCCGCGAGGCGGCAAGATAAGTAATTTGCGGATAATCGCCGAAGCGAAAACCCCGAGGGTAAGCCTCTCTTAAAAAATTTTTATAAAAGTCCCGGCTTCCCACGCTTTGATCGGATTCAAGAGTTTGAAGGAAATCGGAAGGGATATTTTCCCCATGCAGCCAATCGACCAGTTTTTGTTTTTCTTTTTCAAGCGCGCCTTGATCAATTTTTCTCTCAAGCTCGGTCAAAAGAACAAGTCGCGTGAATTGGGGCCATTCAAACTGGGAAAATGCGTCCTCAAAATCTAACCGGAGGGACTTTTTAGACTCTTCAGATAAAAATTTCGCCGTGGCTGAGATTTCCCTTTTTTCGGAATTGAATTTTTCCCACGTCCCGACAAGCTTTCGAAGCCGAGGTGAAAAAATTCGCGAGGCCTGCCGGTCCAGTTTCATCTTGGCTTGATCCAGGGAAGCCTGATTGTCGTCCAGATTCTCAATAACTTTTTTAAATTCACGGTAGGCTGCCCGGTAAAGTTCCGGGTCTTCAATTCCCGTGGCCCTAATCCCTGGATCTAAAAGCGACAAGTCGACTCCCGTCAACTCTCCTTTTTGGGCAAGTGCCTCTGCCATTTTTTGATTGAGCCGGCTATCTTCAAAAAAATGAAGAAACTCGGGATGGAGCGCTTCGCTGGCGCCTTCGGCAAATACGAAATCGATGTGATAACGCTTCTTTAAGTATTGAATAATTTTTTTGATCTGGAGCGCGCTTTCGTAATGGGCGTGCGGAGTCTGGAGATGGATGATGAAAGGTGCCTCTTCGGAAAAATCGGAAAGATAAGTTTCTTGAACGGTCCCGAGTTCGCCGGGAAGGGAAAGCTTAAAAGAAGGATTTTTTTCGACCGGTAAGCCCGCACGGGCAAAGTCCGAGAGAGCAAAAATAAAAACGGTGACTAGGCAGATAATTCTTTTGGTTTTTTTGAAAATCATAATGGAAACCTAAGGAGTTGATAAATAGTAACTTGCGAAAGTTACAGTGTCAAAAAAGCTGAGAGGATTTTATGATCGAAAGGCTTATTTGATCCAGAATGATCGAAGATGCAAAAGGGCTATTTCTTGGAAAGGATACGGGCAGAACGCGGGTTGAGAAGTTCGGGCATATCAAGGACCATGCCCTCCCGGGAATAGGCCGCAATATCGAGGATTTCCGTGTCCATACGGATCGCATCTTCCGGACAGGCTTCCACACAAAAACCGCAGTAGACGCATTTGCCGAGATCGATCACAAAACTTTTAGGACGCTTTTCGATATTAGGATCTGGGTGTTCTTCCGCCTGAATCGTAATGCAGCGCGCGGGACAAACCGTTTCGCACATCATGCAAGCCACGCAGCGCGGAGAACCGTCGTCACGTTTCGTTAGGCGGTGGCGCGTGCGCGAACGCGGCGCAAGCGGCCTTTGCTCTTCCGGCCATTGGAAAGTGACGGCTGCACGGATGTGCTTTAACAGCCCGAACCGGTGAAGGATATGAATCGAAAGATTGCGGAAAAAATGGCGGCTGGTAATAAGGATCCCTTGAAAAACTTGGGGAAGATAAAACTTCTCTAAAAAGCTAAGTTCCGGACGGTCGACTACTTTTGTTTGAATTGCCATGGGACCTTGAATGAACTATGAACTAGAAATTATTTTAGAGGGTTTAGAGACCGGATACAACGGGCAATTTTAAGTCAGGGACTTTCGGCAAGTGAGGCTTGGGCATCTTGGGGAATTTGGGGACGTGAATATCGCGGGCCAATTTGAGCAATTCAAGAAATTTAATGGTCAAAAAAGTCTGATCGAATTCCCAAAATCTCAGACCGTGCCGAGCTGAGCGCTGATGCGCATGATGATTGTTATGCCAGCCTTCGCCGAAGGAAAGGAGTGCAACCCACCAAAGGTTTCTTGAATCATCGTTCACCTTGTAGGTTTGATATCCCCATTTGTGTGTCGCTGAATTGACAAGCCAAGTGATGTGGTATACAAAAATGGTTCTCACGAATAGGCCCCATACAAGGAACGGAAGGCCGCCCCAGAAATAAAGACCGATTCCGAGAAGAATTTGATAAATACCATGAGTGCTATTGAAGAAACGGTGTACGGGATCCTTCGCCAGATCCGGCGCATAAGCCCTATAAAGTTTATAGTCATCGAAAATGGGCTTATACTTAAAGAGCCAAAACATGTGCGACCACCAAAAACCATGCCGCGGACTATGGGGGTCTTTATCCGTATCGGGAAACTGGTGGTGAATGCGGTGACGGGCTACCCAGTTAATCGGCCCTCCTTCGGAAGCCAATATGCCAAAAAAGGTCAAAATATACTCCAAGGGTTTTGGAACTCTGAAAGAGCCGTGGGTCAAAAGACGGTGATAACAAAGAGTGATTCCGATCCCTCCCGTCAGCCAAGAAAGAAAGACGAAAAGAATAAAGGCGGGCCAAGTAAAATTAAAAGGAGCGGCAAGCACCCCCAGGTGCATAATCACAATCCAAGCAATAACCCAAATATTGTATTTCTGTTTTGTTTTTTGATTTTCCATAAGTTTAATCACAACCGGTGGTTATCCCCAGCCGTTTCTCGACTTGGGGTAATGAATCGTGATCTCCCACGAAAAGGAGTTGATCCTAATATACCCGTTTTTAGCTCGATTTTCAACCTATATCAATATTACGGCTGCGGTGACCAATAAATTGAGCAGAGAAAGAGGGAAGATAATTTTCCATCCCAGGCGCATTAATTGGTCATAGCGAAAGCGGGGAAGCGTCCAGCGAATGGTCATAAAAAGCCAGCAAAAGAAAACGACCTTAAAAATGAAGGCCCCGACCTGCAGAAAGGTCACAACAAGGTGCGGCAGGGTAAATACGGTGTTTCCGCCATCGATCCATGGAAAATAAAACCCGCTACTATAAAGATAAGGAACCTGCCAGCCGCCGAAAAATAAAGTGGCGGTCAGCGAGGCGATGAGGATTGTCTCCAGAAAATCCGTAAAATAAAACATGCCGAATTTCATACCGCTATACTCCACGAAATAACCCACGATTTCCGACTCTCCTTCCGGAACGTCGTAAGGAATGCGTTTTGTCTCGGCTATACCGGCCGTGAGGAAAAGAAAAAGACCGAGAGGCTGAACCAAGCACCCCCATTTGGGAAGCCAGCCCCAGAGAAGCTCCCCCTGTCCCCGCACAATTTCCTGAAGATCCAGCGAGCCGTAAATCATCACAACACCCAAAAGCGTGGCTCCTAAGGTAATTTCATAAGAAAGCATCTGGCTTGAGGCGCGCAGGCCTCCCAGGAATGCATAATTGCTGTTGGAGGAAAACCCCGCCAAAATCACGCCGTAAACACCCATCGACATCATGGCAAAGACATACAGCAACCCCACATTGAGGGGCGCAACTTGAAGAGGAATTTCGTAACCGTGGATTCGCAGCGTATCGCCAAAGGGAATCGAGGCAAACGCGACAAGAGCAAATGTCATCGAAAGAAAAGGAGCGAGAGTGTGAAGGAGCTTATCCGCTTTCGCCGGAATGTAATCTTCCTTCATGAACATTTTAATCGCGTCGGCCAGCGGATGAAAAAGCCCGAGCGCGCGGATTCCAAAAATTGTGGCGCGATTCGCACCGATCCGGTCCTGCATCACGGCGGACTGTTTTCTTTCAATCCAAGTATGGAGCGCCGCGAAATTGACGACGGAAAATAAAACGACAGCCGCCAAAACCACCTGGATCAAAAGAGTCGGAGTCATTTCCCCGCCGCTTTAAAACCCATGCTTCCTAATTTTTCATAGCTCATGCCGCGGAAGGCTGGAGTTTCGCCCGCTAAAGCGGAAAAAATTTCTTCTTCCCCGGTGTAGAGCCTCGAGACACCGAGACGCTTTGCCAACTCCTGAAGGATCACCCATTCCGGAAGGGATTCACCCAAAGGTTCAAACGCTTTATTAAATTTTTGGACCCGTCCTTCAAAATTCGTGAAAGTTCCGTTTTTCTCGGCGTAAGCGGCCGAGGGAAGAACAAACGTGGCGGATTCAGAAGTGAGATTGTGATTAGAGCCGACGAAAAGAGTCCATTGTAATTGATGGAGGGCGGGCTGGATGCGCCGGCCTTCCAGAAGCGTCAGAAGGTCTTGGCCAAAAATGAGGGCGCCTTCCATCTTTTTTTCTTCGCATTCTTTCAGAAAAACAGAAACGCTTTCCGAATCATAGGAAAACCCGAGAAATTCCGCCCCGCGGCTGTTCGGATTTTTGTCCGCACGAATGAGAAGTTCGTCCTCGTCCCCTTCCGGATGGGGCGAAAAGAGGAAAATTTTCCGCCATTTCAATTCGTCCTTGAAAAGCTTTTTGGCGAAATAAAGTTCTTCATTGGAAAGTTGGGGTGAGAGGAAAACGCCGATGGGCCGTTCGGCCTTTTTAATGCGGGCCACGGCTTCGTCTAAAATTTCACTCCAACTTTCTTCTCCGATACGACCATTACGATAAAGGGGTTTCTCAATGCGATTTTCGTCGATGAATTTATAGCCGTAGCGGCCCGCATCGCAAATCCACCACTTGTTAACCTCTTGATTCTCGCGCGGCTTGAGACGCATCACGCGCTCCCCTGCGCCGTGCTGTGGCCGTTCCAAATTATAATGAATTTCGATATTGCACCCGCGCGAGCAGCCTGGACAAACGGAATCCGCCTTTTTCAAATACCACACGCGACATTTGAAACGAAAATCACGGTCTGTGAGCGCACCCACCGGACAAATATCCACGACATTTCCGGAATATTTATTGTCGAGCTCCTTATCGGGATGCACGGCGATTTCGGAACGGTCTCCCCGATTGATGATGCCCAGTTCGGAAGTTTTGGTAATTTCGTCAGCGAACCGGACACAGCGGGAGCAAAGAATACAGCGCTCGGCATCGAGCATCACGGTGGGACCAATCGGTACGGCTTTTGGTTTTTTTACTTTTTGTTCATAGAAGCGCGCGTCGTAAAGACCGTAACGCATGTAATAATCCTGCAGCCAGCACTCGCCCGCCTGGTCACATACGGGACAATCGAGCGGATGATTGGCCAGAATAAATTCCAAGATATGGCGGCGGGTTTCTTTGGCCTTTTCCGTATCGGTGTGAACCACCATTCCGTCCTGACAATCCGTGTTGCAGGCAATTTGGGTCTTGGGAAACTTTTCGATGTCCACCATGCAGATGCGGCAGTTCCCGGCAATGGAAAGGCCGGGATGATAACAGTAGCGCGGGATCTCGATTCCGAGCCGGCCCGCGGCTTCGATCACTTTGGTTCCCGGCTCAACCGTGATCTCTTTTCCGTCAATGGTGAGCTTGGGCATATTTTTCCTTTATGTCGCAGCGTTTCTCTCGGATATGAAATTCAAATTCGTCACGAAATTTTCTCAGGTAACTTCCGAGGGGCATGGCGGCACCGTCCGCCAAGGCACAGATCGTCGTTCCTCCCATGTAATTGCAAAGGTCAAGGAGTGTGTCGACATCACCAGTACGTCCCCGGCCTTCCCAAATTCTTCGAATAATTTTTGCGACCCAGCCCGTCCCCTCGCGGCAGGGCGAACATTGACCGCACGATTCATTCGCATAAAAACTCATCGTGGTAACAAGCGACTCCACCATGCAAGTCGTTTCATCCATCACGATAATTCCGGCGGATCCGCCCATGGTGCCGGCGGCTTTCAATTGATCAAAATCAAGACCTACTTCGATTTCGCTGGCTTTGAGGATCGCTGCGGAGAGTCCGCCGGGAACAACCGCCTTCAGTTCGTGGCCACTCCGGACGCCTCCTGCGTCTTCAATCAAACGGCGCAGCGAATAGCCGAGCGGCCGCTCATAAAGTCCGGGACGGCTCACATGACCCGAAACACTAAAAAGCCGCAGGCCGCCATTTTTTGGAGAACCGAGTTTGGCAAATTCCTCAGCGCCATTTTTTACAACGAAAGGAAGTGCGGCAAGCGTCTCAACATTATTAATAACGGTGGGGCAGCCGAAAAGTCCGACGACGGCGGGAAAGGGAGGCTTTAACCGGGGAAAAGCCTTTTTCCCTTCAAGCGATTCTAAAAGCCCAGTTTCTTCCCCCGCGATGTAAGCGCCGGCACCGCGGTGGACCACGACTTCCAGATCGAATTTTTTTCCGAAAATATTTTTTCCGAGGAATTGCTTAGCCTTTGCTTCTTCAATGGCCTTCACGAGAATTTGATAAGCCTCTTCGTATTCCCCGCGCAAATAAATGAAGGCTTTGTGGACGTGATTGGCGTAGCTGGCGATTAAAATTCCTTCCAGAAGAAGATGAGGGGTCCGGGTCAGGATGTAACGGTCTTTAAAAGTCCCGGGTTCTCCCTCGTCGGCATTCACCACAAGATAAATGGGTTTGCCGGTATTTTTCGGCACAAAACTCCATTTCATCCCCGCGGGAAACCCGGCGCCGCCCAATCCGCGGAGATTGGATTTTTTAACTTCCTCAATCAACGCTTCCGGCGTGAACTTCTCAAATGCCTGGCGCGCGTCTTCATAACCGCCTTTTTTAAGATAAGCATCTAAAAGGTAGGTACTTCCGCGCTCGAAAAATTTTGAAAAGAGTCTTTGAGAAGAATCGACGCTCGGATAAAAAAAGGTATCGGCCTTGTCCTTTTTTCCCGATAAAATTTTTTCGACTCTGTCTTTTGTCAGAGGGCCTACGTAATCATCGCCCGCCTGCATCATGGGGGCGATTTCACAGGCACCCAAACATTCAGATTCTTCCAACAAAAACCGGCCATCGGGAGTGGACTCGCCCGGCTTAATCCCCAATTCCGATTCAACATATTTTAAAATTTCATCCCCGCCGCGGAGTTTGCAGGAAAGCGACTGACAAACGCGCAAACAAGTTTTTCCGCCCGGCTTGCGGCGTAAAAGCGTGTAAAAACTTACCACTTCTCTTACATCCACCGGCGCAATGCCAAGATACACCGCAACTTCGCGCTCTATTTCCTCCGAAATATAACCATAGTGTTCTTGATAAAGCCTCAGGACCGGAAGAATGGCTGCGCGTTTTTGCTCATAGCGGGAGAGAATTTTGTCGGCCTCAGTTCTGACTTTCATCAAATTTTCCATCACCGGTCGAGCTCCCCTCCGATCATATTGACCGAACCGAAAGTGGGAACCACGTCCGCCAGCGTTCCACCTTCAATGCAGATCGGCAAGGCAGCCATGATAGGAAAACAAGGCGGCCGGACCCGTACGCGATACGGTCGGTCCGTCCCGTCACTCACGATATAAAAGCCAAGTTCTCCGTTGCCTCCCTCGACCGGAAAATAAACTTCACCTTTGGGAGGGCGGATCCCGTGACCACCCATGCCGAAACCCCCACCCATCATGATCATCTTAAAATGATTCATGAGTCCTTCGATGTTGCCGTAAGTATCTTCTTTGGCCGGAAGGACGGCCCGTTTTTCTTTCGCTTCAATCGACGGGTATTGATCTTTATGCGCTCCTTCAAGCGTCGGGTCCGGAGCCACGCGGGTAGTGGCCAATTTTTCAGTTTGGCCCATTTTTGCTTCATCCACAGCTTCCGCGGCCGGAATTACTTTTCCTTCCATGTCCACTTGCAAGGGGCCCTGCGGAATTTGCTTGAGGGCTTGCTCTACGATCCGCATACTCTGCTCCATTTCTTCCATCCGGCAAAGATAACGGTCGAGATTGTCACCGCGCGTTCCGACGGGAATTTCAAAATTGAGGCGGTCATAAACCAGATAAGGAGTTGCGCGCCGGACGTCATAATCCACGCCGGTGGAACGAAGAAAGGGGCCCGTAATTCCATAGGCTAAGGCCTCTTCTTTTGTAATGACGCCGATGTCTTTCATCCGATCCACAAAAATCCGGTTGCGGGTAAGAAGCTGGTCGCATTCTTTTAAAACTTTTCGAGTTTCGCGAAGGGCGTTGCGGGTTTTTTCTTCAAAGCCGGCCGGCAAATCCCCTTTGATTCCTCCCACCCGTACATAAGAAACCGTCAGACGCGCTCCCGTCACCTCTTCCATCAATTCATAAAGGTATTCGCGCGCCTTAATCATATAAAGAAATGCCGTGAAGGCGCCCAGCTCCATGGCCGATGCCCCGATGCAGGTGAGGTGATCTGTGACGCGCGAAAGTTCACTCATAATGACGCGGATATATTGGCAACGTTCCGGTACCGTAATGCCAAAAAGTTTTTCCACGGCCATGCAGTAGCCCACATTGTTGATGATGGGAGAAACGTAATTGAGCCGGTCCGTATAGGGAATCACCTGAAGATAGCCGCTTTGTTCGGACATTTTTTCAAAGGCGCGGTGAAGGTAGCCGATTTCAACATCCGACTTGACGATGTTTTCTCCATCCAGCTCCAAGACAATCCGGATGATTCCGTGCATCGCGGGATGCGCGGGGCCCATGTTCAACATCATGCTGCGGGTTTCCAATTTAATTCTTCGGCCCGATCAAAGGTTGGCGCTTATTGACGGGGTAATCCTTTCTGAGGGGGTGGCCGACAAACTCTTCATAGAGCAAAATTCTTTTCAGGTTTGAGTGTCCGCTAAAACGGATACCGAACATATCCCAGACTTCCCGCTCATACCAATCTGCCGCCGGCCAAATGGCGGCAAGCGAGGCGACGCCGGGCTCCCCGTCTTCTAAGGGAACTTTGATCCGGACGCGGTGATTTTTCCGGAGTGAATAAAGATGATAGACCATTTCAAAACGCGGACGCGTCTCGCCGAATTGCAGGTAATCCACGGCGCTTAAATCCATGAGGACATTAAAATCCAAATCCGGATCTTCTTTTAAAAAACGCGCGATCTCAAGGAGCGAATCTTTTCTGATCACGGCCGTTTCGTCGCCCCGAAAATCATGGCTCGAAAGGACTGCGCCGCCAAACTTCTCTTTGATCCGAAGGTGAATTTTTTCCATCAAATGAGCTGCTTTTGTTTTTGGATTTTTTCCTGCAGTTTCATCAAACCGTCCAAAACATTTTCCGGACGCGGCGGACAGCCGGGGATATACACATCCACGGGGATAATCGTGTCGATTCCCATCACCGTTGCGTAATTGTCATAAAATCCGCCGGTACAGGTGCAGACACCGAAGGCCACGACCCATTTCGGTTCGGTCATTTGATCGTAAATTTGTTTGAGGACCGGGGCGATCTTGTGAGAAATGGTCCCCACCACGAAGAGAACATCGGATTGGCGGGGAGAAAATCGCGGGAGTCCGGCGCCGAAGCGGTCCACGTCATAATGAGAGCAGGCCGTAGCCATATATTCCATCCCGCAGCAGGCCGTAACAAACGGATATTGGAAAATGGAATACTTGCGCGCCCAGCCGACCATCTCCTGAATTTTGGAAGTAAAAAATCCGGCGGTAGGGTTTGAATTAAAATCTTCGCTCATTTAAATTCCAACGCTCCTTTTTTCCACGCATAGGCAAAACCCAAGGCCAGAAAGAATAAGAAGGCCACCATTTCCAAAAATCCGAAAAGCCCCAATTGGCGGTAGACGACAGCCCACGGAAAAAAGAAGACCAGCTCCACATCAAAGAGGACAAAGAGCATCGCCACGAGATAAAACCTCACGGGCGATTTATTTTCCGGAAGGGAAAAAGGCTGTTCGCCGCATTCAAAAGGTTCGGATTTGGCGGCGTTCGGACGCTTGGGCCCGAGGGTCGTCGCCAAAAAAATGAAGAGTCCCGTAAGGGCTACTGAGAAAAGAAAAAAGATGAGAATCCCGCTCAATTCAACTTCTCCTAAGACATTCTAAATAAGTCGGTTACGAAAGTTTAAGGATGGGCTGCTATTTCTGTTAAGGCCTATTATAAAAGAATACGAGCTCGGTTTAAAGCCCGTTCAAAACGGCGTCGAGGGGTTTCTTGATGCAACTGAAAATCGGGGTATCACGCAGCGTGTAGCGGCTTGTTTCGGTTTCACGTAGTTCCATCACCAAATCGAGAAAATCGGCGGGTTTATCGGTTTCAAAGGCCACGACAAATTCCTGATCATCCAGCCCGAAGGAATAAGTCGTGTTGAGTTTCACGGAAGGATATTTGTGCCCTACTTTGATGTGTTCATCCATCAATTCCTGACGCTTTTCCTTGGGGAGCCGGTACCAATCGCGGGTTTTCACGAAAGGATAGATGAAAAGATATTTGTGTTCACCGGGCACGATTCTCGTGCGCCGCGATTCCTGACCTTCGTGAACGTGTTTATCGACATACATCGAACGTTTGGTCATCGCAACTAATGAATAAGGAATCGTGATGTACTTACCGAGGCCGGTTTTAAGAAGTGCGGAAGACATTGCTTGGAAAGAATCGAGTTCTTCGGCAATTCTCCAGATAAGAAAATCGGCTTCGGCGCGAAGGCCTATAAGAGAATAGCTCAAAAAGAGAACCCCTTTTGAGCGGAAGCTTTCGGCCGCTTGGATGAATTCTTTTTTTCCCTTTTCCTTCTCGCTATCGGGAAGCCTTCTCCAAGCAGGGTCCACCCTGAAAAAACGAAAATTGACGAATTGTCTTTTGATTTCCTCAGTCATGGGAAGAAGATTATATCGGTTCAGCCGCCCATGCGGAACTTTAAAAAAGTCTCGAGGTTGGGGGTCTGGAGGTAGGGATTGGAGCGTTTCTCTTGGCCGATCGTGGAAGTTGTGGCATCGTCCGAATAATTATGTCCGGGGTAAAGGACCACGTTATCCCCCAATTCCGACAGCCGTTTCAAACTGTAATACATTTGTTCCGCATTGCCGCCCGGCATGTCGCAGCGGCCGCAGGCCTGAATAAAAAGGGTGTCCCCCGAGACCAATTTGCCCTGAACTAAAAAACATTGAGACCCCGGAGTGTGACCCGGTGTATGAAGAAAAGTGATTTCGGTATCGCCCACCGCCAATTTTTCGCCGCTTTCCATCGGCTTCAAATCAGACTCCCAGAATTTCAAGAATTCCGCTTCATCTTTCTGGCAATAAATCTTTCCTTTCACATCTTTCAAAAAATCGTCGAGACCGTTCACGTGATCAAAATGGGCGTGCGTCACAAGGGCGCCCGTTACTTTCATGTCATCTTTGGCCGCGACGTCTAATACGCTTTTCACATCCCAGGCGGGATCCACCATCACGCACTCGCGCTTTTCTCGGTCCCCGATGAGGTAGACAAAATTCTGCATCGGTCCGACTTCCAATTGTTTCAAATAAAGACGGGGCTCTTTCATTTTTTCTTCTCGTAATAAAGGAATTCCAATTTCGGTTCCTCCGGAGATTTTTCCCGGGTTTTTATTTCAAAAAGCCTAGGAATTTCCGGATAAAAGACGTCGCCTTCATAATCCTCGTCAATTCGGGTCAACCAAATGCCTTCCACCTTGTCGATCGTCTGTTGAAATACTTTCTCCCCTCCGATGATAAAAGCTTTTTCGGTGGAAACATTTTTTAGAGCTTCGTCAATGGAACTAAAAAATTTAAGAGGCGCTTCATTCGCCCGCTTTGAATGAGTGAGCACAAAATTTTCTCTTCCCGGAAGGGGTTTTCCCAGACTCTCAAAAGTTTTTCGTCCCATAATCACCGTGTTGCCGAGGGTAAGCTGCTTAAATCGCTTAAGATCCGCGGAAAAATGCCAGGGCATTTGATTGTTCTTACCAATCACCCCATTACGAGACACCGCGACAATGTGATAAAGGTGAAAAGGTTTCACGGGATGACTTCCTAAACCGCGACGGGAGCTTTGATGGGAGGGTGGGGATTGTAATTTTCGAGCGTGAAATCTTCGTAACGAAATTCAAAAATATTTTTAACCGCAGGATTTAATTTCATTACGGGAAGCGGGCGCGGTTCCCGACTCAGCTGCAGTTTCACTTGCTCCAAATGATTCAAATAAATATGCAGGTCTCCGAAAGTGTGGATAAACTCCTCCGCCTTAAGGCCCGTGACTTGGGCCACCATCAGGGTCAGAAGAGCGTAGGAGGCAATATTGAAAGGAACACCCAAAAAAGCGTCGGCACTTCTTTGATAAAGCTGGCAGGAGAGCCGCCCATTCAACACATAAAATTGAAAAAGACAATGACAGGGAGGAAGCGACATCTCCTCGAGTTCGCCCACATTCCAAGCGCTCACAATCAGACGGCGGCTCGCCGGATTTGTTTTGATTCTTTCAATGACTTCGGTTATTTGGTCGACCGTCCCGCCCCCCGGTTTGGGCCAAGATCTCCACTGTTTCCCGTAAACCGGTCCAAGCTCGCCTTCTGCGTTCGCCCATTCGTCCCAAATCGTAACGCCGTTGTCGCGTAAATATTTTACATTCGTCTCTCCCCTCAAAAACCATAGAAGCTCATAAATCACCGACTTCAGATGAATTTTTTTGGTCGTGACGAGAGGAAATCCTTCGGAGAGGTTAAAACGGGTTTGGTAGCCGAAGGTGCTGATCGTTCCCACACCGGTGCGGTCTTTTTTTTCGGTTCCGACGGACAGGATGTGCTTGAGGAGATCGTGGTAGGGCTTCATTCCTTACTCCGCTGGCTGATTATACCACAGCTCAGTAACCGGCTGCCTTGCCGTCGCCGCGCGGATCACTCACACCGACCAACGTATCGTTTTTGGAATCGAAAAAGATGACTTGGGCGTTGCCGAAGGGTTGTCGTACCACGAGATTGTGGCCGCGGTCTTTTAATTCCTGGACGATCCCCGGACTATCAAAAAACTCCTGCTCCGCTTCAACCTCTCCTCCCCGGGCTGCGAAACGAGGGGCCGGCAGTACTTGATCAAAAGGCATGCGAAAATCGACAAGGTACATAATGATTTCCTGGATCGTAGGAATAATGAGCGAGCCGCCCGGAGAGCCGGCAATCAAAACCGGAAGACCGTTTCGGAAAACAAAAACCGGACACATGCTGCTGCGCGGACGCTTTTCGGGCCCCGGAGCATTCGGCTTGAGTCTTCCCTTCACTCGTTCCGGAAGCGCGGAATTTAAAAGACTCCCTTTCGGTGCCATGGCGTCCATGGTGGTGGAAGCATTCCGGGGCTGGGCATCAAAATCCGTGAGTTCGTTGTTGAGAAAAAATCCCCAACCGGGCACGACCATGGCCGAACCAAAGGCGTGTTCGATCGTCGTGGTGTAGGAAACCAAATTACCTTCGCTGTCTCGGATCGAAATGTGAGAAGTATTTCCCTGAGCCGGACGGGTGGCTTCATCCACTTGGGATTCCATCGGTTTCGCTTGATCAAACTTGATGTCTTTGGCTTTTTTCTTGGCCGTTTCCTTGGAAAGAAGTTTCTCCAACGGAATTTTTACGAAGTCGGGGTCCCCGATAAAATTCGCGCGGTCTTCGAAAGCCGCTTTTTGCGCTTCGATGGCCAAATGGAAAGAATCGGTCGAGGCGGCGTAAAAAAGAATGCTGAAATTTTCGAGGATATTTAAAATCTCGATCAGTGCGACTCCACCCGATGAAGGCGGGCCAATCGAAAAAATGTCATAGCCCCGATAATTTCCGTGCAAAGGATCGCGTTCAACCGGTTCATAAAACTGGAGATCAAAGCGAGTGAGAAAGCCGGGTCGTACCCGCGATTTTTGAACCGTTTCAACGATGGCTTTTTCAATTTCACCTTCATAGAAGGCGCCGATTCCCTTCAAAGAAATCGTTTCAAAGGTACGCCCCAAATCTTTTTGAATAAGATTTTCGCCTTCTTTAAGCGGCGTCCCGTCCGGATGAAAAAAAATCGCCCGGGAAGCATCAAAAAGATCGAGACGATCTTTTTCTTCCTCCAGCGCCTGTGCCAACTTTTTGGAAACCGGAACTCCGCCTTTCGCCATTTGCATTGCGGGAACAAAAAGCTCTTCAAAACGCATTTTGCCGTTCCCAAAGCGTTCATGAATCCGTTTGAGAAGTTTGAGTGTGGCGGGAACTCCGACCGCGAGCCCGCCGGTCACTCGATCGGGATAAAAACGAATGGGTTTAGCGGATTCATCTAAAAACATTTCCGGAAAAGCCCGGAATGGCGCTTTTTCCCTTCCGTCAAAAGCATAGATGGCTCTTTTTTTGGCGTCGAAATAAAGGAAAAATCCGCCTCCACCGATTCCCGAAGACTGAGGCTCCACGACATTGAGGACCCATTGGGCCGCAATGGCTGCATCAACTGCATTGCCGCCTGATTTAAGAATATCGAGAGCTGCACGTGTGGCCAGAGGATGAGCGGTGACCACCATCGCGTTGGCGGTCTGGTCAATGGAAAGATGGTCGACTAATTTTTGGGGAGGCGGTATTTCGGCATAAAAAGGGGGAGCGAAAAGAAAAAGAAAAAAACTGAAAAAAGCGGTCGCTTTAAACGATCGCGCGGCTTTTCTTTGCAAGAACACGCTTTGCCGCCTCAACAATATGGGAAGCCGTGAGGCCATACTTCTGCATCAGTTCTTCCGGTTTTCCGGATTCGGCATAAGTATCCTGAATGGCTACGAATTCCATGGGTACGGGAATTTCTTGAGAAAGAAGGCGGGCAACCGCGCTTCCCAGACCGCCCCAAATCTGGTGTTCTTCGCAGACCACGACAGCATGGGTCCGGTGCGCCTCTTCAAGAAGCAGTTCTTGATCGAGCGGCTTAATGGTATGAAGATCGACGACACTTGCTTCAATTCCCTCAGCCTTCAATTTTTCCTCCGCAAGAAGCGCTTCAAAAACAAGGAGGCCGTTGGCCACCAAGGTGATGTCTTTTCCTTCCCGCAGCCGGATTCCCTTTCCGATCGAAAAACGGCTCTTTTCATTATAAATAAGAGCAGCCTTGGGCCGGCCGGTTCTCATGTAAACGGGGCCTTTATAGTTCACCGATTCCCGGATCAGGGCCTTGGCCTGAAAAGCGTCCGTTGGGTTCATCACGACAAAACCCGGCAAGGAACTCATCAGGGCAAAATCTTCGATCGATTGCTGGGAAGCGCCGTCTTCTCCTACGCTGATCCCGCCGTGGGAAGCCACGATTTTTACATTCAGTTCGGGGAAGGCGACGGACATCCTCAATTGATCATAAGCCTTACAGGTAAGAAAACAAGCAAAACTGGAAGCAAAAGGAATTTTCCCGCAAGACGCGAGCCCGGCGGCAATTCCCACCATATCGGCTTCTTGGATTCCTACGTTAAAAAACCTTTCGGGAAATTTTTCTCCGAAGGCGCCGGTTTTTGTGGATTTGGAAAGGTCTGCGTCCAAGACCACGACATTGGGATTTTCCTTGCCGATTTCAATCAAGACTTCCCCGTAGGCGTCTCGTGTTGCCGGTCCTAATTTTTTTTCCATTAGGCCAGTTCCTGCAAAGCTTTTTGGGCTTCTTCTTTGGTCGGCGCCACACCGTGAAAATGATTGTTATTTTCCATAAAGGAAACACCTTTGCCCTTGATCGTGTGAGCCACAATCATGCAAGGTCTTCCCTTTACCTGTTGCGCTTCTTTGACTGCGGCGATAATTTGCGTGAGGTTGTGTCCGTCGATTTCCTGAACATGCCAATTAAAATTCTGCCACTTCCCCACCATCGGTTCCATATCGCAAATTTTTTGCACGGAATCGTCCAATTGAAATTTATTGTAATCGAGAATCGCAATGAGGTGATCGACGCGGTGATGAGCGGCCGCGCTGGCGGCTTCCCAGGTCTGCCCCTCGTTGGTCTCCCCGTCACTCATCACGACATACGTATAATAAGAGCGTTTATCGAGACGCCGCGCGAGCGCGCATCCGATGCCGATGGACAGTCCCTGCCCGAGAGATCCCGTCGAAGCTTCAATTCCGGGAAGTCGGCGCAAATCCGGATGACCCTGAAGGGGGCTTTCCAATTTTCGCAAGGTCCACAAGAGATCGTGGGGAAAATATCCCGCCTCAGCAAGCGCTGCATAGAGGGCCGGCGCGCCGTGACCTTTACTTAAAATCAACCGGTCACGATCCGGCCATTTGGGCTGCTGGGGATCGTGATTCATGAGATGGAAATAAAGGGCCGTCAGAATTTCGGTGGCGGAAAGGGAGCCTCCCGGATGTCCGGAACCGGCTTCGACCAGCATCCGGATAATATCCCGGCGGATCTCCTTAGCTTTTGATGGCAACTCTTCAATTGTTAATTTTTTCATTGGGGGTTTGGGCCGAAAGACCGCAAGACGAAGTACTTTACGCGATTCGGGCCTGCAAGGGAAGGGAAAATTTAGCATGAAATTGGCGAAAGATTTCGAAAATTTGACGCGCACCGTGCAGGAGGGAAAGTCCCGGCTGGAGGATATCCGCCGATTTGATTTCATGGATTTGATTCGCCCGCACGGCGTCCATCGCGTCCCAACCTTCACGGGAGCGGATTTTTTCGGGGCGGACTTTTTTGCCGCACCAAGAGGCGAGAATAATTTCGGGATTACGGCGAATGATTTCCTCAGATGAAACTTTACGCTCTCGGGCCGTCTTGCCGGCCTCGAGTTCTTCAAAAATATCTTCGCCGCCTAATTTACGAATCAATTCGCCCGCCCACCGGATTCCGGAAATCATAGGATCATCCCATTCTTCGAAATAAACCCGGAGCCGGCGCGGGAATCTTTTCGCTTTTTCCTCAAGTTGATCCAGTTCTTCAAAGAAATGGTGACGGAGATCTTCGGCCTTTTCTCCCAAACCCACCAAACGCCCCACCGCCAAGATGACGTCTCCTACTTCCGCCAGACTTCTCTGATTCGTCGCAAAAACGTTGTAACCCTCTCCGGTAAGATCCCGAACGATCTCTTTTTGAAGGTCCGAAAAAGCAAAAATCAAATCAGGCTCTAGGGCACGGATTTTATCCATTCGGATGGAGGTAAAAGCCGATACCTTTGGTTTGAGGCGGACTTCGGGAGGCCGGGTTGCGTAGCCGGAAACGCCGACGATCCGCTCCCCCGCACCCAACGCAAAAAGGATTTCTGTAACTTCTGTGGTAAGACAGACGATCCGGCGCGGCCAGGTTTCAGACTTCGACAAAAATATCTTCCCCTTCTTCCTTAACTTTGTAAGTTTCCTGTTGGATGGCTTCGTTAAAGGTGCAGACTCCGGTCGTCACATCAAAGCTCCAGCCATGCCAGGGACAGGTGACGACGACCCCGTCGATTCCTCCTTCGGCGAGCGGCCCTCCTTGATGAGGACAGGTATGATTGATCGCGCAGATTTTTCCTTGGATATTAAAGAGGGCGATTTCTTTACCCTTCACTTCGACATGTTTTCCCGTGTCAGCGGGAATTTCACTCCTTTTTGCAACTTTTACATATTCCCCCATGATTCCTCCTTTTTTCTTCAACAGGATTATTCAACAAGAAACGGTCTTTGTTAAGTTTTTTTTGTATAATGACCGGCCATGGATAAAAAGGCCCTTCTGATCATTGCGGCAAGCGAACGGGATGCCAACCTTTATTATGCCACGCGTTTTATCGCGCCGGATTCCTTTGTTTTCATTCAAATCGGTGGCCGTAAATTTCTCCTCATGAGTGACCTGGAAGTCGACCGCGCCCGCTCGCAATCCGAGGCGGACGAGGTCCTTTCCCTCTCCAGACTCAGCGCCGATTACCGGAAGCGAAAAGGCGAGCGGGTCTCTTTCATCGTCCTCATTGCCGACTTTCTCCAAAGAAGAAAAATCAAATCCCTGCTCGTCCCCGGCGATTTTCCTCTCCTGTATGCGGATGCTTTCCGAAAAATGGGCTTCAAAATGGAAACGAAGCCGGATCCTTTTTTTGACGAACGGGCTATCAAATCACCGAAGGAAATCCGTGCCATTGAAACGGCGCTCCGTCACACGGAAGCCGCTTGCCGGGAAGCCTGTAAGGTAATTGCTGGCTCGCAAATCCGGCGGGGAAAACTTTATCACCGGGGAAAAATTTTAACGAGTGAAGAAATAAAAAGAATCGTCAACGTCGCTTTGATGGAACGCGGATGCGTCGCCCAGCACACGATTATCGCCCCCGGAATTCAGGCGGTCGATCCTCACAATGAAGGTTCGGGTCCGCTGAAGGCAAATGAGCCGATCGTCATGGATATTTTTCCGCAATCGATGGAGACCCGCTATTACGCCGATCTTTCCCGCACCGTAGTCCGTGGAAAAGCCTCTCCCAAATTGAAACGCATGTTTGCCGCGGTCCGCGAAGGCCAAGAAATCGCTTACCGGATGATTCGCCACGGTGCTGACGGAGGCCGGATTCACGGCGAGATTCATAAGCGCTTTGAACGACTCGGATTTCGGACCGGCGAAATGAACGGCCGGATGCAGGGATTTTTCCACGGGACGGGCCACGGCGTCGGTTTGGAAATTCACGAACCGCCCCGAATCAGCATCGGAAAAGATATTTTAAAAGCGGGACAAGTCGTGACGGTCGAGCCGGGGCTTTACTATGAGGACGCGGGGGGCGTGCGACTTGAAGATATGGTGGTCGTTACGAAGACCGGCTGCCGGATTTTGAACCGGTTGCCGAAAATTCTTGAGCTTTAACTCCGTCTAAATTCACCCGCCCGGGCAGAAAACCTTTTTTCCATCCGAGATCAAAAAGAAGTTCTAGCGCGCTAACACCTTTCTCGCCGAGATCGAGCGCATAATGATTCACATACATCCCGACGAAACGGTCTCCTTTTTTCACATCCATCCCCCGGCCGAATTCCAGCGCATACTCCAGCGCATCACTCCTGTGGGCCATCGCATAATCCAAACTTTTTTTAAAGAGGCGTGTAAAACGGGCAATTGTTTCGGGGTCTAAATCCCGGCGAATCGCGTTAATTCCCAACGGAAGCGGTAGGTCATATTTTTCTTTCCACCATTCGCCCAAATCGACAATCTTTTCAAACCCCAATTCCTGATAAGTCAATTGCCCCTCGTGAATCAAAAGTCCAAAATCGGCTTTGTCGTTTTGGAGCGCAGAAAAAATTTGATCGAAAGGAATGAAGACCGGTTGGAAATCCGCTTCATAAAGTTGGAGGACAAGAAAAGCCGTGGTGTAGCGCCCCGGGACGGCAATCCGGCTTCCGCGAACGGATGGAGTTCCATTTTTTTTCCTGACCAGAATCGGGCCGTAGCCTTCGCCCACACTCGACCCATAAGGAAGGAGCCGGTAACGATCGGAGAGAAAACCAAAAGCGTGACAGGAAAGTGCGGTGACTTCTAATTCGGCGCGAAATGCCCGCTGGTTGAGGGTTTCAATATCTTCAATGACGTGTTCGACCTGAAAGCCGTCTGAAGGAATTTTTCCCTTGGCAAGGGCGTAAAACATGAACGCATCATCCGCGTCCGGGCTGTGGCCGATACGGATTTTTTGATCGGAGGAATTTTTCAAACTGCCGTGCCGACCTTCGGCGACACCTTGATCGCCCACCAAATCGGAAGGAGCGCTACGCCAAAAAAGACCGCAACCGTCACCGGGGTAATGGCGCCGTAATGCGCGGGGGCCAGCATTCCAAAAAGCATCGGGCCGGAGAGAAAGGTATTGATGCGTGAAGCGAGAAGAGCGCCTTTTCTGACTGCAGGAAGTTGATCCGGAGGCACTTTGCCTGTTAACATTTTTTTCTGGGCGGGCCAAATAACAAACCAAACGTTAAACCACATGATCGTCCCTAAGATCATTCCCGCCAAAATCCAGATCGCCCGCGAAGTGAGCCCATTCTCATTTATGAAAAGAGTGTTTGGGCCAAAACTGCCGCCGGACGTGTACATATAGTTCATCGTAAAAAGCACAAGGCCGGCTAGAAAAGTAATCATGGCTCCCCAACGAAACCACCAAAGGGCACGGGGAAGGAGTTTGGGATTCATCAATTTCTTCGTCGCATCATCAAGCGCACCTTGCAGCGGCACATTCACGAAGTTGAAAAAATAGAGATGGCCGATCCAGGTGATGCCGGCGATGACGTGGAGCCAACGGACCAATAAGTGGAGATTACTGAAAAGATCCTTTAAGGCCATGGCGTTTCCCTCCCTTGGGATTTTGGGTTTTTAGATTTTACCGACGAGATCGAGTCCGGGTTTTAAGGTCTTCTTGCCGGGCTCCCAACTGGCAGGACAAACTTCTCCTTTGTGTTCTCTGACAAACTTGGCGGCCTGCACTTTGCGCAAGAGTTCTTTGGAGCTCCGGCCGATGCTGTTATCGTGAATTTCGTACGCCTTCAAAATACCGTCGGGATCAATGATGAAACTTCCCCGGAGTGACAAACCCGCTTCTTCGATGTAAGTGCCGAATTCGCGGCAAAGCTTTCCTGTGGGATCCGCTACCATCGGGAATTTAATTTTTTTGATCGCCGGAGAAACATCGTGCCAGGCCTTGTGGACATACACCGTGTCCGTGCTGACACTGAGGAGCTCGGCATCTTGTTTTTTAAATTCCTCGTAATGATTTGCCGCCTCTTCTAATTCCGTCGGGCAGATGAAAGTAAAATCGGCCGGATAGAAAAGAAGCAAAAGCCACCTTCCTTTGTAATCCGAAAGTTTAATTTTTTTGACGTCTTCATTATGAAATGCATCCAACTCAAAATCCGTAACTTTCTGACCAATCTTAACCATGAGAAACCGCCTCCAATTTTATTTATTTAATGCCCAATATCTCGACTTGAAACTCAAGCTCTTTCCCCGCCAAGGGATGATTAAAATCGATCACAACAGTTTTCTCTTTCACCTCGGCAATTTTAACAATCATCGGCGTGCCATTCGGAGATCTTGCCTCGAGCGGAATTCCTTTTTCCACAGGAATGCCGGCAGGAAGTTTTTCTCTGCCGATCTCGCGGAAAGCCTGAGGATTGATCGGCCCATAACCATCCTTGGGAAGGACATGAACTGCTTTTTTGTCTCCCACTTTCAGGCCGGCTAGATTTTTTTCCAAACCCGGAACAATCTGATGTTGCCCGTGAGTATAAGTAAACGGATTCTTGGCATCCGCAGCTTCCAAAAGCTTGCCGCTTACAAATAATTTGTAAGTGAGCGTAACTTCTTTTCCGTCTTCAATTTTTGGAGCCGGTGCCGCCCCCAGCGAGCCGATCATAAGAAAAAGGGCGAAAGAAAGAAAAAGTTTGTGCTTCAATTTTTGAAGGCCTCCTCGACCAGTGGTTTTAATTCTCCGCGCTCCTGCATCTCGCTCACAATATCGCATCCGCCGATCAGTTTCCCTTGAATGAATATCTGCGGAAAAGTCGGCCAGTTGGAAATCTGAGGAAGCATCGCCCGGATATCGGGGTTCGCCAGGATGTCCACCGCGTGGAAGGGACGGCCCAATTCCTTGAAAATACCTACCGTGCGGGCTGAGAATCCGCATTGGGGAGAATCGGGCGTTCCCTTCATAAAAATCACGATTTTATCGGCGTTGATCTCCGATTTGATTCTTTCGTTAACATTCGACATAGGCTTCTATTTTATTACGGCTGGCTTGACTCTGCAAACTGAATCACAAAGCGAGGGTTTTTATCTTTACGGCGTGAATTCGGTCCTTGAGGGCTTCCAGCGCAGTATGGACCATTTGATGCTGCTCAATCAGCATCTTTCCCCGAAAAGCCGCAGATACCACAATGACCTCAAAATGGTCCCCTCCTCCCGTTAAATCCTGCACCGTGACTTCGGAAGCAGGAATTCCCTTACAAACAAGCGACTGGATTTCTTCGGCCAAAGTCATAAACGAATCCAGACGGATTTGATTTGGGTGTAAAAATCAAAAGTATGAATGCCGCCTTCGCGGCCGAAGCCGGACATTTTGTATCCCCCAAAAGGGACGGCGTGATCGAAAGCGCCGTAACAATTCACCCAAACGGCTCCCGCGCGAAGCGCCCGCGCCGCCTTGTGGGCTTTTTGGATATCGCGCGTCCAAACACCGGCAGCAAGTCCGTAAAAAGTTTGATTGGCATTCTGCAAAACTTCATCCAGATTACGGAAAGAAATCTGGGCCAAGACCGGCCCAAAAATTTCTTCCTGAGCAATCCGCATTTGATTAGAAACTCCGTCAAAAACGGTGGGGCCGATGAAATAACCTTTTTCTTTTTCCCTTCGGCCGTCCAGAAGAAGCTCGGCTCCCTCTTTTTCGCCGATTTCCACATAACGGTGAACTTTTTCAAATTGTTCTTTGGAAACGATCGCGCCCATTTGCGTTTCGGAATCTAAAGGATTGCCGGGCTGCCAGTTTTTTGCCCGCTCAAGGAGCCGCTCGGTGAAAGGTTTTTTAATTTTCTCTTCCACGAAAAGACGCGAGCCGGCGCAACAGACCTCGCCTTGATTAAAGAAAATTCCGTCGCAGGCAAAATCCGCGGCTTGTTCCAAATCGGCGTCGGCAAAGATGATGTTGGCGGATTTCCCGCCTAATTCGAAAGAAATCCGCTTGAGGGTCGAGGCGGCATTTTTCATGATTTCCTGGCCCGTGAGATATTCCCCGGTGAATGAAATGCCGTCGACTTCCGGATGGCGCACGAGCGCGCCGCCGGCTGTTGGACCAAAACCCGTGACCACATTCAGGACTCCTTCAGGGAGCCCGGCCTCTGCGGATAATTCGGCCAACCGGAGGGCCGTTAAAGGAGTCTGCTCCGCGGGTTTTAAAACCACGGTATTTCCTGCGGCGAGGGCAGGTGCTACTTTTTGAGCGGCGATACAAAGAGGAAAATTCCAAGGGGTAATGGCCCCGATCACACCGAGAGGTTCGCGTAAAGTATAAGAAAAATAATCAGGATCGGCGGGGATGGTTTCTCCGGTCAATTTATTGGCCCAGCCGGCGTAATAATCAAAAGCTTCGGCCGCCGCCGGAATGTCGATCATGCGGCTATTCTGAAGAGGCTTACCGCAATCGATGGTTTCAAGAGTGGCGATTTCTTCCTTATGAAGGCGAATGAGTTCGGCTAAACGCCGCAGAATTTTTTCACGCTCACTAGCTTTCATTTTGGGCCACGGACCCGAATCAAAAGCTTTCCGCGCCGCCTTTACCGCCTTATCAATGTCCGCTTCCTCGGCCTCGGCTACGCTCGTAATCACTTCTTCCGTAGCAGGATTCAAGGTTTCGAACGTGCGCCCGGATGCCGAAGGCACCCATTTACCGCCGATCCATAGAAGCGGCTTGGGCAATTTCAATTGCGGGATTTTGGCTGTTTGGAGTTTCATCTTTTTTATTGAGTCGGGGCGTTTAACTTGATATATTGTCTCGCCCTCATTCATATTAAGGAAAAACCTAAATTGACGCAACCAAATTGCCCTATTCTTGATTCGTCTGTTTGGATTGAATATACTTGAAAGGAAGCTAAATGATGAAGAAAGTAGTCAATGACCTCTCCTGGATGATCGGCGGCCCTCAAGGCACCGGTGTGGATTCCTCCGCAACCCTATTTGCGCGTGCCTGCGTAGCGGGCGGCCTTTGGATTTTTGGTAAACGCGAATACCACTCCAATATTATAGGAGAACATAGCTACTTCCAGATCCGCGTCTCGGGACAAGAAGTTCGTTCACACCTAGATCCGGTCCATCTTCTTGCGACCTTTGAAGATTCCACGGCCCGCATTCATGCTCACGAGATGGCCCCCGGCGGGGCGCTTATTTATGACCCGACCGTCACCCATCCCGAAAATCTGCAACTTCCCAAAGATGTCCTTCTGGTTCCTCTCGATTATTCCGAAGTCTTAAGACAAGTCGCCACCGATACCGGCGAATCTTTCAGCAAACTCATCATCATGAAAAACACCATTTCGGTGGCCGCTTCTTGCGCGCTTCTTGAGTTTGACGAATCCATCATTGAAAAAGCACTCAGCGGAATTTTCACGGGCCGCAAGGAAAAACTGGTTCCGATGAACATGACCGTCGCAAGAAAGGCCTACTCTTTCATCAAAAAAGAGTACATTGATAAATTTCCCTACAAACTCGAGGCGGTTCCGCATACTTCTCAAAAACTCCTGATCACCGGAAATACCGCGGTTGCCCTGGGAAAAATCAAGGCCGGGTGCCGGTTTCAAACTTATTATCCGATCACTCCTGCGAGCGACGAATCGGTCTATCTCGAAGGGCTTCCGGAATACGGCATGATGGTCATGCAATGCGAAGACGAAATCGCTTCCGTCGAGCAGGCTATCTCGGCTTCCATTATGGGCGTGCGTTCTTCGACTTCAACTTCTGGACCAGGATTCTCTTTGATGGCGGAAGGAATTGGCTGGGCCGGCATGAATGAAGTACCTCTCGTTATTGTTAATTATCAGCGCGGCGGACCGGCCACGGGGCTTCCCACCCGTCACGAACAAGGCGATCTTTTATTCACCCTTCATTTTGCCCACGGAGAATTTCCGCGACTTGTCCTGGCACCTGCGGATCACGAAGAATATTTCTACGATGCCTTTGATGCCTTCAATTATGCGGATCGGTATCAGACACCTGTTGTCGTCTTAGCTGATAAGGGAATCGCCAACAATACCCAGAGCATTCTTCCCTTTGATGAATCCAAGTTGAAAATTGATCGGGGTAAGATCGCTACTCCCGAAGATATGAAAAAATATGCCGTCGACGGGATGTACCGCCGCTTTGCAATGACCGCCGAAACGCCCGTTTCTGCCCGCACGATCCCTGGAATGCGCGGAGGAATTTTCTGGATGTCAGGCGACGAACACGACGAATTGGGTCATATCGATGAAAGTTCCGCCAACCGCGTAAAAATGCACGACAAGCGGATGCGCAAACTGGAGTTGGCCCGACTTGAGATTCCTGAAAAAGAACAAATCCGTTTCTTCGGTGATGCCAATGCCGACTACACCATCGTCAGCTGGGGCTCCCCCAAGGGACCGATCCTTGATGCGCTTCCCAAACTCAAAAAAGACGGCATCAGCGTCAATTTCCTCCAAATCCATCTCATGTGGCCCTTCCCGGTGGAGCCTGTAACACGCATCCTCAAGAAGGCGAAAAAGATCATTAATATTGAAATGAATTACACGGCCCAGTTGGCCAGTTTGATCCGGGGCCAAACGGGAATTCAAGTTCATCACAATATCCTGAAATACAACGGCCGGCCGATGTCTGAAACTGAGATTTTTGACGGCGTCCGGGAAATTGCAAAAAAACATTCGGAAAAGGTCGTCCTGACCGCCGGAATGTAAGAAGGGGATGGAAACCGAAATGGAAACCACAAAGATTGATCCGAAAAATCTTTCCGACGTACCCGTAACGGCGAAGGACTTCAAAACCGATGTTCACATCGATTGGTGCCCGGGTTGCGGAGATTTCGGAATCACAACTTCCATTCAACAAGCCCTTGCGGAACTAAAGCTCGCACCTTGGCGAGTGGCTCTTTTCTCCGGTGTCGGCTGCTCTTCAAAAACCCCTCACTTCATTAAGACTTACGGAATTCATACGCTTCATGGCCGCGTCCTTCCTTTCGCGCTGGGCGCCAAGATGGCCAATCCTGAAATCGAAGTGGTGGCAGTCGGCGGTGACGGTGACGGCTACGGTATCGGCGCGGGACACTTTATGCATGCCGGTCGGCGCAACATCGATATGGCTTATATTGTTTTTAATAATGAAGTCTACGGTCTCACAAAAGGTCAGGCTTCTCCCACTTTGGGACGCGGTCAAAAACCAAAATCCCTTCCGCTTCCCAATGTGAATGACGGGGTCAATCCTTTGGCTCTCGCGCTAAGCGCAGGTTACACCTTTATCGCCCGAAGTTACGCTTTTGCCGGCGCCCATTTGCGCGAGACCGTCAAACAGGCCATCCTCCACCGCGGCATGGCGCTCGTGGATGTTCTCCAGCCCTGCCCCACTTACAATGATCTTCATAACAAAGAATGGTTTTCTCAAATGGTGGAAATCCACGGCCAGCAAAAACCGCGCTGCTTTGAAATCGAGAAAAATGGTTACGACGGCCGTGTAAAAGATCCGACCAATGAGGACGAAATTATTGCAAAGAAAAAACAGGCCTTTGAAATGGCGCACTATAAGGGTGACCAAGTTCCTCTCGGAATCTTTTATCAAGTTGACTTGCCGACTTATTATGACCGTATCGCCGCCAATACTCCCATTCTCAATCAGTACACACCGCGGACTTTGCCTACGGCGGATGGGAGCGGCAAGCCTCTAAGCGACCTCAAAAGCCCTCTTTCGCACTTACTCGTTTAGTTTCGCCCGGCCGAACGCTCATTCGGTCCGTTTTCCCGGCGCTTTTTCTGTGTTACAATACCCGCCTTTATGAATCCCAAACTTAAACACCGCTCAAAAGATATTACCGAAGGCCCCGAAAGAGCGCCTGCACGGGCCATGCTCCGTGCCATGGGGCTGACAGATGAAGATCTCTCCAAACCTTTTATTGGCGTTGCCAATACCGCGTCCGACATCACCCCTTGCAATGTCCACCTTCATAAATTGGCCGCCCGTGTAAAAGCAGGGATCCGCGAAGCGGGCGGAGTTCCTTTTGAATTTGGAACGATCACGGTCTCGGACGGAATTTCCATGGGCACCGAAGGAATGAAGGCCTCCCTCATTTCGCGCGAAATCATTGCAGACTCTATTGAGTGCGCTGCAATCGGTGAGCGTTTTGACGGGCTCGTGACACTCGCCGGCTGCGATAAAAATCTTCCCGGTACGCTCATGGCCGCCATCCGTCTCAATATCCCGAGTGTTTTCATCTACGGCGGGACCATTTATCCCGGACAATACGAGGGCCGCGACGTCAATATCCAGGACGTCTTTGAAGCCGTAGGAAAGTTTGCGCAAGGAAAAATGTCCGTTGCTGAACTAAAAGCGCTCGAATGCGTGGCCTGTCCGGGTGCCGGAAGCTGTGCCGGAATGTTTACGGCCAACACGATGGCAACTGTCATCGAAACGCTCGGAATGATGTTGCCCGGAAATGCTTCGATCCCGGCCGAAGATGAACGCCGGCTCACGACTTCCGCACAAGCTGGAAAACAAGTTCTCTTTCTTCTCGAAAAAGGGATTCGCCCGAAGGATATCCTAACGAAAAAAGCCTTCGAGAATGCCATCACAGCAGACGTTGCGATCGGCGGATCGACCAATGCGGTACTTCACCTTCTTGCGCTGGCTCAAGAAGCGGGCATTAAACTGGACCTGGATGACTTTGAGCGAATCAGCCGCCGGACTCCGCATATCGGAGACATGAAACCGGGCGGACGATTTGTCATGGCCGATCTTGACCGCGTGGGTGGCGTTCCCCTCCTCCTCAAAACACTTTTGGAAAAAGGACTCCTCCACGGGGATGCGCTCACAATCACGGGAAAGACCCTGGAACAGAATCTGAAAGCGATTGATATTGATCTGGAAGCCGGCCGGGAAATTATTCGTTCCCTCAAAAATCCGATTCACCCCGAAGGGGCACTCGTCGTTTTGCGCGGGAACCTTGCGCCGGATGGAAGCGTCATGAAGATCACCGGCTCCAAGGATTTTGTCTTCAAAGGAAAGGCGCGCGTCTTTGATTCTGAAGAAGCTGCCTTTCAAGCGATCCAGGCCAAAAAAATCCAAGCGGGAGATGTGGTCGTCATTCGCTATGAAGGTCCCAGAGGCGGTCCCGGAATGCGCGAGATGTTGGCTGTCACGGCAGCTATTGCCGGACAAGGGTTCGGTGAAAAAGTGGCGCTCATTACAGACGGCCGGTTTTCCGGTGCGACACGCGGCCCCATGATCGGACACGTTTCTCCCGAAGCCAAAGAAGGCGGCCCTATCGCAGTGGTCCGGGAGGGAGATTTGATTACCATTGATTTGCCGAATCGAAAACTTTCGCTCGAAATTGCCTCTAAGGAACTCGACCAAAGACTTCACAATTGGAAATCTCCCGCCCCGCGTTACACGGGTGGTATTTTCGCGAAGTACGCCAAACTCTTCTCCTCCGCTTCCCGCGGAGCGGTCACGATTTGACCTTCGACGCCGTCCTTTTTGATATCGACAATGTCTTGGTCGATACCCGCCATTCCTATCTCGCCGCGATCCAACAAACCGTTGAAATTTATCTGAACCGTCCCGGGGTGGTTTCGGCAAAAGACGTGGACCAGTTCAAGCTCTTGGGCGGTTTCAATGACGACTGGGACTGCTGCTACGGTATCATTACTTTTCTCCAAACCGCCATTCAGGGAAAACCCATCCGTTTCGGCGATCACCGTTGCCAGCGCCTGTATATTTCAGAGCTAGGCCAAACGTTTACCGAGCGCCCTCTCGGGATGGAAGGGCTCATGAAAAATCTCAGGATTCTTTATGAGCGGGTTGATACGCCCTCTTATAAAAAAGTTGCCGAGATTTTTCAAAAAGTCTACTTGGGGACGAAAAAATATCCGGGTTTGATTCGAAAAGAAAAACCTATTTTTCCAAAATCCATTTTGGAAAAAATGAACCGCCGGGGAATTCGATTGGGAATTGTGACGGGGCGGAACCAATTTGAGGCGAAATATGCGCTGAAACGCTTCGGGATCCTGAAATTTTTCGAGTGTTTGATCACAATTGACGAAGTGCGGCGCGCAGAAAAGAAAACGGGAAAACTCCTGAGAAAACCCGATCCGTGGCCCATTCTGGAAGCGGCGCGGCGGATTTCGCCTCGCTTGCGTTTTCTTTACGTGGGGGATTTACCCGATGATATTTTTGCCGCCGAAAGAGCCAAGAAAAAAATCCGCATCAAATCGGCAGCCTTTCCGAAATTCGCGCGAGACCCCAAAACCACGCTGGAAGAATTGAAGAAAGCGAAGCCGGATTTTTTCCTCGGGAAACCCCAAGACCTGAACAAAATCCTCTCTTAGTCTTAGCCGGTATTGCGAAGGCCCTGCGCCACGCCGTTGATCGTAAGATGAATGGCGCGCCAGAGGCCGTCCTTGTCCTTTTCCTTGGGATGATTACGCCACCGCTTCAAGAGAATGGCCTGGGCATAACTCATCGGATCGACATAGGGATTGCGAAGGCGGATGGAATTTTGGAGGGCATAATTTCTTTCCAACATTTCCTTCTGTTGCGTAATTTGGAGAAGCGTTCGGCGGGTCCTGACATATTCTTCTTCGATCAACTTGAAAAATTTTTCCCGGGTTTGGGCCTGCGGGACAAGGTCCGCATAAAGGCGCGCAATCCTCAGGTCGCCTTTTTGGATGCTCATTTGCGTCAGCTCAACCAACGTCTGAAAAAAAGGCCACTTGTGATACATCTCCTGAAGAAGAGCAATTGAAGAAGTTTTTAAAAATTCCTCCACCGCGGTTCCGAAACCATACCAGCTGGGAAGCGTTACGCGGGACTGCATCCAGCTAAAAACCCACGGAATGGCCCGCAGGTCTTCAATCCGCTCACTTTCCATGCGCCGTGCCGGCCGGGAACCCAAATTGAGAGAGGAAATTTCTCCGATCGGCGTAGAGTGGCGATAATAATCGAGAAACCCCGGATCTTCATAAACCAGACTGCGGTAAGCGCGGAAAGATTTGTGGGAAAGAACGTCCATAATTTTCTCCCATTTCTTTTCCTGTTTTGAGACCGATCGCTGAAACCACGTCGCCTCGATCACGGCAGAGATGACAAGCTCCAGGTTTCGTTCGGCAATGTAAGGATCGGAATATTTGGAAGAAATGACTTCTCCTTGTTCTGTAATTTTAATCCGCCCATTAATCGTTCCGGTGGGCTGGGCCAAGATGGCCTGATTGGTGGGTCCGCCGCCGCGGCCGATCGTCCCTCCCCGACCGTGAAAAAGTTTCTGTTTTACCCCAAAGCGCCGAGACGCCTCGGTCAGACGCTTCTGGGCCTGATAAAGACTCCAGTTGGAGGTCAGAAAACCGCCGTCTTTATTGCTGTCGGAATAACCCAGCATAATTTCCTGATTCTTCTCGAGGTACTGTAAATGTTTTGCGTAGGCAGAATTCTGGTAAAGCGCTTCCATGATGTGAGGCGCTTCCTCAAGATCATGAATTGTTTCGAAAAGAGGAACAAGGTTCAGGGCATCGTTTCCCGTCTCTTCGGCAAGCCATAGAAGCATCAAAAGATCACTCGCCGAACGAGTCATGCTAAGAATGTAAGTATCGACGGCGAGGGGGTCGATTTCCTGGTTAACGCGTTTGATCACTTCAAAAGTGGCAACAATTTCACGCGTTTCCTTGGACCAACGATCCTTTGAGAGATTGTGGGGAGCGCCCTTAATCCAGTCTTCCAGATAAGCGCATTTTTCCTTTTCCGAAAGGGAAGAAAAATCTTGGTCCGTCCAGCCTTCCAGTTTTGTGATTTCTGAAATTGCTTTTTCGATCGGTTCACGGTTCTCCCGGATATCAAGCTTCACGAAGCGAAACCCAAAGAGAGAAACGGTCAATTCAAGCCGGCGAAATTGCCCTTGCACGAGAAGGTCACCCTTGTGTTTGCGAAGAGAGTCTTGAAGAATCCCCAAATCTTTTTGAAATTCTTCTGCGCTTTCATAAGAGACTTCGATGGTTTCGTCAGGCGCTGTGAGCCTCGCCTCCGGAAGGGCGTTTAGACGGAGGGTGTTGATGAGTTTCCGTTGAATAAAGGAAAGTTTTTTCCGGTAGGGTTCTTTTGCGCTTTTTTCCTTCATCCTTTCATCAAAGCGGGGCAGCAGAAGCCTGTCTTCCTCGATCGAACTTAAAAGTTCATGGGTAGCGCCTACGAGTTCGATGGATTGGCTTAATTCGGTAATCAGCTGCTCCAAATACTGAATGTATTTTCTGAGAATAGCGTCTTTTTGCCGGCGAAGCGCTTCATAAGTTACGGAGGAAGTCACGTGAGGGTTGCCATCCCGGTCTCCCCCGACCCAGGAACCAAATTTAAGGATCGGATCAATAGAAATTGCCTTCTGACCCAGCCGTTTTTCAAGGTCTTCTTCAAAGTGAAGAAGGGTGGCTGGGAGAATATCAAAAATAATGGTGTCGAGATAGAAAAGGATATTGTCCACTTCGTCCAAGGGTGTCTGGCGCCGACGCCGGAGTTCGTCTGTCTGCCAGAGAAGCGTGATTTCCTGGACAATTTTTTCGCTATTTTCTTCCAGCTCCCGCGGGGTGAGGCGGCGTGTCTCGCGTTCCATAAGAAGTCGGTTGATGGCGAAGAGCCTTTCCAAGATGGAGCGGCGCTGGGCTTCGGTCGGATGGGCGGTCAGGACCAATTCGATCGAAACCTCAGATAGAATGCGGTTTATTTTCCCTGCACTCCATTTCGATTCTTTTAATTTTTGGCTGACTTCTTCCAGCGAACCTTTCTGAGGTGTAGGGAGGGAAAGGGATTCATAATAACGTTTGCGTCGGATGCGGTGCTTTTCTTCAGCCAGGTTTACCAATTGGAAATAAATGGTAAAGGCGCGCATGATTTTGGTGAGTTCGGTCAGCGAAAGGGAACGGATCTTACGAAGCAGCGCGGCTTCCAGTCCCGGGTTGGATTCTTGACGTAGTGCAATGGCCGTCTTTCTGATCCATTCGACCAAATCATAAAAGCGCTTGCCCTCCTGGGCAATCAACACCCGTCCGAGCGATTCCCCCAGAAAGCGCACTTCATCGCGGAGAGGTTTTAATTTTTCCTGCTGTGATTTTTTTTCGTCCATCATTTATCGGCGGTCTTGGTATTCCTCGTGCCACGCCATTTGAATGGCCTCGAGGGTTTTCTCGTTGGAATTCTTAGGATTATCTTTGAATTCGGGAAGTTCCGTCACCCAACGGTGGAGATCGGTAAAACGCACCGTCAAAGGATCGACGTTGGGAAATTTATCGGCCAGCTGAATCCCGATTTCTTCGCGATCTGCCCAAGTAAGTTCCATGCATTCCTACATTTGATTTACGGTATAAGGTGGAATTTCAACAGTGACCTCGCCCTTCAGGACAACCGCCTGGCAGCCGAGTCGTGATTTGATCGTGACGCCCGCCGCCTTGTCCACCAAATCGGCTTCGCGCTCATGCAGCTCGGTAAGATTTTCCATTCCTTTTTGCACGATCACATGACAAGTGGTGCAGGCGCAGTTTCCGCCGCACGCGTGTTCCAGATTGATTCCGTTGGCCAGCGCAATATCCAAAATGGAACCGGGAAGGCCGTCATGCTGAAAAGGGGCCTTCTCCGTATCCACCTCAACTGTTTTTTTCATCGGAAGAAAAGTAACTTTTACTTTAGGCATTAAGAAGATTCCCCCACATCCGATAATTTTTTCCCCGCGAGCGCCTCTTTGACTGCGGCATTCATTAATCTTTCCGCGAGCGGCTTGGCTGTTTTTTCCAAATGTTCCCGCGCCTTCCCGATTGCCCCGCGATCCTCACCGGCCAAGAGTTTCTCAAGGGACTGGACCGCTTGCTCGATGGCCTTTCGCTCCTTACCGTTGACCGTCTGGGTCCCTAATTTTAGCGCCTTTTTGGCTCCTTGGAGAGAAATTTGAGCCTGATTTTTTGTCTCCACCAAAAGCCTGATTTCCATATCTTCCTTAGCATGGAGAAAAGACTCCTGGATCATCTTCTCGACTTCTTCGTCCTTCAATCCGAAAGAAGGCTTGACCTCAATCGCTTGCTCCTTGCCGGTGCGGTCATCTCTCGCCTTCACTCGAAGGAGACCATTTTCGTCGATCAAAAAGATCACTTCAATCCGGGGCAAACCCGCCGGCATAGGCTCGATCCCGCGAAGCTGGAAACGGCCGAGGCTGCGGTTGTCCTGGGCGAGTTCCCGCTCGCCCTGAAGAACATGAATATCCACGGAAGTCTGACCATCCACAAAAGTCGTAAACATTTCTTTTGCCTGGGCCGGGATCGTGGTATTTCGCGGTATCAGAACGCTCGTCACCCCTCCGAAGGTTTCGATGCCCAGGGAAAGCGGGGTTACATCCAAAAGCAGTAGATTTTTTATTTCACCCGACAAAATGTGGGCCTGAATCGCCGCGCCAAGAGCCACTACCTCATCGGGATTGATTTCCGAGTGAGCTTTTTTTTCGAAAATTTTTTCTGCCGTAGTTTGGACTAAAGGCATCCGCGTCATCCCACCGACCAAGATCACTTCATCAATCTCTGAGGGTTGAAGCTTGGCATCCCGGAGTGCCTGCAGGCAAGGCGGAACGGTTCGTTCGATAATGTCACGGGTAAGCTCATTTAATTCGTAACGGGAAAAGGCGCGCTTCCAATCCAATTTTCTTTTTTCATTCTGGATATGGACATCGGCCGAAGGCGTTCGGGACAAGGCTATTTTGGCGCGTTCGGCTTCTTCCAAAACTTGTTGTTTGAATTCGAGGTCCTCCCTCACCCATTTTCCAAATTGATTTTCCAACTCTTCTAAAAATTTCTTCGCAATGCGCCAATCCAAATCATCTCCGCCCAAATGGGTATCGCCCGAGGTGGCAAGCACCTCAAAAATGCCTTCGTGAAGGTTTAAAATGGAAAGGTCAAAAGTCCCGCCGCCCAAATCAAACACGGCGATTTTTCCCCGCTTTTTCTTATGAAGTCCGTAGGCCAGGGCCGCGGCGGTGGGTTCATTGACGATCCGGCGGACCTCAAAGCCCGCAATTTGTCCGGCAACCCGCGTGGCCTCGCGCTGACTTTCATTAAAATAAGCGGGTACGGTGATGACCGCTTGGGTGACAGGCTCGCCAAAAAAATTTTCTGCCCGCTTTTTTAATTCTTTCAAAATCAAAGCCGAAACTTCGGGTGGAGTTAGCGTTTTTGATCCCAATTCGATCCGGACAATTTTTTCATCACTCTTATCGAGCTTAAAAGGGATAAAATCTTCCTCGGTACCCACTTCGCGGGACCCTTTGCCCATCAACCTTTTGACGGAGGAAATGGTAAGCGTGGGAAGTTTGACCCGCTTGGAACGGGCGTCCCAGCCCACTAAAATTTCGCCGTTCGTATCGAGAGAAATGACGGAAGGCAGGAGAGAGCGCCCTTTTTCGTCAGAAATGACTTTCGCCTCTTGGCCGTCGACATAGGCCACAAGACTATAAGTCGTCCCCAGATCGATTCCGACGATGCGGCTCATTTCCGGCTCCCGAGAGCTTGCAGGCCGCTTTGCGCATTTCGCAGAGCGGTTTCCAGATATTTTCTTTCGTGAAGGAGCTGAAGAAGTTTTTCGGCCGAGGGACGATGCGTATCGGACCGGTCCCACTCTTCAAAAGTTTTATCTCTTTTGGCGGAAAGTTCCAGAAGACGTTTCCTTAAATTTTCTATGGATATTTGAAGCCGCGACGCCGAAGCTTTTTCTTCGATTTCTTCTTGAAGGGTCATCACTTCATCCAGAAGTTCAGGTGAAATGGCGGCTTTTTTCTTGGCATCCAATCCTTCGAGGCCGACCGCGTATTCGGCGCGGGTCCAAGGATCGCGCAAGGTTTCATAGGCCTTATTTAAAACGGAGCTTTTTTCCGTGCTGATCTCGCGTTCCCGCTCGCTCGCACGCTGAAAAAAATCAGGATGAAATTTTCGGGAGAGTTCATAGAAACGTTTGCTTAAATTTTGAGGATCGAGGTTTAACTTCGGAGGGAGAGAAAAAAAAGCGAAATAGTCAGTGCCCGGAACTGTGGGCTGGATATTTTTGCATTCAGGACAGAAATGGTCCGCTTCGGCTCGTGCATGACAATTCCAGCAAACCATTTGTGGCCGTTTCATAAATCATATTAAACCGAAAAGGACTCCCCGCACCCGCATGTTTTAGTTGCGTTCGGGTTGATAAATTTAAAACCGCGGCCTTCGAGGCTGTCCGAAAAGTCTAGCGTCATCCCGCTCAAATAAAGAAGACTTTTAGGATCGACGTAAACCGGAGTTCCTTCATATTCGAAAGTATTGTCGCCTTCGTGCTTCACGTCAAAATTGAGCGAATAAGAAAGCCCGGAACAACCTCCTCCGCGCACGCCAACTCGCAAGCCAAGGTTCGACCGGGGCGGCTGCTGGGTGAGAAGCCGTTTTGCTTCTTTAATCGCATTCGGTGTGACTTGAATCATTTCCGCTATCACAAAAACCTCCCTTAACTGGGCTTGACCGCGTTGCCGTGAATTTCGATCGAGCTCGTGATGCCGTGCTTTTTTTGATAATCGGAAATCGCGGATTTAATCGCATCTTCCGCCAGGACCGAACAATGGATCTTGATGGGAGGTAGAGACAATTCGTTGACGATATCCGTGTTCCTGATCTTCAACGCCTCGTCAATCGTCTTTCCCTTCACCCATTCGGTCGCAAGAGAAGAGCTGGCGATGGCGCTGCCGCAACCAAAGGTTTTGAAACGGGCATCCTGAATGACTCCGTTTTTTACTTTTAATTGAAGCTTCATGACGTCACCGCATTCCGGAGCGCCGACAATGCCGGTTCCGACATCCGGGTCCGTCTTCTCAAAACTTCCCACGTTCCGCGGGTTGTTGTAATGATCGATCACTTTGTCTGAATAGGCCATCTCAAATCCCCCTTTTTATTATTCCTTTTTCCATTCGACGCTTTTGATATCAATTCCTTCTTTGGCCATCTCATAAAGCGGAGACATCTCCCGGAGTCTTTTCACCGTTTCGATGATCCGCTTGGCCACATAATCCACTTCTTCTTCAGTATTAAAACGGCCCAATCCGAAACGGATTGAAGTGTGTGCCAAATCCTCGCCCACGCCCAAGGCTTTTAATACATAAGAAGGCTCAAGCGTTGCCGAAGTGCAGGCGGATCCGGAAGAAACCGCGATCTCTTCATTAATTCCCATGAGGAGCGACTCGCCTTCTACAAAGGCAAAGCTCAGATTTAAATTTCCCGGAAGCCGTTTCTCCGGATGACCATTGAGGTAAACTTCATCCAGTTCGGAAGTAACGGTGTCATAAAGCCGGGCGCGCAACTTGAGGATTTTTTTGGTTTCTTCCACCATCCCTTGTTCCGCAATTTCGCAGGCCTTACCGAATCCGACAATTCCCGGGACGTTGAGCGTTCCGGAGCGCATCCCCCGCTCGTGACCACCGCCATGAATCACGGGGGCAAGTCTCACGCGAGGATTTTTCTTCCGAACATACAACCCGCCGATTCCTTTCGGGCCATACATTTTGTGGGCCGAGAAGGAAAGAATATCGATTCCCATTTTTTCCACGTCGATCGGAATTTTTCCCACGGCCTGTGCCGCATCCGTGTGGAAAAGAATCCCCTTCTCTTTCGCAATCTTGCCGATTTCCTCCAACGGTTGAATCGTCCCGATTTCGTTATTGGCCGCCATGATGGAAATCAAAATAGTTTTATCGGTAATGGCTGCTTTAAGTTTTTCCAAGCTCACCATACCGTATTGATCGACCGGAAGATAAGTGACTTGGATTCCTTGTTTTTCCAAATATTTTGCCGTATCGAGAATGGCTTTGTGTTCCGTAACTTGAGTGATGATGTGGTTGCCCTTCTCCCGGTACATTTCGACCGCGCCTTTTAAGGCGATATTGTCCGATTCGGTCGCACCGCTCGTGATAATGATTTCCTTGGGGTCAGCGTGAATGATGCGGGCAATCTGGTTGCGGGCATTTTCGACGAGTTTTTCCGCCTGCCAGCCGAAAGGATGGTTGCGGCTCGCCGCATTTCCAAAAACCTCACGCAAACAAGGCAGCATGGCCTCCAAGACTCGCGGGTCCACCGGAGTCGTCGCGTGATGATCCATGTAAATCGGCAATTTCACCATGTTATTTCCTCATTCCGTCTGCGAAAGATGTAAAAGTTCAAGGCCCTGTTGAATCTTGGGTTCGCCGCTCAACAAGGTTTCAAGCGTTATGTTCTGAAAAAATTGATCAATCAAGTCCCGCAGCCGGTACCAAATCGGCCGCACGCTGCACCGAGAATGAAAATGTTCGCAGACAATTCGCTCCCGATTTTTAGGCTCGCAAAAAACTTCAAAGATATCGCCTTCCAAGGCTTCTAAAATCTCCTTCAAAGTTATCTGAGAAGGAGTTCTTGCAAGAATGAATCCGCCGTGACTTCCCTTGGTACTACGAATAATGTCGGCTCGCCGGAGTTTGGCAAAGAGCTGCTCCACATAATCTTTGGGGAGATGCTCTTTTTCCGAGATCTCCGTTACGGAGACAGGGACCCCATTCGAGTGCTCAGAGAGGTACTTCAGACAAATCAACCCATATTCGCTCTTTGTAGTCAGCCTCATAACCTCATATCTCCTTGATGTATAAAATGATAGGATATCTGACTCTTTTTGTCAAGCTTAAATGAAATTTCTTTAACTCTTTATACTAAAAGGGGTTAGGATTTTATTCTTTGTTTAAGCTCTTGAAAGGCTTTATTCGTTAAAACAGCCTTAAGATTGACTGTGGGGAGAGGGTTTTCGAGCTCAACCCAGGACCGGCAGCCTCCGTAGCGTTTGAGGTTTTCTAAAGGAAGGGGTTCGGGAAGAGCATAGGTCCGGACGATGATTCCAAAAAGCCCTTTTGTCTCTCCCCAATCGTATCTTGCCTTAACGCAATCCCGAGACCAAAAATGAAAAGGGTCGAGGCGTTTCAAAGCCGTCTCGTCTGAAATCCAAAAACTCTCTTCCGCAACACAGTAATAGCGGATCGGAAGCAGATTGGGTGAAGGCTTCTCTTCCAGGACTTTTTGTAAAATTTTCTGGCCTTCCGGTTTTAAATCCTTTGGATTTTGATGTTCAAAAGTCGGAAAGAGAAAAAATTCTTCGTGGGCTACATCGAATTCTTTGCCTTTTTCATGAATCCCGCCTTTGCGAAGAATTAAAATTTGTTCACCGCGTCCGAGAAGATCAACAAGGGAAGCCCATTCTTTGAAGGCAATGCGATTGGTTTCAAGCATCGAAAATCGAAGGGGAGGTTAAAAAAGGCTGGAAGGAAATTCGGCTTTGGAAGTTTTGCGTAGGATTTCGTCGGTCTCTTGTTGCCACGGAGTAGGAATTTCGTAGGTCTTATAATCCCAGGTGGAGGTGAAATAGATCTTACCGTTTGTGCATCCGTAATCATAAACCTCTTTGGTCAGGCGGACGTCGTCCAAACAGTAGCGTTTAAGCTCTTCCATTTTCCCTTCCTGAAAAAGATAAAGAGCGTCCAATCCGCTTCCGCTTTTGCGAAGCTTGAGCGTGGGCTGAGCAATGGAATCAAGGCTCGCCCGGTGGCCGCGGACTTTTTCCACTACCTCTAAAAGATCCAACACCGGCAGATTTTCGATCGGCATAAAAAGATAGGGCGCAAGAACCGGAAGATCGAAGCGGCGGATATTAAAACCGATCAGTAATTCGGCCGCTCGAATTCTCTTTTCGAGATTCAGAAGGTCCTTTTCCTCATAAATCTCGTAAGCGCCTGTCAAGTAGTCGTAGATTCCGACGACGGAAATGCGGAGCTTGTGAAGATTTTGCTTGCCGACGTCTTTAAAGGAACGCTGGGTTTCTAAATCCAGGACGAGGATGTTGTTCGACATTCGATTGAAGAGCTAAAATCCCATGATGCGGTAGCCCGCATCACAGAAGATGACTTCGCCGGTAATCCCACTGGCCAGGGGGCTCAAAAGGAAAAAGGCTGTATTGCCGACTTCTTCCACTTCCACATTGCGGCCGAGAGCGGCTTTCTGGCGATGCCCTTCGAGCATTGTCGTAAATCCTGAAATGCCGCGCGCTGCTAGGGTGCTAACAGGACCGGCGGAGACTCCATTGACACGAATATTTTTTTTGCCAAGATCAAACGCAAGATAACGGACCGCCGATTCGAGCGCTGCTTTGGCCAAGCCCATCACATTATAATTTGGAATGACTTTCTCGGATCCTAAATAGGTCAGCGCAACAATGCTACCCCCCTCTTTTTCAAGCAGAGGCTCTGCGGCCTTCGCCAACGCAATTAAGGAATAAGAGCTCACATCCATGGCCAAATGAAATCCTTCCCGACTCGTGTCGATCGTCCGGCCATCCAATTCCTCTTTTTTTGCAAAGGCAACGGCGTGAACTAAAAAATGAAGCGCGCCAAAATCCTTGCCGACCCCTTCAAAAACTTTTTTGATTTCATCATCTTTGGTCACATCGCAAGGATAAAGGGGTGAGCGGCCGGGTAAGGTAGCGGCAAGCTCCGCAACGCTTTCCTTGAGACGATCACCTTGATAAGCAAAAGCAAGCTGAGCGCCGTGATTGGAAAGGGCCTTTGAAACCGCCCAGGCGATAGAGCGTTTATTGGCAACGCCGAAAACGATTCCTTTTTTTCCTTTGAGGAGATCGGATTTAAAGGCGGCGGGTTCTGCGGAAGTTTGAGTGTCCGACATAACGATGAAGATTATCGCAGAGAATCAAATCCTGTCAAGCACGCACAAAAAAATAAGGGAGGCAACTTTTCGCTGCCTCCCTTATTGTAAAATTCTTGTATTTCTTACTTAACGTTGCCGGCACCGGCGCTACTACCGCCTGCGTGACTGCCCCAGCATTCCTGCACATGCGTGCCGGGTTCTCCGTGATAGTCCGGAAAAGCAAACGTTATAATGTCCCAAGCGCCGCGGAGGATGCTATCTCCCATCCACAGAAGCCCGGTTCCCAATCCCTTTAGAATCCCTTCACCGTGACCTATCTCTTCGGTCGTTCCTTTGTAGGTGTGACAGGCAAGTTCCAAGGGGGACTCAACGATCCGATCGGCACCGCGAATCAGCATTCCACCGGCTTTTGTCCAATATTCACCGGAGTTTGCTTTTTCTTCGATCCAGTCGTTGTAGTTACACCAACCAACACTCACCCCAACCATTAAAAACAGGGCAACAAAAATCCCTATTTTTTTCATTCGCGCCCTCCCTTTCCTGTTAAAAGACCTGAAAGAAGTTACCATTTAATTTACGAACAATCTATGCAAAAACTGAAGGGTAGATATTGTGGGGGCTTCCGTTGGCCGGTTGCCTTTGCGGTCCAGAAAAATGCTGTGAATCCCAACCCTTTTTGCCCCCGAAACATCGTCTTCGAGGCTATCCCCTATGTGAAGCGCCTCTTGGGGACCTACTCCTGCTTGTTTTAAGGCTTCTTCGAAAATCCTGGGGTGAGGTTTGGCGGCTCCCACCACGGCGGAAGCCAAAATAAAATTAAGGTAAGGCTTGAGCCCTAACCCCTCGCAAATTCCGAAGAGCCGGGAATCCCAATTGGATACAATGCCGAGGATCTTTCCTCTTTTTTTCATTTCTCGAAGAAGAGGAAGGGCATCCGGAAAAAGACGCCAGGACTCGGCGCGGGCAAAGCGGTCGTATAGTTCTTCGAAAAATCCTTCAAAATTCTCGATGGTGCCGAATTCATTAAAGACTTCGGTGACCAAATTCCGCCACCATTTTCTTTCTTCTTTTTCCGTGGAACCGGTTGAAAGACTGGCCAGGCCGTCGTGTTTGACCCAGGTTAAATGGAAAACGGCTTCGAGTTTTTCGGCATCTGCCGTCAGGCCATGGCATAAAGCCACCTCTGAATAAATTTCTCCGACCGAGGGAAAGGGCCGAAACAAAGTTCCGCCCGCATCTAAAAAGATCGCCTTAACTTTTGAGTAATCAGGTTGTTCCATCCGTCTCCGAATTGGATTTCCGCCGGTTCATGAATTGCTGGAGAAGAACCGCCCCCGCCTGAGCCAGGGATTCTTGGCCACCCGGCTGGGCTCCTGTCATGAAGGGATTGTTGTGAAAAGATCGTTCCAGATCGCTCCTCGATTTTTGGCGCGCCGCTTCTTCATAACGAGGCAAATCCTCCAGCGCATTTTGCGGCTCGGGATTTGTGGCGTCCATCTCCTGGGCCTTTTGAAAAGCCTGCCGGGCATCGTCGAAAAAACCCTGATCCTGATAGACGTATCCGATCTGAAGTTGGGCTTTCACATTTGTCGGATCAATTTCCAGCGCTTTGCGGAATTGACCCCGCGCCTCCCCCATCAAACCCAATTCTTTATAGACCAGTCCGAGATTGTAATGAGCGCCAAGGTGGTCGGGCGCCAACATCACGAGTTGCTCATATTCCATCCGCGCCTCCCGCAGATGATTTCGTTCGACAAAAAGATTGGCTAATTCAAAATGGAAATCCGGGTTTTCGGGTTGGGCGTCGATGGCTTTGCGAAGCAGGCTTTCGGCGCGCAGAAAATCACCTTCTTGTTTGGATTTCAAAGCCTGCTCGAAATAGATGCGGGCCGAATCATCCAGGGGAAGGGCGGAAAGCGCCGGAGTGCTTAGGGTTAGAGCGAGAAAAAAAGAGACGAGGTTTCGAAACCGGTTAAAAAATGACTTTCCGATCAATCGGCACACCCCTCAGAGGAACGGCCCGAATCCGTACGGCGTGCGCCTTCCCTTGCGGACCTTCCTGATAATCAACGGATAGGGGCTGATTCGGACGAAGATCTTGAAAGCGCATCCCCTCGGGAAATCCCGTGGCGGTGTCCACTTCGAATGTTTTTTCCTCCATCTGACCGCTCACGGGATGACGGTAGGATAAAACGAGTTCGTGTTTTTCGGACGAAATCTCTTTTACCCGGCCGTCCATCACCTTCAGAACCTGTTCCGCACGGGCTCCCAGAGGAAACAGGAGCGAGACGGAAAGGAAAATCAGGGCGTTGCAGAAAACTCTGCAGCGCAATTTAAGCGCGGACTTTTTCGCGAAGGGAAGCGAGGGCCTTGTCGTAATTCGGATGCTGAGTAATTTCCTTAACGTATTCGACGTATTGGAGTTTGTCATCCGGTCCCACGATAAAAATGGAACGGGACAAAAGCCGAAGTTCCTTGATCAGCGCTCCGTAAGCCTTGCCGAAAGAAGCGTCCCGGTGATCCGAAAGGGTTTTGATCTTGTCCGCATGAGCCGCTCCGCACCAGCGAGCTTGTGCAAACGGCAAATCGGTACTGACCGTCAAAATCACCACATCGGAAGGAAGCTTGGAGGCTTCATCGTTGAAACGTTTCGTCTGCATATCGCAAACCGGCGTATCCAGTGAAGGGACCACGCTGATCAGCTTGGTTTTTCCCTTATAAGTTTCCAGGGTAACCGGTGAAAGATCATTGGCCAAAAGTTGAAAATTGGGGGCTTTGTCTCCCTTTTTCAATTCCGGACCGATCAAAGTCAAAGGATTCCCTTTAAAAGTTGCTGCACCTTTACGTTCTTGTTCTGCCATAAAATTTCTCCTTCTGTTGAGGCGCGAAGTATATCACTTCTCGGGATTCAGGAAAAGACCCGAGTGCGCGGCCTCATAACGTCCCTCCCGAACCACCGGCTTGCCGTTAACAAAGACCCATTGGATTCCTTCGGGCGGGATTTTTGGATGATCGTAATCTGCGCGGTCGCGGACGGCTTTGGGATCAAACAAAAGAAGGTCCGCATAAAGCCCTGTCCCGATCCTGCCCCTTTTCCGGAGTCCCAAAATCCGGGCGGGTGAGCCGGTCATTTGTTGAATGGCGCGGCCCCAGCAGATGTTATTCATGACATCTCCTTCTTGGACGCACCGGTGTAAGATTCGCGGGAAAGTTCCGTAGGCCCGCGGATGAGGCGATGCGCTGCCGTCGGCAATGCTATCACTGCCGATGACGACATACGGTTGCGAGAGGACCTGACTAATCACGGCTTCGCTCTGGGAAAAATAAAAGGCGCTCACCTTAAAATCTTCATCCGCCAACAAATCGACGAGGACTTCCACCGGAGTTTTCTTGGATTCCTCAGCGATTTCTAAAAGGGATTTGCCCCGCCACCGTGAATTTGCGTCCGTCGTCACGGTCGCTACCTTGATGTGATCCCAAGCCAGCGGATTTTTTTGATAGTAGTTAGCAAGCGTCCGCAGGATGTCTTTTTTCTTTTCGGGATCTTTGAACCGCTCCGCACGGTTAGGATCTTGATAAATCGCATCCGGCAAAACAACACCCAATTCGGCAAAACTTGCGGTGTAAGGATAGGCATCTGCTGTGATCTCAAGACCTTCCTTTCGGGCTTCGTTGATCATCTGAAAAACTTCTTGGATCTTCGGCCAATTTTTTTGACTCGCAGCTTTCAAATGAGAAATGTGGATATGGGCATGAGACGACCTGCCGATGTCGATGACTTCCTGAACCGCTTTAAGGAGTCCCCTGCCTTCGCTTCGAATATGAAAAGCGCATATTCCTTTATGTTTCGCGGCCTCTTCGCAAAGCGCCACCAATTCTTCGCGCTCGGCAAAAATGCCGGGGAGATAAACCAGCCCGAAACTGACCCCGAAAGCGCCTTCGTCCATCGCCTGCCCCAGGAGCTTTCGCATCGATTCAATTTCTTCGGGGCGGGCCGGCTTCGGATCCATTCCCATGACTGCGGAACGAAGATTGCCGTGACCCACCAGTCCCACGATATTGGTTTCAAGGCCCCGAAACTCGGCTTCGTTTTGATAATCCGCAAAACTTTCCCATTGGATGGCTTTTGGGATCTCGACCCCTTCGCGCCGCCAAATGTTGGAAATCTCACCTGCAAAGTTTCCCTCAATCGGAGCGGCGGACATCCCGCAATTTCCCACTACTTCTGTCGTCACTCCTTGAAGGACTTTATTACCGAGATTCGGATAAACAAAGGAATTAAAATCGGAATGGGTATGCATATCGATAAAACCCGGGCTTGCGACAAGTCCCTGGGCCTCGATGACTTCCCGGCCTTCTTCGCGCGGGATGGTTCCCATCTGCACAATCTGATCTCTGGAAATCGCGAGGTCTCTTTTGATGGGGACGAGGGATTCGCCGTCAAAAACGAGCGCGTCTTTAATGACATAGTCATAAGGTTTTTCTTCGGCGTACAGAAAGGAAGAAAAAGCGATGAGGGAAATTAAAAAAAGGAGGGAGATTTTTTTCAAAAAAGTTCCATCTGACTAGAGGGCACTCCTGCGGGCTGGGCACCCTCTTTAAAAACTTTGATCTTTCCATAAACGCCGTCATAACCGGGCTGGATTTCGACGCGGCCTTCGCGCACCTGGAGGATCCCTTCTGTAACCTGCGGGGAAGCGACGGACGCCAGCTTTTCACGAGATCGGTCGAAGAGAATTGAAAGTTCCGGTCCGATCTGCTTGATCAGTTTTTCATATTCCTGGTCCACCGCTTTCGTGCCGACATTCTGTCCGAAGGCGTCTGCGATAATTTCATCGAGGGGAACCATGTTTTTAAAAGGAATAGCATTGGGCGGGACAAAGCCCTCTTCCCGATCGGCCAAGTCTTCCACCCGGTGAAGCACGCCGATCGTGAGTTTCTTCCCGCAGCGTGGACAAACCTTGTTTAATTTCTTACTCTCCGACGGGGCCAACACCAAATCACACGCCCGGTGGCCGTCAAAATGATATTTGCCTTCCTCGGGGAAAAACTCGATCGTATAAAGAAGTTTCTTCCGGTCTTTTTCCCGGATAGCGCGGATGATTTCCAAATAATCCATTTCACAGTCAAACACATTGGCTTCCCGTCCGATCCGGGAGGGCGAATGAGAATCAGAATTAGAAAGAAGCGTAATTTTATCGAGCGCGGAGAGCCGCCAATTCATGGCCGGATCGGAAGAAAGTCCCGTTTCGATGGCGAAAATATTTTTGGCTTCCTCTTCAAAACATTCTTCCAGAGAATCAAATCCGGAATTTGCCCCGTAAACCGAAAACCAC